>WNFR01009077.1_pt1 | contig 24422 bp, 31 predicted proteins | sample 5400221 | NCBI WGS metagenome assembly WNFR01 (sample SAMN13153357, study PRJNA577476) | soil metagenome | isolation source: 40 cm soil under Madrone tree | place: USA:California | collected 2016-06-14 | reverse complement strand
CGCGTCTGATTGCGAAGTCGCCACCCGTTTTTAGATCGCAATTTTCTCAGGTATCGCTATCCGGAATCTCCAGTATACGCGATGACCGGGTGCGAAATATCAATATTCGCCCTGGCGACGGAGCTGCTCGAGTTCTTTACGTTGTCGCTCGATTTCAGCCTGGTTGGCGTCCGTCTGGCGTTGTTGATCGGTCTGTCTGTTTTGCTGTCCCTGAAGTTGATCGCCAACTAGGGCGCCGCTCCCGAGCCCCAGCGCGCCGCCGATCGCGGCACCGGCACCTGGATGACCCACTGCTGCGCCGATGATCCCGCCGGCAGCTGCGCCGCCTAAAGCGCCGATGCCCGCGCCCTTTTCGCGCGTGCTCAAATCGCCCCCGGCACACCCAGCGATGGCAGTGAGGGTGAAAACAACTGCAACCATAGTCAATGTCCGTTTCATTGTACCTCCGAAAGTTATAAAGTTATGGGGATAGAAACATCGAAGTTAGGTAATAGTAGCAAAAGCGCTTTTCCCCAGCAAGGTACAATAAATTTTCCAGCCGCAATCAGCGCAATTCTAAACAGCTTGGACGCCGATTGCGCTCTATTGTTAATGCCGTGCCGTGCTGTTGACATCGTAGACCTTATAAGTCTAAAGTTTTTAAGAGAGGATTTTTGTGGAAAATTTGACTGAAGAACGAATTCTCGACGCATTGCGTAAAGTTCAAGATCCCGAGCTTCATCGCGACATCGTCAGCCTTGGCATGGTGAAGAACCTAGCAGTAGCGAACCGCGACGTAAGCTTCACCGTGGAACTCACGACGCCGGCTTGTCCCTTGCGTGAAACGATCGACGCCGATTGTAAGAAGGCTTTGAGCCAAATCGGCGGAATCGATTCGGTGCAAATAAACTTTGGCGCCCAAGTGCGCGGCAGCAAGGCGGGCGCGGGGCAAACAGATTTACTGCCGACCGTGAAGAATGTCGTGCTGGTGGCTGCGGGGAAAGGCGGCGTAGGAAAATCGACGGTGGCGGCGAATTTGGCGGTGGCGTTAAAGATGCACGGCGCCGCGACGGGCTTGCTCGACGCTGATATCTACGGCCCGTCGGTGCCGATCATCATGGGAGTCAAAGGTGAGCCGAAGCAAATCGACGTCGACGGCAGTCGTAAAATCGAACCGACCATGGCCCATGGCTTGCCGGTCATGTCGATCGGCTTTTTTCTCGATCCGGATCAGGCCGTGATCTGGCGCGGTCCAATGCTCGGTAAGGCATTGCATCAATTGATGGCGGACGTGCATTGGGGTGATTTGGATTATCTCGTCGTCGACATGCCGCCGGGAACCGGAGATGTGCAAATCACGTTTTCGCAGCAGCTCAAAGTGAGCGGCGCGCTTTTGGTCGCGACGCCGCAGGAAGTAGCGCTCGCGGATGTGGTGCGCGCCAAATCGATGTTCGATAAAGTGATGATTCCCATCGTCGGCATCGTCGAGAACATGAACTACTTTGTTTGCGACGGTTGCGGCAAGAAGCACGAGATATTTTCCCGCGGTGGCGCGCAACGCGTAGCGGAACGGTTCAAAATCCCTTATCTTGGTGAAATTCCCATCACACCATCGCTGCGTGAAGGTGGCGATAAAGGCGTGCCGAGTCTGATTCAGGATCCAAAGAGTGAAGTCAGTCAAAGTTTTTTGGCGATCGCGGCAAAGTTGGCTGGACAGCTGTCCATCGTCTCGGAACAGGCAAAGAAGGCCCAAGGGCTCAAGATCGTGTCGAGCTAGGCAGGCAAGACGCCTAGCCGCGTTCCTAAGGAGCAAATCTCATGGTGACAAAAGAACAGGTCTACGAAGCGTTGCAAGAGTGTTACGATCCGGAAATTCCGGTCAACATCGTCGATCTAGGTCTCATCTACGACGTCGAAATCAATAACGATAACGTCGCAGTGAAAATGACGTTGACGGCGCCGGGCTGCGGCATGGGCACGATGATCGCCGCGGATGCAAAGCAGAAAATTATGGCGCTCGAAGGCGTCGGCGAAGCCACCGTCGATCTCGTCTGGGATCCACCCTGGAACCCGAGCATGATTCGCGAAGAGGCCAAACAGCGCCTCGGCATCGTTTAAGCGCGCAGCCGTCGAATCAAAGCATTCCGCAGTAAAAAGTTACTCCAGCGGATCATCGTCGATCCCGGTCTTCGATAATGAACGACAAACCCAGGATGCGCCCGGTTGAAGCATTTCCAGTTCAACAAGACGGCAAGACATCGGTTTACCTGAAAGACCCTTTGAATTTCGCCACACCGCTGGGAATCTCGCCGGCGGGATATTTCGTCCTAGCACACTTCGACGGCCAGCATTCCTTCACGGACGTTCAAGAAGCCTATTGCAAGCAGTTTGGCTCACTGCTGATGAGCGACGACTTGAAAAGCTTCATCGACATGCTCGATCAGCATTATTATCTGGATAGCGAACGGTTCCGCGATTACAAAAGCGCGGTGGTGCTGGAATTTCGTAACCAAACGACGCGCGCGCCGGCGCACGTCGGCGTGTACAAAGCCGATCCCGAAGAATTAAAAACTCAACTCGAAGGATTTTTTAGCGCCCCGGGCGGTCCGGGATTGCTCAATGGCCAAGTTGCGGCATCGACGCCGCGGGCGATCGTCGCGCCGCACATCGACTTTCATCGCGGCGGTCCGGCCTATGCTTGGGCTTACAAACCGCTGGCTGAAAGCGAGGGCGCGGATCTTTACGTTCTACTCGGTACCTCGCATTACAGCGGGCAGACGCCGTACATTTTGACGCTCAAGGATTTTGCAACTCCGCTCGGCCTCGTCGAAACGGATCGCGATTTCGTCCAGCGCCTGCAGGCGAAATGCGCCGAGGATTGTTTTACCGATGAGTATCTGCATCGCGGCGAGCACTCGCTTGAATTTCAGGTGGTTTTCCTAAAATACATCGCGCAGCAGCGCGCCGCTTTAACCGGCCGGCCGGAGAAGCCGTTTAAGATCGTGCCTATTCTGGTATCGTCGTTTCATTCTGCGGTCGTCAACCAGACGCTTCCTGAAAAAGATTCGGCGGTGGGAACCTTTTTGCGGACGCTGCGCGATTTGGCGGCATTGGAGAGTCGGCAAGTTTGTTTTGTTGCCGGGGTCGATCTTGCGCACGTCGGCAGACAATTCGGTGATCGCGAGCCGATCACGGATGATTTTCTCAAGTGGGTTGAAAGCGAAGATCAGGAACTCGTCAACCGATTGGCGGCGTTGGACGCGCCCGGTTTTTTCAACGCGGTCGCTAAAGATCAGGATAAGCGCCGGATCTGCGGATTCTCACCACTTTATTCCTTGATTCATTTGCTCGACGGCGCGAAAGGCAAACAACTCAAGTACAGCCAGGCGTTCACGCCGGAAACCGGTTCGGCGGTTACTTTTAGCAGTTTAATTTTTGAGTGATATTCCGCTGAAAATACGGCCTGTGTTTTTGCAGCCTCGTGTTTTTGCCTGACGCCCTCGCCTCTCACCTGATTTTTCCATTTGACGCCTCAATCTCCACGAGTAGAATGAGCGGCTAATTAGGTCAGGTCCAGCCTTGGGTGGGATCTGAGTCTTTAGAGGACTTTTCACGGACAGGATCACGATCTTTACGAACCCACGAGCTACGATCACGACTTGCTAAACCTCGGCAGGATCACCCGACCGGGTCACATCTTTTATTTTATGACCTGACGGTACCGGTTCTACCGACCTGTTTCAAAGCAAAGACAAACAATGAAGTGCAAGGCCTAAAATCTGCTCCCGACCCGGTATCGAGGAAAAACCATGCCTACGAAAAGTAAGTCCAAAGCACCTGACCAGAAGTTGTGGGCGGCGTTAAAGAGCTTTACCCAGGGACTGTACGATGAAATGGACAAACTCCAAAAGAAGGCTCCGTCAGCAGGCCTTTCCGACCTTGCAACTAAACGAGTCAACCGTGCCATAAAAGACGCAAAAGAATTGATGGGCACCTATGATTCCTATGTATCTGAATTGTCCGAGTTCGTGCCTGCGGGGGACAACCCTGAAGTTAGGGATGCGGTCCTCGTGTTAAGGGAGATCCTGCAGGCTTTAGAGCGTTTGGATGATAGGTATAATCTCTCCGATTTCGATCTTGGTATTTAAAGCAGCATGTGGTTGCACGACGCGTTCGGTATTGATTTGAATCAACGCCACGTTGATTTTGTAATTCCACGCCTTGACCAAGATCTCCCGCTATGTATTGATCCATTTCTCCTCTATAAGAGTCGCAGAGACGATTTACAGACGGCCCACAAGACACTCCTAAGTCTCTTCCAAGAGGCGTTCGCCGCATTTAAATCAGGCGATATGGACCTCATTTCTTTATTAATTGATTTCCCTGAAGTGCCAGAGATTCGATTTGGATATGCAAGCAAAAGTATTTCCGGGCGTGGAATCGGCCAAATATTGAGCAAATTAGTGATCGAGACTCTTGGAAATAGTCCATTGCTCATAGAACGTGGAATTCGACACGTAGAAGAGCTCCAGCTTTTCAGTGTAGGTATCGCAGAGGACCGCGTCAGTGACATGGCGGCTAACATCATTAAGTACTTTCTTGCTCAGTATACGACCAATCAATGTAAATTGTGGGGCATCCCTACCACGAATGGCGTACCACTCCATCATATATGGGATGCGCAGGAACGAAGATGGGTGGATCAGTACGTTGATATTCCAGTAGACCAGAGTGGTCGAGGAATCTTGTTTGTACCCCGATGGATTGTACGTCGGCTTCCATGGATCAACTACGATGATTTCTTACGCACGGATCTCACTGCATTTCTACGCGGTAGATTGGTTGGGAGCCGTAAGAAACAAGTTCTGCCAAAATCCCAAGCGGTCGAGATAACGCGAGCCAATCTTCTTTTGATTGACTCTTACGTGTCCCGTAAGGAACGTGAGGCTCCGCATGCGCAACCTGATCCACCACCGCTTCTGGCACTTTCACAAGATGACTGCTCAGGCTTGCTAAATTCGCTGTCGTCACTACCAGTGGGACATGGTTCGGCGTATGCATATCAACGGCTGCTCCTGCAATTATTCAACTGTCTATTGGAGCCAGAACTCGTCGATGGAGAAGAACAGGTTAGAACGTCTTCAGGTGTCGAAATCCGCGATTTAGTGTATTCAAACAATTCCGATCTGCCGTTTTTTAACTATCTACTAAACACCTATGGAAACCTACTCGTAGTTTTTGAGTGTAAAAATGTAGAAGCATTAGACGGCGATGACATCAACCAGATAGCCAACTACCTTGGCGATCCAATGGGGCGCTTCGGCATATTGGTTACAAGGAAGGCACCTTCGGAGAGGATGCTTGCCAAGATCCGCGCAACGTACAACAAACAACATCCTAGAAAAGCGATCGTCATTTTGCACGATGAAGATCTGAGAGTCATGGTAGATATGAAAAGAGCAGGATCACGGCATCCAGCGGCTCACCTACAACGTAAATATCGAGAGTTTGTGCAGTCCATCGAGTAAATGATGGTGAGACTGAAGGGAACCAGTTCTGTCCATCGAGAGGTATCTTGTGGGAACGAAAGACAAAGACCAGCAGGCGGAAGCTTTCCAAAATCAATGGTTGCTTTTAGCTAGCGAATTGGAAGGTATATACATTGAGATCGACAAATTATCTAAGAAATCACCGGCCGCACGGATTTCGGATCTAGAACTCGCGGGTATTAATGATCTTGTGGATCTAGTCAAGAAACTGCTCCAAGGCGATCTGTTTATTAATAAGCTAAAGCCATTTGTCCCCGCAGGTGAAAACCCGGAATACCGCGAAGGTTTAATAGTCTTGCGCCAGATGATTCAGGGAATGAATAGGTATGCACCGCAGTACAAAGAGATAAGAACGAAATAGAAGAGCGGCGCGTTGACACAAAACTTGGTGCCGGGCTCCAACCTCAACAGTCTTAACTATCATTCCTGAACCGTGAATCCAAAATCCATCCGGCCTGTGACTTTCAGCTCGGGCTTTTTTCTCTGGCCCTGTCAAGCCATCTCAAAATCTAACCGGAGCTGGGATTCGTTGAGTCATGTGAAAATCTAACCGAAGGTTGTGTTCGAATCTGTCGTTGTATTTCATATTTCTGACGCTTTAGTTTTTGGCTAAAGGTGCAGTCTCGCCATGCTGAGCCCGATCGATGAGATACAGAGCGAGTCTTTTGGGGGTCGAGCTCAGGGTTTGGCCGCAGTTCTCTTATCGGGGTTTTCTCCCGCGTAGCACCATTTCGTTGGGCCGCTAAAGGGTAAAGAGAGTCGAGTTGCTGATCGATGCGAACTGACAGTTCAAAAGGGTCAGTATTTTGCAGCAGGGATTTTAGCCCCTGGATCTGTGGGAGAGTTTTCTTTTGGGATTTGAGCACCCGCTCCACAGGAGTAGAGGGCTGATCGTAATGGCGCATCACCCGCGAGCCTTTACTTTAGCGTGATAGGATGTGAAGCACAGATAGAAAACAAACAATTTTTCCGATATCTGGACAAAGCCTCTCGTTTTAGACCGAGCGCGAAGATTTGGGTCCACCGAGGCTTACATAAAGCACTTCAAATCTTTTAGGAGTAAAAGGGTTCAGAGAAAAATTCTACTCGGGTCAGTTCAGTAGCTCGAGGCTCAGCATTTCCTTTTTATACAATCTTGACAGAGCAACACTATCCTCTTCTTGTTCAGATAGCGCCACTCGAGTTGTGATTGATGCCGCGCGTTTCCGTCTGTAATAAACACGCCCGGTAATTCGCATTTTCTCAGTGCATGTTCATGCCGCCGTCGACGCCGATGGCTTGGCCGGTCATGAAGTCGCTGTCATCGGAAGCGAGGAAGATGACGGTGCCCACCAAGTCGGCGGGGTATTGATCGCGCTGGATGGCGCGGCGTTTTCTGCGGTCGGCCAGTTGCTCAGGACTCGTGACGCCTTCCTGGTTTGGGCTGGAAATGGTTAAGCCGGGCATGATCGAATTGACGCAGATGTTGTCGCCGCCGACTTCGCGCGCGAGCGCGCGGGTGAAACCCAATACGCCGGCTTTGGACGAGACGTAATGCAAGAAAAAGGGCGTGCCGCTTTGCGTCGTCCCCGATGAGATGTTGATGATCTTGCCTTTTTTCTGTTGCTTCATGGCAGGGTAGACGGCTTTTACGCAAAGGAACAAGCCTTTTACGTTGACCGCCATTACGCGATCCCATTCGTCGGTGTCGATCTCCATGAAGTTTTTCTTTTTCAAGGCCGAGTAAAGGCCGGCGTTATTCACGAGAATGTCGATGCGGCCATAGGCTTTCAACGCAGCCGCGGCCATCGCTTGAGTTTGCTCCGGCGAGGTGACGTCGACGGCCACGGCGATAGCATCGCCGCCGGCCGCTTTGATGTCGGCGGCGACTTTCTGTGCTTCCACTTCCTGAATATCGGCGACTACGACCTTGGCTCCCTCTTTCGCCAAACCGTGCGCATAAGCTTTGCCGATGCCCACGCCGCCGCCGGTGACAATCGCTACTCTGTCTTTCAAACGCATAGTGTTCCTCCGTTCATTTCGAGACTTGCAATATTCACGAGAAAAAAACTCGAGAACGTTTCTCGCGCCAAGACGCCAAGTGCGCAAAGAAAATAAATTTGTTTCCCAAACTTGGCGAGCTTTGCGACTTTGCGCGAGTCATTTTCTTTCCTCGTTTAGAGTTTGAGCCGGTAAAAATCGATCGGGTTGTCGTGCAGGATCGCTTTCTTGGTTTCGTCACTGATATCTGTACGGCCCAAGAATTCGGGTATGTCGTGGCTGAACATGTCGGGCAGGCGTTCGTGCGGATAATCCGACGGCCACATTAAACATTTTGGATTGAATTGCTTCAGCACGTGCGGCAGCGCTTTTTCTTCCACTTCGCAAGTCGTCCAAATCTGGCCGTTGCGAATCAGCTCGCTCGGTCTCTGTTTCAGTAGCGGCGCCTGGATGCGGTAGGGTTTTTCCATCTCTTCGTCCATGCGATCCATCATGTAGGGCAGCCAGCCGCAGCCCGCTTCGAGAAAGGCGCAGCGCAGTTTCGGAAAGCGAACGAAGACGCCTTCGAAGATCATGTGGGTGAATTGAATTAGAATGGCGAAAGGGTGTTCCAGCGTATGCACGTGGAGAAATTTATTGAAAAAGTCAAAACCCATGCCGCGGCTCGGCGCGCCGTGGACAGTGAGTGGCATATCGAGGCGCTCGGCGGCTTCGTAGATCGGATCGAAATCCGTGTGGCCGTAGCCCTTGTGCAGCGCAGTGACCGCGGGCAGCAAGCCGGCGACCAATCCCAAGGACTTCGCGCGCTCAAGCTCTTTGGCGGCTTCGATGGGTTCGTGCACCGGCAGCAGCGCGACGCCTTTTAGGCGCGGGCTGACATCGGAGAATCGTTCGGCGAGCCACGAGTTGTACGCGCGCGCGAGCACGCACGCCCACTCGGGATTTTGCACCAGCCCGAGTCCCAATCCCCCGGTTGGGTAGAGCACCGTGGTGTGAACGCCGAGCTCGTCGAGAAATTGCAGCCAGCGCGGCGCGGGAGTTTCCGGATCTTTTCCCGGCACGCCCGTGCCGCGATTCCAGCCGTCGAGCGAAGGAAAGTAAGAATAAGTTTCGAAACGAGGCGCGCTCGAATATCTGCCGCCGAGATAATCGTGCAGCTCGCGGTCTTTTTCCAACACGTGACCGTCGGCGTCGATGATCGGATAGTTGACGTTCATCATAATATTTCTCCGTTCAAATCGTTCAAGCCGTTCAAAACGTTCAAATCGAATGGGAGAAAAGGGAACGAAGCCATCCTTTCATAACCCCATTTCATCGGAACGATATCCCACCGTCGACGTTGATCGTTTGGCCGGTGATGAAATCGCTGAGCGGCGATGCGAGAAACAACATCGCGCCGACAACGTCGTTGGGCATTTGTATGCGCTTGAGCGCGCGCAGGCCGACCGACGATTCTCTGAATTTGATCATTTGTCCGGTCGGATTTTCTTCCGACAGCGTGTTGCCGGGCGCGAGGCAATTCACATTGATATTATCGTCGCCGACTTCGCGCGCCAGTGTTCGCGTGAAACCGATGGTGGCAGCCTTCGACGTCACGTAATGAATCCTGCCCGGCGCGCCGGCAAAAACGGTTCCCGAAGCGATGGTGATGATCTTGCCGGATTTTTGTTTGCGCATTGTCGGCAGCACTGCGCGACAGCAAAAGAACAGGCCGCGGAGATTCACCGCCATCAGCCGGTCCCATTCTTCCGGATCGATGGTTTCGATCGTGCCGCGATTCATCGGCACGACGGAGAAAACTGCAGCGTTGTTCACCAGCACGTCGATCCGGCCAAAGCGATCGAGGACGCGTGTGGCCATTTCCTTAGTCGACGCTTCATCCGAAACGTCCGTGCGCAGTGCCAACGTCGGTACGTCGAAATCGTTGATGATCTCGGCGGCGCCGCGCTTGGCCGCGGCTTCATCGATATCGGCGGTCACGACATGGGCGCCGGCTTTCGCAAAGCCGAGGCAGTAGGCTTTGCCGATGCCGTAAGCGCCGCCGGTGACGATAACGATTTTGCTCTTTAGTCCGTCGATCATCCCGTTTGAAGGCATCGGTTCAAGATTCAAAGTTCAAGGTTCAATGTGGAGGGAAAAGTTTCTGACGTTGAACCTTGAACCCGGAACTTTGAACCTGTTCAATTTGCCTATCCCAGTGCAGGGTTAATTAACGCTTTGGTCGGAAAGGTGCCGGGCACTTCGCCGCCGATGGCGCGGATGCAGTGCTCGATTTCTTTCAACGGGAAAACGTGGCTGACCATTTCCTGCACCGGAAACTTGGTCTCTTCGATGATGCGCAAAGCGGCTTCAGTCGCGTCGTTGTCGGCGGTGAAGCAGGACGACATCGCACAATTCGCCATTGGTTTCCTTGCGAATCACTTCCACGACATCTTCTTCTTCGACGTTAATCGTCCGGGTGGCGCCAAATTTCTTGGCGAGATCGAGCCGCGGTTTGTCGCGACCGATGCCGGTGATGAAAATTTTCGCCGCGCCGGCGTGCTTGGATGCAAAAGTGCATGAAAGTCCTTGCTGGCCGGGGCCCTGGATCAAAACATAGTCGCCCATCTTCACACCGCCGCGGCGGATCGCCCATTGAAAGCCATTGGCCATCACGGAACCGATCAGCGCGGCGGCTTCAGCAGGAAGCGCGTCGCTGATCTTGGTGCATAGAACATCGGTCGCCAAGTAAAGATAATCGGCAAAGCCGCCAAACAGATGGGGTGGCTTGTCGCATTTGGTCCGTCCGCCATAGTTGGTGCGTTGGCGGCAAAAGCGCTGGTTGTTGCGCCGGCAGTCGGCGCAGCGGCCGCAGCCGAGTGCGCCTTTAAGGATGACACGGTCGCCTTCTTTGACATGGTGAATTGCCGCGGCGTTCTTGCCGAGTTTTTCGACGCGGCCGAGAATTTCATGGCCGAGGATGATCGGATAATCGACTTTGAGCTTACCGTGCAGATATTTGACGTCTGTGCCGCACACGCCGCCCATTTCTATCTTAATCAGCCCGCCATCGGCGGGAATGTCAGGCATCGGATATTCGCGGACCTCGAGTTTGTCCGGGCCAAGTAACGTCGCTCCTCGTACGCTTGCCATGGTTTGTCCTCCTTAGTTTATTGCGTGTATTCGAGTCGAGATCCCTCGCTCTCGCTCGGGATGAAGTGACCTCTGGTTATTGTCAGAGGTCACTTCACTCTGTATTCCCGCGTCAGTTTATCGATGAACCCGCTGTCGTCGAGTTCCTTTACCAACGACATGTCGACATACCGATCGGGATTCTCTTTGAGCACCTTGGGGTCTTTCTTGCCGACTTCCTGGATCGGCAGCTCGAAATATTCTCGGGATGGAGAGGGCTTGAGCGGAAAATCATATTCCCGGAAATTTTCTTCGAGCACTTCGCGGTCCTGGACTTTCATATACTTGGCCAAAACTTTCATGGCGAATTCTTTGTTGGACTTATAAAGCGCCACGCCTTCGATCATCGCCTTAGTGAAGTTGACCAATTCCGGCCGCGTCTTCGCCAAGTACGATCGGCGCGACACGAAGAAAAGGCTGGAGTACGGAATGTTCAACTTGGAGGCATCGAGCAACAGCGTCATGCCAAGTTTCCGCGCCATTAGCGTCATCGGCGGCGTGAGCATCGCGGCATCGGCGTTATTGGTCTCGACCGCGGCGATGCGGTTCGATTGATTGCCGACTTGCAGTAACGCCACGTCGATGTCCGGCCGCAAACCTTCGCGCTGGAGCAGATAGCGGGCGGCGAAATCGGCGTTGCTGCCGAAGCGGCTAATGGCGACCCGTTTTACTTCCTTGATGCTTTTGATGCCTTTGCGGGCGTAAACGCGGTTGTCCATGGTATTGCCCAGCCGCCCAAACATGACCAGGTCGAGTTGGGGCGTTGAGATCACGACCTGGGGCGAAAACATGCCGACGTGGGCGTCGCCGGAGCTCAGCGCAGCGGCGGCGGAGGAAGCGCCCTGAATAAAAATCAGCTGAACGTTGTTGCCGTATTTCTCGAAGAGCTTGGCTTCTTTGGTCACCCAAAGCGGCGCGAATTGGCCGACCTCGCTGGTCCAGACCACGTTGATGTTGGCAGTGAAAGCGGGTGCCGTCGAAAAGAAGAACCATGCTAATGAGCCGGGCAACCCCAAGACCGCAAATATTTTCCTCATCATTTTTCCTCTCGAGACGCGCAGGCGAATCAGATTGATATCTATTCCTGCTTAACCCTATACTTCCGAACGAGGTTTTGAATCAAGTTGAGGAGGTCCAATGATTCAATTCATGATCGTGCTGCTAATGCTCTTAATCGGCCATCCGTTGGCGTCGGCCCAGACGCCCACGCGCGTGATGTCCGGCTACGCTGCGACGTCCGGGCCGCATGCGGTGTTATGGATTGCCCGTGACGCCGGGCTATTTGAAAAAAATGGCTTGCGTACCGACGTCGCTTACATTCGCAGCGGGTCGACCATGGCGCAAACCCTGGTCTCCGGCGAGATCCAGATGTCACAGATGGGCGGGCCGGCGATGCTCGCCGCCGGCGTCGCGGGTATGGATGTGACGTTTGTCGCTGTGGCGCTCAACACCACGCCGATCGTGATCATGGGCACGGTGTCGAAGATGGAAGAGCTCAAAGGCAAATCGATCGGCGTGACCCGTTATGGTTCCAACACCGACATCTCGGCGCGTTTTGCGATCCGCAAGGCGGGGCTTCAGCCGGAAAAAGACATCGCTCTGATCCAACTTGAAGATTACGCCGGGATAATGGGCGGCATCGCGTCCGGCCGCATTGCCGCCGGCGCGCTCGCCGATCCGTTTACCGACGCGGCAAAAAAGTTGGGCTACAAAGAAATCGCGGATCTTGCGGCGATGGGATTGGAATTCCCCTTTGTGGGGATCGTCGCCAAGAAATCGTACATCAAGGATAACGCGGATACCGTGCAGCATTTCGTGCGCGCTTATGTGGAGGCAATTGCGATCTACAAGAACAATCGAGACCTGGCGATGAAGATCACGAGCAAGTATACAGGCATCAAGGATCCAGCAATTCTTGCCGCCACCGTCGATTTCTATGCGCCGAAGCTGCAGCGGATTCCTCATGCCACGGTCGGCGGCATTCGTTTCGTTTTGGATCAAGTCGCGGTGCGCGACCCGCGCGCGAAAAATTACGCGCCGGAAACCTTCATGGATACACGCTTCGTGAAACAGCTTGAGGACAGCGGGTTTATCAAGGGGCTTTATCCCAGATAAAAGAACGATCGCGACCTCGATTCCCCTAGGCCCCTCAGGATCGTTGAATCCCAAAGTCTGTCCATTGCTCAAGAATGATCGATACAATGGCGCGCGGGCTCGGCGATTAATTTCTGATTGATCGCACGCGCATTGCCCGGATGCGATGTGTGCCACGTTACCCAGGAGCGTTGTAGGTACGCGATCACCATTTTATCTCATCTCCCAACGCTGCGTTGAACCCGATGCTCCGCGCCTTCGTCTGCGTGTTAGAGGACCAGCACGCGCTGCGGGATCAGCGTGTGATTCACGGCGTCGCGGTGACCGGCGAATTGCAATTTTATATTTCGCACGCTCGGTGGTAGCAGCACTGCGCAACGGTCAAATATTGGCGAGCTTCGCCCGGGTTAAGGATAAACTGAAGATGAAAAAGATAGCCAATGCAGCGGCCACAATCGTCGGTAGAAGATACGTCACGGCGGGCAGCAAGCCGACGACGACTAAACCAACGCCGAGCCAAACCGGCACGCGTGATCCGCAAATACTCAAAAGGAGAGCGGCAGGGATGACGAGTAAGCTCAAATCGTGGGTGAAAAGGTGCGGGCTCAACAGCAAAAGAGCGATTGAATTACCGATCCAGGATATTTCAAAACCATTGGACAAGTGTCGCGCTCGCTGGTTGAGCCAAACGACCGCGAGTAAAACGATTGCCATCGCGGCCGCCCACACGATCCAGCCCCATGGAACGGGCAGCCAAACTCCCGCCAGGGCTCTCAAGTTGTGCATACCTTCCAAAGGATTGGTCCAGTCATGTTCCGATCCGCTGTAGCGCTGGATAATTTGCAAATATTGGATGAAGGTTTGCTCCCCGAGCAGGAGAAACGAGCCACCCACGAGAACGGTGGCGACAAGAACACCAGTAAAAAAACCGCGCCAGGCGCGATGCAGCAGGAACACAAAATGAGGGAGCGCCAAATATTGAAGCTTGAGGCAAAGCATGCCCGCCCAGATTCCGGCCGCAATTTCCTTTCGTTTTTTCTGTGCCAGCACGTGGCGAGTCATAATGTAAAGAATAATGATAGAGCCGTGACTATTGAAAAGCGTCGCCTGTATACCGAAGTTACATAGCGTAGCAAGAAGCAACCATTGGGTTTGGTCGCTGGTAAGATTCAAATCGCGAACTAATCTTCTCAGAATGGCCCAGATCAATCCAATATTCAGGACCGTCATCGCGAGAAACGCACCGGAAAACGATAGCAGTGTAAGCGGCACCAGCAGCGCCGCGGTAATCGGCGGATACGGAAAGATAAGGACGCGCTCCGTGGGAACGAATTTTTTCTGGAAAGCAAGCTGTTGATCAAGATCGTAGAGGGCGCGAGGGTTTTGCCGAAGCATTAGCGGTTGAGCGTAGAAGATGACGAAATCGGCGACGCAATTGTCATGGGCGCAACTGGGAATATGGTCCGTGTAGATCTTCAGCCAATTGCCGCTCAGGCTAATCGCAACGGCCAAGCCTAAACCAAGGATGATGGCTTTGACGCGGCGGTTCCAGGCGAGACTTATCGGCATGACGCCACTTGACCGATTATTGCAACCGCGAAAAAGACAACGTTACTCAAGTTAGATGAACTTAGTTTTTGACCAACGCTAGACCGAGCAGCACGACGATCGGGCCGAGGGCGGCATTGATCTTCAGCAGCAAAAACCAACGGCGCCAGTGGGAGAGAAGAGGTTCAGGCCAAGCATTCAAGCCTCGCGGCAGATCGGCGGTCAATTGAGCGATGGTGGGGGCATATTTGAATACTTGCAGACCATGGTGCAGGACCATCGCGCCGAAAAGAATTATCTTCACGCTCAGGACGATGGCGAATGCTCTACTGAACATCGATCCCGTTGGCGGTAGGCGCGCGAGCAAATTGACTATTCCGGTCAGGAGCAGAAGTCCGATGGCGATCCAAGCGAGGTTTTCGAGACCGATGCGCGCCTGATTCATCGTCTTGATCGCGATGTGCGGTTCTAATTCGTGAACCGCAGGTCCCGAAACGACCAGAAAAAACACTATTCCACCCAGCCACATTGCGATCGCGATGAGGTGAACCATTGTACTCAGCGCGGCCCATGCGGTCATGGACGAGGTTCCGCTACGATCTCCATGATTGGTTGCAATCTTCGCATAATTCCTCGTCAAATCAACGCCAATCGTGCTTGAAAAGCCCCAGGGCCTGTGTTAGCTAGAAGAAAAGTTTTTCCCTCAATTTCCGAAGAAATATATTAAGGATGGTTCACTAAAAGATGATGCAGTGGTTGCCGGAAGATGTGTCTACGTTCGGGCAAGAGATCGATTCGTTATTTTATCTCATCTACTACATCACAGCAGTCACTTTCATTCTCGTGACCGTCTTGATGGTTGTGTTCTTGATCAAGTATCGCGACCAGGGCGGCAGGCGCGCCACGTATAGTCACGGCAATACGACACTCGAGATCATTTGGACGATCATCCCGGCGGTGATCCTGATTGTCCTGGCATTCATGAGCGCGTCGACTTGGGCAAAAATTAAACGCCATGTCCCCGACACGGATTTCGAAGTCGGTGTCACCGCTAAACAGTTCAATTGGGAAATCAGTTATCCCGGGCCCGACGGCAAGCTCGGCACCGACGATGATGTCAAGTTCGATAACGATTTGCACGTGCCGGTGCATAAAGTAATTCGGCTGGTGATCGCCTCAAAGGACGTGATCCACAGCTTCTTCATTCCCAACATGCGGTTTAAGCAAGACGCGGTCCCGGGCCGGCAAATCATCAACTGGTTCGAAGGGACCAAGCCGGGAAAATATGAGCTGCCTTGCGCGGAGTTATGTGGATTTGGTCATTCCGGCATGAAAGGCTGGCTCTACGTCATGACGCCCGACGAATATAAAAAATGGGCGGACGAAAATCTGGCTGCTAAACCGCAGTAAATACATCCAAACTTTTGTTGATTCATCCGAAGCCACGGACGGAGGATTTTGACCGATGAGCGAGACAGCGGCGACGCACGCGTCGCATGAGCATCACCAAGAACTGGGTTTTTTCCGAACGTATATCTTTTCGCTCGACCATAAGATGATTGGTCGGCAGTTCTTGTTCATGGGCCTGCTCATGATCATCGTTGGCGGCTTGCTTGCGATGCTGGTGCGCTGGGAATTGGCTTGGCCGGAAACAGCCGTACCGGGGCTGGGTTTTATTCCTGAACCCTACATCTATCCTGGCGAACACGGTGGCGGCATTATTCCACCGCAAACTTATAACGCCCTCTTTACGATGCACGCGACGATCATGATTTTCTTTGTCGTCATGCCGATCATGGTCGGAACTTTCGGCAATTTTCTGATTCCGCTGATGATCGGCACCCGGGATATGGCATTCCCAAAATTGAACATGCTCTCTTTCTGGGTCGGCGCCATCGCGACCTGCGTGATGCTCTCGAGCTTTTTTGTTCCTGGAGGTCCGGCGGCGGGCGGTTGGACAAGTTACGCACCGTTGTCCGCGAGAGCGCAATACACCGGCGTCGAATGGGGACAAAATCTCTGGATCATCAGCTTGCTGATTCTTGGCGTGTCTTCGCTGATGGGATCGATTAATTACATTACGACCATCATCAACATGCGGGCGCCGGGCATGACCTATTTCCGCATGCCGTTGACTGTCTGGTCGCTCTTTGTCACGGCGATCTTGCTACTGCTCGCCTTGCCGGTTCTCACCGCGGCGTTAGCCATGTTGCTCTTCGACCGTATAGCTGGCACGAGCTTTTTTCTCCCGGAAGGCGGCGGGCAACCGCTGCTCTGGCAGCATATGTTTTGGTTTTTCGGCCATCCGGAAGTCTACATTTTAGTGCTGCCGGCTATGGGCGTCACTTCCGATATCCTTTCCACTTTTTCGCGCAAGCCCATTTTCGGCTATCACGCCATGGCTTTTTGCTTTCTTATCGTGGATCGTTTGGGGCCATCATATGTTTGTAAGCGGCATGAATCCGCTGCTCGGCACGGCGTTCATGATGACGACGATGGTCATTGCGGTGCCGTCCGCGATCAAAGTTTTCAATTGGTTGGGCACCTTGTGGGGCGGGACGATTCGCTTGACCTCGCCGATGCTTTTTGCGTTGGGGTTCGTTTCGAACTTCGTGATCGGCGGTCTGAGCGGAATCTTCATGGCATCGACACCGGTCGATATCTACATCCACGACACGTACTACATCGTTGCTCATTTCCATTATGTCGTCGCCGGAATCGTTTTTGCTCTATTCGCGGCGGTTTACTACTGGTTTCCCAAGATGTTCGCTCGCACGATGAACGAACCGCTGGCAAAGATTCATTTCGTCTTAACCTATATTTTCTTCAACGGCGCGTTTTTTCCCATGCACTTCCTCGGCGTCGCGGGGCACATGCGGCGAATTTACAATCCAACTCAATACGAGTTCTTGCAGCCGATGCAGCATTGGAACGTGTTCATCACGATCAGCGCGCTGCTCTTGGGCGCTTCGCAGTTTTTCTTCCTGTTTAATTTCATCTGGAGTCTAATCGCCGGCAAGAAGGCGGATCGCAATCCCTGGCAGGCCAACACCCTGGAGTGGTCGGCGCCGACGCCGCCGCCGCACGGCAATTTCGAGGTACAGCCGGTCGTTTACCGCGGCCCCTACGAGTACAGCTCGCCGGAAGTCAAAGAGGATTGGCTGCCGCAAGATAGAAATCTCGGTACTGCCGCCGCAGCGCGAGCGCATTAACGGAAAATTGAAATATGAAAGCGGACGGTAGCGGGATGGAGGAACCCATCCTCCCCCATCCTTTAACTATTTCAGTTTGGCCGCACCGCATCGCCGTCATTCTCGTCGGCGCCACCTTTCCCCTCTTATTCATCGGCGGGCTCGTCACCGGCAAAGGCGCGGGACTGGCCGTGCCGGATTGGCCGACCAGTTTTGGCTACAACATGTTTCTTTATCCGTGGTCGAAAATGGTTGGCAATATTTTCTACGAGCATAGTCATCGGCTGGTGGCTTCCTTCGTCGGTTTATTGACGATCGGCTTGGCGCTGGCGTTGTGGTTGCGTGAGCCGCGCCCCTGGCTGCGCCGGCTCGGCCTTGCCGCGTTGGCATTGGTGATCCTTCAAGGTGTTCTCGGAGGTTTGCGTGTGGTGCTGCTGGAGCAAACTTTGGCGATCGTGCATGCCGCAACGGCGCAGCTCTTTTTTGCGCTGGCGGTTTGCCTGGCGGTTTTCACGTCGGCCGGCTGGACTCATGGCGCCGTCGAGACGACGCTGAATGACGGCGGGCGGTTGCGCCGCCTGGGCGCGATGACTACGGTGCTTATCTACGGGCAAATCGTCCTTGGCGCGGTGTTGCGCCATACCGGGGAACGGGTCGACGCCCACCTTACTTTTGCCGGGCTGGTTACACTCCACGTAATTTTTATTATGATAAGGGTGATGAAAGATCATTCTGCCGCGCCGGCTCTGCTCCAGCCGGCGCTGCTGCTTTTCGCGCTCACGCTCGCGCAAATCGCGCTGGGAACGCTGTCCTACTTGGCCAAGTTTACCACCCTGTGGCGATTGCCTGTCGACGCGATTGTCCTGCTGACGACGACGCATCTCGCGGTCGGCGCGCTAATGCTTGCCGCTGCCGTGACGCTGACCTTGTGCGCCCATCGCCTTTCGGCGCCGCCAAAGTTTCTCCGCGGCGAAAAAATTTTGACGGAGCAACTTTCCGTATGAGCTCGACCACCGATGCCGTGAACGTTGCAGCGGTGAGCGCGAGCCGGCGCGCCGTCGACTTTTTCGAGCTGACTAAGCCGCGTATCGTTCTCATGGTATTGATCACCGCCTTCGTCGGTTATTACGCCGGTTCCGGGCGCATCCCTGACTATCTGCAATTGCTGCAAATGTTGCTCGGCACTGCGCTTGCTGCCGGCGGCACGCTCACGCTGAATCAATTTATCGAGCGCGAGGTCGACGCGAAAATGGAGCGCACGCGTCGGCGCCCATTGCCCGACGGCCGGGTGCAGCCGCAAGACGCGCTTTGGTTCGGTGTTTCGTTGACCCTTTTGGGCCTCGGTTATCTGGCGGCGGCCGTCAATTTATTGAGCGCTGTTGTCGCGGCCGCCATTACCTTGAGTTATCTCTTGATCTATACGCCGATGAAGCGCGCCAGTTCGCTTTGTGTGCCAGTCGGCGCGATTCCTGGCGCCTTGCCGCCCGTGATCGGCTGGGTTGCCGCGCGCGGCGAGCTGTCTGTCGACGCGTGCGTGCTGTTTGCGATCATGTTTCTCTGGCAAATTCCGCATACGCTGGCCATCGCTTATCTTTATCGTGAAGACTTCGCCAAGGCCGGAATTCAGTTTCTGCCGGTGATCGAACCGGATGGCGACAGCACCAATCGCCAGATTCTCATCCACTGCGCCGCGCTGTTAGTCGTGAGTCTTCTGCCTACACTCATCGGTCTCGCCGGACCGAGCTACTTCGTCACGGCTTTTCTGCTCGGCGCCGGCTTTCTCGCCAGTGGCATCAAGCTTGTCATTGCGCCTACGCGTGCGTGCGCGCGCCGGCTCTTGTTTGCGTCGTTGATCTACCTTCCTGCGCTCTTGCTGGTGATGGCGTTGGATCGTGTGCCGATATGAGCGAGCGGATTATGGAACCGCCGCAAGGAATTGACACGCGCAACCGGCGCCTCGGTTTCGCGTTGGCAACTTTGGCCGTGTTGTATATCATCGCGGTCATAGTTTTCATCATTGTGAAATGACACGACGGCTGGGTCCATGGCTAAGAGTTCAACAGCGCGCAAATTAGATGACGCACCGCTTGTTCAAGCGGACCGGCGACCTGCGTTCGGCGGCGGCGAGCCACCGGCGCCGCCGGTTCGGCCCAATACACCGATCGCCAGCAACGCCTGGCTCGCAGTCCTAATGTTTTTGGGCGCCGAGGCGATGTTTTTTGCCGGACTGATCGGCGCGTTTTTGGTTTTCCGCATCGCCAGTCCCGTCTGGCCGCCGCCATTTCAGCCGCGCCTGCCGGCCGAGGTAACGGGAATCAATACGCTGATTTTACTTGCCAGCGCGGTAACGATCCGGCTCGGAATGAGAGCGAATCAGCGCGGTGACCGCGCGCGTCTGGTGCGTTTGCTGGTATGGACCGCGGCAGCGGGCACGAGTTTTTTATTGATTCAGGGATTCGAGTGGTTTCGCCTGATTCATTTTGGCTAGACCGTGTCGAGCAGCGTCTACGGCGGTTTGTTTTACACGATTATCGGCTGTCACGGACTGCATGTTTTCGGCGCGTTAATTTGGTTGATTGTCGTGTGGCAAAAGGCGAGAGCCGGAAAGTACACGCGGCAGAATGACGTCGGTTTACAAACCTGCGGCATGTACTGGACATTCGTTGTGGGTTTGTGGCCCGTCCTCTATGGGCTCGTTTATCTCTATTAAGCGATTTGGTTGACACTCCAGAGTCGATACGTTAATTTGCGGTTGCTTATTCCGATGCTTAGAAAAATTCATTGCATCATGATGGCGGCCGGCTTTACGTTGCTTGCGCGGACGGCAACGACGTGGGCGTGTGCCGTTTGTCTCGGCGGCGAGAGTGATTCATTGACGGACGGCTTTAACGCCAGCGTTTTATTTCTCATGGCGACGCCTTATCTCGTCGTCGGCTCGATCGTCTGTGGGCTTGTTTTCAATTACCGGCGAGCACTGAAAAAGCGCGAGAAGGGGGAAACGCTCGAGCCCATCGCGCACTTAGCATGGAATCAGGAGGATAGCGGTAGATGAGTGAAGTTGCGGTAGCGCACTTAGAAGTGGAGCCTCAAGAATCGCCTTTGACTCCCGAGAGTTGGGGCAAGCTGGGAATGTGGCTGTTTCTCGCGGGCGACGCCATGTCGTTCGGCTGTTTGATCGTGGGATATGGGATTTTGCGCCATGCCAGTAATAATTGGCCGGTGCCTAAAGACGTGTTGGGAATTAATCTCACCGCGTTTATGACATTTCTACTGATTGTTAGCAGCGTCTGGATGGTGCTGGCGTTGGGGGCGGTTCAGGAAGGCAACAAATCCAGGTTCAATAAATTTCTCGGTCTGACGATCTTGGGCGGCGCAATGTTCTTGGGGTGCCAGGCTTACGAGTGGACTCACTTGCTCGGTCATCGGTTACCCGAACTCGGCATCTCATTTTCCAACAGTCTCTTCGCAACGACGTTTTTTATTCTCACCGGTTTTCACGGCATGCACGTGACCGGTGGGGTAATTTACAATACCTCCGTGCTGGCGGCGGTCAACCGCGGCCGCTATCAAGCGAAACACGTTGAGATCGCCGGCCTCTACTGGCACTTCGTCGACCTGGTGTGGATATTGATCTTTACGTTTGTTTATCTATTGTAATCCGTTTCGGGAGAGCGAGATGTCATCGACCACACACTCCAGCGCTCAGTACATCAAGATTTTCTATATCCTCCTGGCGCTCACCGTCATCGAGGTCGCGATCGTTTACTTGGGCTTACCGAAAATGCTGCTCGCCGCCCTGTTGGTGATCTTCGCGGTGTGGAAAGCCGCGTTGGTGGCGATGCATTTCATGCATCTTAAGTTCGAGAAAAGAACCTTGGCTGTGGTCGCTCTGGTGCCCTTTGTTCTGTGTGTTTTCTTGATCCTGATGCTAATGCCGGACATCTTTCCCCATTGATTGCCATCTCCGACCTTCCGAGTTTGAATGCGGCGCTGAATAGTCTCAGCGCCGTTTTTCTTTTTGCCGGTTTTCTCTTTATCAAATCGGGCAACCAAAATGCCCATCGGAACTGCATGTTGACGGCGTTCGCCTGCTCGATATTGTTTCTGACTTCCTATCTCGTTTATCACTATCACGTCGGCTCCGTGCCGTTTAAGGGCCAGGGTTGGATTCGACCCGTTTATTTCACGATTCTCCTGACCCATACGATCCTCGCGGTAACCGTGGTGCCGCTGGCGCTCATCACGTTGCGACGCGCCTGGCGGGCAAATTTTCCGGCGCACCGGCGCATTGCGCGCTGGACCTTTCCGATCTGGCTTTACGTTTCCGTCACCGGAGTGATCGTTTATTGGATGCTCTATTGGTTGGTGCCGTCGCGTTGACAGCGGAAAAGCCTTCACGATAAATGAGAGAAACCGTGGAGGGACGATGAAGACCATTGGTATCGTGGGTTGCGGGGCGATCGGCAAGGCACTGATTCAAGCGGCCGAAGCGGGCAAGCTTTCGGTGCGCATCGCCGGCGTCACCAGCCGAACGGAAAAAAACGCGCGCGAGTTTCTCGCGGCATTTAAAAATCCGCCGCCGTATCTTTTCCTCGACGAGCTCATTCGAGCTTCGGACTTGGTAGTTGAAGCCGCAGGTGGCGCGGTCGTCCCGGAACTGGCGAAGAAAGCGTTCGCGGCGGGCAAAGATTTGATGGTCATCAGCGTCGGCGCGCTGCTCGATCATCCCGACGTCATGGCCGAATCGCGGCGCACCGGTTGCCGTCTGTATGTTCCTTCGGGAGCGATCGCCGGATTGGATGGCATTAAGTCCGCTTCGGTCGGTCAGATCAGTCACGTGACCCACACCACGCGCAAGCCTCCGGTGGGGCTCGAAGGCGCGCCTTATCTGGTCGAGCACGGAATTTCTTTGGCCGGGTTGCGCGAAGAAAAAGAGATATTTTCCGGCTCGGCACGCGAAGCCTGCCGCGGCTTTCCGGCCAACGTCAACGTGACGGGGGCGGTCAGCCTGGCCGGCATCGGCCCCGATCAGACGCGCGTGCGCATTTTGGCTGTACCGGGTCTCACGCGTAATTGCCACGATATCGAGGTCGAAGGCGAATTCGGCCGGCTGCACGTGCACCTTGAAAATATCCCAAGTGAGAATCCGAAAACCGGCAAGCTCACGGCGCTGTCGATCATCCGCGCCGTGCAAGACGCCGTCGATACGGTGCGCATCGGTAATTAAAGCTCGAGGATAGAGAATCGAGGATTGAGGATCGCTAGACTTGGCGCCAAGCGGCAACCATAAAAAATTAAATCCATGAACAACAGCGACCTCATCGTTCGCACACTGCAAGGAGCCGGAGTTCGCTGGGTTTTTGGTGTGCCTAGCGGGCCGGTCCTACCACTGATCGAGGCGCTCACGCAGAGTTCCATCCAGTTTGTTCTTACCGCGAGCGAAACATCGGCCGGATTCATGGCTACGGCGGTAGGTTACCTTACCGGAATCCCGGGCGTGTGCGTATCGACTGTCGGGCCCGGCGCGACCAATTTAACCACCGGCGTCGGCTGTGCTTGGTTAGACCGCGCGCCGGTGCTGGCGATTACCTGCAATGTCGCGACGCCGTGGCTCGAGCGGCGGATTCAAATGCGCGTCGACCATCATGCGTTGTTCAAACCCCTGACTAAAGCGACTTGGTCTTTTCACGGCAATCCTGTTGATGAAACGGTAGCAAGAGCGATCGAGCTTGCTTGCCAGGAGCCGCCCGGCCCGGTGCATCTTGATCTGCCTGAAGATATCGCGCTGTCGAGCCCGATGGGTCTCAACACCGCACTGCCCATAACAAATCCCCTTGTGGATCGCTCGAATGAAGTCGTCGAGATTGTAAGCGGAGCGCTGGCGCGTTCACGCCGCCCGTTATTGATCACCGGCTTGACCTTCACGCGCGGCCGGGCGCCGCGTGAATTGCTCAAGTTCGTCGAAAATCAATCATTGCCGTTCGTGACCACGATGCACGCCAAGGGATTTCTCCCGGAAAATCATTCTCATTGGGCCGGTGTCATCGGCCGGGCGCGGCGCTCCGACGTGAAGCGGTTCACGGACCGGGCGGATCTCATCATCGCCGTGGGTTATGATCCGATCGAGATCAATTATGAGGACTGGGCTCGGAACATTCCCATCATCCATATCAACACGGAAGCTGCCGAGCCGGGAGAAGGTCTGAAATTTCTCTGGAACAATCCCTGTGATCTCGACGCCGCGATCAAAGCGATCGGCGCAATCAAGGCTTGCGTCAACGAATGGTCACCTCAGGATTGGCACGTACATCGCTCGTCGCTGGAAAAGGCGTTGCGGCCGGATGGCAGCGGATTCTCCGCACACCAAGTCCTGGATACTTTGCGTGCCAAGCTAGCGGTGGACGGCATCCTCGCTTACGACGTCGGCGCGCACACCCATCAAATCGCTTCTCAATGGCGCACCGATGTGCCGCGCACGTTGCTGGCCACCAATGGTTGGTCATCGATGGGCTATGGCATGCCGGCGGCCTATGCGGCAAAGCTCGTTCATCCCGAGCGCGCGGTCGTGGCACTCGTCGGCGATGGCGGTTTTCAGATGACCGCCGGCGAACTGGCGCTGGCGCGGCGGCTGAATTTGGCCGTGCCGCTGATCGTTCTCAATGACGGCTGGCTCGGTCTCATGAAGGTGAAGCAGGAGCGAAAAAACTACGCTCTTTCCGGCGTTCGCCTCGGCGCGCCACCCGAATCGCCGGCGCATTATTTCGGCGTCCCCTGCCGGCCCGCGAAAGACCTCGGCCAATTCGGTGCCGCGCTCGACTGGGCGCTCACGATCGACGGCCCGACTGTGATCGAAGCGTTCATCGATGCAGCCGCCTATTCTGCGACGGTCTTTGATTGAGCAGCGCGCTTT
>WNFR01001521.1_pt1 | contig 24429 bp, 21 predicted proteins | sample 5400221 | NCBI WGS metagenome assembly WNFR01 (sample SAMN13153357, study PRJNA577476) | soil metagenome | isolation source: 40 cm soil under Madrone tree | place: USA:California | collected 2016-06-14 | reverse complement strand
TGTTCCAATTCTTTTCCGCGCTGCAGCAGCTTTTCGTTTAGCGCGTCGCGTTCTGCCAGCGCATGCTGATAGAGCGGCGCGGCAACCTTGTGCAGCCCGCTATCGAGCGGGTCTATCAGGATCAAGCCCTGCCGCGCAAAAAGTCGCGCGAATAATTTGCCGAACGCACTGCCGTAAGTTTCCTCGGCGCGGTAACTCTCGAGCAGGTATTGCGCTAGCAGATCGCTGCCCTGGTTCGCCAGCATTCCCGCCGCTGCTTCCACTAGCGGCTCGACCTGTGCGCCCAGCGGAATCCGCCCCACCGGCCGTCCCATTTCTGCGGCAGCCGGCAGCTCAAAACGTACCAGCTTTCCTTGGTCAAACCACGTCGCGTGACGAACCTCATCAAGATCGTGGTCTTCTGTGGCCATCCAAAAGACCGGCACCGCGGGTACTCCGCCCCGCGTCAATTCCTCAGCGATTTGCACGGCGGTCAGCGCCTTGTAAATGGCGTACGCCGGCCCGCTGAACAACCCCACCTGCTGCCCGGAAACGACCGCGACGGCGCCTTTCTCCAGATGGTCCAAATTGGATAGTGTCTCCGCTCCTGCTCCGAGAGCGATGTTTTGACGGCGCAGAATAGAAGCTACTTCTACCCGCCGATCTTCAGGATATTCCAGCTTCAGGGCCACACGCGTCACCGCCGCCATAGCCGGCGGATGAGCGTAGAAGGACTTCACCTTTTCAAAGTGATCCAAATACTCCAGAAAGAGTTTAGGTTGATGGGGAAGCTGGCGGAGGGGGAGGACGCGACAATCCATGAGTTGTTAGATGAACCTCGCACGAAAACGTCTCATCAATTGCATGTGTTTGTTCCCAGTTATGCGCGCACCGCAGCTGGTTCCAGAGTTGTCAGAAACTCAGTAAGGCGTTTCTTTTGTTCGTGGTGCAAGGGGAGAAGCGGGGGACGCGGAATGCCGCCACGATAGCCGCGCTGATCCATGGCGCACTTTACGCCGGCAATGCCCAGTTCGGATACCATCAGCTTTGAGGCGCGGCCCAGGATGGCTTGCAGTTCTCGTGCCTTTTCGTGGTGACCTTGCCGGAACAATTCGAACAGCGCCACGCACTTTTCCGGAAGCGCACACGCGAGTGCCAGAATCGCACCTCGCGCGCCAATCGTCATCGACGGGTACACGCTGGCAGCGGAGCCGACCAGGATCTGAAACGCCGGCGGAGTTGCCGCTACAATTTCTGCAACGCCCTGCACATTTCCCGAACTGTCCTTGATGCCGATGATGTTGGGATGCCCGGCGAGCGCGGCTACTTCCGCGGCTCCCAGCGCGATGCCGGTGAATTGCGGAATCGAATAAAGCATCACGGGAATCGGAGATTCGTCAGCCACTCGTCGGAAATGCTCAATCAGCACTTCCGGTTTATAAGCAGGTTTGTAGTAGTAGGGCGTTTTCACCAACACGGCGTCATACTCAAACTCGGCCGCGCGCTTCGTGCGCTCAATTGTTTCCGCCGTCGACTCCGCGCCGGCGCCCGCAAGAAGCTTTTTCTCTTTTGCCGCCGATTCCTTTACCGTCGCAAGAATTCCGTCCATCTCTGCTCGGGTGAGCAGCACCGCTTCTCCCGTTGAACCCAAGGCCACGTAGCCCGCCAGGTCGGTCTGGTTGTAACGCCGCACGTTGTGCTTCAGGTCGGAAAGAGAAAGCGAGCCGTCGTGGGCAAACGGCGTTGTCAGGGCGGCGAAAACTCCGGAAAAGTTCACGGCTCAATCTCCTGAGGCGGGTGCGCCGGAAGCGGCAGCTTGTCCGCGGTGTAAATCCTGCAATGCAGCGACTTCGGTCCCTTGTTCGAGCAGTGCGCGAATTCCGCGCGCCGCCGCATGCGCCGCGGCAAGCGTGGTGATGCAAGGAATGTTGTAGCGTATCGCCGCGCGGCGAATCGATTTTTCGTCATAGAACGATTCACGCCCGAGGGGCGTGTTGATCACCAGATCGATTTTGCCCGTTTTCACCAAGTCCACAATGTTGGGACGGCCTTCGTTTACTTTGAAAACCGGTTCCGCTTCGATGCCCGCGGACTCCAGCGCAGCCGCGGTTCCGCGAGTGGCCAGCAGTCGAAAACCCAGGGACGAAAGCTCTTTCCCTAGGGTTGCCAGATGTTTCTTGTCACGGTCGTTTACGCTGAGGAAAACCGTGCCCTTGCGCGGCAGGCGCTGCCCCGCAGCAAGTTGCGCCTTCGCGAACGCTAGTCCGTAGGATGTTGAGATTCCCATGACTTCCCCGGTAGAGCGCATCTCGGGACCAAGAATCGTGTCGACACCACGGAACTTGTTGAAGGGAAACACCGGCGATTTCACGGAATAGAATTCATGCACGGCAATTTCCGCCACGCCATTGTGCTGCACAACGGGCAAATTCATTGACGCCAGTTTCTTTCCGGTCATCAGGCGTGCGGCAACTTTCGCCATCGGCACTCCCGTCGCTTTGCTTACGAACGGGACAGTCCGCGAAGCACGCGGATTCACTTCCAGCACAAAGACCGTGTCGCGCTGAATCGCGTACTGCACGTTCATCAACCCAACTACCTTCAACGCCAGCGCCAACCGCTTCGTATATTCGCGAATGGTATCAAGAACCGCGGGTGACAAACTCACCGGGGGCAGCACGCAAGAAGAATCCCCCGAGTGCACCCCGGCTTCTTCGATATGCTCCATGATTCCGCCGATGACCACGTCTTTTCCATCGGCCAGCGCATCCACATCGATTTCAGTGGCTTCCTCGAGAAACTGATCAATCAGGACGGGCTTCGCAGGTCCCATCAAAGCTGCCTGGGCGACGTAATCCTGCACGGTATTCACGTCATACGCGATTACCATGGCGCGGCCACCAAGGACATAGCTCGGTCGAACAAGGACTGGCAATCCAATTTCCCCCGCAACGCGAGCGGCTTCCTCGGGCACAAGGGCGGTGGCGTTGCGCGGCTGCGGGATTTTCAGTTCGTCGAGCAAACGCCCGAATCGGCGGCGGTCTTCCGCCAAATCAATCGATTCAGGAGCGGTGCCAATGATCGGCACGCCGTTGCGTTTCAACTCCAGCGCTAGATTCAAAGGCGTTTGACCGCCGAACTGCACGATAACGCCCTGTGGTTTCTCGCGTTCGACAATCGCCAGCACATCTTCCAGTGTGAGCGGTTCGAAATACAGGCGGTCGGAAGTGTCGTAGTCCGTCGAAACAGTTTCGGGATTGCAATTCACCATGATGGTTTCGAAACCATCTTCGCGCAATGCAAACGAAGCATGGCAGCAGCAATAATCAAACTCGATTCCCTGCCCAATGCGATTCGGACCGCTGCCGAGAATCATTACTTTTGGCCGCGCTTGGGCGTCAGACTCGTCCTCGTCTTCGTAAGTGGAATAGAGATATGGGGTAAACGATTCAAATTCCGCGGCGCAGGTATCAACGCGCTTGAACACCGGCGTCACGCCATAGCGCGCGCGCTGCAAGCGCACGGAAGCGGAAGTGGTTCTCCAGATTTGCGCCAATTGTTCATCGCTGGTTCCGTGGCGCTTCACCTCGCGCAACAGTTCTTTCGAAGCGGTCTCGACCGTCACAGCTGCCGCGCGCCGGTTCATCGCCGTGAGTTCTTCTATTTGCTGGATGAACCAGCGATCGATCTTCGTCAACTCACAGATTTCTTGCGCCGGCAACCCGCGGTCCATGGCGGTCAGCAGCCAATGGATGCGGTCCGGCCGCGGCGTCGCCAGTTTTTCGCGCAGCAGAGAATCCGGTGTTTCCGAGGGGGCGCGCCACGGGGTGCTCGGCTCAAGCGAGCGAATTCCCTTCTGAAGAGCTTCCTTAAAGGACCGCCCAATGGCCATGACTTCGCCGACGGATTTCATTTGCGTCCCGAGAGTGCTGTCCGCGCCGGGAAACTTTTCGAATTGCCACTTGGGAATTTTCACCACCACGTAGTCGATTGTCGGCTCGAAGCACGCTGGCGTTTTCTTCGTAATGTCATTGGGGATTTCGTCCAGCGACATTCCCACCGCTAACCGCGCCGCGATTTTCGCGATAGGGAAGCCGGTGGCTTTGCTGGCCAGCGCCGAACTGCGCGACACGCGCGGATTCATTTCGATTACAACCATGCGGCCATTTTCGGGATTCACAGCGAACTGCACGTTCGAACCGCCGGTTTCAACGCCAACTTCGCGGATGATCGCTGCCGCAGCATCGCGCATACGCTGAAATTCCTTGTCCGTCAGCGTCTGCGCGGGAGCCACGGTAATCGAATCACCGGTGTGCACGCCCATAGGGTCGAAATTCTCGATGGTGCAGATCACCACGAAGTTGTCGCGGAAATCCCGCATCACCTCGAGTTCATATTCCTTCCAGCCGAGCACGGATTCTTCCACCAGCGCTTCGTGCACCGGACTCAAATCCAGTGCATGAGCGATGGCTTCGCCAAACTCTTCCTTGTTATAGGCGATGGAGCCGCCGGTGCCGCCGAGAGTAAACGACGGGCGAATCACCAGCGGGAATCCCAGTTGATCGCAGAGGCGCAGCGCATCCTTGGCGTTGTTCACCAGGGCAGAGGCCGGGACTTCCAGGCCAATTTTGCGGCATGCATCCTTGAACCACAGACGGTCTTCCGCGACCTTGATGGCCCGCAGCGACGCGCCAATCATTTCCACTTTGTATTTTTCGAGTACACCGCTTTCGGAAAGTTCGACGGCGAGATTCAGCGCCGTTTGTCCTCCGACCGTCGGCAGAAGTGCGTCCGGTTTTTCCCGTGAGATAATTTCCTCAAGATATTCCTTAGTAAGCGGCTCGATGTAGGTGCGATGCGCAAGCTCCGGGTCAGTCATGATGGTCGCCGGATTGGAGTTCACCAGGATGACTTTGTATCCCTCTGCGCGCAGCGCCTTGCATGCCTGCGCACCGGAGTAATCAAACTCGCAAGCCTGGCCGATGATGATCGGCCCCGACCCGATAATCAAAATCTTCTTGATGTCTTTGCGCTTCGGCATATTCTCCCGTGAGACTTTTTCAGCGTCGCGAACTGCCTGGCTGCGCGAATTCCTTCATCAAATCCGTGAACTGCGTGAACAAGTAGTGCGAATCGTGTGGGCCCGGGGAGGCCTCCGGGTGGTACTGCACGCTGAAGAGGGGCAATTTCTTGTGCCGCATGCCCTCGTTGGTGTGATCGTTCAGATTGATGTGCGTGATTTCCACATCGCGCGAAGGAAGCGATTCCGGGTCCACGCAGAAGCCATGGTTTTGCGCGGTAATTTCGACTTGTTCGGTCAGGAGATTCTTCACCGGATGATTCGCGCCGTGATGCCCGAACTTCAGTTTAAAGGTCTTCCCTCCCAGGGCCAGCCCGCAAACTTGATGCCCAAGGCAAATCCCGAAAATCGGGACGTGCCCGATCATTTTGCGAACGTTCTCAACGGCGTATCCCATCGGCTCCGGATCGCCTGGGCCGTTGGAAAGAAAGACTCCATCCGGCTTCATTTCCAAAACGTCTTCGGCGGACGTTTGCGCGGGCACAACATAGACTTCGCAGTTGTGGTCGACGAGCAAGCGCAAGATGTTCTGCTTGATTCCGTAGTCGTAGGCCACCACACGATGTCGCCGCGTTTCCGCTTGGGCGTCCGATTCGCCCATCTGTTCGGACCACGGCGAAATGGCAACTTCGACGGAGCCTTTATCCCACCCGTACGGCTTCGCGCAGGTGACACGACCGGCGAGTTCCTGCCCAGCCATGCCTGGTATTTGTTTGGCCTCGAAAATCAATTGTTCAGCGGGAGTGCCATCAGTGGAGACCATGCCGCGGAGCGCGCCGACGTTGCGAATATGGCGTACCAAGGCGCGAGTATCGATGTCCCAGATCACAGGGATCTTGTGGCGGTTCAGATAGAGCTGCGTGGTCTCCGCCGAGCGCCAGTTGGAGGAAATCTGGGAAAATTCGCGCACGATGAGGGATTCAATGTACGGCCGCGAGGATTCTTCATCTTCGAGGTTCGTGCCGACATTTCCGATGTGCGGATAGGTCAAACAAACGATTTGCCCCGCATAACTTGGGTCGGTGAAAACTTCCTGGTAACCGGTGAGGCTGGTATTGAAAACGACTTCACCGCCGCGGCGCATGATCGCGCCCGCCGCGCGGCCATTAAAGACGCGCCCGTCCTCCAGCGCGAGTACCGCAGGTCGGTGCTGAACTTCGCTCAGTGAGTCCTCCCATGATTCTCATCAAAATGTGCCATTCACTTGGTGTCGGCTTCCATGGTCGAAAGCGAACCAAAATGATCCACCGGCCAATAGGCAAAGACGGCGCGCCCGTAAATGAAGCGGCTGGCGACTGGGCCGAACACGCGCGAATCGTTGGAGCTGATGCGGTGGTCGCCCATGACGAAATAGTTGTCCGGAGGCACGCGCACGGGGGCGAAATCGCTCAAGTCCTCATACTGTGGGGGGACGTAAGGCTCACGCACAATTTTGCCGTCGACGTAGACCGCGCCCTGGCGAATCTCCACGGATTCTCCCGGTAAGCCGACCACGCGCTTGATGAACGATTTCGAGTGATCGAGCGGATACCAGAAGACCACCACATCGCCGCGCTGAATGGGCTCGAAACGGTAAACAAATTTGTTGATGAAAATACGTTCCTGGTCGGAGAGCAGCGGAGCCATGCTGGTGCCTTCGACTTTTACCGGTTGGTACAAGAAGACGATGATGACCAGAGCGAGACCGATGGCGATTAAGAGGTCGCGGGTCCAGACGCGAATTTCGTTGCGAAGAGAATGCAGCGGCAGCGGACGTTCAGCCCCGCCAGTTGCGTCCGATCGCTCAGTTCGTAAATTTGCCGTAGTTTGGCCGGCGTTCGCAACAGAAGGCAGTGCCGGAGTCATGGTCTCCGGTGAGGTCGAGGCGGCGGGTTGTTTCTCGTCCGGTCTTTCCATTTTTGGGTGCCTTGTATTTATAGCATGGCCATTGCGGCGCGCGCCAGATGCGATTTGGCATTGTGGCCTGCGTAGGCGCGCTCCCCCTCAGCTATATTGAGATTCACGGAACAGCGCTGTTGTTGCAAGGAGATTATGGGCAACGATCGAAGTTTTGAGAGCATTTGTGACTGCGGTCAGAGCCTGCTATTCGCCATCGAGGGCGTAGCTCAAGGAAGCCAGTGCAACGACCACGGCGGTCTCCGTGCGCAAGATCAGGCGGCCGAGCGAGGCCTCCACATAGCCATCACTATGAGCGGCCTCGAATTCCCCATCGGTCCACCCACCCTCCGGACCAATGGCCAGGGCCGCTCTTGCTGCCCGCTGGCCTTGCAGAACTTTTCGCAAGGGCAACGCAGTGGCTCGCTCAGAAAGCACTACTCGCAACCCTTCTCGGCTGCCGGCGAAGGCGGTTTCTGATTTTGCCACGTCGGCCAGCACGGGCAGGCGGACGCGGCGCGATTGCTGCGAGGCCTCCAGTAGGATTTTTTTCCAGCGGTCGGCACGCTTGACTGCCGCCGTGAGCAAGGCTCTCTCGCTACGTTCTGCGGCGAGCGGCACGATCGTGCTGACTCCCAGTTCGGTGGCCTTCTCAATGGCCCATTCGAAAGCGTCAAATTTCACGACCGCCAGCAGCAGCGTGATGTCCAAGCTGGGTTGAACGGCGGGCAATTCCTCGACCAGCGCGAATTGCACGCGATCGCGGCCGACACTTTCGATCCGGGCAAGCCACACCCGCTCGCCGTCGCTCAATTCATAAAGCTGCCCGATTTGGGCGCGCAATACGCGGCCCAGATGATGTGCCGCTTCGCCTTCCATGACGGCGGTGTCAGAGGCAAATTGTTCAACGAAGAAGCGCCTTCGCACGGAGGAGATCCTAGCTTAGATAGGGACTGGCTGCCCGCCTTGAAGAATAACCCTCACCCCTAAAGCAGTGAGCCACAGCACTAGCCAAAGATATCTTTTACTTTATCGAAGATCGACGAGTTGCGGTCGGCGGGTTTGTTTTCGACCTTCAGCGTGACTCCGAGTTGTTCGATCAATTTGCGCTGGTCGCGCGTGAGTTTCGTCGGCGTCAGCACACGCACGTGATAGTACAAATCGCCCTTGCCGCCGCCGCGCGGATCAGCCAATCCCCTGCCCTTGATGCGAAAGACGGCGCCGCTCTGCGTGCCTTCGGGAATTTTCAGTTTTTCTTCACCGTTTAGTCCAGGCACTTGTAATTCCATGCCTAGCGTCGCTTGCGCAATGCTCAAGGGGATCGTGCAATACAAATCCGCGCCGCGCCGCTCGAAGAATGCATGCTCTTTGACATCGAGCACAACGTACAAATCGCCCGCCGGTCCACCGTTGGGCCCGGGTTCGCCTTCGCCGGCAACGCGAAGCCGCGTTCCGGTATCCACACCCGGAGGAATACGCAGCTCAATGGTTTTCTCGCGTTCGAGGCGTCCCTGCCCGCGGCATTCCGGGCAACGCTCCTTCACGATTTGCCCCGCTCCCTGACACGCTGGGCACGTGCGCGTGATGGTGAAAAATCCTTGTTGATAGGCAAGCTGGCCGCGGCCAGCGCAAGTTTGGCAGGCTTGAACGCCAGTGCCTTTCTTGGCGCCGGTACCATTGCAGGCTTCGCAGAATTCCTGGCGCGGCAGCTTGATCTTGGTGGTCACGCCCGCGGAGGCTTCCTCGAACGTCAGGGACATGTCGTATCGCAAGTCGGAGCCACGCTGCGCGCGACTGCGCCCACGCCGGCCGCTACCCCCTCCAAACAAATCTTCGAAACCAAAGAAATCTCCGAAGATATCGTGGAAATCCTGGAAGACGGTGTTATCAAATCCTTGACTCGCGCTGCTCGAAAGCCCGGCATGACCGTAGGTGTCGTAAATCTGCCGCTTCTGCGCATCGCTGAGCACGCTGTAGGCTTCGGTGCATTCGCGAAACTTTATTTCCGACTCGGATTTGTTTTCCGGATTGCGGTCAGGATGCCACTTGAGCGCCGCTTTGCGATACGCGGCTTTGATTTCGTCGACGGCGGCGGTCCGTGTCACGCCCAGAACTTCGTAATAATCGCGCTGATTCCCCTTGGCCATGGAAACGTTCGATCTCCTTTAGTTCACTGCTTCTTTCGATGCCGGATTTGGATGCACGGCTACACGCACCATCGCGGGGCGCAGCACGCGTCCATGAAACACATAGCCAGGTTGAAACACCTGCAGGATGGTGCCGTCCGCATGGTCCGACGTTTCTGCGCGGTCCACTGCCTGATGCAAATGCGGATCAAATGACTTCCCAACCGGATCAAGCCGCTCCGCTCCCAGCCTCGTCACGCTTTCCAAAAGCTGTTTGTAGATGAGCTCAAAGCCCTTGCGGTAATTGTCGTATTCGGCTTCGCGGTGCGCCGCGAGAGCGTGTTCAAACCCGTCAATCACCGGAATGAGACCTTCGATGACACGCGCCGTGGCGCGCTTAGAATCTTCAAAACGCTCTTTTTCGATCCGCTTGCGGTAATTGTCAAAGTCGGCTTGCCGCCGCAGCAGCGTCTGGCGCAATTCTTCGAGATCCGCCCCAAGCTTGGCGACCTCTGCGTCGGCCTTCACGGTTTCCGCGGCGACAGCTTGTGCTTCGGCCGACTGTTCGGCGTTTGCGTTGTCGTCGTCCTTATTGACGTTGAGATTGATTTTCACTTCCTGGTCACTCACTTTCTCACTTCTCCTGTTCCTGTGCCAAAAAGTTTTCAAGGCTTGCTCAGCGCTTCGCTGAAGAGTTGCGCCACGTAGGCCACAGCCGTCATGGCGCGCTCATAATGCATGCGCGTCGGCCCAAGCACGCCAAGCGAACCTTGCACCAAATCGTGCCTGGTGTACGCGGCGCTGATCAGCGCCAAATTCTCGCCGGCTTCGGAGATTTCCTTGACGCCGATTTGCACGTGCACCGGTTCAGGCGTCTCTATGCAAGCATTCAACACCGTCACAAGCCGATGCTTTTCTTCAATGGCTGCGAGTAAGTCGCGCAACTGCGCTTGATCCACAAATTCGGTCGCACCAATCATTTGGGCCGTGCCTTCGACGTGCACGTGCAAGGCGGATTCGTCTCCCAAGACAGCCGGGTCGCACAACGTCAAAGCGCTTTGGGCCATGCCTTCGTAGCGTTCGCGCTCCGTTGCCAGTTTTTGCAAAAGGTCGCCGCGAATCGCTTCGAGCGTCCAGCCGGAGTAATGGCGATTCAAAAAGTCGGCTGTCGTGTCCAACTCCGTCTGAGTAAACAGGCGGCTGGGCCGCAGAATTTTGTCCCGCGTGTTCCCGCCCGGGGAAATAAGCACGACGACGACGCGGCCGTCCGGCAGGAGCCACATCCGCGCGTGCTCCAAAACAGTCTTGCCTAGTGGCGGCGAAACAATAATGCCAAGTCCGTTGGAGACCTCTGCCAGCACATGTCCGGCGCGTTCCGTGATTTCCGCTGCGCTGGTGGCGCCGCCCATCTCCCGCTGAATCCATTCGCGATCGACGGCGGTGATGGTGGCCTGCGAGGCAATCTCTTGGGCAAAAAATCGATACGCCGCGGCGGTTGGCACGCGCCCGGCCGAGGTATGCGGCTGGTACAGAAACCCGGCATCCTCCAAGTCAGCCATGACGTTGCGGATCGTAGCCGTGCTCAGCGACTCTTCAAAGCCTTTGGATATGGCGCGCGAGGATACTGGTTCACCGGATTCGATGTACACGCGCACGATATCCGCCAGGATCTGGCGGTTACGCCGTTCTTGGAGAGCAGAATTCCTCATAGCAGCACTCTACTCCTAGTACTAAAGAGCGCTACTTATATTGTAGGAAGCGTGTCAAGCGCGGTCAATGTAAGGCGCCCGCGATGTTGGCGTGAAAAATGGAAGGGCAAGATTTGTCCTGCCCAGCAGACGCAGTCCATCACCGGCTTGCCCAGCGTATTAATTATTGTCGATCTGTGCGCGCTGAAGCTTGTCGGAATAGTCGATGTACACCGTCTTCCATTCGGTGAAAAAATCGATGGCGGCAATGGCCGCTTCGCGGTGGCCGTTGCCGGTTTGCTTGGTGCCGCCAAAAGGCAAGTGGGTTTCAGCGCCGATCGTCGGGGCGTTCACGTAGACAATCCCCGTGTACAAATCGCGGGTGGCCTGGAAGGCGCGATTCACGTTTCGCGTGTAGATGGAAGCGGAAAGTCCATAAGCCACGCCGTTGGCCACATCAATGGCCTGTTCGAGGCTGTTAATGGGAATCATGGAGACAACTGGGCCGAAAATCTCCTCCTGCGCGACGCGCATATTCGGAGAACAATCTCCGAACACCGTCGGTTCGTGGAACCACCCTTTGGCGTGCGCGCCGCCGTCGAGGCGATTGCCCCCAGCTATCAGCTTGGCGCCTTCATTCTTTCCAATCTCCACATACGACGTAACCGTCTTCAATTGCGACTCGTTGATGCACGGCCCCATGTCCGTGGAAGCATCCAGCCCGTTGCCCACCTTCAAAGCCTTCACGCGCTCCACAAATCGATCCACAAAGTCCTTGTAGACGCTCTTGTGCACTGCCACGCGGCTAGCCGCCGTGCAGCGTTGCCCGGTCGTGCCGAAGCCGCCCCAGACTGCGCCATCCACCGCCAGGTCCAGGTTGGCATCATCCATCACGATGATGATGTTTTTCCCGCCCATTTCGAGGCTGCAGTGCTTGAACTCCGGCGCACACGCCTGCGAAATGACTCGGCCTACGCCCGTAGAGCCGGTAAAGCTGACCACCGGCACATCGCGGTTCCCCGCTATGGCGGCACCGACCGTCGATCCGCTTCCGCTTACCAGATTCACCACTCCCCGTGGAACGCCCGCCTCCGTGAGCACTTGCACCAGGTTGTACACCGACAGCGGCGTATCCTGCGCCGGTTTGATCACCACGGTGTTTCCGCTTATGAGCGCTGGCATGATCTTCCACGATGGAATCGCCATGGGAAAATTCCAGGGCGTGATCAGGCCGCACACGCCGATGGATTGCCGCACGCTCATCGCAAACTTGTTCGGAAGTTCGGAAGGTGTCGTCTGTCCAAACAGCCGCCGCCCTTCGCCAGCCATGTAATACGTCATGTCGATGGCTTCCTGGACGTCCCCGCGCGTTTCGGGCAGAACCTTGCCCATCTCCCGCGTCATGTCCTTGGAGAAATCTTCCTTGCGCTGCAACAGCAGCTCGGCCGTGCGAAACATGATCTCCGCACGTTTCGGCGCAGGTACCAGCCGCCACTTCTTGTATGCTTCCTTGGCGGCGTCAACGGCCTGGTTTGCGTCTTCCTCCGTCCCGGAGACGAACATCCCCACCAGTTCATCGGTGTTGGCCGGGTTGCGGTTTTCGTATGCCTTCGCGCTCCGCGACTCCACCCATTCACCATTGATGAAATTCTTGAACATCCGAGGCGCAACTGACGTAGCCATACTTCCTCCTCAATCCCTCGAAGCTTGCCGCTTTGTTGTTCGTCTGGTCCCCTGCGGACTTGAACGCGAGACACTACCGCGCGGAATCTAAATTCTATCGTTGCATCTCAATACGGTCAAACACTGTCCCTGTGCTTGATGGCAGTCACGTGTGGCTCCCTCCTTCGCCTGTCAAGGCCATCATGAACGATAGAAACGATCGTCTTTCCATTAGCCCGAAGGAGGCGTGTGCTCAAAGGGCTGCTTCGAAAATTTGGCGTTGTGCGCATCGATTACGAGAACGATTGGTTCGCCCTCCTGACGATAGGGCCAAGGCTTACCAATATACTTTTGCGAGAATGCGTCATAATACTTGAGTTTTGGATCAGGCCGTCGCTCGATTATGCGCCCGCGTATCTGCACTTCCGTGTAAGGGGAGTGAAAATCCACGACAGAAAGCGACACACGCGGATCGCGCAGCGTGTTCTTGCCTTTGAGGGAGCTCCCCTCCGTAATGACCAGAATGAAGTCGCCCTCCCGCCCCAGCCAAACCGGCGCGCAATGCGGTGAGCCGTCCGGCATCAACGTCGCCAAGTGCCCAAAGTTAGGCCGATCCACGAGATTCTTTACCTCTTTCGACAGCTCGATTCCCATGACCAATCCTCCTTGAAGGCCCAGGATGCCCTGAGCGTATTCCACAAGGCCCTCACCGCATGCCAGTCGGTGCCGGCACTTTGTTTACCACTACCGTGCCGCCCTTCATCACCCATTTCACTTTGCTTACGACGACATCGATATCCGCAAGCGGATCTCCTTCCACTGCGACCAAATCGGCGTAATATCCCGGCGCGACGGCACCTAGCTCCTTATCTTTCCCGAGTAGTTCTGCAGCGTTGGCCGTTGCCGTGCGTAAAGCCTGTTCCGGGGTCATTCCGGCTTTGACAAACCAGCCTAGTTCGCGAGTGTTCTGTCCAAACATCGTGTAGATCGCGTCGGAACCCATGGCAAATTTCACACCCGCTTTGAACGCCTTGCGCGCTGTCTCCAGATTCCTTGGAATGAATCCTTGCAATTTTTCCTTGTACCCCGGCGCGTATCCGATCTTGTCGCCATTGTCGATGTAATAGCGGTTATGGTCGATCGTCGGAACGTAGAACGTTCCGCGCTTCGCCATTTCCTGAATCGTCGCGTCGTCCATGTCGGTCGCGTGTTCCAGCGAATCTGTCCCCGCGCGGACCGCATCGCGCGCGCCATCCGGGCCGTACGAATGAATCGCAATTTTCCTCCCAAACTTGTGCGCCATATCCACTGCAGCCTTTATTTCTTCGTAGTTGTAGGTCTCGAAGCCGGTCACGTCGTCATCCGTGCCAGTCGACGCATACATCTTAATCACATCGGCGCCGGCGGCGATTTGCTGGCGAACCACTTTCAGAACTTCCGGCACGCCATCGGCGATTCCCCCCGCCGGCGGGTTTACTCCAGGCTTGTACGATGTGTTGGTGATATACAGCCCGTAACCGCACACAAACATGCGCGGACCAATCATTTCTCCGCGGTTGATCAAATCGCGCATGGCGATGTCCATGTACTGATCCGCGCCGAGATCGCGTACCGTCGTCACACCCGCTTCCAGCGTGCGCTGGGCGCCTTTGCGCGCCAGAAATACTTCCACTGCGGGAGGATTGTTCGTGAGCTGCTTCAGCATCGCCTCGCCAGGAGTTTCATCGGTGTAAATCGTCATGTGCGTGTGCACGTCGATCAGTCCGGGCAATCCCGTGTATTTCGAGAGATCAATCGTTTCCGCGCCCGCCGGAATCGCCGCTGCATCGGTCGCTACGCTGCGAATGCGGTCGCCCTCCACAATAACGATGGCATTCGACCAAAGTTTCCCTTTGGCGTCCCACAGCCTGCCAAGACGCACGGCTTTTACTGGTTTGGCGCTCGGTTTCTCCTGCGCACAAATCCCTCCCACCCACGACGCGCCGAGAAACACCGCCAGCAAGGTCCTCATCGTTTTCATGGCACATTCATCCCTTCGTCTGCGCACCAACTTGCCGCGCAACGTCCGACTTCTAATTCAGTTGACGAAGGAATGCAATCGCGAAGAATTGCCGGTTACTGCTGCTGACGGGTCGCAGGAGGTGGCGTTGGTTTCCGCAAAGAAGAAGAACTTACCGGAGGCACGGGCGGCGCGACTCCGGCGGTCTGGGAACCAAGGCCCAATTGCTGAAGCGTCTTGGCATCAAGCTTCCCCGTAGCATTCAGCCCATGCGTTTCCTGGAATTTTCTGGTCGCTTCAATCGTCGAAGCGTCCCATTTCCCGTTGGGTTTTCCGGTGAAGGAACCGTCCTTGGCGAGAGCTTGCTGAATCTCAGAAATACGGTCGGGGGTGGGGACTTTTTGCCCCCTCTCCCGCCGCCCTGATCTTCTCGAAGTTCTCTTTCCATGCGCCTTGCCGCCAGCCTTGGAGGAAGTGGTGGATTTCTGCGGGGCCACGCTTTGTGCCTCCGCCGAACCTGCGAACACTCCCGCCCCCGCTGCCACGAGCAGCGTCAGGGCCAGGTGCGTCGCTTTTCGGAATCGCATGGTTGTTCGTGTTGGCTGTTCCTAGGTCCCTATTGCTGATTGTCGGACGGGACTCTGCCCGACAAGTAAAGTGTCAGAATCCGGTCGCTGTCCTGCCGGCGAAGTACCTTGAACACCACATCCTGCCCCGGCTTGAGTTTTGACACGGCCTTGCGGTACTCGGCAACGGTAGTCACAGCTTCACCGTTGACCTGGGTAATCACGTCACCGCGCCCGAAATTCAAATCATCCGCAAAGGAAGCTGGATCGACTTCCGTCACCAGCACGCCCTTTTGCCCTTCCATTCCGACGCGATGTCCGCGGTCTGGCGTGAGCTCTTCCACGTGCAAGCCGAATTCCGGAGGCGCCGTTTCACCAGGCTGGTCGCCCAGCGGCCCGGCCGAATTCGGGAATACTCGCGTGCGGTCTCCGACCTCCGCGGTCGTCTCTTTCTGTGCGTGGTCGCGCATGTAGGTTAACTTCACCTTGCTGCCGATGGGAGCCTGCGCGATCGGATTCACCAGATCATTCCCAGTCTTCACGGGTTGACCGTTCACGCTGGTAATTACGTCGCCGCCTTTCAAACCGGCCTTCTCCGCTGGACTGCCAGGCTCCACGGCCTCAATCACCACGCCGTGTGGAGCCCCCAAGGACTTCAGCGTGATTGGATTCGTTCCCGGCTCCTCTTGGAAGCTGACGCCTATGGATCCGCGCGTGACGCGGCCCTGTTTGATAATTTGGTCGTAGACGTTGATCGCTGCCGTGGAAGGCAGAGCAAAGCCTACGCCTTCATAGCCGCGTCCACCGGTGATAATTGCGGTATTGATTCCAATCACTTGGCCGGCCAGATCAACCAGCGGCCCGCCCGAATTTCCCGGGTTAATCGCCGCGTCAGTCTGCAGAAACCGCTGGAACTGGCGATTCCCAATCCCGCCACGATCTTTGGCGCTAATAATTCCGGCGGTGACTGTCGCCTGCAAACCAAATGGACTGCCGATTGCCAGTACCCAATCTCCAACCTGCACGCCATCCGAATTGCCCAGTTTCGCTATGGGCAGTTCCTTGTTGGCGTCAATTTTGATCACCGCCAGGTCGGTTTCTTGATCCACGCCGACCAGTTTCGCCGTGTAGCGTGTGGTGTCTCCATTCAGTTGCACCTGGATTTTCGTTGCCTGTTCAACTACGTGATTGTTCGTCAGAATATACCCGCGCTTGTCGACGATAACTCCCGAACCCAGGCTGCGCTCCGCCTGCGGAGGCCCGTCCTGTCGTCCGTCGAAGAAGCGGTCGAAGAAATCCTGCATTGGATCATCCTGATCGTTCGGCTGCGCGCGTCGCGTCCTTGGACCCTTTTTGCGCTCTAGCACTTGCGTAGTGGCGATGTTCACCACTGCGGGCTCGACGCGATTAACGATCGCCGCGAACGAATTAGACGCGGGAATTGGATCCGGCACCGCCAGGGCTGTCGCTGTGGTGCCCGGGAATCCCAGACCCTTCATCGCCGAGACGCGCCCAGAAACGACCGATCCGATCAGAATCCCGACTGTCAGCGTGAACGCGACAAATACAGCCGCGAGTATCTTGCGGCGCCGCGCCCAATTGAAAAGCTCTCTCACCTGCTCTCCCATATCAATTACCCCTCTGGACCAGACCCCACAGCCCATTCGTCTCAGTCAATGCCCGTCGGCCCGTCCCGCAAAACCAGCCGGGACGCAACCTTCGAAGTATAACACTGCTAATTCGATGGAGTTGCCAATGTCAATCGATTCCACCAAGCAATAACTGGCCCGTTGGCCGGGGCGTCCTTCCGATTTTTGTTCTCCACACTATTGGACGCACCAAACCGTCAATTTGTTGTCAAACGTGAACAATCGTCGTTAACACTTTACATAACTTCTTGTGAATCAACGGTTAAGCCATCGGCTGGAATCTGTCCTGCGAGCGCCTCTGTTAACACTCTCCCGTTTCCCGGCGTCTTGCACCCGTAGCAGGCATTTGCCCTCGACTGCTTAACGTGGGATACAGCATTGACTTTCGGGCCGCCAGCATGGAACGTCAGGCTGTGACTGCCTGGCCTGCCACCGAACCGCGCGAGGAGGAGGACTCCCTCGTCAGCGCCGCTCGCTTCGGCGATCGCGCCGCTTTCGGCCGACTTTATGACCGCTACGCGCGCATGGTTCACGGCATTTTGCTCGCTCGAGTTCCGCCACGCGAAGTGGACGATCTTGTTCAGGAAGTCTTTCTACTGGCGCTGCGGCAACTGCACGCGCTGCGAGACACTTCTCGATTTGGAGCTTGGCTGAGCACCATCACGCGGAATCGCGCGAATGATTATTTCCGGAAGTCGATTCCAGACGACAAGGTCACCGAGCCCGTGTCAGAAGGCCAAGCGGAGAACCGTCCGGGCAATGACGCCGCCGAGAGGGAGGCGGCGGTGATTTTGGCCGTGGTCCGTGCACTTCCGGAACCCTATCGCGAACCGCTCATCCTTCGGCTGGTGGAGGGCATGACCGGGCCGGAAATCGCCGCACGCACCGGCCTGACGCACGGTTCGGTTCGCGTAAACCTTTACCGGGGCATGCAGTTGCTGCGCGAGAAGTTGGGAAAAGCTGTCAAGGGCGCATCATGAGCCTAAGGAATAATCTATGAAAGACGATTACTTGTGGGACGGCTCAGGGGAGCCTGACCCGGAAGTTCAAAAACTCGAGAAGACGCTGGGGCGGTATCGCCACAATCAACCTGCGCCTCAATTTGATCAGATTGCTGAGACTCCTAAAGTGAAGCGGCCCTGGAACTTTTTCGATTTGAGTTGGGAATATCAACTTGGCGCCGTCGCGGCTTCCCTTCTGCTTGCTGTGACGGTGTTCCTTTTCATGCGGCAAAGATCAACTAGAAATCTCGGACCGTCATGGGAGGTTGCCCGCCTGGAAGGCGCACCTCGTGTTGGCTGGCATTCCCTTGGTGAAAAATCGGGACCGGGAAAACTGAGAATTGGCCAAACGCTTGTGACGGATAGCTCTTCGCGCGCCAGCATTTCGCTGGATGAAACGGGCCGCGTCGAAGTGGACCCCGGCTCGCGCCTCCGCTTGATGACAAACGGGCCCGGACGCAAGCGCCTCTCTCTCGAGCGCGGAACGATTCACGCGGTTATCTGGGCGCCTCCCGGCGAATTTGTCGTGGATACCCCCTCCGCTGTCGCTGTGGACCTCGGCTGCGTCTATACGCTGCATGTGGACGATTCCGGCGCCGGCCTCCTGCGTACTACCATGGGCTGGGTCGGCTTCAAGCTCAATGGCCACGAATCTTTCATTCCGGCGGGGGCCATTTGCCAGACACGTCCGAAAACCGGCCCGGGCACCCCGTACATGGAAGATGCTTCCGCATCGTTTCGCGACGCTTTGTCGCGCTTCGACTTTGAATCGCACACCCCTGCGGAACGCAACGCCCTGCTCGGTATCCTTCTGGCTGACGCGCGCAAGAACGACGCGCTCACACTTTGGCACTTGCTCTCGCGCGTGAGCGATGCCGATCGCCCCGGTCTCTATGACCGCCTCGCCGGGCTCGCTCCGCCGCCCGAAGACGTTACCCGCGAAGGCATCCTGCGCCTCGACCGGCAAATGCTGGACGCCTGGTGGAGTTCTTTCGGCTTCGGCGACATCCACCTGTGGCGCACTTACGAACGCGACTGGTCGAAGCGGTCTCCCAACACCAAGTGATTCTCTGCAACTACTAAGAGCGTACCTTCGCCCGTCCACCATTCACGTCGTAAAAAACCAGCAGGACCGGCAAACCCAGTACCCCCTTCTTTGTTTCTTCACGTCATACCACGAACACCAAACGTCGTGAAGGACAACCTGCAGGACAGGAAAATATGGAGCGAAAAACGACACTCCGCAGGCTAATGGCCTAGACCGACCCACGTTCTTCAAGGAAACAAGGAGGAAAGATGAAAACTGCGCTGATCTTGTTTCTTCTGGCATCACCCGCTTTAGCGCAAGACAAGACAGATACAACTGGTGTCCTGTCTGCATGCGGACCTGCTAATGTCAATTTGAGGTGAAGCCGGACCAAACCCAGCCTCCTTCGGAGCCCCAATCGGGCAAGGCGCTTGTTTACGTTATAGAGGATGAAGTCGAATGCCGCAGAGCAGCTTTCTGTACCACCATCAGGATTGGACTCGATGGATCCTGGGGTTGGAGCGACCCACGGCAACACCCATTTTTCGTTCTCGCTCCTGCCGGGAGAGCATCATCTCTGCTCGAATTGGCAATCGAAGCTGAGAGACCCCTCTTCTTTTTATTCACTGGCCAACTTTACCGCAGAAGCCGGAAAAGTCTATTACTTCAGAACGCGAGTTTGGACCCGCCTCGATCTCGATCCCGTGAATACCGACGAAGGGCGCCATCTAGTAGCCACTTCGCCGCTCGTTATTTCTGTTCCGAAGAAATAACAAGTTTGACTAGCACCGACCGCAATGGCCTTCCGCGTCTGCAACGACTCTACCGCCGGAGTTGCTGTTAGCTTGTTTCCGCTGGCCGGCAGCTTCCCTCACCAGAGCGCCGATCGAGGTGAAGCGCAGTCCCTTCTTCCGCCCCGCCGTTAGAATGTGCGGCAGCGCCTCAATGCTGCGTGATGGGTCTGTGATTCCGTCATGAAGGATCACGATGGTACCGGGAACAAGATTTTTTCCAACCAGCCACCTCATGTACCAAACGGGAGGCCGAATGGGGTCATGAGGATAGGCACAACCAAGAACGCATTTGTACCCGTGCGCTTGAGCAAGCCGGAGTTGATGGGGCCATGCCACGCCACCGGGCGGACGGAAAAACTTCGACACCGCACTGATGCCGATTGCTTTTTCGGTCTGTTCTAAGTAAGCGACGAAATCGGCATCAGAGTGGGTTAGCGTGGGGCCATCTTTGAAGTAGTGGTTGCCCACCTCGTGTCCGTCAGCTTTGATTTGCGAAACCACGTCGGGGTACCGGATGGCCCGTTCGCCAATCAGGAAGAAGGTTGCCGTTGCGTCGTGCTGCCGAAGAATCTCTAGGACTCGGAGTGTGAAACGTGGGTGCGGGCCATCGTCGAAGGAAAGAGCCACTACAGGAAGATCCGTCCGAACGCGATAAATAACATTGGGAGTGATTCGCTCTATCACGCTCAAGATACCGAGCGGCTCCATCCAGTAGACCACAAGCCCCACTCCCAAGAGAGCGATGGCAATCAACAGGACAGCCAGCATCTTTTACCTCAATCCAGGCTTCGTGCGCCGGATCATCTTTACGTCCATCCAGTTTTATAACACCAGGGCCTGATTAACGCCGAACCCGGACAACCGAATTCCCCCTGCCGGCTAGTGAGGTATTCACCTGTCTCCGATTTCAGGAATCCGCTGGATTCTATTCCCGTTTCCGCATCTGTAGTCTCCTCAGCGAGATGACTAGCACGCTCCCCTCCCCAAGGCGTTCTCTGCGTGAGGTTCATCTGCCCTGGAAACATCGCTCGACAGATTTCTCGGACGAAGAGGAACACGTGACGCAAAAGGCTACACTTGGGTTCCCGGAAGACATAGCAAGAGAACACTCTCTTGGAGAGTGCTCACCTTCGCCGTCAGTCGCACGACTGTTATTCGGCGCTCCCCGAAGGTTTGGAAGGTCGGAAGCTCGCGGCCGTCTAAGCACCCTCCTTTGGCTAACCAGCCTTCAGAAGCCGGGAGTTTTTGAAGTCGTTCCAACGGAGAATGTCAGCAGATTCGGCATCCAAGTGGTCACACAGGAGTTCTGGGAACCAGCCGATTTAGTACTCGTTTCATCCCCACCGGGAATTTGCGTCCGAGGCTCGGTCGTATACTGCAGGAAGCTCCCCAGTGAGGACTATATCCTAGGCATCCGGCTCGACGCGCCCGTCAAACATTGGATCGAGGCACCCGGATTGGCGGAGTTTTAACGAACCTTACAGACGTTGCCCTAAGAACCGCTGCCCCGTCGGAGTTCGGGGGTGCTATGTCATTCCGTGCGACTTCATCCAGTCGGAGTTCGCCGGTCGACCTGCGAAGGGACGGCGCAGAGCGGCTGCTGAACATCTCCAGCGCGTCCCGAGCGGAACGCAAAGCGCAAGGCCCCACGCGCACCTACGTGGTTGATCCGCTAAGCGACCCTCGCTGGGAGTGTTTCATCCGAGCGCATCCGCGCGCGACCGTTTTTCACACGCGGGGATGGCTGCAAGCGCTGAAGCGCTTCTATGGATACTCGCCGGTCGCCTTCACCACCTCCGCACCGCACGAAAAGCTTCGCAATGCAGCGGTGTTCTGCGAAGTTCAGACCTGGTTGACGCGCCGGCGCCTGGTGTCCCTGCCCTTTTCGGATCATTGTGAGCCTTTGATGGACGATCCAGAAGACGTCCAGGCAATTCTCAGCCACCTGACGAAAGACGCGCGACGCTGGCGGCATATCGAGATGAGACCTCGCACAGGCATCCACCGCTCGCGGCCGCTGTTCCACAAATCGGAGAGCTACTGCCTGCATTTGCTCGATCTCTCCGCCGATCTCGAAATCATCTTTCAGGGCATGCACGCCCATTGCGTTCGGCGAAAGATCCGGCGCGCGCGGCGGGAGGGCGTCACCTGCGAGCACGGGAACTCCGCGAAACTGATGCGGGAATTTTATGATTTACAAGTGGCCACCAGGAGGCGCCACGGCTTGCCGCCCCAGCCGCTCGCGTGGTTCGCGACTCTGGCCCAGTGTCTGGGAGAAGACTTCACCATCTGGAGTGCCCGGCGGAACGACACGCCCTTGGCGAGCATGATTACGCTCGGTTTCCGCGGACAGATGGTCTACAAATACGGAGCCTCCAATGCGGTTCATCACAGCCTGGGAAGCGTGCCGCTGCTAATGTGGGAAATCATCGAGCACGCGAAGAGTAATGGGTACCGCGAATTGGATTTGGGCCGATCCGCGCTCGATCACAAAGGACTGCTGCGATTCAAAGATCACCTGGGCGCGCAGCGCGTGATTCTTGATTACCAGCGGTATCCCGCCGGCTCGGGCGTGGCTTCCCCAAAAAAACTGGGACTACGCATGGGGAACTGGGTGCTGGCGCGCATGCCCGAATGGCTATTGGTGTCGCTTGGCGAACTGCTGTACCGACACGGGGGCTAGTCGCATTCGCATGCGCGGGTCAGTGAGACAGTCGCCTAGCGACTCTGCACCAGGGACTTCAGCAGTCTCGTTGCCTCCACTGCTGCTCTGATTGCTACTGGGTGGAGCGAACCAGTTCCCGAGCGAGTTTACCCCCGCCGTGGACCACCGCCTTTTCGCGGCTCACCCGGTAATGTGACAACAAGGCCAAGTGGACCCTGATATCCCTTCTCCCAAAAACAGACTTCGAGCCAGCCGCCAAACTCATGTGGGCCACCAACGCTTTCAATCAAAATGTTCGCCAGCCCCGCCAATAGGGACTTTACCTGACATCGAATTAAGGAAATTCTCCGCGCAAAATTCCATGGTTCACCGGGTGACTTAGGCGCACTTGCTTGTTACTTTACTTTCGTGAAAGTTCTGATTGCCGGAGATGAACGCAGCCGCCGCGATCAACAATGACCAAGGAACGGAGGCGAAACTATGTCGAAGGGACGTGGTTGCGGCTACTGGAAGCAGTGCATAGAAAAGCTCAAAGAAAAATGGATCGCGTTCACGAGAGGAATCATCCGCACCATCATAGAAGAGGAAATGAAGATCAGTCGCGAAGAATTCGAAGAGCAAATCAGAAACCGTACCAGGTAGCCCGCGCATTTCAAGCGCGGCCAATTGCGGTCGGGAGACGATGCACTCTCTAGAAAACAAACGCGCAAGCCGTTTGTTTTGTGACACCAGCGCCCCGCTGTCCCCTGTTCGGAAGTAATCCACATGCCAGATTAACGCGGCGGTTTCAATGGGTCGACGCAACACTAGCTCGAAGTCTTCTATTAGGAGTCCGCGAAGCCGATTTCGTTCGCGAGTGTTGATTCAAAAAGAACACTGCCCTGCTTAGGTTCTGATTGAGTCTTGCAGTATAGAACGATTCTCATGCGGAAGTATTGTCGGATCAACTGGTTAGATGGTGTTGCATCGACCGTCTGAACTGGCAGCCGAAACCGGACAACCGAATTCTCCCCGGCTGCCCAGAATTCCGCTTTATTGTATCGGTTCTCACGATCGCGTTTTGTCTCAACATTTCTCGGTTAACAGGCAACTCCTCTCTGGCGTCTTGTCTCCTGATGATCGAAATGATTTGGAAGGAGACTTGAAAATCCATGACACTCAAGAACATTCATTCCTGCCGGTTTGCCGGCGGGTTGATTGCCGCCCTACTGTGTTTAGCGACTGTTTCCCAAGCAGGTCCGCCACTAATATGTCACACGATTGAAATCGGACAGGCCAAGTCCTTGCCCTGGATCAGCCACAGTTGGAACCTCAGCGGTGGCGAGAATTACGACACAAAAAACCTCGTACGGGACACCCTGGAGATTCTCGCACCGGGCACGCCCGTCCTCGTCCGCATGGAAACGCTGCGCCGCGCCACTCTCTACGCCCGCAAAGACCCCGTCGCTGCCAAAGAACTCCTCGCGCGCATTCTTGCCCGCGCGACTGACGCGGAATCCTCCGGCCATTCCGATGCCTTGGCCTGGTTCGACGTCGGTTATCTTGCGGAAACTTACAAGCAGTGGCTAGGACAGAATCTGCCGCACATGACTGACGGCATGCGCATGGATCCCAACCCGGCCACAGGTGTCGACGGTTACGCCATGGTGAAAAAGGCCATCGCCCTTCGCGGCCCCGCCCTCAACAGTGATGACCCGCAAATGGAATTTGCCGCCGCGCTCATCACTCTCTCCGGCCCACAGGATGAACACCACCAGCACGGGCTCAAAGCCATAGCGGGCGCCAAATCTGATCCCCTTCTGGCGCAAAACCTCGCCAGCCACTTCATGGGGCAGCAAAGCCAGACCGTATTCGAGCTGCTGGCGAAAAAACCCTGAAACCCACCGCCAGCTAGCGCTAAGAGGTCCTCCGGTTCTTCCATTTGGCCTTTACCTAATTCCTTAGCTGGCGTATTGTTACCCTAGGGAAAATCGGCTCTGCATCGCGTGCCGGGCGCTACCAATGCCAATTTTACGTTTCTAGTTTTCCCGTTTTGGAACGAGTGGGTTCCTTTTTTTTCGTCAAACACATCTACGAGAATGTCCGATAAAAACATTCTTAACTATCTTTAGAATCAACACCTATGAAAAACTGGGGGAGGGGAGTGGTGGTTATGGTTAACTAGACCACCTTTACCGGGCCCCAATCCGTCCGTAAGGTAGCAGTGACGAGCGCTTGGCAGCCTGAATGCGCGTTGATGCGAAGTCAGTTCGCTGCGAGAGCCCGCCTTTTGGTCGTTGAGCAAAGCGTGTAGGTTTGTGAGGTCCATCGGGAAGCCG
>WNFR01003282.1_pt1 | contig 24434 bp, 25 predicted proteins | sample 5400221 | NCBI WGS metagenome assembly WNFR01 (sample SAMN13153357, study PRJNA577476) | soil metagenome | isolation source: 40 cm soil under Madrone tree | place: USA:California | collected 2016-06-14 | reverse complement strand
CGGATCCTTGGTGTACAGGCCGGACTGGTCGGTGAGGATCACCAGGGCATCGGCCTCGATGAGATTGGTCACCAGCGCCGCCAGCGTGTCGTTGTCGCCGAAGCGGATCTCGTCGGTCGCGACGGTGTCGTTCTCGTTAATGATCGGGATGACTTTGAGCTCGAGCAGCGTGCGCAGGGTTGAGCGCGCGTTCAGATAGCGTTTGCGGTGGGTCAGGTCCTCGTGGGTCAGCAGGACCTGTGCGGTGTGCATCCCGTGCTTGCGGAAGCACGATTCGTAGGCTTCGACCAGCCCCATCTGCCCTACCGCGGCGGCGGCCTGTTGCTCGTGCAGTGCGTGCGGGCGGCGCTTCCATCCAAGGCGCTTCATACCTTCGGCGACTGCGCCGCTGGAGACCAGCACGACCTGCTTCTTGCGATGCCTGAGCTCAGCGATCTGCTCCGCCCAGCGCGCGAGTGCGGCGTGGTCCAGCCCCTGGCCTTCATTGGTGACCAGGCTGCTGCCGACCTTGACGACCAGGCGTTGTGCTTCGGCGGCGACGGATTTCATGCGATGACAGCGGCAGTCCCGGCGAGGTTATTCGGCGTCTTCTGCGGCTTCGGCCGGCTCGACGCGGGCGTGGTGCTGAAGATGTTCCATGATTGCGTAGGTCAGCGCGCGACAACCTTCTCCGGTGAGCGCCGAGATGATAAAGCTTTTTTCGGGCGCGGCAACGGCGCGCGTATATTGGGACAGGAAAGCCCGGGCTTTTTCCTCGCGCTCCTCAGGTGCGATCAGGTCCGCCTTGTTGAGCACCAGCCAGCGCGGCTTGCGATAGAGCGACTCGTCGTACTTGCGCAGTTCTTCGACGATTGCGCGCGCGCCGTGCACCGGATCGGCGCCATCGTCGAGCGGCGCCAGATCCACCAGGTGAAGCAACAGGCGCGTGCGCTGCAAGTGGCGCAAGAATTGATGGCCGAGCCCGGCGCCTTCGGCCGCGCCCTCGATCAGTCCGGGGATGTCGGCGACCACGAAGCTGCGATTGTCGTCCACGCGTACCACGCCCAGATTCGGGTGCAGCGTCGTGAACGGATAGTCGGCGACCTTGGGACGCGCGGCCGAAACCGAGCGGATAAAAGTGGACTTGCCTGCGTTGGGCAGACCCAGCAACCCGACGTCGGCGAGCACCTTGAGTTCGAGCTTGAGGGTTCGGTTTTCGCCCGGCTCTCCCGGCGTGCATTGGCGCGGCGCGCGGTTGGTGCTCGATTTGAAATGGATGTTGCCGAGCCCTCCCTGGCCACCGTTGACGAGCACGGCAGCCTGTCCGTCTACGGACAGGTCAGCGATTACTTCGCCGCTGGCGAGGTCGCTGATTACGGTGCCCACCGGCACCTGCAGTGTGATGTCGTCGGCCGCCTTGCCGTAGCAATCCGAACCCTGGCCTTTCCCTCCGTTGCGGGCACGGTGGATGCGTGCGTAGCGGTACTCCACCAAGGTGTTGATGTTGCGATCGGCCACGGCGTGGATGCTGCCGCCGCGGCCGCCGTCACCACCGTCCGGCCCGCCGCGTGGAATGAATTTCTCGCGCCTGAACGAGGCGATGCCATCCCCGCCCTTGCCGGCGTGGACTTCGATGGTGGCTTCGTCTACGAATTTCATGGAAGTTCAGTATCACCACAGAGACACAGAGAAGTGCAAAAAACGCAAATACGCCCGTGAAACATCGACAGATCGGCTTCCGGAGGATGGCCGGCGATCGCAGCCCGCTCCTTGCATTGGAAAAACCATTCTTTCGCTTCTCTCCGTGCCTCTGTGTCTCTGTGGTAAATCGGTCATTCAAAAAACAAAAGCCCTACCGGGTCCGATAGGGCTTCTTGCTGAAAGCGGGAAACCTTACGCCGGCGTGACGCTGACGACTTTCCTCTTGTCCGGGCCCTTCACCGCGAAGGTCACTTTGCCGTCGATCTTGGCAAACAGGGTGTGATCCTTGCCCATGCCGACATTTTCTCCGGCGTGAACCTGGGTTCCGCGCTGACGCACGATGATGCTGCCTGCCAGGATGACCTCGCCGCCATAGCGCTTCACGCCCAGGCGCTTGGATTGGGAATCGCGACCGTTGCGCGAGCTGCCGCCAGCTTTTTTGTGTGCCATATTCTCTGCTCCTCAGCCCGAGATCTTGTCGATCTGGATCTCGGTGTAATTCTGCCGATGACCGCCGTGCTTTCGATAGTGCTTGCGGCGGCGCATCTTGAAGATATGCACTTTGTCGGCGCGGCCGTGCGCAACAACCGTCGCCAGCACTGTTGCGCCGGCTACCAGCGGCGCCCCGATCGAGACTTTGTCGCCGTCGGCGACCATCAAAACCTGATCCAGGCTAATCTGGCTGCCCACGTCTGCAGGTATCTGTTCTACCTTGATTTTTTCGCCGGAAGAGACACGGTACTGCTTGCCCCCGGTTTTTATGACCGCATACATGCTGGAGCCCTCGATACGCTATTGAGGAAAGCCGCGCATACTACATAAAAAGAAAGGCTTAGTAAAGCCGATGGAAGGATGGCCGGACACGGATCACCGGCCCGGGCGCACTCTCTAGGCAGGGATGATTGGATTCTTGACACCGTAGCTCTGCGCTTCCTACCATCGCGCACTTTTGATTTCGCAGTTCCCAGGCCGGCCACGTGACACCCCACCTCATAAACGATCTCATTGCCGCAGACCTGCGGGCGGTGGACGAGGTCATCCGCAAACGACTCGATTCCGAAGTCGTTCTGGTGCGCCAGGTCGCGGATTACATTATCGGCGGCGGGGGCAAGCGACTGCGTCCCGCCCTGGTCATCCTCGCGGCGGGCGCCTGCGGATACACCGGCAGTCACCACCTTCAATTGGCCGCGGTGGTCGAGTTCATCCATACCGCCACGCTGCTTCACGACGACGTAGTCGACGATTCGCAGATGCGCCGCGGACGCGCCACTGCCAATTCCGCGTTCGGCGACGCTGCCGCCGTGTTGGTCGGCGATTTTCTTTACTCGCGCGCCTTTCAAATGATGGTGCAAGTGCAGAGCATGCGTGTGATGGAAGTGCTCGCCGATGCCACCAATACCATCGCCGAGGGCGAGGTGATGCAGTTGCTGCACGTTCACAACGCCGACGTCACCGAGACGGATTATCTGCGCGTGATCCGCTCGAAGACCGCCAAGCTGTTCGAGGCCGCCGGCCGCCTGGGCGGCATTCTCGCCGGGGTTCCGCGCGCGCAGGAGGATGCACTGGCGGAGTATGGAATGCACCTGGGCACTGCATTTCAGCTGGTGGACGACATTCTCGATTATTCGGGCGATCTTGCGCAGACCGGAAAGAATCTGGGCGATGACCTGTCCGAGGGCAAGGCAACGCTGCCGCTCATTCGCGCCATGCGCAACAGCGGCGCCGCGCAGAGCGCGCTCATCCGCAAGGCCCTGGTCGAGGGCGGGCTGAGCGATTTCGGGCCGGTAATGCGGGCGATGCAGGAAACGGGCGCGCTCGAGTACACGCGCCGGCAGGCGGAAGACTCGGCGCGGCAGGCGCGCACAGCCATTGCCGGCCTGCCGCATTCTAAATACAAGGATTGTTTGCTAGAATTGGCGGCCTTTGCGGTGACCCGCAATTACTGAAGCGTTAACGAGGCTCACCGTCGGGGTGTAGCTCAGCCTGGTAGAGTACTGCGTTCGGGACGCAGGAGTCGGAGGTTCGAATCCTCTCACCCCGACCATTCCACGTCACCCCACTTCGGAGCCCGCGTGGCCAAGTTTCTCCTAGTCATCGCCGTCTTCATCGTGGTGTACCTGTTCCTCCGCAGCTATCGCGGGCGCGCCGAGGCGGCTCCGCCGCCCGCGGCCGCGGCAAAGCACGGGGAGGACATGGTGCGCTGCCTGATCTGCGGCGTGCACCTGCCGAAGAGCGAAGCCGTCACCTCCCGCGGCCAGATCTATTGCAGCAAGGAACATCTCCAATTGGCCGATCGGGAACGCGGCCGCTGACCTGCGCGTGCCCGCGCCGATGAGCAGCGTCCTGACCTTTCCCCAGATTCCATCGGTCGAGCGGCGCCAGTATGGCGACGCGTTCTGGCGCTCGCTCTTCTATTTCAATGTCTATCGCCTTGCCGTCGCAATCACGCTGATGGCGGCGGTGATGACGTTCGGCGACAACATTCCCTTCGGCTCCTTCAGCCGCACGACCTTCCTGTACGCGAACATCGGTTACATCGTCTTCAGCCTGTTGTCTTTTGCGTCAGTTATTCCGCGCAAACCGTATTTCACCGTGCAGCTCACGGTGCAAATCTGCGGGGACATTCTCTTTACCGTTCTGCTCATGTACGCGAGCGGCGGGATCGGCAGCGGCCTGGGCCTGCTGTTGCTCGCGTCGCTGGCCGCTGTCGGCCTGATCAGCCGCGGGCGCCTGACGCTGTTTTTCGCGGCTCTGGCGACGATTGCCGTGCTTGCCGAGCACACCTATCAAGTGGTGTTCCAGAACGGATCGACTTCCCAGTTCGCGCAGGCTGGCCTGTTGTGCATCGGATTCTTTGCCACCGGCTGGCTTGCGCACTCGCTTGCCAAGCGCGCCGTGGCGATCGAGGCGATTGCGGCACAGCGCGAGGTGGATCTTGCCAACATGGCGCAGGTGAATCAGCTGGTGATCCAGGACATGCAGGACGGGCTGCTGGTGGTGGACGAGCATGGTGCCATTCGCCAGATCAACGGCCAAGCAGAAGCCATACTGGGACCGTTGCGCCGAAGTCCCCGCGAGGTGCTGCTGAGGGACTATGCGCCTACACTGGCTGCGCGGCTGGAACAGTGGCGCCGCGATCCGAAGGCAAACTTCGAGCCGCTGCGCACCGCGCTGACCCACAAGCCGACCGCTGCCCGATTCGTGCCGGTGGGCATCAGCCGCAACGTGGGCGTAGTGATCTTCCTGGAGGACCTCTCGCGCATCCAGCAGCAGGCGCAGCAGTTGAAGCTGGCGTCGCTGGGCCGGCTGACCGCCAATATCGCCCACGAGATCAGGAACCCTCTGTCGGCGATCAACCACGCTACCGAGTTGCTGCTTGAGGAGTCGGGATTTCGCGGCCAACCGCATGGCCGGATGCTGCAGATCATTCATGACAACACGCAGCGGCTGGACCGGATGGTGCAGGACGTGCTCAAGCTGAACCGGCGTGACCAGGCCACGCGCGAACATTTCAAGGTGGGCGAGTATCTGCACACCTTCGTTTCCGAGTTCTCCGAGATCGAGAAGATTCCGGGCGACATCATTCTCATCGACATCGAAGGAGACCCGACCGTGGCCTTCGATCGCAGCCACCTCAATCAGGTGATGTGGAACCTGTGCAGGAATGCCCTGCGATACTGCAGGAAACAAGCCGGCAGCATTCTGTTGCGCGTGCGGCCGGGTCCGCGACAGAGTACGATAGAGTTGAGTGTCATAGATGACGGAACCGGAGTGGCGGAGGCGTTGCGCGGGCATCTGTTCGAGCCATTCTTCACCACGGCCTCCAGCGGCACCGGTCTTGGGCTCTACATTGCCCGTGAGATATGTGAAGCCAATGGCGCCACGCTCGAATACGTGGATCGGCCGGTCGGCGCGGAGTTCACCCTGATCTGTAGAGGAACATGAGCGTGAAACGCAAGGAGCAAACGGCGGGCGCCAACTCGCGCTCAGTGCTCATCGTCGACGACGAGGAAGACATCCTCGAGCTCATCGAGCTTACCCTGCTGCGCATGGGCCTGGATGTCGACCGCGCCACCACCGTAAAGATGGCGATCGAGAAGGTCCAGTCCGGCAATTACGACCTTTGCCTCACCGACATGCGGCTTCCCGACGGCGAGGGCCTGCAGTTGGTGCAGTTCATCTCCGACAATCTTTCCGACCTCCCGGTCGCGGTGATTACCGCCCACGGCAATACCGAGAACGCAGTCGCGGCGCTCAAGGCCGGCGCCTTCGATTACCTGGCCAAGCCGGTGTCGCTCGAGCAATTGCGCACGCTGGTGAAATCCGCGCTGTCGTTGCCGCAGGCCACCGCAGCCAAGGCCGCGACCGGGCATGCGCTTCTCGGCGAGTCGGGCGCGATCCAGCAGGTGCGCGAGTTGATCGAGAAGCTGGCGCGCAGCGAGGCGCCGGTGCACATCAGCGGCGAATCCGGCAGCGGCAAGGAGCTTGCGGCGCGGCTCATCCACGAGAAAAGCGCGCGCCGCAGCCAGCCCTTCATGCCCGTCAATTGCGGCGCAATCCCCGAGAACCTGATGGAGTCCGAGTTCTTCGGCTACCGCAAGGGCGCGTTCACCGGCGCGGACGCCGACCGCGACGGTTTTTTCCAGGCTGCCAACACCGGCACCCTGTTTCTCGACGAGGTGGCGGACCTGCCGCTGGCGATGCAGGTGAAACTCCTGCGCGCGATACAGGAGAAGAAGGTACGCAAGGTGGGCTCCACCCAGGAAGAGCCGGTGGACGTGCGCATCATCAGTGCCACCCACCAGAAACTCGGCGAATGTGTCGAGGCGGGCAAGTTCCGGCACGACCTTTATTACCGGCTCAACGTCATCGAATTGCGCATGCCGGCGCTGCGGGAGATGCGCGAGGACATCCCGCAGTTCGTGAGCGCGTTGCTGGATAAGCTGGCCCGTAATGCCGGGACAAAAAAGCCGGACGTAGTCAGCGAGGCTTTGGCGGAACTCGAGCGCTACGACTTCCCCGGCAACGTGCGCGAACTGGAAAACGTGCTGGAACGCGCGATGGCGCTATGCAGCGACGCCAGGATCACCGCCGGGGACCTGCAACTCACCCCGCACGACCTGCCCGAGCAGGTCGTGGCCACCGGCGGTGACAGCAAGGCTCCATTGCAGGACTATCTCGACCGCGTGGAGAAGGAAGCCATCCTCGAGGCGCTGGAGAAAACCCGATACAACCGCACTGCCGCGGCCAAGCTTCTCGGTATCACCTTCCGCTCCATGCGCTACAGAATGGAACGGCTTGGTCTGAACTAGTGAGGCCGGCGGCGGACGGGGGGAAGTGGGTGGATTCCTGGAAGCTCGGCACTTCCGGTCTGCTTTCCGCGGCGGCTTACGTGCCTTCACCGAACTGCGATGACCGGCCGGGAGGCGCGAACGTCGAGCTCCTGGTCATTCACAACATCAGCCTGCCGCCGGGCGAGTTCGGCGGCCCCGGCATCGTCGAACTGTTCACCAACCACCTCGACCCGCGTGCCCATCCGTACTACCGCGAGATTCAGGGCCCCAAGGTTTCCAGTCACTTCCTGATACGCCGAGATGGCGAGCTGATCCAGTTCGTCCCGTGTATCCGGCGCGCCTGGCATGCCGGACGCGGTACTGGCGGAACTGACCCGGGCGCTCCAACGCGCCTACCCGATCCGGGACTGCGTGGGGCATTCCGACATCGCCACCCCGCCCGGTCGCAAGACCGACCCCGGACCGCATTTCGACTGGGCCCGCTTCCGCTCACTGATTCAAACTCCAGACTAACCGCCAAGACGCCAAGAGCGCCAAGGAGAGTGGATTCCGGTTAGAAAACGCGCAAAGTCGAGTCAACGCTAACCTATGACGGTGGCAATGCAGGTTGTTCTGAACAATTTTTCTTCTCTTGCATTTCTTGGCGCTCTTGCGCTGCCGGCGGGACACCAATTTCCGATGGCGAAGTACTCGCTTCTGCCTTTCGCGACCATGGCGAGGGCTATTGCGTGTTCAACGATTCCGCCATTGCGGCATTGTCGATGCAGGCCGAAGGCTGCGCCCGGCGGGTCGCGATCCTCGACTGCGACCTGCACCAAGGTAACGGCACCGCCTCGATCCTGGCCGACGAGCCAACCATTTTCACCTTCTCGATCCACGCCGCGAAGAATTTCCCGTTCCGCAAAGAGGCGAGCGACCTGGACATCGAAATGCCGGATGGCGTCGGCGATGCCGACTACCTCGACGCACTGGAACAGGGCATCTGCCATGCGCTTGCCGCGGCGCAGCCGGACCTGGCGATTTATCTTGCCGGCGCCGATCCGTACGTGGGCGACCGGCTCGGACGGCTTTCGTTGACCAAAGAGGGTCTGCAGGCGCGTGACCGCAAGGTGTTCGAACTGTGCCGGGCGGCCTCGGTTCCGGTGGCCGTGGCGATGGCCGGCGGCTATTCCAACGACATCGCCGGCTCCGTGGATATCCACTTCTGCACCGTCGAAACCGGTGCCAGGTTCTGGCGCGCGGCGCAACGTCCGACTTCTCTTCCCGCGGCGCGGCAGATCTGAAGCCGAACAGGCGTCGCAGCGCCGCGTCGCTGCCGCGTTTCGTCACTTCGCGTGCACTTCAACTGCGCGACCGAGCATTTTGTTTTTCAAATGTAAAAAATTCTTGACAGTGGGTGTGGTGCTACTAGAATTAGTCACGTCGGTATAGCCGGGGCACAACATATAGTGGTTTCAGACGAACGGCGGTTTCAGACAAGCGCACATCCGGTTGTTGCTTCCAGGCGACAAAAATATTCGAGGGAGAAAAAATGCAACTTGCCACCAACCTGACGGCGGCCACTCCGGTAGGCAATTACTCCACTGAAGATGGCGCGGCCGACCGGGATCCACAGCGCTACGCCCAGTACAAAGTCATCCGCCGCAACGGCGCCGTCGTCGGCTTCGAGCCGGGCAAGATTTCGGTTGCCGTGACCAAGGCTTTCCTGGCCGTCAACGGCGGTCAGGGTGCTGCTTCGGCCCGTGTTCGCGAGCTGGTCGAGAAGCTTACCGAGACTGTGGTGAACGCGCTGGTCCGCCGCCAGCCGAACGGCGGCACCTTTCACATCGAAGACATCCAGGATCAGGTCGAACTCTCTCTGATGCGGTCGGGCGAGCACGAGGTGGCCCGTGCCTATGTGCTGTATCGCGAAGCGCGAGCGCGCGAGCGCGCCAGGAACCGCGAGACGCAGGCGGCGGCCACGGCGCACGCGATCAGCGTCGTCGAACACGGCCAGACCCATCCGCTGAACATGGAGCGGCTGACCGGTCTGATCAAGGATTCCTGCGAAGGCCTCGGCCGCGCGGTCGGTCCCGCTGTGATCCTGCAGATGACGCTCAAGGACCTGTACGACGGCGTGCCGATGGACGAGGTGCGCAAATGCGCCATCCTTGCCGCCCGGTCGCTGATCGAGAAAGACCCGGCATACAGCTACGTCACCGCGCGCCTCTTACTTAATAGTGTCCGCTACGAGGTCCTGGGCGAAGAAGTCACCCAGGGGCAAATGCATTCCCGCTACGCCGAATACTTCCCCGGGTTCATCAAACGGGGGATCGACGCGGGATTGCTGGACGAGCGGCTCGGGCGTTTCGACCTGCGCTCGCTGGGCGCGGCGCTGGATGCCAACCACGATTTGAAATTCGGTTACTTGGGCCTGCAAACGCTCTATGACCGCTACTTCCTGCACGTGCACGGTCAACGCATTGAGCTTCCCCAGGCCTTTTTTATGCGCGTGGCGATGGGTCTTGCCATCAACGAAGTCGAGCGCGAGGCCCGCGCCATCGAGTTCTACAACGTACTGTCGCGCTTCGACTTCATGTCCTCGACGCCTACGCTGTTCAACTCCGGCACGCACCGCTCGCAGCTTTCCAGCTGCTACCTGACCACGGTATCGGACAACCTGGAAGGCATTTACGACGCCATAAAAGAAAACGCGTTGCTTTCGAAGTTTGCCGGCGGCCTGGGAAACGACTGGACTCCGGTTCGGGCGCTGGGCTCCCATATCAAGGGAACCAACGGCAAGTCGCAGGGAGTCGTGCCTTTCCTCAAGGTTGTAAACGACACCGCAGTCGCGGTAAACCAGGGTGGCAAGCGCAAAGGGGCGGTGTGCTCGTACCTGGAAAGCTGGCACCTGGATATCGAGGAGTTCCTCGAGCTGCGCAAGAACACCGGAGATGACCGCCGCCGCACCCACGACATGAACACCGCCAACTGGATTCCGGACCTGTTCATGAAGCGGGTCATGGAAGCTGGCGAGTGGACGCTGTTCTCGCCCGCAGATGTGCCCGACCTGCACGACAAGGTCGGCAAAGAGTTCGAGAAGGCCTATACCGAATACGAGCGCAAGACCCAGACCGGCGAACTCAGGCTCTTCAAGCGCATCCCGGCTTTGACGCTGTGGCGCAAGATGCTGACCATGCTGTTCGAGACCGGGCATCCCTGGATCACCTTCAAGGATCCCTGCAACATCCGCAGCCCACAAAGCCACGTCGGCATGGTGCACAGTTCCAACCTTTGCACCGAAATCACGCTCAACACTTCGGATAGCGAGATCGCGGTCTGCAACCTGGGTTCGATCAACCTGGTCGCGCACATGAAGGAGGGCAAGCTCGATCACGACAAGCTCAAGCAGACGGTATCCACCGCGATGCGCATGCTCGACAATGTGATCGATGTCAACTACTACGCGGTCAACAAGGCGCGTAACGCCAACTTCAAGCATCGCCCGGTCGGTCTGGGCATCATGGGTTTTCAGGACTGCCTGCTTGAGATGCGCGTGCCTTACGCTTCGAAGGAAGCGCTGGACTTCGCCGACCGTTCGATGGAGGCGGTGGCCTTCTACGCCTATTGGGCCTCAACCGAGCTGGCCGAGGAGCGCGGGCGCTATTCCACTTATGAAGGGTCGCTGTGGTCCAGGGGCATCCTGCCGCAGGACTCGCTCAAGTTACTGGCTGAGGAGCGCGGCGGCTACGTCGAGGTGGATAGCTCTTCGCGTATGAGCTGGGAGCCGTTGCGCGCGCGTATCAAGCAGTTCGGCATGCGTAATTCCAACTGCCTGGCGATCGCGCCGACCGCAACCATCGCCAATATCGTCGGCGTATCGGCCTCGATCGAGCCGACCTATCAGAACTTGTACGTGAAGTCGAACCTGTCCGGCGAGTTCACGGTCACCAGCGAGTACCTGGTCCGGGACCTCAAGAAGCTCAACATATGGGACGAGGTCATGATCGCCGACCTCAAGTACTTTGACGGCAGCCTGGCCAAGATCGACCGCGTTCCCCAAGAGGTCCGCAACCTCTACGCCACCGCGTTCGAAGTGGACTCGGCATGGATCGTCGAGGCGGGCGCGCGCCGGCAGAAGTGGATCGACCAGGCGCAATCGCTAAATATCTATATGGCGGGCGCCTCCGGCAAGAGGCTGGACGACATCTACAAGCTGGCCTGGAAGCGGGGGCTCAAGACCACTTATTACCTGCGCACGCTGGGTGCCACCTCGGCGGAAAAATCCACCGCCCGTGGCGGCCAGTTGAACGCCGTACCCACGGATGGTGGCGTCATGGGTGCGGGTTCGCCCGCCGCGTCTGCGGACGAGGAAGCAAAGTTTTGTTCCATAGATAACCCCGAATGCGAGGCCTGCCAGTGAGGCCGGCCTTCCGCCTGCGGTTCGCCGTACGCCGCCGTCCGACGTTCTGGTTGCTGCGCAGCCGCAACGAAATCGCGCGGTTCGCGGTGGCGACGAAGCCGCAATTCAGAGGCCGGGACTATTTTTGAGCGATGAGCCGATCGGAATTCGTCTTCATCGCGATCGAAGGATAAAAAGGGGTCGCATTGCGGCCGAATATTTAAAGAAGTATTTGACATTCCACCGATAACATTTATAAAGGAACCAAGCATGCTGCAATTCGAGAATCACATTCCGAGCACCGGCGGCGCTGGTTTGCAGCGCGTCGTTGTCAACATCCCGGCGGGCAATGCTCCGCCGGCACGCGTTGCCGAATCCGGTCCGTCCGCGGACGTTGCGTTCCGTCGCGTGCGTGTTGAAGACAAACTTGTCATCAACGGCAAGGCCGACGTCAACCAGCTCGTCCCGTTCAAGTACAAGTGGGCCTGGGACAAATATCTGTCCGGCTGCGCCAACCACTGGATGCCCCAGGAAATCAACATGAGCCGGGACATCGCCACCTGGAAGGATCCGAACGGCCTGACCGAAGACGAACGCCTGGTGGTCAAGCGCAACCTCGGTTTCTTCGTGACCGCCGATAGCCTGGCGGCCAATAACATCGTGCTCGGCACCTACCGGCACATCACCGCCCCGGAGTGCCGGCAGTACCTGCTGCGCCAGGCTTTCGAAGAGGCGATCCACACCCACGCCTATCAGTACATCGTCGAGAGCCTGGGTCTGGACGAGGGCGAGATCTTCAACGCCTACCACGAAGTCTCCAGCATTCGGGACAAGGACGAGTTCCTGATCCCGTTCATCGAAACGTTGACCGATCCGGAATTCAAGACCGGCACCCCGGCGGCCGACCAGCAGCTCCTGAAGAGCTTGATCGTGTTCGCCTGCATCATGGAGGGGTTGTTCTTCTACGTCGGCTTTGCCCAGATCCTGGCGCTGGGGCGCCAGAACAAGATGACCGGTGCCGCCGAACAATACCAGTACATCCTGCGCGACGAGTCCATGCACTGCAATTTCGGCATCGACCTGATCAACCAGATCAAGATGGAGAATCCAAACCTGTGGACCCCGGAGTTCCGCGAGGAAATCCGCGGCCTGATCCAGAGGGGCGTGGAACTCGAGTACCGCTACGCCGAGGACACCATGCCACGCGGCGTTCTGGGCCTGAACGCGCCGATGTTCAAGGAGTACCTGCGCTTCGTGGCCAACCGCCGCGCGCAACAGATCGGCCTCGATCCGCTGTTCCCGGGTGCGACCAATCCGTTCCCGTGGATGTCGGAGATGGTCGATCTCAAGAAAGAAAAGAACTTCTTCGAGACCCGTGTGATCGAGTATCAGACCGGCGGGGCTCTGAACTGGGATTGATGCATGGGCCGGAAAGTTTTCTGTGACACCCGTGCTGCCGCCGGTCGATTCAACGGCCCGGCAGCGCACTTGTTAGGGCTGAATGGGTAAACCGGACAAGCAGTTCACTGATCAATCACGAAACGCGCGGTGCCTCTCCAAAGAGCAAGCCGCCAGGCTGGGAGCAATGAGCCCCCAGTCGAAGGTTTCCTTTCCGCTTCATTTCCGGCAATTGGCCGATGCGGGTGTTATTCCCTTTCTGGCCGCCCCCCCTCTCACGAATCGCGCTGCGGACACGGCACGTCTTCGTCCGCGGCCAACAGAACTGTCCAATGACCGATCAAGCGACCGATTTGGCGCGCGGGCGGGCATTGGCGGTTGGCACCGAGAAGATTTTTCTTCGAAGTGCTGGTAGTGCCCTTTGTTTAACTTTCATTAGGAGATCAGAAATGGCAGCGAAGAGAAAAGCAGCGAAGAAATCCGGCAAGAAGAAGTCCACGGGCAAGAAGAAGGCCGCCAAGAAGCGTCCTGCAGCGAAGAAGATGGCGAAAAAGCCGGCAAAAAAGGCGAAGCGCCGTTCCGGCAAGAAAAAGAAAGCGGCGAAGAAAAAGGCCAAGAAGCCGGCCAAAAAGAAGGCGAAGAAGGCCAGAAAGCCTGCGAAGAAGAAGGCCAAGAAGCCCGCGAAAAAGAAAGCGAAGAAGAAAGCGGGCAAGAAGCCTGCGGCCAAGCCAGCTGCCATGGCAGCTCCGGCCGTGCCGAAGCCAGTTTCTGCACCGGCGGCTTGGCCGTTTCCGGTAGCGGGTAACCGGCCTAACTAAGCTTCCCAGATGCTCGCGGGCAGTCTGCATCCGCGATGGATACCAGACACTGAGCCGCGAGCTTTGGACTTGCAGTAAACATAACCGGGCCCGCACGGGCGCGGTCGAGTTGGAGCTTTAAGCAAACCTCCGCCGATCAAGAGACGGGAGGCGGGTAAGTTCCTAACGCAAATCTTCTTGTCCCGTTGCGGGACGAGAGGGTGGTTTTTTCCTACTGAAAGTGAAACGCTAAGCACTTCAAAGATCAAGTAAAAATCCCGGCGGGCGTTGGCCCGGAAAGGGCACCCGGGAACCGTCGGGACGAAGCGAACCCAGTCGGGGAATTCATGGGACGAGGCGGCGGATCGAATCTGCTGCCTCTTTGATTTCAGTCCGCGGCGGTTGTAGGGCGGCCGCTGAAGAGGAGGAAAATAACGATGAAAGCACCAAGCAGAAACGCAGGCTTCATCTGCCTGCTGCTGTTTATTGTCGGAGTGATCGGTTTTTTCGTGCCGCTTGGCGGCATACCCTACCTCGGCCCGGTTTTGCAGATGTTGAACCAGATCGACGTTTACATTCTGATGGCTGGTTACGGCTTGTTGCTCCTGACCGTCTATATTTTCTAGGTAAAAAAGGGGCTGGTCTCCAAGACCAGCCCCTAGGCCTCAGCTGACTGCTCGATCAGCGATTGGGTTGCGGCGTCATGCGCAGGTAGGGACGCAGCGCCTTGTAGCCTTTCGGGAACTTCTCCTTGATTACTTCCGGATCCTGCAACGACGGCACGATTACCACCTCGTCGCCGTCCTTCCAGTTCACCGGGGTGGCGACGCTGTACCGGTCGGTGAGTTGCAGCGAATCGATTACCCGCAGGATCTCGTCGAAATTCCTCCCGGTGCTTGCCGGGTAGGTGATTGTCGCGCGCACCTTCTTGGTCGGGTCGATGATGAAAACCGAGCGCACGGTGAATGTATCGCTGGCATTCGGGTGGATCATGTCATAGAGGTTGGACACCTTCCGGTCCGCGTCCGCCAGGATCGGGAAGTTGACCTTGGTTTTCTGCGTGTCGTTGATGTCGTCGATCCACTTGATATGGGACTCCACCGGGTCAACGCTCACAGCAATTGCCTTGACGCCGCGCTTGTGGAATTCCGCCTTCAGCTTGGCCGTGTAGCCGAGTTCGGTGGTGCACACCGGGGTAAAATCCTTCGGGTGGGAGAACAGGACGGCCCAGTTGTTGCCGATCCACTTGTGAAATTGGATCGGTCCCATGCTGGACTCCTGCGTGAAATCGGGGGCAATGTCGCCCAGTCGTAATGCAGCCATGATGGTCTCCGGTAAGCGTTCGAAACTTAGCAAGTGAGTCTAGCGGCGCCCTATATATTCCACAAACGAACACTTTCACATATCTTAATTCCGGATGGGCTTAGTGTTAGTCGGAGTGAACCCATGGAAAGAAAAAAAGTGAATTCGAGCTCAATCCGGACGATCGGGTACGACGAGCGCGGCCGCGTGCTGGAGGTGGAGTTCAACGACGGCCGCATCAATCAGTACACCGGGGTCTCGCCAGAAGTGCACCGGCGGCTGATGAGTGCACCGTCGATCGTCAGCTATTTCCGCGATAACGTCGAGGAGTCCTTCCCCGCGAAGCGAATTAAGGGCTGAATCCCGTGCCGAGTACTGGGTGCGGCGTGCTGAGAAAAGGCTGGAATAGCCTGGCCACCTTAAGTGCGAAGCATCCCGCTTCTTCGCAGCCCTCAGTACGCTGCATTCAGCACTCTGGTTATCCTTTCTTCGGCCGGGGATCCGGATCGAAGCCGAATTTTTGCGGTACCTCGCCGGCCTGAATGCGTCCTACCGGCACGCGGTTGGCGGCATAGTCGAAGTACAGACCGGTCGCGTGACGTCGGGCTTCGGCATCGAAAGCCCTTGTCAGCGTGCCCTCGCCGACCGGCTTACCGTGAACGTCAGTGAACAAGGCCATGATGCCCGCCAGGTCGCGATCGCTGACCAGTCCCGGCCCGCCGCTCCAGCGCAACAACAGCGAGCCTGTTTCGTCCAGCCACGCTCCGGTAACCCCCTCCACTTCCTGCCCCGTATGCGCAATCAGCGACTTGGCGTCGGCGCTGGCGGTGGCAATCACGAAGGGCGCATATTCCAGTGTCACGAACACGCGCTGGGGTCCGTTCTGGAAGAACCAGCGCCCCTGTTCGTCGGCGGCGTAATTGCGGCCGATAAAGGCCACGACGCCGGGGTTGGCGATGCGCTCACCCTTGATCAGCCACTTGCCGCGCCGGTCGAGTTGGAGCCAGCCGTAGACCGCTGGTACGTTGGGCCATTTGGTCATTGCCTGAATGACGATCGGGTCCATGCGGATGCAGAATAGGCGGGTGCGAAAAAATAAAATTCTACCCGTCGGGCACAACGATGGCCCGCGGAGACATGATCCCAGTAGACTTGTCACCAGTCACCAATCACGGAGTCGTCAATGGCACTGACCTTCTACTATGGTTCCGGCTCGCCTTATGCTTGGCGGGTCTGGCTTGCACTCGAACACAAGGCGATTGGCTACGAATTGAAGACGATCTCGTTCTCGGCGGGCGACCTCAAGAAGCCAGAGTTCCTGAAGATAAACCCGCGCCAAAAGGTACCGGCGATCACCGATGGCGACCTGGCCCTGTATGAATCGGCCGCAATCGTGGAATACCTCGACGAGCAATACGCTTCCAGAAAGCAGCTCATTCCCGGCAATACCAAACAGCGCGCGGTGATCCGGCGCCTGGTGCGTGAAGCGGACGAGTATTGCGCCCATGCGCTGGAGCGCCTGGTCGACCAGGTACTGTTCACGCCCCAGGACAAATGGAATGCCGGTGAGATCGCTTCCGCCCGCACGGCCCTGGAAAGAGAACTCGGAATTTTCGAGGGATACCTGTCCGGTGATTATCTGGCCGGTGAACTTTCCGCTGCGGACATCACCCTTTATCCGATGATCGCGTTGTGTCTGCGCATGGAGAAGAAGAAGCCGGATCTCGATGTGCGCAGCGCGATCGGGCCGAAGCTCGGCGCATGGATGAAGCGCATCGAAGCGCTGCCGTACTTCGACAAGACCTATCCCCCGCACTGGAAAGCGAAGCCATGAAGGCAGGGGCGAGGGGCGAGGGGCGAGGGGCGAGGGGTTAGGGGAAAGCCCTCAGCCTGAAACTTTACCTTTGTTCTTCCCTAGCCCCTAGTCCCTGCTCTATCCCTCATCCCTCATCCCTCGCCCCTCACCCCTGACCTTTAACGATCCATTCGTCGTGACGGCGGCGGCGTTCGGCGCGATAGTTGGTCACTTCCAGCCGCAAGCCATCCGGGTCGTTGAAAAAGGTCGCGTAGTAATCCGACGCGTATTCCGGGTAGAGCTTCGGTTCCGACGCATCGATACCCGCAGCCCGCAATCTCGCCGCTGCGTCTTCCACCTCTTCTTTCCCTTCCACGCGTAGACAGAAGTGATGGAGTCCCGGCGCATACGAGTCATGAGGAATCCGGCTTCTGGCCGGCCGCAGCACGAAACCGAAGTGCCGGTTGAAGTATTGAACGTGCGGGTCGCCACCGATAGTGAACGTGTTCTTCCTGAAGCCGAGGGCGGCCATTGCCTTGTCATAGAAGGCCTCGGAACGGTCGAGGTCGCTCACGGAGATATAGATGTGGTCTATTCCGATGACTTCGGTCATGGGTGCGAAGACTCCGGACTTTCGATGCCGGGTTTCGGTACCATTATGCTCAAATACCAACACATATCAGGGAGGAAATCCTCGTGCTCGAATTCATTTCCCCGGGAGACGCGCCATGAGCATCCTGCTCGGCTGCGTCGCTGACGACTTCACCGGCGCAACTGATCTCGCCAACACGCTGGTCAAGGCCCACATGCGCACCGTGCAACTGCTGGGCGTGCCGCGTCCGGGGCTGAAAGTGCCCGCTGCAGACTGCATTATCGTGGCGCTCAAGTCGCGCAGCAATCCTGCCAACGAGGCGGTCACCATGTCGCTCGCTGCGCTCGACTGGTTACGGCAACAGGGCGCGAAGCAGTTCTACTTCAAATACTGTTCGACCTTCGATTCCACCGACCGGGGCAACATCGGCCCGGTCGCCGACGCGATGCTCGATGCAATCGGCGCGGACTTCACCGTGTTCAACCCGGCGTTTCCGACCAATAAGCGCACCGTCTATAAGGGGTATCTGTTCGTTGGCGACGAACTGCTATCCGAATCCGGGATGCGTCACCATCCGCTCACCCCGATGACCGATCCTTCGCTGGTCCGAGTGCTGCAGCGGCAGACCAGGCACAATGTTGGATTGGTGCCGTACGCGACCATCGTGAACGGAGTCGAGGCAATCCGCGACGCCTTCGAAAAGCTCCGCAAGCAGGGAATCCGCCATGCGATCCTCGATTCGATCACCGACGATCATCTGGTAACGCTGGGCGAGGCCTGCACCGATCTGAAGCTGGTCACCGGCGGCTCCGGAATGGCGATGGGCCTGCCCGCGAACTTCGTGCGCAAGGGCCTGATGAAAAGCGGGCAGCACTCCCAGTTGCCGAATGTCACCGGCCCCACCGCCGTGCTGGCGGGATCCTGCTCGGTCGCGACCCAGGGGCAGGTCGCACTGATGAAGCAAGATCACGAGTTCTTCGAACTCGATCCCGTGGCGATTGCTTCCGGCCGCGATCTCGCGCAGGAAGCGCTCAACTGGGCCGCGAGCCGGCTCTCCGGAAAGCCGGTCCTGATCTATTCGACCGCGACTCCGGAGCAGGTGAAGGTGGTACAGGAGCGCCTGGGCCGCGAGCATGCCGGCGCGTTGGTGGAAGAAACCCTGGGCAAGATCGCCAGGGGGCTGGTGGCGGGTGGCGTGCGACGGCTGGTGGTTGCGGGTGGCGAGACCTCCGGCGCGGTGGTCGGTGCGCTCGGCGTCGAGGGTCTCGCAATCGGCCCGGAGATCGACCCCGGGGTGCCCTGGACGTTTTCTATCGGCGAACCACCGTTGGCGCTGGCGTTGAAGTCCGGGAACTTCGGCACTCCGGATTTCTTCACCAAAGCATTCAAGGTCCAACCGTGACTCGGGCAACCTTCACCGCAAAGACGCAAAGGACGCAGAGGAAACCAATTGAGGGTAATTGGCAATCTATGAGCACCACTCAGCCTGTCTGCAAGTATCAATGATTTTTGCGCCATTCTTGATTTTTCTTTTTTGTCCTGGACTTTCCTTCGCGTCCTTTGCGACTTTGCGGTGAGAGTGGGTTCTTAGACAGAAAATAGACATGAACGAAATGAAACTCAGGGAAGAGATCTGCATACTCGGCAAGTCCATGTTCGATCGCGGGCTCACGCCCGGAAGTTCCGGCAACATCAGCGCGCGGGTGGACGACGGCTGGCTGATGACGCCGACCAACTCCTGCCTGGGACGGCTCGATCCGGCAACCCTTTCCAAAGTCGACGCGAAGGGCAATCTTATATCCGGTGGCAAGCCGACCAAGGAAGCCTTTCTGCATCTTTCGGTGTACGAGCGGCGGGCGTCCGCCGGTGCCATCGTGCACCTGCATTCCACTCATTCGGTGGCGGTGTCCTGCCTCTCCGACGCCGATCCGCAACAACCGATTCCGCCGATTACAGCGTATTACGTGATGAAGATCGGGAACCTCGCGCTGTTGCCTTATTATCCGCCGGGCGACATTTCACTCGCCAATGCGGTGCGCGAAGTCGCCGGCAAGCATCACGCGATCCTGCTCGCCAACCACGGCCCGGTGGTGGCCGGCAAGGACCTCGAGGCCGCGGTTTATGCCACGGAGGAGCTGGAGGAAACGGCGAAACTGTATCTGATGTTGCGAGGCAGTCGGCTCAAGGTTCTGTCTCCCGAACAGGTGGCGGAATTGCACCGGAAGTACCCGTCCTGAAGTGTGGTATGGGGTGACGCGAAGTAGATAATTGTCATGCTCGCGGTTGTACAGGATCGGCCAGGTGAAGGCTGATGTCGAGAGCATCGACACAAAAGGCGCAACGAAAAAAGGGAGGAAACAAAGGCGAAAGTAAAGGCAAGCTGGAGTGGTTTCTTCAAGTTACCCGTCATCCGTTTTACTTGAAAGAATCCTCAGGCCTGCCGGGGAGCAAGCGGGTATGTAAATTCCAGGACAAAGTGATCCGCAGTCGGGTTCCGGCGTACGGCGTCACAAGATGCACCCATTCGCTGGGAAACACCATCATCGAGCCTTCTTGCAGCGTCGGGGTCAGCAACTGAGTCATTCGCCCAGGTTCCACCTGACAGCAGACTGCGATGCGAGGGTCAGCGAAGCAGAATTTGCCACCGGTACGGTCGGACGGATCTTGGTCTCCGGGATCGAGTACGTACAAGACGCTGGCGATCGACCGATGATGGCTGTGAGGCATGCAGTAATCGCCTTTCTCGTAAAGGCTTGCCCAACTGTCGTCGACTACCGAGGCGGCGGTCCCGTATGCCTGCTTGAACAAAGCGATCGCCCGGGAATGAATGAGTTCGGTTTCGGGCCGGGCCCAGCGGTCGACCCATCGGACTTTCCATCCGCAGCCGCCGTGGAAGTAGTAATCACGGAATTGCGGGTCTTCGCGCAACTCGAGAACACGGCGCTTGAGCGCGGGGTGGTAATGATCGATGTCGGTAAAGCGGGTAACCCGAATCGACGGCTCATCAAGCGGATGCAGCGCCTGCTGATCCGGCCAGATGCGAAGCTTGCGTACGCCGATCTGATAGAAATTCTGCGACATGACAGGAAATCAGGCACCGGGACAATGACATCGTCAAGCCCGCCGCCGGCCGGAAGTCAACTTCAAGCGTATTCAACGCGAAGGGCACAAGAAATGCGCGCGGGAATGGCGCGATTACAAACCGTGACGTGCCGGCCACAGAGGAACACGGAGAAGGACTATACTTTTTAGGGTCACCCGGTTACAGGTGCTGCCATGGGAAACCGCTACGGCACGTTCAAGGACTTTTACCCGTTCTACCTTAGCGAGCACCGACCCACGGACTGTGGAAGACTTCCTGCGGGTGAATTGCACGCTGGTATTCCAGCGCGAATGCACGGCGAAAGAGAAGGGCGATGTGCTGGTGTGGTTGGGCGGGATCAACTGATGTGACCGTGGTTTCGGGCGTGCACGCGGCAAATGAGCTGCCGGGGCCGCTGATGCGGCGCGGCTTGCCGTGGATTGCGTTTGCCGTGCTCTTTTTATCCGCAGCAGCCACTCAGAGTGTCCATGCCAAGGAGGAACAATTCATGACGCTCAAGCTGACATCATCCGCTTTCGAGCATGAAGGCAATATTCCAAGGCTCCATACCTGCCAGGGAAAGGACGTCTCTCCGCCGCTCGCGTGGAGCGGCGTTCCGGAAAACGCAAAGAGCCTGGTGCTTATCGTCGATGACCCCGACGCGCCCGATCCGGCCGCGCCGAAGATGACCTGGGTCCACTGGGTGCTCTACAACATCCCGCGCTCGGCGACGGGCCTGCCGCAAGGCGTTTCGCCAAACGAGCTGCCCGAAGGAACGCTGGAAGGCATTAGCGATTTTCAGCGCACCGGCTACGGCGGCCCGTGTCCACCGATCGGGCGCCATCGCTATTTCCACAAGCTTTACGCGCTCGATACCGTTCTTCCGAATTTGAAGAAACCGCGCAAGGCCGATGTCGAGAAGGCGATGAAGGGCCATGTCATCGAGCAGGCGGTGTTGGTGGGGACTTATCAGAAGAGTCAGTAAGGCGGGCAATTGCGCCGTTGTCCAATTGTTTGTGTCTCGGGCTGCGAAATGATCGAGAAGTGTTGGAGCAAAGTGGCGGTTTCCCCGGCGAGCAAACGCGCATGAACGGAAATATGTAATCTTCAGCTTCAAGAGAAACCAGGGAAAAGTACAAGCATGTTATTGCGCATCCAATCAAGTTCTCTGCTGACCCAATTGGTCGTCGTTCTCCTGTGCGACATTCAACTGGCCGCCGCCGAATCCCCAGCGCCATTCGAGTACAAGGGCCTGCTTGGTCACATGACCATCGAGCAGGCGCAGTACTACGACGGGCATTCGCTCACCTGCGAAACCGACGTAGTCGTGCCGGCGTTGGTCCACTGTCACGATCACTCGACCACTTACCAGGGAAAGCCCGCGATTCTCAAGCTCGAGTTCATCGACGGCAACCTGGCGATGCTGAACCTGCTGATACCGGCGGAACACTTCGGGGAAATCAGCCGCAGTATCGTCGGCCGGTACGGCAAGCCACGCCGGCACGGGACCGAGACCGACGGACCGAAACCCTACGAGCACATGGAATGGGCGCTCGCCGATGGCGAGCTCATCCTCGATGAATGGATCGCCAGTTTCAACCCGGCCGATCAGCGGTTTGCTACCGTTCTGGGATTGAAGTTCCTGCCGACGGCGCTGCAAAAGCGGCGTGCCGAAGTGGCCTGGACACGGCACAGGGCAATCGAGAAGCGAAAGCAGGCCGACATGTAGCAGGATAAAGCCGGGAAACTGACCCGGCTCGACGCGCGCACTCGCGCGCAGGAGCTTGCAGGAGCGTGCGGACGGGAGGAGTCCGCGCGCAGATCATCAGACTGCTATGACTTGGCGTGGTACCTCGCCCGCACTACACGATGGGCGGCTGCGAAAACGAAGTTGTACTCGCTCCATTTTTCCTTGTCCCACGTGACATCCAGGAGCTGGGGGGCGGTATAGGGAGACGGCGCCGCAACAAACTGCATGCCTTTCTGGTAGTAAGGGTGCCGTTTGATTTCCTCGTTGAGCAGCTCAACGTAGCGCGCCGTGGGAACAGTCTGCTTCTGCATGTCTTGCCTCCAAAAGAACCCGAATTGCTCTATAGCGAACTCGTCACGGGCGCAAATGCTGCCGGCCTGTGGGAAACCGCATACCGGATGTCTAACATCGGAATCGGCTGAGTTGGGCGTTGCATGATCAGGGACGCGTGGCCCCTGAATTTCGGCGGGAGTCCGCGGACTTGCTCGCCGCCCGACAGCGCCCGCACCATTGGTGCGGAATGGCGACGCTAGTTGATTGTATTACTCAAGCACCTCATTGACAAGGAAAAAACGCAATCGGGCCGGAGTTACCGCGGGTTTATCTGCGAGTATCGCCACCCGGGAACGACCGCCGGAGTGCCTAAGGCTCACTTCCTGCCTGCTTTCGCGGTGTCCATCTTTTCGTTCTGGCGTTTTGCGCTGCCGTCTCCGGGCGTGCCCTGATTGACGTCGGTTTTTACTTTTGTCTTGATGCTCTTGACGGCATTCTTGGTGCCCGTGCCGATCTGTTTGCCCACGTCCTTTGCCGCTTTCGCTACGCCTCTGGCGGCACCCTTGGCATCGGACTTCACCCGGTCGGCGGTCGAGGGAGCTTGCTCTTCGGCGTAGGCGACGAACGCAAGGCAGCAAATGACAACAAGAAATAGCGCTTTCATTGCGGTTCACCTCATATCTTTTGACGACAGGGCGTCCGTTTCAGAGATCGGGTGGCAAGTACTGACTCCGCGAAGCGGGTCCCAGCCTCTGCGAATAGGACCGTGCTGCCTGGCTTAACGTTCCAGGATCGTGGTGCGCCGACAAAATTTCCCGCATTCCGAACAGGCCGGATCCAATCCGGCTGCCCCGCAGTGGGTCACTCCAGACGCAGTTCCGTGCGCACCGTGCCGGCGCGTTCGTGCCGCGCGGTGAGCTTCAGCATCGCGCCTTTGGGGGCGCGCACCACCCACTCCACTTTAAGCCTGTCGTCGGTTTCGTCCGCGCTCGACCCCGCCCAGGTGTTCGCGGCGGCGGGCTTGTGGGCACGGCCTTCGATCTGGTTGAGTTCCTCGCGCAGCTTGCCGGTTTCCAGCGTCGCGCCTTCCGGCAGTTCAATTTCGCACACCACACCGCGTGCAAGCTTCTTCTGTTTCGCCATCCTGGTCACGTAAGTCGGAAGCCAGCCGCTGTTCTGCACCACCAGCATGATGCGCCAGGCATTCTTACCCAGCGCCGTCACGGAGGCCCGGAGAAGTTCCAGCCGCGGCGAGATGAGCGCCTGCCACACCAGCCAGCGCGAGAACGGCGCGATTTCCTTTTCCAGCAGATGATGCGGCGGATTGGTCCAGGTGTAGAGACTGTTCCAGCCGCCAAGCTCGACGCGCCCGAGTTGCGGATGGTCGAATGCATACCAGTTCACGAAGCCCTTGCCCTTCAGAACTGTGTCATTCCATTTCATCAGCTTCAGATCGTCTTCCAGCGGATGCTCGCGGTACCACTCGATGTACTTGTAATCGCCGATCCCGGCCTGGCGCTGTGGGCTCCAGATTTCCACGGTCCAGGCGTACACGCCGCGGTGGTCGTACATCCAGGAATCGAAATCGCCGGTGATGACTTCCTTCGGGTGATAGCGGAATTCGTGATACGCCGAGGCGTGCGGATAGCCGGTGATTTCCGTGCCCTTCGCGCCGATCTTCTGGAAAGTCCACAGGTCTTCCGGCGGCATCTGTTCATCTGCCAGGTGTGAATACGGGCGCAGCAACACGCCGCTGTAAGTGTGGAACGCGCACGCGCCGGTGATGTTCGGGTGCCGGGCGATGAAGCCTGTAATCGCGGCGATCTCCGGTTCGGAGGTCGGGAAGGGGCCGGCGCCGATCTGTTCGTTCTCGGTGCGCCAGTACGCCGGAAAATTGCGATTGAGATCCAGCCGCTCCCTGCGCGCCTGCAGCCTGATGGTGACGCCGTCGTAGTCTTCGAGCCGTCCCTCGGGCAGCAAGCGGTAGTACTGCCCGCCGCTTTCAGTCGGGTCGCGGCGTACCAGGATGCGCGGGTCCTCCGAACAAAGTTTCCACGGTCCGTTGGGGTCGGGAACGCGCATCGACAGGA
>WNFR01001543.1_pt1 | contig 24434 bp, 24 predicted proteins | sample 5400221 | NCBI WGS metagenome assembly WNFR01 (sample SAMN13153357, study PRJNA577476) | soil metagenome | isolation source: 40 cm soil under Madrone tree | place: USA:California | collected 2016-06-14 | reverse complement strand
TGTCGAGTGGCCGGGCGCCATTACTGGCGCCCAGCCCTCTAAGAACCGGACTTGAAGGTTTCCCATTCATCCGGCTCGAGCACCCAAAAACGCCCCCTTGAGAAACGAGGACGCGGCCTGGTGCAAAACGAAGCAGACCTACTCGATACTGACTTGCTGCCGATTCGCGCGGCGGTGGAAAATCCACCGGTCGTGTGTGAAGCTGCACCAACGAGTTGCCCCGTCGTCATTTGCTTTGCTTCATGCATCGGTTCCTCAAGAGTTCTCGAGTTGAGCACCAACAGGAAGTCAGCTCCGTTTCCGGCGAGGTAATGTTGTCTCCCTGAGGCGACGCAACCTCTATCTGCCCTATTACAGGGCAGCCTTCGCTTGCTCCCATTTCCGTTACCCGCATCGCCATCGGTGCCATCTTGCGATGGCCTTTCCCTTGCGGGGAGCGATACGGGCTTACCCTGTTCCGCTGAAATGACACGGTCGGTTAGGTCTGCCCTATACGCCGGCAGTGTTGATTACCCATGACAGAGAAACCGGAAGCCTCTGTGCTCACTGCAAGAAGAGCCGCGCAGCATTTTAGGCTCTCTTCGGCTGACGACGCTTACGAGCATTTGTATACTCTGACCGTACGATCAAGCCTAGGCCCGCTCCACCTTATGCTGGCAGATACACCGTTGCCTCACGGTTTCGGTGCCGCTCTTGCGAGCGTGGATACATTTTCCAAGGGCTCCAGAACAGTTCGTTGCCTCCCCGCTCTGCCTTGTAGGCTACGTGCGATGGGACGCACGGTCTGATCGAGTTCCTCCTCTCCAGACAATCATCTTCAGCAGCTTTACAGGTCGCACTCCGGTTTGCCGACAATGCGGGAGTCATCGCCCGGAGTACGCGCCAAGAGGAAAGCGGCCCATGCTTGCCAAAAGCGCAAGGCATAGGCCACCCAAGAGGTGTTTACTGGATTAGGGATCCGCCACCCACTCTCGCGCCTACTGTTTTATAAAATTGTCGACTACGACATGGCCCGGATCTGTGTTGACAGCCAGGATCTCCCGCCCGTTGCGGACGATCACAAGATTCAGGTGCGCCCGGCTGGTCGTAAAAGTACCCGTGCAGTCAGAATTTACAGTGTAGGTGCCCGTAACATTCACTGGCGTGATCAGGCCGCCAAGGTTCACGGTCTCGGAGGCAGAGAGATTTCCGTTTCCGTCAAATGTCACGACGCCGACGCCGGCCACGGTAATGGAGCCGGTGATCGGAGCAGGGACAGCGCCGTTTGTACTGTATCCAGTAAACGTTATGCCGTACCTGCCGTTTAGCGTTGCAGCTCTACAGCCTTCCAGATCGACTTCTTGAGCGTGTACTTTAGGCAAGGTGCTCCCAGGGAAGGTGGCCCTCAGGCCGATCATGGCCGCGACAGCAACTAGGGTTCCTATTGCTACTCTAATCTTCATGTTTCGCACGGGTTCGTATCTCCTCTTTTCCAAGTCTTCTCAGCAGATTTTGACGGCTGAAACTGGGGCTGGGCTCTGGTCAAGATAGCGCGCTCCACAGCGGAGGTAGACTAGACGCGCAACCCCGAGGAAGTCTTGCGGGAAACCTGGCGTTTTCCGACTGAAATCTGACTCAGCGCCTGCACATCGGCTTACAGTAGGTTCGGGTCCGCTCGCAATGCTGATATACTCCCAGTCGTCCCTCCCGCGATGGCAAATATGTCCAGCCGGCCCCAGGTCGCATACAAATTCGGCGACTTCCTCCTGAGTCCCACCGACAAGCAACTGCTCCGAGTCGGCAAGGCCGTGGCGCTACCGCCGAAGGTCTTCGACACGTTGTTGCTGCTGGTGGAAAGCCACGCCCGCCTAGTGGAAAAGGACGACTTTTTGAAGCGGGTTTGGCCGGACAGCTTTGTGGAAGAGGTAGCGTTGGCGCATTGCATTTCGCACTTGCGCAAAGCGCTGCGGGACGGAACGCAGGGGTGCAAGTTCATCGAAACCGTCCCCAAACGCGGCTACAGATTCGTCGCAGCCGTGGAAGTGGTTCCCGCTGCATCTTGCGAGGCATCGGACCCGGTGAGGCTTGCCGTCTTGCCTTTTGAAAATCTGGGCGCTGGCCCCGAGCGCGAGTACCTTGCCGACGGTTTCACCGAGGAGACGATCGCTGCGCTCGGACAGATCGATCCCGACCACTTGAGTGTGGTCGGCCGCACCTCGATGCTGGCTTACAAGCGCACAGCTAAATCCCTCGCCGACATCGGCCGCGAGCTGGACGCGGCGTACCTCGTCGAGAGTTCCGTTCGTGCCGAGGGCGAGCGGTTGCGCATCATGTCCAAGTTGATTCGCGCGCGCGACCAAGTTCAGATTTGGTCGGCATCCTACGACAGCGAACCGAGCAGCATACTCGAGTTCCAGTGCAAGCTGAGCACAGCCATCGCGGAGCAGATCCGCCTTCGCCTCTCTCCCGAGCGTCTGACCGCGCTGGCGCGCCGGCAGACGCGAAACGCCGAAGCATACGACCTCTACCTGCGTGGTCGCTACTTTTGGAACCAGCTCTCAGCTCCGACGACGCGGCGCGCTGTGGAGTTCTATACTAGCGCCACCGAGCTCGACCCGGAGTACGCGCTCGCCTGGTCCGGTCTGGCCGACTCCTACGCGGCGAGTACAATCAACGGCGATGCGCCTCCGCTCAAAGTGTGGCCGCGTGCGCGAGAAGCGGCCGCGCATGCAGTCCGCGCCGAACCCAACCTCGCCGAGGCCCAAACCTCCCTCGGACTCGTGAGCTTCTTCCTCGACTGGAACTGGGCGGCTGCCGAGATGGCGTTTAGGAAAGCCGTTGCATTAGATCCCAGCTATTGCTTGGCGCACCGCACGCTGGGCATCGCCCTATCGCACATGCGGCGGCACGAAGAGGCCCAGTCGGCCGCACGCCGCGCGCGCGAGCTCGAACCGCTGTATGCGGCCCATCAGGCTCTCTCTGCTCAGGTCGCCTTCAACGCTCGCGACTACCCCGCAGCAGTCCAGTTCGCCCACCAAGCCACGGTCCTCGATCCCGGGTTTCTGATTGGATACCTTCAGCTCGGGCAGGCCCACGAGCAATTGGGCAACAGCGATTTGGCGCTGGATGCGCTGCAGAACGCCGGACAGCTCTCCGGCAGTAACAGCAAGGTGGTAGCGCTCCAGGGGTACTTGTTGGCAAAAGTGGGGCGCACGGACGAGGCCCGAGAGGTGCTGAATACGCTGGAAGCCACCTCGCGCGAGCGGTATGTTCCGCCGTATGCGATGGCGCTCGTGCACGCGGGGCTCGGCCAAGGGGATTTGGCATTGGAATGCCTCGAGCGCTCCTATGAAGCACGCGACGTCCATCTCATTTTCCTGCCAGTCGATCCCAAATGGGACGCCTTCCGATCCGATGTGAGATTTCTTGCCCTCCTCGGGCGCTGTGGTTTCACGCAACCCAGCTCGTCCACGCACTGATGGCGTAGAGCGCCTATTCCAGATATGCCCACAACAAAACTAACCGGAGGTTGGAAGGTCCATTGGAGATTACCGATTGCGGGCGGATCACGGGGTAACCAGTTATTCCGGGCCAGTCCCGTTCGAGGAAGTATGGTGATGTCGAATTCTTGGTGCACTCTTGGTGCACTATAACCTGCAAACGTGGACATTTCGGCGCAACTGAGAGCAGCGTAAATTACTGAAAACAGGTGAAAATCAGCGAGTCGGCGGAGGTCGCTTGCGCTCTCATCTCCTCGAACGCCGTTTCTGGCCAATGGCGGGGTTGTCCGGTTTGCGCGATCTACCCTCTGATTTGAGAGAAGGAAGTCTTTCCCAAGTCTTTGCCAGGACGCCCGGCAAGTTTATCCAACCATCCATGGATTGTGGAGTGCTGCTCAGGACCCATCTCTTCAAACAGCACGCCCATGCCGAAAATTCCAAAGCCGCCGCCAGAATGCATGTAGAGTACTTTGCCATGCAATTCGCACGTGGTCATGCCATCGCAGATGCGGAGACGCAATTTCGTACGAACGGGAATGGGTTCGAGCGTATCGATATAACAACCACGCGAGCTCAATTCGGCAATCTGCCCGCGAACGCCCGTTCCGTCGCGAAGGCTAACTTCGGCATCCGCGAAGAACGAGAACCGCGGATTTGTGCGCGTTGCTTTATAGGGACTTTCAGCCATGGCGTCTCCCCCGGTGCGCGAACACCGCAATTCGTGTAAATCTATTATATAGAACAGTAACATAGGACTTCCAGACGTTTCTGTTCTTGATCGCCGAAAGAGGTAACTGGCTCTCCGGGCGAGTGGCTACCGTTTCGGGCGTACCTCAAACTAGCTAGACGTATAACCGTTCCAACCAATACATCGCGCCCCAAATTCTTAATTGCGGACCAAGTTGGTCCAACTGGAGGCGACCAGGAGCCTATATTATTAGCCCCGTTTCTCCCCCTTACTCCAGAGGAGAGTAACAGACCCAGTGACATCACACTCAGGAAGGGTCCTCCTGACTGTTCCCCAAGTCATTCTGTAAGTTCTACGCGGAGTCTGCCGTACGCATCGTAGCTTATGGTATTTGATTTCAATAAACCCGTCGCGGTCGCTGCTCTCGTGGATCAGCGTTATTCCGCCCGCTACCCTTTTTCAGTAACGGCGGAGATCCTGGAGCTCGAAACGGGAAGCCGTTTGCGAGGCGTGACTTCCGATCTTTCTCTGCGTGGGTGTTTTGTATGTACAGACAGCCACCTAGAGGTCCGTGCGCGGGTCCGCCTGACTCTTGCGAAGAAGAAACAGAAAGTAGAGATCCTTGCGGCGATCCGGAGGGCTGCGCAGACTGGAATGGGACTGGAGTTCCTGGATATCGACCCTATCTCGAATGCAATTCTGCGGTCGTGGATAGAGAGCCTCCGAAAGTCTGGCTAAGACATCGGCCCGACAGTGACATGATGTTCCAACTTCCACCTGTGCCGACGACCGATGAACCTGAGTCGAAGAGAATCTTGGACGAGAATAGAAGACGAAACTCCCGCGCGAGGATTTCATTGCCAATTCGCGTACGCTCCGCTGATTTCGCGGACGATCATGTGGATGAAGTCCGAGCCACCGTCAATGTGTCTCGCGGCGGCGTATATTTCAGTTCGCAAAGGAGCTCATATCGCCGCGGCATGAGAGTACTGTTAACGATTCCATGCAAGGATTTTGCGGGGGCCGGTCCCGAAGAGCCGGGAGAGGTTGTTCGAGTTGAGCACCTCAAGAACGGCCGGGCGGGAGTGGCAATCCGTCTCGTAAAATCTACAGAAAGCAGGGCTGCACATGGAGTGCATTGGCCTAGAGCTGAAGAAACGAAGAAAGATCCGCTTCCCGAGCATCGCTTAACCCCGCGTTCGCCTTTTTTGACCGAGGCTGAAGTGATGGAGACACCTGCCGGGACGTGGCTAAAAACTCGCGTCTCGGACTTGAGTCTGAGGGGATGTTATGTCGATACGCTCCATCCTCTGCCAATAGGAACACGGATTCGCTTGAAGATCGTCAGAAACACAATTATGTTGGAAGCGCTCGCCACCGTAATTTACAGTCAACCAAGGCTAGGAATGGGAGTTTTTTTCGCTCAATTGTCGCCCGAGCAGAAATCAATCCTCGAAAACTGGCTGGCTAACGTTGTGAAGGACGGGGGCCCCTAGCGCGACAACCTGCCGTAAAGTGGAAAATTTAAGAAAGGCCAATGGAAATTCTAATGAGGCACTTTCCAGTAGAGGAATGGACGGATTTTGTAAGACAAGTAGCCCGCACCACAAGGAAGGAAAAGATGAAAGAACATTTGGAGCAAGGCTGCGCGCGCTGCTCCAAAGCACTCTCGCTATGGCGGCGAGTGCGGCAGACTGCGGAGACCGAAACGAACTACACGCCGCCAGGTGAAGCGGTTCGAATCGCAAAAGCGTTCTTCGAGGACTCCAAATTAACCAAGGAACGAGGACAGTCGGACAGCCTGGCTGAGTTGCTCTTTGATAGTTTTTTACGGCCGGTACTTGAAGGTACTCGATCATCAGGCATTGGAACGAGACAAATGCTTTATCGCGCGGGCCCCTTTCAGATTGATTTGCTGATCGAATCCCAGGCCAGCGGCCGGAACGTGGTCGTCACCGGACAACTGCTTGATTTACGCCACTCAGAGCTCGTGAGCCATAACCTGCAGGTCACACTTTCGAACCTGCATGGCCGTGTAGTCCAGGCGACGACAAATCAATTCGGGGAGTTTCGCGAAGAGATTGAGAACAGCGGTAACTTGGAGCTGAAGTTCCAGGGAGCGAATTACGAGCCCTTTGTGATCTCGCTACGCGATGATCTCGGCGCGTGACAGAAATGGAATCTGAATCTCCTTCCCCGGTCACGCAGCCCTTGATGGCATGGATTGCTGCCTGTCAAGTTGCAGCGGAGGGATTCGGGGTTTTCCGTTCTTCCAGCAGCAAACGACGCAAGGTCCTCAAATCGTTCAGGATGCGGCGGCTTGCGGCGGTATGAGATGAGAGCTTGTCAAGTTTATGGTACACAAGTTGCAAAGCCTGTTTTCGCCTGGCTAATTCAGGGCTCACAGCACGAAGGATTTCCGTCTCAATTTGAGTCCGCGCTTCGTTTGTCGCATCCAGAAGGTGATGCAGATACTCAAGAGCGCTCTCAATATTGTCGAACGGCGTTTCGGATTTGTAGTTCACAGCTTCCGTCTCCAGGGCATTCTTGTCGTAGCTCCAGACTCTGCCCCACTACAATTGAAGAATAGGATTTCCTGTATATGGCGTTCAACCGCGGAGCACGCGGGTTGTTGCCACAAGCGCACGACCTAGAATTCCGTGGCCTTCCGCCTAACTAGTCTCCGATCTAGTTTACTCCTCTCCGCGAGCCGGTCGAATTTGGAGAATCTTCCCTCTCCTGGCATTGAGAAAGTGCATGGCTCGCAAATTGAGCCATCTCAGGCTTTTCCACCCCGACCACTGTTTGTGACCTTCACTTCCATGGAAAACGTTGAAATCGCCATAAACAACGTATTTTCTGCAAATTAAAGACTCAAGAATCGAGCGCATCGCTGCCGCTCTTGAGAAGGTCGAGAGCGCGGCCCCGAATTGTATCCAAGAAGCCAATAATCCGTTGGAAAGTTCTACGAAAACAGTACTGACGGGCCATTTGAACAGCCCGGTCCATAAGGTACTGATAGTACTATACTTTCTTAGCTTTTGAGTCCCCTTATGGGAGCTGGCTGGAACAGTAGGGAGTTGGGAAAGGGACGCGCGCTGACCGGCAATGCCAAGTGACACGTGGCTTGTTTTGAGCAGTGCGGATTGAGGTCGGACTCACTGTAAGCGGCGCGGAGGCAATGTGCCCTTGGATGCGTTAGATCAGAGAACGATGACCACCGTTCCCCGGCTGTCAGAGGTCTACGACGCTTACGGCGTCCAAGTCAATGCTCTGTCTGTCAACGAAATCTTTGCTCTTTACGAACGCACGGGCTTTTTGTATCCAGACAAAGCGGCTCGCCTTTTTCCGCACCTCCCCCAAGTTCGAGAGAACTGGCGACGAATGTTGAGTGCTGGCGAATCGCTGCTTTATGTGTTGACTTCTGGAGACAAAAAGCGAGGGCAGGCGTCCCTTGCAGTCTGGCGGACCGCGCAAAACGGCTGGATGTCACAGCATCTCGTCTCTGAGAACAATCCGTACGCATCGCGGGCAGTGATGCTGGCCGCGGCCGCTGCGAGCATTCGCAGAGGGAGCGATCGCTCCGCACAAAATTGGTTTCGGCCCGAGAACCGATTCCCCGCGCGAGTCTTCGGTTCGATGGTGCAGACGATCGGAGAATCTCTATCGTCCGTTCAAAGGCACGCATATTTCGCATTACCCAGAAGACTGTCGCTGCCGACGGAAAAGCGAATTCGTGTGGTGCCATACAGCCCAGCTCATCAAGAGGCCCTTTTGGAGATAGCGGCTGCGGCGCGCGGCAGTATCTACATCACAGCAGAAGAATTGGAGCAAGACGTCGAATTCACAGCTGTCGATGAACTCTACCGCGGTGTGGGACTACGACGCACCCGACAGGTGTGGCTGGCCTACCAGGCAAACAAAGAGGAACCTATCGGAGCTGCGATTGCCTACCGTGGACCTTTGGGCGTCAATTTCAGCTATCTGGAAAATCGTTGCGACTTACTCTTGCACCCGACACTTCCTGAATCAGAGGTTTCCGAGGCCGCGTCCGCGCTTCTGACCGCCTGTTCGAAAGCGTACGACGACTTCGAACTGGAAGAAATTCCTGTAATTGCCGAGGAAATGGCGACACACGTCCTCTACAAGTTGGGCGCAGAGTTTCTCCGCCACTATTGCCAGGGAATATGGCTCAAAGACGGACATCCTCGGTTCTACCGGCACGTCGACGGTTTCTATACAAAATTATTAGCGCGCATGGAAAAGCAGGAGCTACAACCTGCTCTCATAGGTCAGGAACGCTGATGACCAGAGGCGTGGCAACTGCCGACTACATCATGGAAGACCCGCGCGAGGCATTGCGCCTCGAGCTCAAGGTTGATCCTCGTGCCTGGGTGCAAAAGTACCTAGCGCATCGAGTCCGGCCGGGCGCAGAGGTTCTTTCCGTGGGATGCGGTCCGGGCGTCATTTTGAGTGCAGTCACCAATTTGGATTTTTCGATTAGGGCCACAGGCATAGACGTCAGCGAAGTCCGCTTGAAGCAAGCGAAGGAAAGAAATCGGGAGAACTCGCGAGCGCAATTTGTCTGCGGGGATGCTCAATCAATGGAGTTTCAGTCAAACAGCTTCGACCTGGTGTACTGCCGCATGTTGCTGCAGTACCTAAAGGAAAAGGAACGGGCGGTGTCTGAGATGGCGCGGGTTTGCAAGCCCGGTGGAACGGTTTTCTTGCAGGACCTGGATGGCCAACTATTGTGGCACTACCCGGAGAATCCCTCGGTCCAGCGAACGCTTGAAAAAGTTGTAACAGCTCTGGGGACTACCGGCTTTGACCCGTTCGTCGGGAGAAAACTCTTTTGGCTAGCGCAGAACGCCGGACTGACGAATATAGACGTTCAGGCGGAGAGCTATCACTTAATTGCCGGGGAGGCGGATCCAAACATCTTGAGGCAGTGGGAATTGAAGCTGGAGATTGCCAGGCCGCAATTGGCCCGGGTACTCGGCAGTGAACGCGAGGCTGAAAAACAATCATCGGCGTTCCTTGAGTATCTTCGTCGGCCCGACACCCTTACTTATTCGACCGTCTTCACAGTAGCAGGGGAGAAATCGCTATGAACTGGAGCCTGCGGCCCGCAGACGATCTTTCTATGAGTTCAGGATTTCCAGGGATGTATTTCAAAGCTTGCGGGATAAATGGGCCACGTTCGGAAATGGGCCAATAGCTTAATTCTGAATGCCGAAACTGTTTGGCTGGGGTGCGTAAATGAATGACAAAACGAATCGACATCATCTGGAACGTGGAAGAGACCCGTTCCGACTGTCCGAGACGGATCAGCGCCAGGAACCGCGCGCTCGTCTTGCTGCCGATTTAAAAGAAGGGAAGCTAAATATGCTGTTCAATCGCGACCACAGGGCCGGCCTAGCGATGAGGTCTGGACGTATTTTCTTGGCCGGTTTTCTTTCAGTACTTCTGGCCAGCGGCACCGTGGCCCAGAATTCACGAAACGTCCCCGATGTCACAGCGATGAGCATGGAGGACCTGATGAATTTGCAGGTGACCTCCGTCTCCAAGCGCACGCAAAAAGTGGCAGACGCCGCGGCCGCGATTTTCGTGATAACGCAAGAAGACATCCGTCGGTCGGGAGCGACTAGCATTCCGGAGGCATTGCGACTGGTGCCGGGCCTTGAAGTGGCTCGGATCGATCAGAACAAGTGGGCCATCGGGTCGCGCGGCTTCAACGGACGCTTCGACAATAAGTTGCTGGTTCTGATTGACGGACGAAGCGTCTATACCCCGTTGTTTTCTGGCGTGTATTGGAATGTCGAGGACGTCATGTTGGAGGACGTGGACAGGATCGAAGTGATCCGCGGCCCCGGAGCAACGCTGTGGGGAGCCAATGCCGTGGATGGCGTCATCAATGTCATTACCAGGAAGGCTAAGGCCACGCAGTCCGCGGTTGTAACGGCGGGAGGGGGAACGGAGGAGCGAGCCGCCGGCGGAGTTCGTTATGGGGGCAAACTGGGAGACAACACCTACTACAGAGCGTATACAAAGTATTTCGATTGGGGGCCTTCAGTATACCCATCGGGTATGACGGCTCATGACGGCTGGGATTCCTTGCGCGGTGGATTTCGCGCGGATTGGACACCGGCTGGGGCTAATTCGCTGACTCTACAAGGAGATGTCTATCGCACCAGATTCGATGAGACTCTGACCACGGCATCGCTATCTGCTCCCTATTCGAACACGTTTTCCAATGATGGGCAGTACACTGGAGGAAACATCCTCGGGCGGTGGAATCATACTTCCGAGCGATCTTCGATGTCGTTGCAGATGTATTACGACAACACGACGATTAGCGACCACTCTCTTTTCGGCGACCACCAGAACATATTGGACATCGATTTCCAGCACGGGTTTCACGTTGGCGATTCACAACAATTCGTATGGGGGCTGGGCTACCGCTCAATCCACGACAAGAATAATCCCAGCTTTACGGTATCCCTACAACCCAACCAAGTCACTCTGAACCAGTTCAGCACATTCCTTCAGGATGAAATCAGCTTGGTTGACAATCGCTTGCAGATCACGCTGGGTTCCAAATTCGAGCGTAACGAATTCACAGGCTTTGAGATTGAACCCAACGCAAGATTGCTATGGAACCTCACTCCGAATCAATCGATCTGGACTGCAGTATCCCGCGCCGTGAGGACACCGGCGCTAACTGAGGAAGGCCTGAGGTTAAATTCGCAAGTTATTCCTCCCGGGACTCCTGCGAACCCCACGCCCTTTCCGGCGGTGGTGGCGGTTTTCGGAAGCCACCAGTTCAATTCCGAAGACCTTCTCGCTTACGAGCTCGGTTATAGAGTGCAGGTAACCTCCACCCTCTCACTCGACGTTGCAACTTTTTACAACAATTATTCAAATCTTCGCACCGCCGAGCCGGGTGCGCCTTTCGTCGAAGGGAGTCCCGCTCCGACCGATATCGTCATCCCCTTTGTCGCGGGAAACAAGATGAGCGGCGGAACTTACGGCGTGGAATTGTTTGCAGACTGGAAAGTCGTTCCGAAGTGGAGGCTGGTAGGCTCCTACAGCTATTTGCAGATGGACATACACAAGAACGCAGACAGTCAAGATCCAACTCCCGATCTTCCGAACGGCTCGAGCCCGCGTCATCAATGGTATTTGAGATCTTCAGTCGACTTGCCCAAGCATTTCGAGCAAGACACGACGCTTCGATTTGTGGACCAGCTTCCCAGCCTGAATGTGCCTAGCTATTACTCGTTGGATGCGCACTTGGGCTGGAGGCCAGTTTCAAGACTGGAATTGTCCATCGGCGGCCAGAACTTGCTGAATAACTGGCACTTCGAGTTTATGCCAGACTTTGTCAACACGTCGCCAACAGTAGTGAAGCGCAGCATTTTTGGAAGTATTACTTTTAAGTTTTAACTTGATATTGCGTGAACTTTGAGATTACCGGATATCAGTGGGTGGTTAATTTGATGTTGCGACGACTAGGAATTCTGATCGTTGCGCTCAGTGTTTCGCTGAGTGGGATTCCCGAGGCCTTTGCACAGGCCCCGGACTCCGACTCATCGGAATATTTGATCAAGGCAGGCTTTATCTACAATTTTGCCAAATTCGTGGAATGGCCGAGCACCGCTTTTGCGCAGCCGGACTCCCCAATCGTCATCGGCATTCTTGGGACAGATCCGTTCGGAAACCTTATCGACCAGATCGTCGAAAACAAGAAAATCGGGGCGCGGGGTTTTGTCGTCAGACGGCTGAAGAGGGGCACGGATCTCAAGGATCTCAGGGAGTGCAAAATTCTGTTTGTGGGAGATTCAGAAAGAGCGCATATCGATGAGTTGCTACAGATTGTGAAGACTCTGCCAATCCTGACTGTGGGCGAAACGCCTGGATTTGCTCAGCGAGGCGGTGTGATTCGATTTGTCCTGGAAGACAACAGAGTGCGGTTCGAGGTCAACGTTGACGCCGCGCACCAAGCCGACTTGACGATCAGTTCCAGACTGCTGACCCTGGCGAGAATCATCCAGCAAGCCACGACAGATGCGAGGAAGCCGGGATGATCCTCCAAAATCTATCCATCAAGCGGAAGCTCACGCTGATAACGATGCTAACGAGCAGCATCGCCCTGATCCTGTCTTCCGTCAGCTTTCTTATTTACGATCTGGTTTCGTTTCGTAATTTGTTGCGGCAGGATTTGATGACTCAGGCTCAGATTATCGGTTACAACAGCGCGGGGGCCATGGAGTTCAAGGACGAACCTGCTGCGACTGCAACGTTGTCTGCTCTCACGGCAAAAGAAGACATCGTCAGCGCCGTTTTGTACAAGCCCGACGGAAAGATCTTTGCCCATTATTTTCGAGGCAACGCTGCGTTTTCCGGGTTTCTTCCCATTCATTTGCAAAAGGAAGGTTCTCGCTTTGAAGGGGGATACCTGGAGGTCTTTCAGGAAGTTACCCTGAACGGGGAACACGTCGGAACGCTGTTCTTGCAGTCCGATATGCGTCAATGGAGTCTGCGTGCAAAACGGTACGCAAACATCCTTATCATATTTGTGCTCGTCTCTGGCCTATTCGCACTGTTTGTTTCCTCGAAGCTTCAGGGCTTGATTTCAAAGCCCATTCTGCACTTGGAAAACACGATGCGAATGGTTTCTTCAAACAAAAATTATGCTGTCCGGGCGGTCAAAACGTATAGCGACGAAATTGGCAGACTGATCGACGGATTTAACACCATGCTGTCCGAAATCCAGGAGCGGGATACCGCGCTGCAAAGTACTAACGGAGAGCTGAAGACGCGCACGAAAGAGCTTGAAGAAGAAGTATTTCAACGCAAGCAGGCCCAGGAAGAGCTGCTAAACGCGAAGCATGCAGCAGAGGAAGCCAACCGGGCCAAGAGCACATTTCTTGCGAATATGAGTCACGAGTTGCGGACGCCGCTCAACGCCATCATCGGGTATAGCGAGATGCTGGAGGAGGAGACCCGGGACTCGGGGAAGGTTGAGAACGTTCAGGATCTCAAGAAAATTCAGACGGCCGGCAAACACTTGTTATCCCTGATCAATGACGTGCTTGACCTTTCGAAGATCGAAGCCGGGAAAATGGGGCTCCACTTAGAGTTCTTCGACGTGCCACAAGTGATCGAGGAGATGGTCACAACTCTCCAGCCAGCAGCAGCAAAGAACGCCAACTCAATTCACGTCCACGTGGCGGAAAACGTGAGCGCGATGAAGGCGGACCTGACAAAAGTCCGGCAGATTTTGTTCAACCTGCTAAGTAATGCCTGCAAATTTACCGATCACGGCACCGTGTCCGTGGATGTGGATCAAATCAAGGTAGGGGACAGAGAGTGGATTCAATTCAAAGTCAGCGACACTGGGATTGGAATCTCCGCCAAGCAGAAAGAGAACCTATTTCATGAGTTTGCCCAGGCGGATACATCGATTGCCCGCAAGTATGGAGGGACCGGCCTGGGACTAGCCATTACTCAGCGGTTTGTTCAGTTGATGAAAGGACAGATTGCCGTCGAGAGCGAGCCTGGGCAAGGCGCCACCTTTACGGTGCGATTGCCGCCCCAAGGCGTTATCGAGACAAGTGAATCCGCACCGTTCGGGGGGACCAGCGATGCTGCTGCGACATTCTCAGAGGCTAAAAAGAACCTAGATACGATTCTGGTGATAGACGACGACCCATCAGTTCGCGACCTAATGTCGCGCTTTCTAACGAAACTGAATTTCCATGTGGTTGCTGCCGCGAATGGTGAAGAGGGCTTCCGCCTTGCCAAACAAATTCACCCGTTACTTATTACCCTCGATGTGGTCATGCCCGAATGCGATGGATGGGCCGTTCTGAATAGGCTCAAAAGCGATTCCAAGTTGGCGCAGATTCCGGTCATTATGGTTACGGTCGTCGACAACGAAGCCATGGGCCTGGACCTTGGTGCCTCCAATTATCTAGTCAAGCCAGTCGACCGGGACCGTCTTGCCGTTCTTGTAGAAAAGCACAGAAACACGCGGTCTACCACTATCACGGACGACAATTCGGCCCCTTTATCTTATGTAGCAGACCGCCCAGCAGGCAGCAAGTCAGCCGGAAGCAGAGCCTCCAGGAGCAGGAGAAACTAGAATGCAGAAAATCTTGCTAGTCGAAGACAACGAAATGAATAGAGACATGCTGAGCAGACGGCTTCAGCGCAAGGGCTATTGTGTCGTCACTGCGGAGGATGGCGAGAAAGGACTTTTGCTGGCGCGCTCAGAAACACCTGACCTCATTCTGATGGACATAAGTCTTCCGGTTATGAGCGGTTGGGAAGTAACTCGTCTTCTCAAGGCTAACGAGGCTACTCGCCACATCCCTATCATCGCGCTAACGGCGCACGCTTGGGTAACGGATCGTGAGAAAGCAATTGAGGCTGGCTGCGATGACTACGACACCAAGCCGGTTGAATTTGGGCGTCTCAGTGAAAAGATGGAAAACTTGCTCATGGTGAAGAAATGATGATGAATGCGCGGCCGAGCCGATTGCTCATCGTAGATGATAATGAAATGAACCGAGACATGCTCGCCCGCCGGCTTGCGCGCAAGGGTTATGTTATCGGCATGGCAGAGAATGCGCAGGGATTGCTGGAACGTGTCAAACAAGACGCCATAGATCTCGTGTTGTTGGACATTGAAATGCCGGAACTCACCGGCCTTGACGCTCTGAAAACTCTGCGCGAGCACTATTCCCCGGGCGAACTGCCGATCATCATGGTCACGGCAAAAACACAGAGCGACGATATTGTTAAAGCACTGGATTTAGGGGCCAACGATTATTTGACGAAGCCGATCGATTTTCCAGTCGCGGTGGCGCGCATTGGTACTCAGCTATCAAGCAAACAAGCGCAAGAGGCATTGAAGGAAAGTGAAGAACGCTACGCCCTGGCGGCTCGCGGCTCCAACGATGGCCTTTGGGACTGGAATCTATCGGCCAACGTTGTTCATTTCTCTCCTCGCTGGAAGGCTATGTTGGGCTATCAAGAAGACCAAATCGGAGACAAGCCCGAAGAATGGTTTGACCGGATCCATGACGCAGACCGAGAGCGCGTCAAAGAGGAGATCGCAGCCCATAAAAAGGGACTGACTCCTCATTTCGAGAGTGAGCACCGGGTGCTGCATAAAGATGGCAGCTTTCGTTGGATGCTGAGCCGCGGCGTCGCCGTGCATGACGCTTCCGGAAATGTTTTGCGCATGGCCGGGTCACAGACCGACATAACCGAAGGAAAAGTCTCCGACCCACTGACGGGATTGCCCAATCGGCTGCTGTTCATTGATCGGGTAGGTCGGCTCATCAAGCATACGAAGCGACGCAAGGACCAATTGTTTGCGGTTCTGTTCCTGGACCTTGATGGGTTCAAGATGATCAACGACAGTATGGGCCACCTGATTGGGGATCAACTTCTGCTGGGAGTAGCCAATCGGTTGGAGAAGTGTTTGCGGTCAACAGATACAGTCGCGCGTTTAGGGGAAACCTTCACCGTCGCGCGCCTAGGGGGAGATGAATTTACAGTCCTGCTCGACGATATTAAAGACCCGAGCGATGCCAAGCGCGCCGCGGAACGCATGATGAAGGCCCTGGCGTCGCCATTCATATTGGGCGGGAAAGAAGTGTTCACCTCCGTGAGCATCGGAATTGCGTTAAGCAACTCAGCCTACGAGCAACCGGAAGATATCCTGCGAGATGCCGACACGGCAATGTATCGGGCCAAGTCTCTGGGCAAGGCCCGATATGAGTTGTTCGACGCGGATATGCGGGCCAGTGTGATGGCTCGATTGCAATTGGAGACTGATCTGCGTCACGCCCTCGAGCGAGGAGAATTTCGTAATTTCTATCAACCGATTGTTGCCCTTGTTTCCGGAGAAATTGCCGGCTTTGAGGCGCTGTTACGATGGCAGCATCCGACTCGCGGCTTGCTCGGACCAATTGAATTCATCCCAGTTGCTGAAGAAACAGGCCTCATTCGGGAGCTGGGCTGGTGGAATTTACGGGAGGCCTGTCGACAAATCAGCGAATGGAGAGCAGCCTTGGCTGCTCATCCTCATCTGACAATCAGCGTTAACCTGTCCGCCAAGCAATTTCTACAACCAAACCTAGTCGAAGACATTGGAAAGCTGCTGGGTGAACTCAGCCTTCCTCCGGAAGCCCTGAAGCTGGAGATCACGGAAAGCACTGTGATGGCAGACCCTTCGGCAGCCGTGGAGATGTTGCAGCAAATTAAATCCTTGGGCATCCATCTGGCCATCGATGATTTTGGTACAGGCTATTCCTCATTGAGTTACCTACACCGTTTTCCTCTCGACACATTGAAGATTGACCGCTCCTTCATCAGCGGCATGGGGGACGATGGTGCAGGAATGGAGATTGCGCGGACCATATTGCCCATGGCCAATAACCTTCGGTTAGACGTAGTTGCGGAAGGAGTAGAAACAATTCAACAGGTTGCCTTGCTGAAAAAACTGCACTGCAAATATGGTCAGGGATATTACTTTTCCAGACCGCTGTCCGCCGAGGGGACCGCAGCACTATTGGCAGGAGACTTAACGTGGCAAGCGTGCGAGCAAACCAAGTAGCTGAAGAGATGTGTCGATAGCTCAACTCTTATGAAACTTGCTTGGCAAAACATCGTTCATGATCGAGCCCGTTTCTCTGTGACTGTGCTAGGTGTGTCTTTTGCGGTATTTCTGATGGTATTTCAGGGAAGTCTCTTGGTTGGCTTCCTGCGAGCGGCGTCTCGGCTTATAGATGCCAGCGACTCAGACATCTGGATCACAGCGAGAGGAGTGCAGGCTTTCGAGTTTGGAACGACTTTGGAAAGCAGAGTGAGGGAAATGGCGGCTGGTGTTCCGGGAGTAATGGAAACTGATCGCGTGTGCATGGCGTTTGCCGTCTACCGCACTCCAAATGGAAAGCAACAGGTTGTTGCCCTGGTCGGAGCGGACCCTAAAGTAGGGAAGCGCTTCCCAGTTCCTGATGCGCCCGAACTGGCGGGAGAAATATCTCCCGACGCGGTCTTCTACGATGTGAGCGACCGGGATCTAATTGCTGTAACGGCATTGCCGACAGAGGTTGAAATTAATCGACACCGCGCGAACATCGAGCGCCAGATCCAAGGTTATGGTGCATTCCTCGGTGTTCCTTTTTTGTTTACTTCGTATCGAAACGCCACCCGCTACTTGGGTTTCGGACCCAACGACGCCATGTATGTTGTCTTGCGAGTCAGCAAGGGCTCCTCTGTTTCGGATGTTAAACAAAGCCTGCGGGAACGGCTTCCGGAGGTCGACGTACTCACTCGGGACGAATTTGCACACAAGTCTCGAATGTATTGGACGATAAAAACCGGAGCCGGCGGCGCGATTCTGACCGCAGCGGTTTTGGGTTTTTTGATCGGGCTGGTTGTAGTTTCTCAAACCATATACGCGAACACGATGGAGAACATCGAGGAATACGCGACTTTGAAAGCCTTGGGAGCGCCCAAGTCGCTCGTGGCGCGCATTGTCCTCGCCCAGGCTTTGCTGTGCGGTGTATTCGGCAGCATTTTGGGCCTCGTTGCGGTAATTCCAGTCATCCATCACGCAAGGTCGCTGATTCCTTGGATCTACATGCCTTGGTGGCTCCCTGCCATCATGGTCGTGCCCAGCTTGACCATGTGTTCGTTGGCATCGATCGCTTCGGTTAGAAGCGCGCTCACCGTCGAGCCAGGAAGGGTGTTCCGTGCCTAAAAGCCATCTCATAAATACCGTTTGTGAGGATGCAGCTGAACTGGCTTCGAACTCGGTTTATTCTGCAGCGTTAGCCATCGAGGCTCAATTAGAGCCAGGTCTCATTGATAGTGAGGTAAGTTCCGTTCGATTCCTGGGCGTCGAGCGTGCGAGCGTCTCATTCGGCAAAGGGGTCGCGCGCGTTTTTGCATTGCGCGAACTCTCTCTCATGTTCGAGCGCGGAACTCTCTCCTTGGTCATGGGACCTTCGGGAAGCGGGAAGACGACGTTGTTGTCCATGCTTGGCTGCTTGTTGTCGCCCGACGACGGGTCCGTGTTCGTGGATGATGTCATGGTGAACCAGCTAAGCGAAACTGAGAAGACTGCGATTCGCCAAAAGAAAATTGGCTTCGTGTTTCAGGCATTCCGCCTCTTTCACTCACTCTCGGCGATCGACAACGTTGCGCTTGGTTTCGAGCTTCGCGACCCGAAGCTGTCTCAGCGATTGGAAATGGCGCGACAACTGCTGGATCAATTCGGCCTGGGTGACAAATGCAACCAGGAGCCCAATGAACTTAGCCCGGGAGAAAGGCAGCGGGTCGCCGTTGCAAGAGCGCTTGCGGGCAACCCTCCGATTCTTCTCGCGGATGAGCCGACCGCGTCTTTGGACGCTCAAGCCGGAAGGAATATCTGTCAAATCCTTCGGAATCAGGTTGACGAACATGGAAGAACTGTTGTGGTTGTGAGCCACGATCCGCGCTGGCGGGAATTCGCCGATCGCACAATCACTCTATGTGATGGGCAAGTAGAGCAAGAGGAGAAAGACCTATGACGGCCCGCAGCAGATGGGCCATCGGTGGCTCCGCGGTTTTCTTGGTCACCGTGGTTGTCGTGTTCCTAGGGAGTACTCGGAATAGGAATTCGGTGCAGGCTCGTGGGATACCTTCCGATAGTGCTGCTGCGACTGTTGCGTTTGCCTCCCCCGGAAGGGTCGAGGGGGCTTCTGAAACCACGCAGGTAGGGGCGGCCGCGGACGGTATACTAAAGGCAGTCTACGTGAAAGAGGATCAGTTTGTAAGAAGGGGGACTTTACTTGGCGAGATCGCCTGTGATGATTTGCAAGCGATCTTACAAACCGCGATAGCTGAAGCTGATGGCGCACGCCAGACGAGAACACGTCTTCTCCGAGGTGCACGTGACGAGGAGAAGAGAATAGCGACTGAAAAGACGGCAGCCGCCCGCGCCACATTTCAAGAGGCTAAGTCGCGACTGGACATGCAGCGCGCTCTTTTTCAAAAGGAGCAGGTGTCTCGCGCCACTTATGACCAAGCTGTCCGTGATCTTGGAGTCGCGGATGCTAATCTGCAAGCCGCCGTTCGCACTGAGGAGTTACTTGCCGCGCCTCCATTGGAGGAAGACAAGGCCAAGGCGGATGCAGAGGTGGTTGCGGCGGAAGGCCGCGTTCGCACAGCCCAGGAGCGGATCGGGAAGTGCTCTATCGTTGCCCCCATCGACGGAACCGTGTTGAGGGTGTACGCCCGGCGCGGTGAGTCCTACAGCACAATCACTCCCCGCCCATTGTTCAGTCTCGCGGATACTTCCTCTCGGCACATTAAGGCGGAAATCGACGAACGAGACGTAGATAAAGTGTCGCTCGGCCAAAAGGTTGTTATCCAGGCAGATGCCCTTGACGGCAAGAGGCTCAATGGGTCGGTCGCGAGAATTTCCGCGATGATGGGACGGAAGAGCATCTCCACAGGTGATCCATCTGACAAAAGCGACCGAGATATTTTGGAAGCGGTGATTGACCTAAAGGATAGCACGCAACAATTGCCGATCGGACTCAGGGTGACAGTCCAATTCCTGTCCAGCGGCTCGCCGAAAAAATAACGAACGGTTGTGACGAGCGGCTACGAATATCCAAGCGCCGTCGTGGAATGGCTTCCACCTATTTAACTACCTCTATGAAGTGGTCGTTCTGAGTAGCTGTAGAATCGAGTTCGGTTCAATCTGAGGCACTCGGACATTCGGACGACGATGAATATTTATACGCACCCAGTCTCGCCGGCACTCCGAGAAGCGAACAGCAAACTCGTTCGGATGATTTTGCCAGAACGGAAACCGCGTGACTACAACACGTTCCGCAGAGTTCCTTTAGATTCTGCGGCTTGATAATTTCGATCCCCACCTCCCCCACCAACCTTCTTTTGCTGAATCTCATGTCCTTGCTCGGATCTGCTTCACAAGTTCCTGCACATCGAGCGGCAGTCCGTTCTTCACAAGACCGATGGGCAATTTCTTCATTGGAAATGTTGCCGCGATCTGAAAGACCGCATCGTCAAGCTCGCCCCCGTGTGACCACGGCGTTAGCGGGTTTTCCGGTAGCAATTGCAACACTCCTAGAATGGATGCGCGATACCAGACGGCCAAGACATTTGCGTCGGGGCTACACGCGCCTTCATAAAGCCCGCTACTAAGACTTCCGGTTTGACCTGCTGGGGAAGCAGGCGTGCAAGTAAAGCCAGAAAAATGAAGAAGAAAATGCTGGCGTGTCATCCTCGCTTCGCTTGAATCCGCAATTTCAGAGCTTCAAGCTCCTGCTTGGTCATGCCTTGCAGAGCCATCGCCGTGTCCAAATACAAAGCGGGAACGTGTTTCATCTTACTGCCGTGTGTTACCTTGCGACGGAGTTTTTCAACTTCCGGGTCAGCGCCCACTTTCAAAAACACTCCATACGCATCGGCGATGGACAGAGTTTTTTCAATCAGGCCATGCTTAACCAGAATGCGGTGATATGAAGGCACTGCCAGCGCAGATGGATGGGCCAGCCGAGCGCGACTTTCTTTTGGGTGTTTCATTGCACGATGCCGGTTCCTGAGTATTCGATCACCTCCCAGAATGCAAGCGAGAAGCGAATCACTGAAAGCGGTGAGAGAATTAGAGTCATCTCCCGATACTATACGCGCGACACATTGGTCGCCGCGTTTTTACCAGAGTGCTATTCAACCGAGGCTAGCTCTTTGGGCCGTTTCTGGTAGCAAGGATTGCTAATGTTGGCCGGTGGATTAGGCGGAACTCGTTTGACTGGCCATTTGCCAATTCCTCTAACTTACGGAGGCCGTCCTCTTCACTGTTGATAGTAGCTTTCCAGACCGAAACTCCAGCCGACAGAACTTCGAAAATGTCGTAGTCGCGCCCCATATCTCTTCGCAACGCCCACGCATTTTTCGCGTTCTTCTCGTCAAGAACATTCGGGTGTAACAGGAACCTAGCATCTTTCTTTAGAAAGACCAAGCCTTAACTGCCGGTGCAGCCGGTGGCACACTCGCGCTATGGAAACGAAGGCAACCAAGGAACAAGAGATCGAACTGACTGAGGCCCAACTCGAAATTGTCGGCCAGTTCAACGACTACAGTTTTGAAAATCCCAACCTGCACAAATCTCTTTCTCCTCGCCAAAATATCTTCGGGCCACACGCAGATAATTTTCTTGGGGTATCGCTCTGCCCAATAAAATTCAGAGAATCGCGTTACCCTCGCCTCAAAACTCTCTCTATCGGTGTCCAATTCCCGTTCCCATAATCGGCCGCGCATGGGGCCTCGAACCTGGTTTGAGGCGACGTTTTTCTCGAAAGTAAAGAGCAAACTAAAATCCGGATCAGGGTGTTTGCCTTAATGTGCCGTCGGGAATTTTTGTGCCGCAAAGCCAGCAAAAACCCTATTGTTCGCTACTGACCCCCAGCCTATCGTTTCGATGTCAAAACAGAAAGTCTGTTTGACATCCGACCCGCTCACGGATTTCCAAGGCCACAGGAAACCGCACCCGAATCGCCTGAAGGAGACCAGCAACCTTCAGGTGCTGACCGTCCACTGCACGACCGATGGCCGCTTCCTACAGCGGCGCGCGAGTCGGCCGCTCGAAACTCAAATTGGAGGAGAGGAGAAATGCAAATGAGCACGAAGAAAAATTCGACGATTGCCATCTGTCTGACAGCGATTTTGGCTCTCAGCCCTGTCGCCAGCTTTGCGCAGGCTACTGCCACATTCAGCGGCGAGGCCGTGGCTTTGCGGGCAAATGCGCTGGGGATTTCGCTCGCGCTGTCAGATACTGGAGCTCTTCAGTCTAGCGGGGGGAATCTGAGTAGGTCTCTAGCGAGCGTCAATGTCTTGGGCTTGGCCTCGGCTGACGCGCTGAAGAGTACTTCGTCCGGCAGTGGAACCAGCAGCCAGTCGCAATCGTCGGTCGCGAACCTGAGCCTGTTGGGCGGTCTGGTTGGCGCCGGTGTCGTGAAGTCGAACTCGAGCGCCACCTGCAGCGGTAGTCAGGCCTCCGTCAGCGGGAATGCCGAGCTCGTCGGCTTGGTCGCCGCGGGCCAATCCGTCGTCGTATCCAACCCGAACCTCGCCATCTCGTTGCCAGGTGGCATCAGCCTCATCGTCAACGAGCAGACGAGCTCGTCGGGTGCAAACGCCGGATCGATGACCGTGAATGCGCTGCACGTCAAGGGGCCAAGCATCGACATCGTTGTGGCTTCCGCCACAGTCCGGTATCACTTGCTCGTGACAATTCTAGGCGCGGGGCACGGTCTCAACACTGTGCCCCAAACGTGCCAGCTCCACTTTTTCCGTCTTAATCAAGGAGTGACATCATGAAGGTAAATCGTCGCGAGTTGTTGAAAGACGCCGCATTCGTCTCGGGAGCTGCGTTGGCTGGCGCATCGTGGCCCTCGAGCAAGAAATTGTTTGCGCAAGATCTTCTTCTGGATTTACCCAATCTACCCAGCCCCGCGAATTCTGGTATCGAACACATCGTCGTGGTGACGATGGAAAACCGGAGTTTCGATCATTTTCTCGGATGGCTGCCCAATGCGGATGGCAAGCAAGCCGGCCTGACGTATACGGACAGCGCCGGCGTGAGCCACCCGACTCATTCGCTCTCCGGCGACTACACGGGCTGTCCCCATCCGGATCCAGACCATTCCTATGGCGGCGCTCGCGTCGAGTATGACAATGGATTGATGGACGGTTTTCTCCGCGCTAGTAGCAACGACGTCTTTTCCATCGGCTACTACGGCGAACGCGATATTCCGTTCTACGCCGCATTGGCCCGCAACTACACCGCTTGCGACCGTTACTTCGCCGCGATCCTTGGGCCAACATTTCCCAACCGGCTGTTTCTCCATGCCGCTCAAACGGACCGCCTCGACGATAGCGCCAGCTTCACTTCGCTCCCGACGATTTGGGACAGCCTCGCCACCGCTGGCGTGAGTGCTCGCTATTACTTCTCGAACGTTCCGTTCCTCGCGCTATGGGGCGTGAAATATCTCGGCATCTCGCGTCTCTACGAAGAGTTTCTCCTCGCCGCCAGCACTGGAACATTGCCAGCGGTCTCTTTCATTGACCCGAGATACACCATCCTGGATGACGGTACGGGCAACGACGATCATCCTCACGCCGATATCCGCGAAGGAGATCTCTTCCTTTACAAAACTTTCCAGGCCGTGGCCAGAGGACCGAAATGGGCCAACACCGTGTTCATCGTAAATTTTGACGAATGGGGCGGCTTTTTCGAGCACGTCGTCCCGCCGCGCGCCACGGCCGCTAACAATGTCGATACCGACCTTGTGGACGGCAAAACGCTGCTTGGACTGCGCGTGCCTACGGTTGTTGCGTCACCTTTTAGCCGCGGCAATCCGGCGGATTCAAGAGTCAGCGCGCTGGTGTTCGATCACACCTCCGTCTTGAAGCTGATTGAGTGGCGTTGGGGGCTTGCACCTCTCACTCCGCGCGACGCCAGCACCGACGTGAATAACCTTGCCTACGCTCTGAATTTCAGCCAGCCGGACGCCACTGTACCGAGCCTGCCGGTGCCTCAGGCGCCTCTCATTGCTTCTCCGTGCCTTCAGACCTTGGGCAGCGGAATCCTGAGCAGCGGCGGGACTGCCACACCGACGCTTGGATTCCCCGTTACGAGTGCGCTCTGAGGGTTGAGTGCGGGTGGGACACTTTTGACGGCCCGTGGCGCGGACGATAAGCAACATCACGGCGACTTTTAGCGGGGCTCTGGGTTTGCTTTCTCCAGTCGGGATTTATCACACTGCCTCTATTTCTCTGCGCCTCGGCCACAGGTTCGGCATCACGTCAGATCCAAGGTGCACTCGCCAGAAACGTGAAATCAAAATGGAGTGAACGATGAGAACAGTGAGAACGAGGAGCGGATTTCTACAGGGCTATCTGGGGAAGGGGACTCAAACGCCGTCCCCTTCCCCAGACCCCAACCCTTGCTAGGAGATGCAAAGACGTTCAAATGAAGTCGGAGACTGTGCCCAAAGTTTTTGTGACACTTTAGGGGGTCACCTCAAAAAAGTTGGGTCCAATTTGGGTCCAATAAGCCCCAAACATTACCAAAAACCAAGGTCCAAGAAGTACGCAGAGCCAAGACAAATCAACGAGATAGCAAATCAGAATTTAACTACGAACCAGAAGGTCGGGAGTTCGAGTCCCCC
>WNFR01010691.1_pt1 | contig 24436 bp, 20 predicted proteins | sample 5400221 | NCBI WGS metagenome assembly WNFR01 (sample SAMN13153357, study PRJNA577476) | soil metagenome | isolation source: 40 cm soil under Madrone tree | place: USA:California | collected 2016-06-14 | reverse complement strand
AACGGTAACTCCGTCGGCCCCGGTCTCCGGGCCGGTAATTTCGACGACCTCGACCGCGACGATCCCAGCAAGCCAGGCGTCTGCTCCATCATCGTCCAGCGCCGTTCCTGCAACCGGTGCGCTGGGTCAGGCGGCGGTCACGACTGCTTCTTCGACCCCAGCCCCCGACGCGACCCCTTTGACGGGAGGCAACGGTCAAGAGGCGGCAGACGCCACCTCCGTGGAGAAAGAAACCGAGCCTGAGATTCCGGCTGGCCTGGCGCTGCGCGCGGCCCATCCGGATTTCCGCACTGCATTCCGGATCAAGTACGTCGCCTCGGGAGCAGCCTATCTGGACGGCGGCCGTAGCGCCGGACTCACCGAGGGCATGAAACTGGTGGTTCGGGAAACGCCCACCGGGTCGGTGGTAGCGGCAGCCGACGGCAATGACGACAACATCGTGGCCGAACTGGAAGTGACGTCGGTTGCCGAGTCTTCGGCCGTCACCGATGTCCATACCCCCAAGCGCGACGTTAAACCGGGGGACGTTGCCTACCTATCATCGCAGGATGAGCAGACGCTGGTGCAACAGAGCACCTTGAGCGCGACCCGCAAGTACCCGACGGTGATTTCCTTCACCGAGGGGGATACGCTCGATGAAGAGGCACGCGCCGAGGTTCCGCGACCGCCGATGCCTTCGGTAAACCGGGCACGCGGGCGCCTGGGCTTCGATTACATGGGAACTTCGTTCCACGGGGCGGCCGGCGGCACCAGCACAAACCTGGGCATGGTGGCGCGCCTCGATATGACCCGGATCGGCGGGACCTACTGGAACCTGAGTGGATACTGGCGGGGCAGCCTGAGTTCGAACTCCTACCAGGGCACGTCCACGCTCCAGGATCTGATCAACCGGACCTACCACATCGGCATGACCTACGACAATCCGCATTCGGCGTGGGTCGCTGGTTTTGGACGAATGTATTTGCCCTGGGCCACCAGCCTGGACACGATCGACGGGGGTTACTTCGGGCGGCGCGTCGGCCACGGTGCTACGGTCGGGATGTTCGCTGGGTCAACACCGGATCCGACTTCGTGGAGCTACAACCCGAACCGTCGAATCGGCGGCGGGTTCGTGAACTTCGAGGGTGGAAGTTTCGACGGTTTGCGCTACACGAGCACGTCGGGAGTCGGGCTCAGCACCATCCAGTGGAAGATTGACCGGCCGTTCGTCTTCTTTGAGAACGGGCTCTACTACAAGCGGTATGTGTCGATTTACGACTCGCTGCAGGCAGATAGTCCCGCCGGAAATCAAGCCGTCTCTGCCCCGGGGACCGGGATTGGGCGAAACTTCCTGACGGTGCGGTTCCAGCCCCACCAGCGGATCGAATTTGACGCGAACTACAATTACTTCCGCGACGTTCCGACCTTTGACCCCGCGCTGATCGGTACCAGCTTGCTCGACAAGTATCTGTTTCAGGGTTTCAGCGGGGGCGCCCGGTTGGAAGTGCTGAAGCAGGTCTGGCTCTATACGAACCTGGGCCGGAGCAGCCGCTCCGGGGATCCAACCAGTGCTCTGAACGAAATGTATGGCATCACTTTCGGACGGATTCCCTGGGTCAAAATGCGGGCAGACGCTCACTATTCGAAGTTTAACAGCTCTTTCGGCAGTGGCTATTACGAGACGGTTTCCCTGGCGCGCAGCCTGAGCGATAACTTCCGCCTGGAGGTACTCGGCGGAAAGCAGAATTTCAGCTCCGCCTATTCGAACAACAGCAATTCCAAGTTCGTAACCAGCAACCTTGATATGAACCTGGGCCTGCATTACTTCATCCAGGGTGGCTTCACGGTCAGCCGGGGAGCGGTTCAAAACTATGACCAGTGGTTATTCACGCTCGGATACCGGTTCGACTCGAAGCAGCGAGCCGGGGCCCAATGAACTGGCATCCTAAGTGCATTATGGGTTTTGTGAAATTCTATCCAGCCATCCTGTTGGCCGGCTTGGTCTGCCTGTCGGGGCAGCCTTCCCAGGCTGTGACATCTCCGCTCGAGGAGATGATCGGACGAGCCAACGACCAGGTCTCCCGCTTTGTCGAGCAGTTCTCCGACGTCAAGTGTACCGAGCACGTGCTGCAGGAGAAGTTCAAGGCCGACGGCAAGGTTGAGCTCAAGGAAGAGTCGACCTACGATTACCTTGTGATTCTCACCAATGCCGGTGGCGAGATCAGTCTGGACGAATCGCGGCTTGCACTCCACGAGGCGAAGAAAGACCAGAAGAAGAATATTTCGATGCTGGTCAGCAACGGTTTCGCCACCCTGTTCCTGGTCTTTCACCCGTACTACTCCTCCGGATTCCAGTTCACCGATCTGGGCGAAGATACGATTCAGGGCCAGAAATTCCGCAAGGTCCAGTTCAAGCACATCCCCGGGATGCGGTCACCCGCCGCCCTGGCATTGCGGGGACGGGAGTATCCGCTTGATCTGGCGGGTGTTGCGTGGATCGATCCGGGAACCGGCGCCATCGGAAAAATCGACGCGGGGCTGGCCGGCAGCATGGAGGACATCGGGTTAAAGTCGATGCGCTCCGAGGTTGAGTTCCGACCGGTTCCGTTCAGGGGCTCAAAGGATGTGTACTGGTTTCCGTCCCAGGCGAGTGTCGAAGTGCAGACTCCGCGCCAGCACTGGCGGAACACACACAACTTCACGGACTACAAGAAATTCTCTGTAAGTACGGAAGAGAAGGTTGCTGAAAAATGAGTGCGAATGCTTCTGTGGCAACTGCGGTTGCTCCCAGCCAGGATCGCGAGCGCGGTCACCGCTCTCGGGTTGCCGCCGGATATTTTCTTTTTGCGACCTTGATCGCTGCCCTGACCGTCTATGGCTTCGACTACTACAGCCTGGGCTCGGCCGATCGTCCTTTTTCGCTCAAGCACATTGCCTTGAGGCCCAGCGGCACCATTGGGCTCAAGCTGGGATGGCTGGGCGTGTCCATGTTCCTGGTCATCTTCCTCTACCCGCTGCGCAAGGCCTGGCCCTGGCTGATGAAAAAGGGAAACTCCCGGCACTGGCTCGATTACCACGTCATCCTGGGGATTGCTGCTCCATTCGTGATCGCTTTTCATTCCTCTTTCAAGTTCCGCGGGTTCGCTGGAATGGCATTCTGGATCATGTTCGCCGTTTCGGTCAGCGGAATTGTTGGACGGTATCTCTACGGGCAGATTCCCCGCAATCTCAAGGCTGCCGAATTAACGCGGAAAGAATTGCAGGAACTCCATCAGAAGTTCGCCGGCCAATTGACAGAGCAGCGTCTGATTTCCGCTCGCGACCTGCAATCCCTGCTGACTCTGCCCAGCGCCGAGCGCATCGACCGCCTTTCGATCCTCAGCGCTCTGGGTTACATGTTTGTGCTCGACATCGCGCGAGCCGTTCGAGTGGCCCGGCTGCGCCGGCACGCCCTCGATTTCGGCGGCATGATCAGGACCCTCGGTGGGCTCCGGAGCACGGGGAACACCCAGGTCGAGAGGGCGATTGTCGCGGCCCGCGAAGACGCAGCTCTGACCAAGCGCATCCTGTTCCTAAAGCGTTCCGAGCAGGTGTTTCACCTGTGGCATGTGATCCACAAACCATTCAGCTATACTTTTGCCCTGCTGGCAGTGTTCCACATCGGACTGGCCCTTTCGATGGGCTATCGATGGTAGAGTTGTAGGGTGGTATGGATACACTGATAGCCTTTGCGGTCGCAGCAGCTCTTACCCTGTTCTTCCTGCGCAACTACTTCAAGAGTCTCAAGGAACGGGACGCGAAGGCGCGGGCAGCAGCGGAAAAGGGAAAGCTGTTCTCCGAAGGCCCCAAGGCCCAGCATCCCCACATCGATACCACCTACTGCATCGGGTGCGCCACCTGCACCACGGTCTGTCCGGAGGGTGACGTGCTAGCGATGCTCGCCGGCAAAGCCGTCATCGTCAACGGCTACAAGTGCATCGGACACAGCCTCTGTGCGGATGCCTGCCCGGTGGGAGCCATCACCATGGTGATGGCGAGCCCCAGCATGGGAGCGGACATGCCCACGCTCAGCTCCGAGCATGAGACGACCGTCCCCAACCTGTTCATCGTGGGGGAACTTGGGGGGTTGGCGCTCATCAAGAACGCGGTCAACCAGGGCCGCGATTGCATCGATACGATTCTGGACCGATTTACCGCGCGGGGGACGGCCCGCACCCTGCCGGATGTCTACGACGTCCTCATTGTGGGCGCAGGTCCAGCGGGCATTGCGGCGTCCCTGCGAGCGATCCAGCACAAACTCAAGTACGTTACAATCGAGCGCGACGAGGTCGGCGGCACGGTCGCGAAATACCCGCGCCAAAAGCTGGTCATGACCAGTCCAGTGGAATTCCCCATGTACGGGAAGTTCAAAAAGACCGAGCTTTCCAAGGAAAACCTGCTGGCTTTCTGGGACAAAGTGCTGCACCGTGCAGACTTCAAGGTCCGCACCGGACAAAGAGTCGATGATATCAAGCGGGGAGCCGACGGAATCTTCACCGTCATCACCCAAGACGCCCAGTTCCGCGCGCACGCCGTCATTCTGGCCCTGGGCCGCACGGGCACTCCGAGGAAACTGGGAGTCAAAGGCGAAGACCTGCCCAAGGTGATGTATCGTCTCATCGAAGCCGACCACTACATCAACAAGAAAATCCTGGTCGTCGGGGGTGGCGACAGCGCGGTTGAGGCAGCCATGGGGCTGGCTCATCAGATCGGCAACAAGGTGACCCTCTCCTACCGGTCGGCACAGTTCAGCCGCATCAAGGAGCGTAACTCCCAACGCGTCGCCGAGGCCATAAAGTCCGGGAAGGTCGAGGTCTTGTTTAACTCTAACCCGCTGGAGTTCAAGGAGGAGGCCGTCGTGATCGACGTCCAGGGACAACCGCGCGAAATCCCGAACGATTACGTTTGGATCTTCGCCGGTGGTACGCCCCCGAATGACTTTCTGAAAAAGATAGGGGTAGGCTTCGGTGCAAAGGATCTGACCCAGGATGCGAGCACCGAGGCCAAGCAGGCGGCTGCCGACAAGCGGGTGTTGGCCGACCAAGCCAGCAAGCCCCGGAGGCCGGAGCCTGCCATTCCCGTCGTCGATGAACTGGCTGCCTTCCGACTCGGCATCGCCGGCGAGGAGCTCCCGAAGGTCGTCTACCAGCTCGACGACGCTGCTAGGTACCAGGACCAGGATATCCTGGTGGTCGGTGGCGGCGATATCGCAATTCACGCCGCCATCGCGCTCAGTCACGCTGCGCGGAATCGGGTCACGTTGAGTTATCGCGGCAACCATTTCCAGCGCGGCCCGGAACGCAACCGCCACCTGGTCGAAACCGCCGAGAAAGAGGGCAGGATTCGCATTCTCCGCCACTGCAGTGTAGCGGCGATCACACCGGATTCGGTGATCCTCGATGTGAACGGGAATCCCGCCGAGATTCCCAATGATCGGGTGTTCATTCTGATCGATAGTGACTCTTCGGTAGGGTTTTTGCCGTCGGTGGCCGAGGACGGTCTGCGGCCAGCCGGAACCCTCCGCTAGAGCAACCACTGGGCGAGCGCCCTGCTCTGCTCAGAATCGCACACCTTCCAGATAAGCAAAGCTCGTCCTCAGGGTGTCGAAGGGAGACTGCCGGTCGTCATGCTCCACAAAGTAATGCCGGATACCCGCTTGTCCCGAGTGCGCCAGCAGCGCCTTCCAATCGACAGAGTTGTCGGCGGCGACCGGGGCCATGTCACCGTTTTTGTCCCTTCCCTTCAAATGGACAAGCGGGAAACGCCCAGGGTAGCGAGTGAAATAGGCCAGGGGATCGGGACCCGCCCTTCAGGATCCAGAACAGGTCCATCTCCATTTTGACAAGACTCGCATCGGTCTCGGTCAAAACGATGTCGTAGGGCAACTTGCCGTCCACCGCCTGGAACTCAAAGGCGTGGTTGTGATAGGCAAACTCGAGCCCCGCCATCCTGGCGGCCTCGCCAGCGCGCGGTTAAACGCTTGCGCTGCCTGGTGCCAAATCCCGGGCTGCTGCCGGGTCCTCTCGTCGATCCAGGGACAAACCCCATAGCGGTGGCCGATCACCCGGGCGGACTCCAGAACGCCCGGCCACTTGTCTCCGAAATAGCTGTAGTCGAAGTGTGCCGAGGGCGCGACCAGACCAGCGTGCTCCAGCGATCTGTTTACATCGTTTGGGTCGCGCCCGAAATAGCCGGCAAACTCTACTTCGCGATAGCCGATGGCTGCAACCTTGGCCAGCGTGCCGTCGAAGTCGTCCTTCATCTGCTTTCTGACAGTGTAGAGCTGCGCGCCAACCAGCCCCCGCCATCTGCGGCAAACGCCGACTTTGTTCCCGGCAGGCTTGCCGCCGCCAACATCCCTAGGAAGGTTCGGCGATTCATCGTGATCGATTCTCCTACTTCACAACCACCATGGAAGTGGGGGCCGAACTCGTGCTGGCCGTGGCGATCGAGGTGAGGACTCCATTCGCATGGGTGATGCGAAACACCGAGACGTTACTGGAACTCTGGTTCCCGACGAACAGGAATTGACCGGCAGCGTCGGTCGCGATAAAGGCCGGACCACCCCCGGTCGCAAACGGGGAATTGCTGATCTGGGACGGAACGCCGGTGGTTGCATTGATGGTGTAGGCGTAGATCTTGTTGGAGTTCAATGCCGTGACATACAGGAACTTCCCCGACAGATCCATCGCCACCGCGCTCAACGGAGTCACCGTGGGGGATATCACGACCGCGTAGGGGGAGCCGCTCATCGGCCGCAAGGCGCCTGAGCTCGAGTCGATGGCAAAGCCCGAAAAATTGCCGGCATTCAGACTGGCGACATAAAGGAATTTTCCGGAGGGATCGATCGTGATCCCGTTGGGACTGGCGCCCACCGCAAAGGGTTGACCCGCAATCGCGGTCAGTCCCCCCGAAGAATCAACCGAATAAGCCGAAAGCGTGCTGCTCACGGAGTTGGAAACGTAGAGGAACTTGCCGGAGGGCGAGATCGCGAGCTTGATGGGAGCAAAACCAGTTTGGGCGGCAGCCCCGGCAACCGGAGTGAGCGCGCCATCGCTCGAACCGATTGAATAGGCCGTCACGGTGTTCGAGCCGGAATTGGCCACGAAAAGAAACCCGCCCGCAGGATCGATGACCAGCGCCGCCGGGTTGTTCCCGGTGGGCGTACGCGGCATCACTTCGGTGAGCGCCCCTGAGCTGGAAATCGTAAACCGGGAGAGGTCGGCCTCACCGCCATTGGCAATGTAGGCAAACTTGCGGGAAGGATGAAGAATGATTTCGGTCGGAGAGATCCCGGTCGGGTAAGGCGATCCCAGTAATTGGGTGAATTTCCCGGTGTTGTTGCTGATGGTGAAGACGCTTACGCCGCTGTTCAGCGGCGTCGTGACGTAGGCGGTCTGACTTCCACCTCCGATACCAAAACACGCGGTCAGGGCCAAAAGCGCGGCCAAAATGAGGATCGCGAGGCTTACTCTGGTAGACACCGATCGGGCTCCTTTGCGCCGGACGCACATGCGGGCGAAACCACCCGGCGTAAGTCCAACTGTAGTTGAAAACTGGGTCGTGACATTCTATTCCATCGGCGGCTGAAACGGCTTGATCCGGGCGGCCCGGCAGTGCACCCTGCGGACGGCGGACGACACCTTTTAGACGGCCTTTCCGAGCGAAGCGTTGCCCTGGCAGCTCCGGGAAGTCCCCGAAGCCCGTGCGGCATGATCAACCGGGGTTAAGATGTGTGAGGAGCAGATTCCGCAAATTTCATCTGCTCTTCAGGGTCTAACTGTAATACTTAGGGTGTTCGGGCCGAGACGCAATGAAGCTACTAGTCGTCGAAGACGAGGCGCGGATGGTCGAGCTGCTGCGCAAGGGCCTGTCGGAAGAAGGCCACACCGTGGTGTGCGCTTCGGATGGAAACGAAGGACTTGAGCTAGCTCGAAATTACGAGTTCGACGCCATAATCCTCGACATCATGATGCCGAAGCTGAACGGCTACGAACTCGCCCAGCGGCTTCGAGCCGAGCGAATCGTGACGCCTCTGCTGATGCTCACCGCCAAGGACTCGGTCCCTGACCTGGTGCGCGGCCTGGACGCCGGGGCAGACGACTATCTGACCAAACCCTTTGCCTTTGAAGAGCTGCTCGCGCGACTCCGCGCCGTGAAACGAAGGGCCCCTGTTCCCCAGCAGACCAAACTGCAAGTGGGCAATCTCACCCTCGATCCGGCCACCCGCGAGGTAGCGCGCGCCGATGCCCAAATTCTTCTGACCCGCACCGAGTACAACCTGCTGGAGCGCCTGATGTACCGGCCCGGAAAGGTGGTGCCCCGACGGTCTCTGATCGAGGCAGTCTGGGGATTTGACCGCGAGATCGAGGAGAACACGCTCGATGCCTTCGTGCGCCTGCTTCGTACCAAAATCGACACTGAGGGTCAGCCGAAGCTGATCCACACGGTCCGCGGCGTGGGATACATGATCCGGGCGGAGGTCCAGTCGTGAAGAGGCTCTCCATCGGACTGCGTCTCACGCTCTGGTATCTGGCGATCTTCGCGCTCGCGCAGCTGATCTTCGGGGTGGGGATGTGGTTCATCCTGCGCGAAAACATGCACGACATTGCCGATGGCGCCCTGGCAAGCGAAGTGGAAGACGTCCGGCGTTTCCTGGAGAGTCAACGAACCGATGCCACGCTCGACGAACTCCGAAAGGCCGTGACCGAGGAGTACAGCGCGGAGACCAGCGGTGACTATCTGCAGATCGTCAACGCCGATGGGAATTGGATCTACCGGTCTCCCTCTCTTGCAGAACACAACTTTTCTCCCGTTCCACCCAGCCTTTTGCGCAAATCCGTTCACCACGATGGCCAGCTGGGCAAAGAGCCTTTTCGTTTCGTGAGTCAGCGCATTGACATCCACGACCGCCCTTATACCGTGCAGGCCGCCCTCTCCACCGACGAAGAAATGGAGACCCTGGAGCGTTTCCAGAGATACCTGCTGATGTTCGCGCCCGGGTTGTTGCTGGCCGCCGGAGGCGTCGGATATTGGATGAGCCGGAGGGCGCTCTCCCCGGTCGACGCCCTCACTCGCACTGCTCGCACCATTACCGGCCACACCTTGAGTAGCCGTTTGACCGAATTCACCGCCGACGCGTCCCACGAACTACGAACTCCGATCTCGCTGATTCGCACCGAGGCGGAACTGGCCCTGCGACGATCTCGGGGCGAAGAAGAATACCGCGAGGCTCTGCGACACATTCTGCTCGAAGCCGAGCGCACCACTTCCCTCATCGAAGAACTGCTGGCGCTTGCCCGGGCCGACTCCGGGCGGCAATCCCTGCATATCCAGACCATCGACCTGCGGGAGACTCTGCAGGAGGTCTCGTCCGGCTGGCGGGCGGTCGCAAGCGTGCGCGGGCTGCAGTTCAGTGAGAGAATCCTGGACGCAGAATTACGCGTGCTGGGGGATGTGGAGGCCTTGCGGCGCGTCGTCAACATCCTGCTCGACAATGCGTTCAAGTACACACCGGCACCGGGAGGCGTGGTCACGCTGGCCGCCGAACAGAGGGAGGGCAGCGCCCTGATCAGCGTTCGTGACAACGGGATGGGGATTGCAGAAGAAGACCAGGCCCGGATCTTCGAGCGCTTCTACCGTGTCGACAAGGCCCGCAGCCGTGAATTGGGCGGAGCGGGACTTGGACTGTCGATCGCACAATGGATTGTGCAGCAGCACGGCGGAAAGATTCAGGTAGAGAGCGCACTGAACGCGGGCTCGATCTTCTGGGTAGAACTCCCGCTCGCCGCTGCCAGAATCCCGAAGGAACTGCTGATCCGGTAGCGGCTGGCTCGGTCACTCCGCCAGGAGCAGGCTCTCGGCAAACGGCCAATCCCGGTCGATCCACTGGGCTTCGCAACCAAAGCCGGTGTCGTTCGCCATCTGAAACACTTCTTCGGGGGAGTATTTGTGGCTGCTCTCGGTCCAGATCGTCTCGCCGGCGAAAAACTGGACAGAGAAACCCGCGCCGTGAACGGTCACCGTCTGCATACGCTTGGATCGCAGGTGCATCTCGACACTGCGTGCTTGCGGATTGAACTTCGCGACATGCTCAAACTGATCCAGCAGGAAATCGGCATCGAGTTCGCGATTGATGCGCGCGAGCAGATTCAAATTGAAGGCAGCCGTGACGCCCAGCGGATCCGCGTAGGCCTCGAGCAGTTGGGCGGTGGGCTTCAGGAGGTCGGTGCCCAGCAGCAACGAATCGCCCGCGCGCAGGGTATTCCGGATCTCGCGCAGGAACTTTATGCCGGCCGGACGGTCGAAGTTTCCGATCGTGCTGCCCAGAAACAGGACCAAGAGATGCTGGTTGTTCCTGCGGCGCTCGGCGACTTCAGCCAAGCCGTCGAGATACTCCCGCTCAAAACCCAGGATGCTAATGGCGTCAATATCCCCCAACTCGCGTTTGCACATCGCCAGGGCGGTGGGCGATATCTCGATCGGGCAATAGGCAGTGTGCTGCCGCCGGGCCAGCGCCTTCAGCAGCCAGCGAGTCTTCTTTCCGCTGCCGCTGCCGAGTTCGGCAACGGTGAGCGGCATGGGCAGTCTTTCCACGATCTCAAAGGCATTGCGGAGCAGCACCCGTTCATCGGCTCGTGTCAACCCGTACTCGGGCAAGACACTGATGACCTCAAACAGGGCCGAGCCAACGTCATCGTACAGGTACTTGGAAAGCAGTTCCTTCTGCGGTTTGGTAAGGCCCCTGCGCACATCGGCGGCGAACTCCGAAGCCGGATGTGCGGCAATCGCATGGGTCAGCATGCCTGGCTCCCTTCAAAATTTGATCTGATTCAGCGACTCACGCAGCGGAAGCCCGCGTACACATGAGGATAGTGAGGCTGAAACCAATTACGGAACGAGCGGCGCAGCATGCAGGCGGCGGTTTGCGCAGACCCGCCTTTCATCACGAAATGTTTATGGTCGAAGAAGTCTGCGGAATATCCTTTGTAGAACGCAAACGGCTCGAACCCCGGAAAAGGTCCGAAAACAGTGGATGTCCACTCCCAGCCGTTGCCGGCGAGATCTGAAACGCCGAATGCACTCTGGCCCTCCGGGAAAATCCCAACCGGTGTGGGATCCCAGCGTTGGAAATCGAAATTGCCGCGTTTGGCGGTGGGCGCGTCCGATCCCCAGGGATAGGCTCGCTCTTCGTCGGTGTCGGTGGAAGTCCCATAGGCAGAACGTTGCCATTGCGCTTCAGAAGGCAGTGCTTTGCCGGCCCAGCCGGCGTAGGCGGCGGCTTCTGCCTGACTCACATACACCGGCCAGTCTGGAGGGAGCCGAACCTCATCGAACATGGTGCGCAGGTACCATGCGTTCTCCCGGTATCGCCAGAAACCCGGGTGAGTGATGTGGTTGGCGGTCTTCCACTCCCAGTCTTGCTTGCTCCAGAAGCTGGCTTGCTCGTAACCGCCGGCGTTCACGAACTCGATGTACTGCGCGTTGGTGACCTTGTACTTGTCTATGGCGAATGCCGGAACATCTACCCGGTGCTGGTCGAATTCGTTGTCCCATCCAAAACTGTTTTCACCGCGCCCTAGACCTAGCGTGATTTTCCCGGCGGGAATGTCAATCATCGTGGGCCTGACTGCTCCCGTTCCCGGTTCGGGGCGCGGAAGCGGACGCATTTTCCGGTCCAGGGGCAGCTGATGCAACAGGTACGTCAGGGTCTCGGCGTGCATCAGCCGATGTTCGATGGCAACCTGCAGCAGCAGGGTGGCAGGAAATTCCCGGGTGGCGAGGGAGGTCGGATCCACCAGAGTGGCATCGAGCCCGTCGTCAACCGTCCGCCGGGTTTGGCCGACGTAGTCGCGGATTTGACCGAGCGAAGGCCAGTCCTGGGGCTGATCGGTGGGAAGGCTCCCGCCGACCGGGTCGATGCCGAACGCAAACAGGCGATCCAGCTCAGGATCCGAAGCCGGCGTTTCGAGGAGTCTGTCCTTCAGAAGATTCCAGTCGAAAGCTTCCAGATGGCCAATGTAGAAAACGATACGGTGTCTTTCCGCGATCGGTCGCTCGTAGAGGGAGTCGGGCCGGACCAGAGCAAAGAGCTGGTCGGTACGAGCACGGGCGTTAGCCAGCCGCTCGAGCAGTGCATGCTGGAGCTCGACTTCTGGTTGGGCTGCGAGCATTTCCCTGCCCCCTTGAAACCGGATGATAACGAAGCGCTCTCGGTAAGATGCCCCACCGGCCGAAAGGGCTCAAGGTTTCGAAGGTTTCGAGCAGCCGGAAGGGCAGTCCGGACGGGTGCGGAGCGGAGCTCGCTGGGATCCACATGTGATTATAAATACAAGACTTATTTCCATCCTGCCGGGAAACGCCGGGGCCGACGAGGCCTGGTCCTCGGGCAAGATTCCGGTTCTGCTACCGCGATCGTGGTAGCCAGCCAACCTCCGCGGGCCATTCCCCCCAGGCGCTCAGCACGGTTCCCAATAAGGGGCCTTTCGATGGCTGCCCGGGAACGGACGGGAACGATATTCCCCAGCAGCGCCGGGCTACTTCTGTCTGAATTCGACCCAGCCCCGGGTCTTGCCATAATCGACGTCTACTTCGCATTTCTTCGCGCCGGTGTGGCCGAAGTAAATCGTCAACCGGTCGCCGGGAGTGCTGAGCTGTCCGGTTTCCATGGGAGCTCGCGCCAGGTCCTGCTTGTCATCGTATTTGGCATCGACCTTCACATTCTTGCTGATGATCAGCGTCCACTCTTTTTTCCCTGGAATCACATACATCGTGTAGCCCCCGGGTGGAATGGCGGTGTGGCCAAGGATGATGTCGGTTTCTGTGAAGAAAGTCATGGCGGAACCACCCGGCGTGAGGACCTTGCCCAGGGGGGCACTGTCATTGTGCCCGATGGAGATCGGGGCGTAGCGGGCGGTTACCTGTTTTCCGTCTTCGAAGGTGCAAATGGCGGCCTCGTCGTCTGCATTCGGCGCACCCTGATAGGCGACCACCACCGGGACCAGGAGCAGCTCACTCAATACAATCGTACAGATCAGAACTGCACGCATAGCGCTTATCTCCGCGCAAAAATTGAGCGCCGCACATCATCGCAAAAACACCTGCGAAAGAAAACACTTTCCCCGGGATTATTTCAAAAAAACGGCCTCGCTCTGGGCTCGGGGATCGGCCGCATGGGTCCGAGAAGCCGCAGAAACAGGGACCCCCTAGGAGCGGTTTTCGCCCGCCCTGATCCGGCGAAGCGCGTCTTCATAGGCCTTGCGGGGATCGCGCCCGGTGACCTGTTGGAACCAGGCCGGATGAAACGTCCAGGCCCACGCTTCGCTCACCCCGCCGCGGATCATTGCCTGCAAGGTGCCGGGCTCTCCGATGGTGCTGAGGTAGATGTGGATGAAGATACCGCCCAGCATGACCAGCGCCGAGAGGTCGTGCAGGACGTAGCTGATTGCGACCGCAATCCGCCCGAAGACAGGGGCGCCAGCCCACAAGACAATGCCCGTGATGAGGTAGACCACACAGCCACCGACGATCTCCCAGAACTGGGCTTTCTGGCCCGCGTTGAAGAACCCGGTGTCGGGCGGCTCGAGTTTTTCCTCCCCACTCACCACGTTCCTGAGGTTGCGCATCCAGTTCGTGTCCGCCTGCGTCCACTTCATGAGCTTGATCCAGTTCAGCATCTGCAGCCCGAAGAAAAAGACGAAGGCAACCCCGAACCAGGGGTGCAGGGAGCGGCTGAGCGCACCCCCTCCGAAGATCGGCGTGAACCAGCGAAACAGCCAAGGCAGGTAGATGCCGAATCCGGAGAACAAAGCCAGGAAGAACCACAGCGCAACCATCCAGTGCAGGAAACGCGTGTAGACGCGGTGACGAAGCAATTCGCCTTCATAGACGCGGTTCTGACCCAGTCCATCGAAGAGCTCACGAGCTTTGTCGTCGAAGCGCTCAACCGCGGTTCCCATCGGCGGCCTCCTTTTCCAAGGGCTCAGGCTGAGGGCGCCGGGGGCCGACCATGACGTAGTGCATGAACACGCCCAGCAATCCAAACAGGGTAAAGGTGCCGAGCACGGGCTTCGCTAGCCACTTCCAGATGGTGTAGCTCCAGGGAATCTGGGGATTGCTGGGCAAGCCGCCGTAGATCTCGGGCTGAGTCGCGTCGTGCAGAACATAGATCACGTGCGTGCCGCCGATCGATGGAGGATCGTAAACGCCTGCCTTCTCGAAACCAAAGTTGTCATGCAGTTGCTTGGCGCGCGTCTGCGCGATGAACTTCATGTCGTCCTTCGAGCCGAACTTGAGGCAGCCCGTGGGACAAGCCTTGATGCAGGCCGGCTCCAGCCCCTGGCCCACCCGGTCCGAGCACAGCGTGCACTTGTAGACCTTCTTGGTGGTCCCGTTGAATTTCGGGATGTTGAAGGGACACCCGGACACGCAAAACTCGCAGCCGATGCAGTTTTCCTGCTGGAAATCGACAATGCCATTGGTGTATTGCACGATGGCGCCGTCGGCCGGACAGGCGCGCAAACAACCCGGATCGGCGCAGTGCATGCACTGATCCTTCCGCATCAGCCACTGGATCGTGCCATCTTCTCGCTGGTGTTCATTGAATTTGATCAAGTTCCAGAAGTTCCAGCGGGTTTCGGGCATCGTCTGGTAGGTGTTGTCGAACGTGGTTGCACTGAACGGCATGTCATTCCACTCGACGCAGGCGACTTCGCACGCCTTGCAGCCAATGCAGATGGTCGTGTCGATCAGTTTGCAGACCTCGTAGTCGCGCTGCACCTCCTCGCCCGGCGCACCCCCCGGAATGGGTCCGGGATGGGCTGACATCTGCTTGATCTGCAGCGTTCTTCGATCGCTCATAGGTCTGTCCTTCCTACACTCTCTCGATCTTCACGAGGAAGCCTTTGAATTCGGGCGTGTACGCGTTCGGGTCGATGACCGTAGGAGTCAACTGATTGGCGAGAGTCTTGGCCGTCTTTCCTTCATCTTCCGCAATGCCGCGGAAACCCCAGTGAATCGGGATTCCGATCTGGAACATTTGCTTGCCGTCCACCATCATCGGTCGGATGCGACGCGTGACCATGGCCTTGGCGATGTAGTGGCTACGAATGCTGGTGACCTTCACCTTTTCTCCGCCACGAATCCCCATCTTGTCGGCCAGTTCCGCCGGAACCTCAACGAACGGCTCGGGCACCAGCTGGACGTTCATGGGATTGTTTTTGGTCCAGTAGTGGTAGTGCTCGGTGAGCCGGTAGGTTGTGCAGATGACGTTGTATTCGCCGCCGGCCGGAGCGTACTTGTCAAGATCGGTCTTGTATTTCCTGACGACCGGATTGTTCGACTGGTTCGGATGCAGCGGGTTTGCAATCGGGCTCTCGATGGGTTCGTAGTGCTCCGGGAAGGGCCCATCGGCCATGGCTCCCAGCGGAACGAACAAGCGACCCACCCCCTCGGGGTTCATGATGAACGGGCCCATGTGATCTTTCGGCAGTGAGTCGGCTTTGAAGTCGGGCACGTCGTTGCCAACCCAGGATTGCCGGGCCTCATCCCACCAGACTTGCCGACGCGAAGGATCCCAGGGTTTACCCTCGACGTCGCACGACGCCCGGTTGTAGAGCACGCGGCGATTCGCCGGCCACGACCACGCCCAGTTCGGATAGATGCCGAGACCGGAGGGGTCTTCGGTTCCCCTGCGCTGGATCATCGCTCCGGCTTCGGTCCACGACCCGCAATACAACCAATTGCCGGACAGGGTTGTGCCGTCGTCCTTCAACCAGGCGAAACCGGGCAGCTGTTGACCGGATTTAATGGTTTGATTGGTCTTCGGATCGGTCAGATCCGCGAGCGCCTTGCCGTTGAGCTCTTTGGCAATTTCCGACAGCGACGGGTTGTAGGCATCGGTGTACGGCCACCAGGCATTGAGAATCGGATCGGAAAACTTCCCGCCGTCCTTTTTGTAGAGATCGCGAACCTTCAGGAAAATCGTAGCCAGGATTTCCTGATCCAGCCTGGCCAGCCCCGGTGGCGGCAGGGCAACGTTTTTCCACTGCAACCAGCGCGCCGAGTTTACAAAAGTCCCGTCCTTCTCGGCAAAACCAGCGCCCGGCAGGCGATAGACGGTCGTGTTGATCTTCTTCGCCTCTTCCGGCGTGATGCCGGGGGCGCGCCAGAACTCGCTGGTCTCGTCCGGGTAGATTTCGCAGACCACCAGCCAGTCCGCCTTCTTGAGAGCGTCGATGTTTTTCTGCGAGTCCGGTCCGATCATCACGCCGTTCATGCCGAAGGCAAAAATGCCTTTGATCTTGCCTTCGTACATGTCGTTCCAGAGATTGACCCAGGAGTAGTTGCGATCGATCTTGGGCAGATAAGCGAAGGCGAAATCGTTCTCCTTTCTCGCGGCGGGCCCGTACATCGCCTTGAGAAATGAAACCACGAACTTCGGCGTGTTGGACCAGTAGTTGAACGAGTCCCACGGGTCCGGCTTCGAGGAGGTCGGTGTAATGCGCTTGAGATAGGTCGCCAGATCGGCGTCGGCCGGATTCGGCATCTTCAAATAACCGGGAAGATTGTCGAAAATGCCGGCCATGTCGGTCGCGCCCTGGATGTTCGAGTGCCCGCGCAACGCGTTGACTCCGCCACCCGCGCGCCCGACATTGCCCATCAGCAGCTGAAGCATGGCGGCCGTACGAATGATCTGGGTTCCGAAGCTATGCTGCGTCCACCCGACTGCGTAAATGATGGTCGCAACCTTGCTCATGTCGCCGTCTTTGCGGACCGATGTGAACAGATCAGCCGCCTTGAGGAATTCGGCCTGGGGTATCCCGGTGATGCGCTCCACCATTTCCGCCGTGTAGCGCTCGTACTGTTTTTTCAGAAGCTGAAACACGCATCGCGGATGCTGGAGAGAAAGATCGTACGCCACATGAGGCGGCAACATGGGCGGCGGTGCAGGTCCGCCGGAAACCTTTGCCCCGCTCGGGCCGGCCGCCCGATCACCCTGTCCGCCGCCCGGGTCGCTGCTATGGGAAGCGTGCGCCGGCGCCGCAGAAGCGGCCGCGGCCTTGCCGGCCAGGTCGCCGCCCGCTTCATAGTTCCAGGTGGACTTGTCGTAAACTTTCTTCTCCGGATCAAAACCGGAATACAGGCCGTCCTCGGGAAGCTTGAACCCTTCCTTGACGACAAACGCCGCGTTGGTGTAGTTGACCAGATAGTCCCTGGCGATCCGGTTGTTCTCCATCGCATAGTGGATCAGGCCGCCCAGGAAGGCGATGTCGGAGCCGGCGCGGATTTGAAGATAGAGAGATCGCCCACTTGAAACCACAAGGATGGTTCTCGGCTGGATTCCCGCCCATGATCAACATCATGTCTGTGTTCTTGATGTCGATCCAGCCGTTGGTCATCGCCCCGCGTCCGAAGGTTGGCCCCAAACTGGAGACCGTGGGGCCGTGTCAAACCCGGGCCTGGTTTTCCAGGTAGCAGACCCCCAGGCTGCGCATGGTCTTGACGACCAGATAATTGAATTCGTTGGTGTCGGTGCAGCCCCCGGTGAAAGCGATGCCTTCGCAGCGGTTGACGGAATGGCCGGCAGCATCGTTTTCGAGAAAACTGTCGTCGCGCGTTTTCTTCACCTTCTGCGCGATCTCGTTGTAGGCATCTTCCCAGGAGATGTCTTCCCAGTCGGTGCCCCCCGGACGCCGCACTTGCGGCTTCAACAGGCGGCGATCATTGAGAATGTCCTGCGCGAGCGACGATCCCTTCGGGCATAGCGTGCCGCGATTGATCGGATGGTCGGGATCGCCTTCCACGTGGAGTACCTGCGGGATCGCATTCTTCGCCTTGTCCCCCAGGGTATAGATGATCACGCCGCAGCTGACCGAGCAGTATGGGCAGGTGCTGCGGGTTTCGCTGGCGCGGGAGATCTTCAAACTTTGGGTTTGAGCGTAAACCGGAGTCAGATCGAACCCCAGGGCGGACAGACCCACTCCGCCCACCAGACTGCTCTTGAGGAACGTACGACGGGAGAGCTCCATGACAGGACCTCCGCGGTGCAGGTTCGGAGGTTTCAGGTTGCGACCTTCGAGACCCGACGGTCGAGTTAACCCAACAAAGCGAGTGGAATATAACTCCGCGGCCGAGCGGGAGTCAAATGAGTGGGCTGCCCCCGAATTGCCTCAGCGCCCATGGCAAGCCATAATCGATTCGTGCCCCACCCCCGATGGAAGCGGCGCATCGAGCGAGCCGAACAATTAATCCGACAATATCCCTTTGCGGCCGAAATCCTGCGTTTCTATCTGGCGATCGCGCAGTTTCAAGCGGGCCTGTTTGCGCGGCTCGAGACCGCCTCCGGAGCCAGTCCCAGGGCCGGGGCGCAGCGCCCGGCTCCGGGTCCGCCGGAGTTGGGGGAACTGATCTCGAGTTTCCGGCCATTCTTGGCGACCGTCGATCAACATGGGCCGCAGCCTCTGGCGGAACAGGCTCATGGCTTGCAATCCAAGTCGCAGGAGGTTTGCGAACAGTTGCTCAACGATTTCTGGGACGCACCCACGAACCTGGCGGGTCCAGGTTCGGACGCCAACGAGTTCTTTGCGCGAGCGTTTCTGCAGCCGTATGCCGAATTTGTCAGGTCGCGGGCTGACATGAAATGGGACGGCTACACCGGTTCCCGGTGTCCGTTCTGCGCTCGCAAGCCCGGCGTCGGGGTCCTGCGGCAGCAGGGCGATGGCGGACGAAGGTCCCTGCTGTGCTCATTCTGCCAGACGGAATGGGAATTCCGCCGCATTGTGTGCGCGGCCTGCGGGGAGGAAAATCACCAGAAACTTCCGGTTTATACCGCGGCCGAGTTCGCCCACGTTCGGGTGGAGTGCTGCGACCATTGCAAGCACTACCTCAAGACGGTAGACCTGACCAAGACCGGCCTGGCGGAACCGGAGATCGATGAACTGGCCTCGGTCCCGCTGGATCTGTGGGCCCAGGAGCACGGCTACACCAAGCTGCAAAGGAACCTGCTGCGGCTGTGAACGGCGGGTTCGCTTCACCCGCGGTCGCTTCGTCAATTCTAGCGGCTGGGTTGCAATGGACTCGGGTGTTTTGGTTCGTAGGCGCGCATCTTGCCGCCCCCGGGAAGAGTGAAGCTGGCAAGCTTTCCCCAACCCAGATCGCTCACATCCGAGACCTGCACGTTTTTCGAGCGGAGATCTTCGAGGGTCGCCGTGATGTCGTCGCACATGAGGTACAGCTCGTGCCGGTCGTTGTCTTCGGCGTCATGGAAGGCGGCTTCGAGCGGCGGCATGGCGAAAATCAGCCAGCCGTGGCCCGCATCCACGGAGGCGAACTTGAGCACGTCCCGAAAGAAGGCGCGGTCCGCTTCCGGATCCTTGGTGTAAATCACAATATGGGCGCCGTTGATCAATCGTGAACTCCGCCCTCGGAATCGTGCGGGTCATATTCTCACCGTGCCTCGAGGTTGGCAACCGCGTCTTCGACCAGTCCAAAGACTCCGCTCGAGCCATCCGGCCGCCAACCATGTAATCGATTACACCAGGGAGCGATCTGCGGATAGAATCGATGCGCTCGTCGGCTGAGGAGGAAACGGCTCCGGAATCGCCCGCGCCGCTTTTTCCTTCTGCCAACCCCTTTGCAGGCAGGCAGCCTGATCGCCGGTCGGCCGATTCAGGCAAGAGAGGCAAAGTCATTGATGCTCATCGGAGACCCGCACCGTCGGTTCAATCCGCTGTCGGACGAATGGGTACTGGTTTCTCCGCATCGCGCACAGCGTCCTTGGCAGGGCGCGGTGGAGAAGCCGATTTTGCAGCCCTAAAACCGGATACTGCCCGGGAAAGACTCGACCTGGGAGGCAAGGGGCTGATCGTCGCAGAAGGTGAACCGGGCATTTGCCGCGTGATGTGCTTTTCTCCGCGCCACGACCTCACCCTGTCGACCATGGCAACCGTTGAGATCGAGGAGGTTGTCCGAACCTGGATCGCCCAGTTTCAGGAACTTGGCGCCCGGCCAGAGATTTCTCACGTGCAGATTTTCGAGAATCGCGGAGCCATGATGGGAGCGAGCAATCCCCATCCCCATTGCCAGATCTGGGCCACCAGTTCCCTACCCGAGATGCCTGGCAAAGAACTCACCTCCCAATGGGACTATGCCCGCGAGCGGGGCAGTTGTTTACTCTGCGACTACCTGCAACTGGAACGGGAGCAGGGTGTCCGCGTCGTCGGCGAGAACGAGAGCTTTATGGTGCTGGTGCCCTTCTGGGCAGTGTGGCCGTTCGAGCTTTTGGTCTGCGGCCGGAGGCATTTGCCGACCATGGCAGAACTCAGCGCACGGGAACAAGCCGATCTTGCTGTAACTCTGAGCCAGGTGACCGCCACCTACGACCGGGTGTTTGGGGTGCCGTTTCCTTATTCCATGGGGTTCCATCAGGCTCCGACAGATGGCGATCAGCATCCGGAATGGCATCTTCACGCTCATTTTTATCCGCCACTCCTGCGCTCCGCAACCGTACGCAAATTTATGGTGGGGTTCGAGATGCTGGGCACGCCGCAGCGCGACATCACGCCCGAAACGGCGGCGGAACGCTTGCGCTCGCTGGCGGCCGGCCATTCGAAGGCGTAAATCCCCAGCGACCGGGCCCTGCTACCAGGAATGTACCGGCAGACTTTCGTGCCGGCATTTGGAGGATATTCCGCGGGCGTCAAGGCGGGTATACTCAGGTTTAAGCAATCTCATCCCGCCCCCTGCCGAGGACTGCTTTTATGGACGCCTATCATCGCCAAATTCACCCCAGAGACTCCCGTGCAGGACGCGACTGTCAGTTTTGCCAGCGTTTCGATCCCGACTTCTCGAAGCGCGACCCGATCGACCGGTGGGTGGATCTGGAAGATTCTGCCCATTCCCACATCAGCGAGAACGGGCACGTACGGCACCGTCTTTTCGAAATCGCGCGCCGACGCGCCGAGAGGGTTGCACTGAGTCCTGTCCTGGTGAAGTCCGCCTAGCCGCATTCCCAACGTGCCGATCAGTGGTCCGGACCGGGTCGGTTTGCCCGGCACACCCAAATGGGACCTTACGATTTTCGCTGATCCCGAACTCAGCGCAAGACCTTGAGCTTTCCACGCAGGACCGTGATGGAGGCTTCGGGCAAGGTGAAGATCGTCTGTGAGTCCGCCAGCACGCTCTGCCCCAGCGAGGGCCCATCGGGGTCCGCGTGACTGCCCGGTCCGTCGTTTTTCCACTCGTACTGCCCGCTTCCGAAGGTAACCACCCGGACCGGACCGGAGAAAGCACGCCTGGTTTCGCCGGCGCCACCTTCGAAAACCACTCGTATCGGGTGGGCGTTCAACTGGTCACGGTTGACAAGCATCAAGGCCCAGTCTCGGTCCGGGCGGAGCACCGCATACGACGTGACGAGCAGGTTTCCGTCCTCGTCCTTGATCGCCGTCGAAGAGGGAAACAATTGGTGAACTCCAGAACGGTGCTGCACCCATTCCAGATTGATCATGTGAGCCGCGAAATAGAGCGCCGTATAGCCCGAAATGTTGTAGTCCTTGTCCGCAACGAAATTCGACCAGGTGGCCCAACCGAGACAACTCGGTTGCACCGGTTCCGGCTGAACCGGGGAGTGGTAGAAGGCCGCTCCCCCGGCTTTGAGGAACGAGCCCACACTGTCGGCCAGCCATAGCGCCGAAAAAATTGTGCTCATCGGGCCAGTGAGGTTGGCCGCCAAGTGACTCTCGCTAACCATCAGCGGCACATTGTCCGGAACCCCGTCGTCCCTCCACACCTGCAGAATGTGCTGCATCAGCTGCGGCTCGCGATAGAGGGTCTTCCAGGTGATCGTGCAGGGCTCGAACGGATAATGCTCGAACGACACAAAGACCAGATCCGCGATGTGCCCGTGAGACTTCAGGTAAGCGACGAATCGTCCCATCCATGAAGTTTGTCCGTGGAGGTCGGGCCAGGCGTGAATGTCTTCGTTTACGCCTTCGAAAATCGGGCCGCCCAGTTTGAGTTTCGGGTCCACCCGGTGGAGAGCAACCGCCCACTGGATGTAGAGGGCAGCGTAGTCCTCGGGCATGGCGTGCTTGCCGTCCGGTTCTTCGCCCATCTCAACGTAGGAAATCGGGTAGCCGCGTTTCCTGAGGTACTGAATCTGGGCGGCAGCGTCTTCCGGAGTGCCGTACAGCAAGGTAACCGGAATCATCGCGGGCAGGTTGTTGGTCAGTCCCGCGGTAAAGAACAGATCGAAGCCGGAATGCTGGTAAGCGCCGGTAGCATTGACATCGGTCTCGGAGTGCCAAGGATCGATCGAGGATGACGTGTAGCTCGGTTGACCCTCGCCGGTTGCATCCTGGGCGGCATCGAGGAACCGGGCGGCCGCGTCCAGAGTCCCGGCGGAGATTTCCTGGATCGCATAGCCCACGCAGTTGCGAATGTCGTCGCTGCCATGCAGATCGCAGGTGTTGGACGACTCCGCCATCACGACCCGCACAAATCGGGTCGCGACTGGGGCTTCTGAAACTTTGATCGTGACCGTGCCGCCCCTGCTTCGGTTGATCTCGCCCGACGGAAAGACCTTCCATTCACCCTCCGGACCGTGATCAAAGTCGAGTGCATCCTTACCGACCCAATACTCGATGCGATACCTGGTGGCGTAAGGGTCGGCCCAGGCGATGCGGAGCGCATTGATGGACTTCCGCACACGCAGGTCCATGACAACCCACTGCGGGTGCAGGGAGTCGCTTTCTCCGGTGAAATGGCTGGTCAGGTACGGGTTGCTTTTCCAGTAGCTGAGGTTGGGCCCTTCGACGGGCCGGTCGCCGCTGGTCGAGAAGCCGCGGTGCGGCAAAGCGTAAGCCAGAATGTAGCGGATCGGATCCTGGAGGTCGGTGCTGCCCGTGAAGTATCCGCTCTTGTGGACCGGGTCGCTCCAGGCGCCACTTCCATTCCAGTGCCACGCAGCCATGCGGAGTTCGGTGTTATTGCGATAGGAGATAGGCCCCCATCCTGCGGAAAGCGACTCCTGGACAATATGCGGGGAATAGACCTTGTCGATGCCCGCGCGGGATAAGACGTCGATCGAGCTGCCCAGCGCACGGTCCGGATCGAATACATTCAGAACGTGCTTCGACGTCGTGTCGACCTGAACAATCGCCGGTGGCCGAACCTCGGGGCGGGGTTGATGTTGGGCGACCGCGCCCACGCTCATCATCAATACCACGTTGGGAGCAAGGATCGCGATCCATGAATAGCAAGCCCGGATTTGCGTCACAGACATGTCCCTCGGCCACCTCGGGCACCGCTGGGGGCGATAGCATCCTCTCATACCCGCAGAGAACCGTTAAAAAGACAAAGACTAAAGATGACCGACGAGCCGATGGTGGGCCAGAACAGGGCTGGGCACGTCGGGAACCGGAGTGCAAGTCGTTCCTACAGGCCCGATGTTTCGTATCGCAGGACCGCGAGCGCGAGGCGATAGTCGTAGCCCGCCTGGGCGTTGCCGATTTCCGCCTGGGTTGCCTGAAGCTGGGCTTGGCTCAATTCGACGATTGAACCCAGCCCCAGCTTGTAGCGCGCTTGCGACAGATCCAGTGCCAGCTGCGCTTGCTCTAAGAGCTGCCGGGTGACTCCCCTGCGTTCATAAGCGGCCTTGGCGGCAAGCCAGCAGGTGCGAACATCGCGCCCGATACGGTTTCGCAAATCCAGCACGCGATCCCTTGCCGCCTCGGACCGCAAATCTACCTCGCGCGCGCGGGCGGTGTAGAGAAACCCGTTGAAGATTGGAATATCCACGTTTGCCCCCACGGCGCCGTACCAACTCGAGAGATGGTCATTCCGCACCGGAGCCCCGCCCACTGTGCCCAGGGCTCGGATCGTCGGGAAAAGCAGGTCGTGCTCGGCCGTCTTCAGCTTCTGGGCTGACCGGTACTGATAGTCGAGGGCCAGCAGTTCGGGGCGCGTGGCAAGCGCTTCGCTGATCAAGGCGTCGACGCTGGCGGGCGGAGCTGTCATCGGTTTGCTGTCTTCGACCAGAACAAAGTTCTGAGTAGCAGGGCAGCCCAGCACGGCCGACAGACTCGCGAGCGCTGCGTCTTGGTTGTTCTGGGCGTCGAGCAGGAGAAGCTTCGCCTGGGCCAAATTCACGTTGGCGAAGCTCAGGTCCAGATCCGATTTGAGCTTGTTCCTGGCTAAAGCGCCGACCCGATCGGCAAGCACCCGGCGGGCACTCACGGTTTCCTCGGCAACCCGCAGGACTGCCTGGGTCTTGAATGCATGGAAGAAGGCCTGATGCACCTCCAGCAAGATCTGTTCTTTGGTGGCGAGGGCGGTCTGAGCCTCGGCACGGGCCGACAGATTCGCACTCGCCACCAGATTGTTGGTACGCCCGAAGTCGGTGATGAGCTGACTCACGTTG
>WNFR01002346.1_pt1 | contig 24442 bp, 20 predicted proteins | sample 5400221 | NCBI WGS metagenome assembly WNFR01 (sample SAMN13153357, study PRJNA577476) | soil metagenome | isolation source: 40 cm soil under Madrone tree | place: USA:California | collected 2016-06-14 | reverse complement strand
AACCCGGAGACAGTTATCCACAGGTCGCGGCAAAATCACGATTTTCTGTTGGTCACGTTTTGGTCACAGAATCGCCGAAAACCACGCCTGGCGCGGACCATGACGGGTTCGAATCCCGCCCTCTCCGCCATTGGTTTTCATAGGCAAAACCTAGGTTTCGCGCGGAACCTTGGTGGCTGTCTCGTATCGAGCGCTTATCTAACCTTGAGTTCCGCAAAATAAATGGCGGATCAAGTTTCCCCGATCCGCCATCCAGCACGTTGTAGCTGAGCTACCTTGCTATCGTATTGGTGCACAGCAAACTGGCAAAAACATTGTCCTTCGACGTTGGCACAAACGGAGCCGCGAGTACGTTCGATGCAGCCGCATTGGCAATCAGAGTCGGTGCCTCGGACGGGAGCAGGAAGCGCTGCTGGACAGCCACGTTCACAGCACGCGTCACGACACAGACGTAGCCAGCATGGGTGCCGTACCGCTCCTCGAGTGACGGACGCGGGTCACCGGCTGCAACGCGGCCAGCCATGGTATCCCAGAAGGGCCAATAGCCTCCGCTGTTACCCGCCCCGGCAAAGACTTGGCCGACGCTGCCCGGGCCGTTACTTGCATTGGGCCCATACCAGCCGGTCGTGGCCAGGTTCCAACCGACGTAAGTACCCAGCGGGGCCTCTCCCAGCACCGTTCGCATGCCAGTGACGTTTTCGTTACCGTCGGCGTTCACCCTCGCTGCAAAGTAGGGAAGCACAGCGTTGATGATGGGTGGCTGGATAGATGGTATGCCACTCTGCTGATCGTAGTTCTCTCCGGGTCCGAAATCGTAGACGAAAGGCACCCAAGCCTGATCCCCTCGATACGTCAGACGGGGGACGGTCAGGGAAAAATCGGGATATCCTTCGGCCGCGGCTGTGTTAGGCACGAGCTCTCCGCGCGCAATCGTGGGATAGACGCTCGGCGGCATCGGCGTACCCTGCATGATCAACTGGATCAAAGCAAAGTTCAACGCATTGTTGGTATGCGTCGCCGGAATTGGACTCGTGGGAAGCGACTGAGCGGCCGGTGTGGCGATCGTCGCCGGCGAAGTCCAGGTGAAGTTGGCCGCGCCGCCGCCGTGCGTGCCACCCGGCGTGAAGTACCGATGGACATTAGAAGGTAGTGGAATGTCCTCAATGCAGGTGAAGCCGCACAGGCTCGCCGTGAACTTCTCGGAATAGAGCTCCGCCGAAGCGAAGGTCTCCAGGATCTCCGGGCACGTGTTGTTTTGCGCGCAGCGGTGCAACATGCCGTTCGCCGGAAGGCCACGGGCCAAGTTTGGATAGTCCGCCCACCAGACCGGTGCTTCGTCGCCGCCCATGTACAGATACATGAGGTTATTCGGCTGACCCCAACGGATGTTCATGACCATCATCCGCCCGTCGATCTGCGGCCAGGCGCCATCGAAGAGCTTGCGGCCGCTTTCGTCCTTGTTGAAACCGTAGAAGATAAAGGCATGAAGGAATGCGGCCGACTGCGACCCGCCAACGGTGGACGCTTTGGTGATCGTGCCGGCGATCGGGTTCGATCCCCCACCCGCGGCAACCGTACCGTAGCGGAGGAAAGACCCCAGGTCGCGAAACGCGGCAAATCCCACACCGAGCACCAACGGGTTCTTCGCCGTGTAGGCCATTTCATACAAAAGGTTGGGATTGAACGTGCCGGTCCTCAGACAGATCCAGTTGGGATTTGGCGTGCCGGGCCAGCCACTCGGGCAATAGGCCCAGGCCCACTGGTCGCTCGCGATCGGCGTCTTTGCGCCGGTCACCCCTGTGAACGTTTGCGAGGACACGGTCCAGAACTGAGCCTGGCTCGTGTCCATGCTTACCGGCTGGTAAGGCACAAACGCCGGCGCCTGGATGACTAGCTGTGCGGTGCTAGTGGGTGCGCTTCCGACGGCCAGGCCGCACCCATTCGTGCCGGTGCACACGTGACCGTACACCTGACCTGAAATGGGTGGCTGTCCGCTCCCATTCGTGGCCACCGGCACCTGTGCGACGAAGCCCGCCAGGGTTTTGAGACCCCCCGCACCCGCTACGTCAGGTACCTGAGGGCCAGTAAGCGCCCCAGTGGTGGTGTTCAGGCTGCCGTAAGGTCCGGAGTTCAGATCGAAGCAGGGATAGGGGATCGCCACGGACGGCGAGCATTGCGCTAGAAGGTCGCCCTGCCAACCGCTCTGAACGTAAGTTACCCCCTGTAGCATCGTAGTCGTGGTGATTGAGTTGCCTCCACGGTTCGGCACCGAGTGGATCATCAGTCCGTTGCGCTGTGCCGGATCGGTCGGCGTGATGATCTGAAAGTTGGCGACATATTCGACCCTTCCGGCGCCGTTCTTCGGCGCAAGACTGATGTCGGTCAGGACCGTGTTGGGATCGCTCGGATTGACGTCGCCAAATGACCGGCCCACATAGACCGTATAGGAAGTCGGGGTGCCGGGAGTCGCGGTTCCCAAGGTGATCGGCGTGAAGTTGATGGTGGCCGTCTGATCGATGACGATCCGTTGGATGTTGGCATCACTCGGCGAGCTCCAGCCGATCACTGCACCGAACCCGAAAGCCGATACGAGATACAGGAGCGGCCTGCTTGTCTTCGGATACATGGTCATTTCCTCCTTTTGTACTTGACATGATTGGGATGGTCGCCGCACTCGAGCATGCGTATGGCTTCATCCTCGCAAGAATGTTTTGGAGAACGGATTAATGTTAGCCGGAATTATCTCGCAGCCGCACTCTCGCAGTGCGAACTACTGAGCTAACCCGCTCAACGGCAGCCAACGGAAAAAACGCAGAATGTCTCGAATACCGGGGCAGTCCGCCTTAGGCCAACCTCGCTAATGCTTTTTATCCCGGCATCTAACGCCAGCACCGGAAAAAGCATTACCACGGTTGGAAAAAGCGGTCAACGGATTGCCCTCGGGCGAACCGACTTGAAAGAGTCTGTGAATTCAGCGTAGCCATAGCTTGTGATGTGTCCATATTGAGGCTATACTATGTCTATATCTAGACACATCTTAGGGAAAATAGAATGCCCTCAGCCAAGCTTCAGGCACCACGTAAGCGGCGACATGGCAAGAACGCCGTAGCCAAGGCAGTGCGCGCGAAACGAGTGCGGGCGGCCACCGCACGGCGCGAACCCGCGTCCGAGACTAGGGGCGTTGTCGCCTATCATTCAACGAAGGGCGTGGACGACTACGTACGCCAGGTCGCGCGCGCGACGCCGCTCCAGCTCGTGGAGATTGAGCGCCAAGGTGTCCTTGGCTCATTCATCAAGGATCTGTCCAGACGGATGGAGATTCCCTCCTCGCGCATCTTTACGATCCTCGGAGTGCCCAAGGCAACTGCCGAGAAGAAGGCCGCCGCAGGTGAAAGGGTCGAAGGCCGTGGCGGTCAGGCTGCTATCGGGATGGTCAAACTCCTTGGCATCGCCCAAGAGATCGTCGCAAACAGCACGGCGAACGAGGCGAAGACGTTCGATGCCACGAAGTGGCTTGGGCAATGGATCGAACGCCCGCAGCCTGCTCTCGGCGGTCGCAAGCCTGCCGATCTGCTAGACACACCCACGGGGGTCGAACTGGTCGCACGGCTGCTGGGCTCGATCGAGAGCGGTGCTTATCAGTGAAGCTCTGGCGTATTGCGCCTGAAACCAGCGAATACGCAGCAACTGATTTAAGCGGCGCGGGTGCAGCCAAGCATCCAGGACGCTGGAACGACTACAAGCAAGAGGTCGTCTACTGCGCGCAGACGATTGCCATGGCGGTGTTGGAGACCGCTGCGCACGTTGACGATTCCGGACTGCCGTTGAATCGATACCTTGTCGAGATCGACGTGCCCGATGTAATGTGGGCGCGGCGTGAGGAGGTTGATGTTGCCAAATTGCCTCCGACCTGGGCAGCCATCCCAGCGGGTCGGGCGAGCGTGAAGATCGGTTCCGACTGGCTCGCGTCGCTTCGGTCGCCTATCCTGATGGTGCCGTCGGTGATCGTGCCGGAGGAGTGGGTCTCGCTGATTCATCCTGGACACCCTTACATTTCCGCGATCACGGCACAGACGGTGCGCCGCTTCGAATACAACCGGCTATTCCGATCCTGAGGCGTGCACGTCGGGAATGGTCACGGTTCGTTGGTAACCTCGAAAGTTAGTTCTGCATGTCACAGAAGACGGAGAGAATCAGCAAACCGCGCGCCAGCGGGAATCTGCGCATCGGCGATCACTGGAACGCGATCACGATCATCGCGCTGTCGCAGAGCAATCCGCTGAAGGCAGTGGCTGAGCTGGTCGAGAACAGCATCGATGCGCGCGCTAAAACGATCGTCATCACGCGAGGCAGGGAGAAGGGACAGCATTACCTGCGCGTGAAGGACGACGGCGAGGGCGTGCGCAGGAATGCGGACGGCGAACCGGATTTCCACTACGTAGCCACGCACGTCTGCGACTCCATCAAGCGGCGCCTGAAAACGGAAGGCACGCGGGGATTGCAAGGCGAGTTCGGGATCGGCCTGTTGAGCTTCTGGACGCTGGGCGAAGAGCTTCTGCTCACGTCGGCTGGCGACAACGGACGCGCCCACCAAATGCATCTGCGCAAGGGCGACCCGAGCTACCGCATCACGCAGCGGCCGGCACTTTTCCCCGAGCTGGGGACCGAGGTTCTGATCAAGGGCATCCTGCCGGGCATCAAGAACTTCAGCGGCGAGAAGATTCCGCGTCGTCGATCGGACCGCGCGGACCGAATTCAAGGTCGAGCCGCGTCAGTTCGAAGGACGACTGCTGCACGAGCTCGACGACGCCTTGCCGGCGCAAAGCGAGGTGTACGCCGAGCTCTACCTGCACGCGCATTCGCCGGCCAACGCGGTATCGCTCTATCGTTCCGGCACCCGCGTGCTCGGAAATCTCACGGAGCTCGAGGCGTTCGCGCGCATGCCTTGGACGAGCGGCTATGTGCAGGGGATCATCGACGCCCCGTATCTCACCCTGACCCCAGGAACGCGGCTGGGCGTCATCCACGATGCGGCGTTGGCGCGCCTCGCCGAAGAGCTTGCACCGCTCGAGGCGCGGCTTGCGAAGATCATCGAGGACCAGCAGCGGGCGGAAGAGGAGCGGACGAGCCGCGATGTGCTGCGCTCGGTGCAGGGCGCGCTCAAAGAGGCGCTGCTTGCACTGCCGGCCGAGGAGTACGACTGGTTCGACCTGCATCGGGGCGAAGGCAAGCACCGGCCGAGGACGTCGGCCAAAGGGGCAGCGGGCGAAGCGGCGACGGCAGAAGAGCAAGCGGTCGCGATGGAGGCCGGCGCCCACGGCCAAGGCTCCGAACCGCAACGGCAGTTCTTCGAATACGCCGGTCCGCTGTTTTCGGTGGTCATTTCGCCGACATCGAGCGTCATCGAAGTCGGCGGCTCGCGCGCGTTACGCGCGATCGCGCGGGATCGGGCGCGACGACCGGTAGAACAGGATCTGACCCATGCCTGGAGGATCCTTGAAGGCGAGGGAACGCTCGACCCTACCGACGGAGAGATCGCCGCGTTCCGCGCGAGCAGCGAACCGGGCCTCGCACGCGTCGAAGTCGTCGTTACCCAAGGCGATGTGGTCTGCAGGGCCGAAGCACAGATCACGGTGACCGCCTCGCTTGTCAGCAGGACGGGTAGCGGCGATTCGACCTACCAAGGGCTTCCCGGCTACACCTACCACAAGGCGGCAGGGGAGCTGTGGCGTTCGCGCTTCGATGCGGAGCGCAACCTCGTGGTGATCAACAACGGCCACCGGGATTTCGTCTACTCGGCGCGCAACAAGATGCTGAAGCTCCGATACATCTGCCGGCTGTTCGCCAAGGAGCTGGTGCTCAAGAACTTCGTCGGCATTCCGCAGGATCAGCTACTCGAGCGCTTGCTGGAGCTGACGTTGTACACCGAGGAGAATCTGCGCTAGAGACTATTGACAACGGTCGCCCGAGCCTATGCTCGCCTTGCGGCCGCTCACCGGCCGGCTTTGCAGCTTAAGGCGAAAGATCACATCACCACTAAAGCGAACACGGAATGAGCAACAAAAAGACTTGCTTCGTCGTCATGGGTTTCGGCAAAAAAGTCGATTTCGAAACCGGCAAGGAATTCGACCTCGACATGACTTACAAGAACGTCATCAAACCTGCGGTCGAAGCTGCAGGTGTGGAATGTATCCGCGCCGACGAAATCACCCACGCGGGACTGATCGATGTGCCCATGTATGAGCGCATCCTGGAAGCAGACCTTGTGGTCGCGGACATCTCCACCGGTAATCGCAACGCGATTTATGAGCTGGGGGTGCGTCACGCCTTGCGCCCCCACACCACCATCATCATCGGCGAAGACAGCAATACCAAGATTCCCTTCGATCTGAACCATATTGTCATCCGCAAATACCGCCATTTGGGTGAGGACATCGGCGCGTCGGAGGCAAGACGGATGAGCAATGACCTGACAACGGCGATCAACGAGTTGCTCGCGGCGCAGGACCCGCGAGCGGATAGCCCTGTCTATACTTACATTCCGCGCCTCCAACGTCCCGCATTGATTCCTGCCGAGGCGGTGGCTGCCATCACATCTGCTCGCGGGCCAGCCGCACCCCCACCGCCACAGCCGAGCGAGACGCATGGGGCGATGATGACTCTCGCGCGAGAGGCGCAGGCGCGGGAGGACTTTGCGACGGCGAAGAGTCTGCTCGGCTCGATCGTCGCGCTCATGAAGAGCCAGTCGCCCGACCGCCCAGTCGACGCGTCAATTCTGCAGCAACTTGCTTTGGTGACTTACAAGAGCAAGCAGCCTACCGCCCTGGAAGCGCTGCGCGACGCTTGCGCGATCCTGACCACGCTTGAACCGGACACTACCAATGACACCGAAACTCTCGGCTTGTGGGGTGCGGTCCACAAGCGGCTGTGGCAGTTGACCAGAGATCGGACCAGCCTCGACGGAGCCGTGCGCGCGCTCGAGCGCGGCTTCTTTATTCGCAATGACTATTACAACGGCATCAACCTCGGCTATATGCTCAACGAGCGAGCGCTTGCGCAAACCGATCTTGCGGAGGCGACTGCCGATTTCATCCTTGCGCGGCGGGTGCGCCGCGAAGTCTGCGAGATCGCTGAGGCTTGGTGGAAGGAAGCGAGCAAGACTGGCAGCGAACAGCCGCCGGACAAAATCTATTGGGCGCTCGTCACGCTCGCCGAAGCCGCCTTGGGACTCGGCGACGAAGATGGATCCAAACGCTGGTTCGAAGAGGCCAAAGCGCTGCAGCCCCCGCCGGCAAAGTGGATGATCGAATCGACCGAAACCCAACTCGCCAATCTCCGCGAGCTCCTAAAAGTCGCCGCGGCGAAAGGGATTCCGCTGCAAGCGCCGCCACCACCAGTGGGAGGAGCCACCCATTGACGACTGGTGACAAGCCGCGGAAGGTATTTCTATTCAGCGGGCACATGATCGACGCTCCGGATCGCAAATCGCCACGATTCCCTGCCGATAAGGTTGCGATTGCAGGTGCTGAGATTCAAGCAACGCTCGATCGACTTGGAGCCAACGCAAGCGATCTTGCGATTTGCGGTGCCGCATGCGGTGGGGACCTCCTGTTTGCCAAAGCAGCGCTCGCGCACGACGCACGGCTGGAGCTTTACATTCCTTTTGATGAGTCCACGTTTCTCGCAAAGTCCGTCGACTTCGCGGATGCCGACTGGCGCAAGCAATATGAATTGGCGAAGCGTCGTGGGATGCTTCACATCATGCCCGATGAGCTAGGGTCACTACCCGACGGGGAGGATCCGTATGAACGAAACAACCGCTGGATGCTTGAGGCGGCGTCGAGGTTCGGGTCCGAGAAAGTGGACTTTATTTGCCTTTGGAACGGAGAGGGTGGCGACGGGCCAGGGGGTACGCAGCACCTCATGAATGAGGTGCGCGAACGTTCTGGCCGCGCTTACTGGCTTGATACCACCAAGCTCTGGACCTGATAGCACGAAGCTGGCTTGTCGTAAGCAGACCCCCATTCCCGGGGTCAAGACTTGCTAAGACGGTGACGTCGCGGCCATCACGGCTGAAACATAATTGACCGGCGCGTGGTCTGCCAGCTCACGCACCCCGACGTTGTCCCCGCGCCATGCGTGATACTTGATCGGGTATTCGAGAAACGCTTGGAACCGGTCTTGCGCTATCGAGGCCTCGCCTGGATCAAAAGTGACGCTGCGGTCCCGCGCGATGTAGTACGGCTTGCCCACATGCTGGTAACCCAGCGGTTCCGGTGGAATCCGCGTAACGACGTCACAACAATCGACGTAACGGAAATTCTTTACATTCTTCAGTGCATCCACAAAGTCAGAGTCTCCCACGAGGGGTGATCCAAAAGTATAGAGGGCGCTTGGAGCCTTGACGCTGGCCAGCAACGTGGCCAGCGCTGCGCCCAGGCTATGGCCGGTGAAGAGCACACGGCCCGCGATGGCTTGAAGCGCCTGCTCAAGTCCAACCAGCTGAGCGAGTGCTGTCTTGAAACCGCGATGCACGTTGCCTCCGTGGTCCCAATGGACTGGCACCGCATCGATATCGTCGGCCACGTCGGTGGGATCACCTGCATCCGTTCCGCGAAAGGTGACTACGGCCAGTTGCTGATCATGACTCACGGCCAGGAAGCAATGCGTGCCCCTTCCATCTGGCGTTCCTCGACTCTCGAAAAAGCCGGCAACGCTAAAGCCGATGCTGGCCAGCTCAGTGGTGATCCTGGCTTGATTGAACGCGAAATTGGAATCAGACCGGCAATATGCCAGCCGCGCCAACTCCGCGCAAAGCGCCGAGTCAGACTTGGGAGCCCCTGCGGAAAAGAATTTTGCGTTCCTGCAAGGAAAAAAAAGATCCTCTTTCTTTGCGCTATAGGCGACGTTACCATTCATATCATCCTCCGCCTGCGATAGCTGGTGAGGCTGGGACAAATTGCTTCCGTGCGATGTTGGCTGCTTGGTTCGCCGGCGTCAACCATCGCGCACCGAGGCTTTCTCCGGCACGGTCGGAGTTTCTGAATGCAACGCCAGCGCTGGCAACCGGCCGACCAATCGCCGCCCGAAATCGGCGGGCGACGCACCAAGCCCAGCGCGAAGGCGCGGATCGCGTGGTTGAATCCTCTATCCTTCGATAAACTATTCCGCGCGGTGACCAATATCGTCAGTCGCGTTTTGTGGCCTTGATGGAGTGCTCTCTGAAGGGAGTCGCGATATGAGCGATCTACCTGCATTCGAAGAAGTCCATGTGATATCGGACATCCACATGGGCGGAAAACCCGGCTTCCAAATCCTGCGCGAGACCAATCGGCTCGCAAATTTCATTCGCTGGGTGGCGAAGCAGCGGCCGGATGGCCACGTGGCGCTCATTCTGAACGGCGACGTGTTCGATACGCTGGCCGAGGACATCCGCGGTTACGTCGCGGTCGACGAAGCCGAGGCTACCGTGCAGCGAATCATGAACGACGCTTCCTTCGCGCAAATCTGGGACGCGCTCGCCGAATTCGCGGTAACGGAGGGACGCACACTCGTCATCATCATCGGCAATCATGACATCGAGGTCGCATTCCCGCCGGTGCAGCGTCTGATTCTCTCGCGCCTTGCCGGAGACAACTTGCCAGCTCGGGCTCGCATCGAGTTCTCCACGGCCGGGGCCGGCTACACTTGCATGGTTGGCGATGCACGCATCTATTGCATTCATGGCAACGAAGTCGACCCGTGGAATTACAACCGCTACGAGGATCTCGCCAAGGTCGCGCGCCGCCTCAACGCAGGCCAGTCACTCGAGCAGAGCGAATGGACGCCGAACGCCGGCACGAAGATGGTCAAGGAAGTGATGAACGGCGTCAAACGGACATACAGGTGGATTGATCTCCTCAAACCGGAAACGTCGGCTGCCGTCGGTGCGCTGGTCGTGCTCGATCCCTCGCAGGCCAGCAAAATTTCCGATCTCGTCGGCATCGTCGGGCGGCTGGCGCAAAGCAGCGGGCAGGTCGATCAACGCCTGTCGGCGGAGGGATTCCATCGTCCCGTCGAAACGACGACCGCGGCCGGCGCCGTCGATCAGCTGCTGGGTCCGAATCTCAGGCAAGGCTTGCAGCTCGGCGCCCCCGGCGCAACGGCCCAGGATGCGGACGCCATGTTGCGCACGGCCGAGGAGTCCCTCAAAAGGCCGGGTGCACGCGCGAGCGAGCCCGATGAAACCCTCGGCACCCCGGAACTCGTCTGGGATCGGCTCACCGGCTGGATCACCGGGGTGGGCAAAGACGAGGCCTTGCGCCGTGCCCTCAAGGATTGGCTCGAAGACGACGCGACGTTCGACATCGAGGACCGTGACGACACCTTCAAACAAGTGAGTGCGTCGGTAGGCCCCGCGATCGACTTCATCGTCACCGGTCATACCCACCTCGAGCGTGCCATCGACATGGGTGGCGGCCGCTATTATTTCAACTGCGGCACCTGGATTCGATTGCTCAGGTTCACGAATGCGATGCTCCAGGACACGGCATCATTTCACTCGGTATATGAAGTCTTGATGAATGGTCGAATGGAGACCATCGACAAGGCCACGTTCGGCGATTTGCCTTTCGTGCTGGACCAGACTAGTGCCGTTTCGATCAAAAGCGACCGTGGAAAGGTGATCGGACAACTCACGCATGTTGTCGGCGACGGTACCGGCATCCCCCATATCGAAAAACAATTCACGAGGCCGTGACATGACCGATATCCGCAAGGTCAAGCTTGAATTGTTACGGTCCGGACCGGCCCACAATCAACTTCTCTCCCCATTGACACCCTATCTGGCGCTGTGCGGTGCCGATGGGCCGGTCACGGTGAACATGCCCTTCGAACATCGGCAATTACTCAGCCGACTCGACCGGTTGCGTTACGCGATGAACGGCTCGGCGATCGCCGCTTCGCAACAGGAAGCCGAGTTGCGCGAGATGGGCGAGGCGATCGGGCGGGTTCTGGGTGAAGTGCCTGCGCTGCTCTCCGAGCTTAGCAATGCACGCTCGGAAGGCGGAAGGCTAGTGCATCTGCGGCTTTCGCTCTCGGCGTTCGAGCTTGGCCTGCTCCCGTTCGAGGCGGCGGTTGCCCCGGACGGGTTTCCCGGCTCCGGGTCGCCGTTGTTCCTCCAGTCGCGCACACCGATTACCCTTACGCGTGAAATCCGCCGTGGGCAACCGCTGGGAATCCAATGGAATCGAAAGCCGCGGATTCTCTACGCATTCGCAACGCCCGACGGGCTTCCGCGCGTGCCCGCTCAGGCACATCTGCAGGCGATCCGGCGCGCACTGGATCCCTGGGTCAAGGTCCGGGATGACCCCGATTGCCGCCTCGAAGAAATCAAGTCGATGCTGACGGTCATGCCGAATGCGAGCTTGGAGGGCATTCGCAACGCATGCACGGTGTCAGAGTACACGCACGTGCATATTCTGGCGCATGGCGCTCCGTACGAGCAGGCAAGGGACGCCCGCTACGGCATCGTCTTGTCCAGCGATACGGACCAGTCGAAGGGTGATGTCGTCGACGGCCAGCGGCTGGCAATCGCGCTCGGCGCCTGGGACTCCAGCGGCAGGGCGAAGTACCCCCCGACGGTCGTGACGCTGGCGACCTGCGATTCGGGAAACATCAACACCGTACTGACCCCCGGAGGAAGCGTCGCCCACGAGCTCCACGCAGCGGGCATTCCCTGGGTCATCGCGTCGCAGTTTCCACTCTGGATGCGAGCATCGTCCATCGCCGCAGAAGTGCTCTATTCCGGCTTGCTCAGCGGTGCGGATCCGCGGTGGGTGCTCTTCGAGCTGCGACAGCGCCTGCGCGCCGACTCGCCCGGAACGCACGACTGGGCGAGCATCGTCGCGTATGCCACCGTTCCCGGGGACTTCGATAAACAGGTCGAGGCGTTTCGCGATCAACAAGTGCGACGGAAGCTGGAGGTGAAATTCGATCGCATCGACGAGCTCGTCGGCGCGAACATGGAAGACCCGAGCCAACGGATCGTAGACGACAAGGCGGCTGTCGAGGCGGAGCTCGACACTCTCAGCGACTCGATTCGCGCCGACCTCGCGGCCTGGGCCGATGAGCGGGCAGCCTGCGACAACACCAAGGTGAAAGCCGAACGAATCGGCATGAGCGCCGCGAGCGAGAAGCGCCTGGCCATCGCCTATACGCTCGCGGGGAAGCAGGAAGCCGGCAAGGAAGCGTACAAGAGATCACGCGACCTATATCGCACTGCGCATCAAATCGAACCGTTCAATCACTGGGTCATTACGCAATATCTCTCCATCATGGCGACGCCGAATTTGGCGGATACCCCCAGTGCGCTGAAAGAGCTGGCTCGAGAATACGGCCCATGGTGGGCGGCGGCGCTGAAGCTTGCGGCGTGGCAACTGGGCAGCGCCAGCGGTCTGGATCAGGTATGGGCATTGGGCACGTTGGCGGAGCTCGAATTGCTTGGCGCGGCTTACGGTGGCACGAACTTCGACGGCGGCCGGGCCGAGAAGGAAATCGCCCGCTGTTGCGAGCAGATAAGGAAGTTTCGCGGGAGCGACCCCTTCCCCATGATGTCCACACAGCGCCAGTTCAGGCGCTACATCCAGTATTGGAATCGCAATGAGTGGGCTGGACTCGCCCGTGCAGCGCTCACGGCATTGGAGACCGACGCAGGGGACTGAGGGTTTAGCAGTGGTAAAAAAATACACTTTGCTGCTGTACTATGCTTCCTTTGAAACGGGCTTTATCCCGATGGTTGTCGCATGGAGAGGTGTTGTGTCTGACGCGGGTGCTGTCATTTGTTTCTGGGGTCCCCCAGCAGATACCGTCCAAAAACTCGTTTGCAGGCTTCTGATGTTCTGTCACCAAGTGTCCCATCCTCTTTTACATAGATCCCGGGGAAGCGATTTAAGAAGCGTTGGAGCTCAAGGGCACCCGCTATGACCTTGCCTGGCGCGTACTTCAACGACTCGAGCGAAAAATTCGCAAATGCGTTGTCTGCGACATGGGGCTCGGCGGTTAGTTGTCCTTTTTCAGCGATCCGGCGCAACAGCGTTGCCGCACCGCACTGGCGCGACACGGCGCTCTCGGACCACGTCCCATCGGCCACGTACTTACCAGAAACGTAATGGTTGGAGCCGCTCCAAAGGTAGGGTGATTTGACGTCGGGATGATAGAGGCGATACCCCCAACCGTTATAGCCTTCCAGACAATACAGAATGCCGGGAACGGACCAGTCCTTCCATCGCGTGAGGCCGTCAAATTCCAAGGCGTCCGCTGCGCTGTCTTCCCAAGTGAACGGCGCATTTCCCGAATTTGGCCGGCCACCTGGCTCGTGGATGGTGCGCGCAGTCAAGGGATCGCCGTTGTGAAGATGCTGATCGAAATTTTGCGAGCATTCCATATTGTGGATTATGGCGATTATCGACCAAGGAATACCGAACGGATCGCCTATGCCCGCATAGCGCGACTTATTACCGATGAGGGCTGAGACGAGGCGGTCGACTTCAACAGCTTTGGCCGTCTTGATCTGGCACCGGTCAAAAAGGGATTGGTACTCAGCGCGAAGCGCTTCGGTTAACTGAACTTTGGCCATAGCGCGATCGTCTGGTCGTCCCATTGGCGTAACAGGTACGTGCTCCGAGCCTAGCTATCGTGTTATCCATCGTGCGCCCGTATCGTGGCACATCCGACGCGCCGCGCGAAACTGCGCGGCTGGCGCCGGCGAGCCTACATCTGCTTGAACAGATGATTGAAGGTGCGGCTCACTTCGAGTTTTTCCTGGCTGCCCTTCACATGCACAATCTGACGGCCGCGGAAGTCGCGGCTGACCTGCTCGACCGCATCGACGCGAACCACGGTGGAGCGATGGATTTGCCAGAATTCGTCCGGATCCAGCTCATCGATCAGCTCTTTGATCGGCTTGCGGATGAGGGCTTCGAAACCGCGGGTCTGCACTCGAGTGTATTTGTCCTCGGCGCGGAAGAACAGGATGTCGCTGGTCGGAATCATCCGTATATTGGCGCCCACGCTGGCCTGTACCCAACGCATGTATTCGCGTGGCTTCAGGGCGCTGGTCCCCAATCGTTGCGATAGCTGCGCCAGCAGGTCATTCATCGGATCCGGCGCTTGCTTGAGCCGCGCGCGCAGGCGTTCGCAGGTCAGCGCCACCCGCTCCGGGTCCGCCGACGCCGGCTTCAGCAAGTAATCGACCGCGCCGTGCTGGAAGGCGCTGATGGCGTACTGATCGTGGGCGGTGACGAAGACCACATGGGCTTGGCCGGCGAGCGCTTGGGCAGCCTGGATACCGTCCATCCCGGGCATGCTTATGTCGAGAAACACGATATCCGGTTCGAGGTTCTGCACCATCGCTACTGCCTCGCGGCCATTGCTGGCCTCGCCCACGATTACGAGCTCGGGCCAAGCTGTCTTCAGGCTGGTAATAATCTGGTCGCGCATCAGGCGTTCGTCGTCGGCAACGACGGCGGTGGGGGCGGGCAGGGGATGCATGCTGGCGCTCGTCCAATCAGGCCGGGGGTGTGGTCGGGGCGATTTCGTAGGGCACTTTGATGGTGGCACAGGTGCCGCCCCAGGGCGGCACGCTGATGATCAGCTCGGCGCGGTCCTTGTACAACGCCTTCAGCCGCTCGCGGACATTGGCCAGTCCTACGCCGCCTTCGCCTTTGGGCATAAAGCCGACGCCGGTGTCGAGCACATGGACTGCCAGTTGTCCGTCGACGAGCGTGGCACCGATCTCGAGCCGCCCACCCTCGACCTTCGGTTCCAGGCCATGCTTGATCGCGTTTTCCACCAGGGTCTGCAACATCATCGATGGGAAGACCGCCGATTTCAAGTTTTCCGGAACGCTCAGTAACGGCTGCAGGCGTCCTTCCATTCGGACCGCCATGATTTCCAGGAAGGCGCTGCAAAGATCGACCTGCTGACCCAGCGAGGAGCGGCTGCCTTCGCGCATCTGCGGCATGGCCGAGCGCAGGTAGCGAATCAAGCTCTGTTGCATTCTGGAGGCGCGCGGCGGATCGGTTTGGATAAGCTGGTCGACGCTGGCCAAAGTATTGAAGAGGAAATGCGGCTCGATCTGGGCCTGCAGCGCTTCCAGGCGCGCTTCCAGCACGGTGCGCTCGAGCTGTTCGGTTTCGGCCCGCTGGGTGGCCTCGTTGGCGGTCAGTTCCGCTCTGCGTTTGCCGCCCGCCACCGCCTTGATGATGAAGGAGGCAACGATCAGCGCGAAGACCGGATTCGGGTGCTTGAATATGCCGCCCAGTATCAGGGCCAGCAATGAAACAAGCAGCAGCTTCTTCCACGACACCACGGCCAGCCAATCGAAGAAGCGCCACCACACCACGACGATGCCATCGCGGATCTCACGCATCGTTTGTCGGGTTCCGGATGGCGAGGCGGGACCGCTCTTGCCGCGTTCGGCAGTGTTGCCGGTGCCTGGGCTGCGTTGGTCGGGATTCATCTTGTTGCGCTCTGGTCGCCTACTTGTCAAAGGGCAAGATTACGGGAGGGGACGGCTGGGCTCCAGCGCGGCAAGACACAATGCGCGCAGGTAGGGCTGAAATGCAGGAAACCGTCATATTCGGTCGGGCCGTGGCGCCATGCTTCGCGTACCGGCACGGGACCGTAGGGCGCCGCGCCCTCGCAGTGTCTGGGCGCTGTTGCCTGCTCGTACCTACGAAGGCTTTCCGACTTGCATTAAGATTTGACGTTATACGGGAGAATGGTGATCGCAGAGCATTCTCGCTTTACGGCACCAGCGCGACGAGGATTACCAATGAGGAATGTTGCGTCAACAGGTACTCGAACGCTGCGCCCCGTTCCTTTCCCGCGCAGGCAGAAACCCAGCCTTGGTGCTCACTGGAGCGGTCGCTAGTCGGATGGGCGCTTGTCGGTCGTAAGCGTCCATCCAGAGAGGGGGCAAGATGAATAGATCAAAGTTCGGCGTCTCGGTGTCGTTCGCCTTATTGGCCACCGTAGTCATTCCAAGTTACGTGCCGCAAGCGCAGTCCCGTGAGATCGGGGAAACGCCGGACTTCGCGCTCCGCCGCGCGCAGGCGTTCCACGACATGTACGCCGGAACCGAAGAGCGAACGGTTCTGCAGGCCGCGAAGCGAATCTTCGCGCTTGGGCCAGCGGCTGGTGCTGCTGAACGGAGGGGTCGACCACTTCCAATTCACTATCCGAGCATCAACAATAACGAACGGCTGCGCGTCTTGACCGAACTCGCGCCGGCGAGGAGGTTCCCAGGAGCAACTTTCCGCATGATGATGCCTACCACGCATCCGGTCATCGGCACCAACTGGCGGAACCTCGGGCCGACGAATTTTGCAGGCCGCGTCTCGGCATTGGCGGTCGACCCCGCGAATTCATCCATCATCTACCGCGGCACCGCGGGTGGAGGGCTCTGGAAATCGCTGGACGGCGGAGTAACCTGGGCGCCGCTCACCGACAGTCTCGGCAATCTATCGATAGGCGCGGTGGCGGTTGCGCCCTCGAATCCGCAAATCATCTACGTTGGCACAGGTGAAGGCGCTCTTGGTATCGACGGCATTGATGGCATCGGGTTCATCAGTTCCACCGACGCAGGCGCGACCTGGACGTTGCCGGTTTCCGTGTCCGCCTCAAAGTTCTTTGCTCTGAACGTCCACCCGACCCACCCGCTCGAGATACTCGCGGCGACCTCGGCCGGCATTCAGAAGTCGACCGATGGCGGCGTCACCTGGACTACCAAGTTGTCTCAGTTTTACGGCACCGAGCTCGCCCGCGTGCCTAATGCTCCTTCGAAAATTCTCGCGACCGTTTGGGACATGGCGAGCGCGAGCGCTAGTGGCAACGGTTTCGTCTATCGTTCCACGGATGCTGGCGAGACCTGGACGAAGATCGGGGGTGCGGGTGTCGCGCCGTTCGACGCCAACACCGGCCGTCTGTCGCTCGCTATCGCGTCGTCCGCTCCATCGACGGTTTACGTTCTCGCCGCTTCTGCGTCGGGCGATGTAAAGGCGTGTGACGCGGATCCGGTGGATCAGGTCGGCTTCTATCGTTCAACGGATGGCGGAGCTACGTGGACGTTTCGTGCCAACCCGATTTCGGGGACCTGCCCGACGAGTCCCGAGCAGGACGGCTTCGATTCGATTCTTGCAGGTCAAGGTTGGTATGCCAACAGTCTGCGGGTTTCCAAATCGAGCTCGAACGAGGTCTACGCAGGTGGGCTGGATCTCTGGAAGTCCACCGACGGCGCAGCGCATTGGACCAAGAAGTCTCATTGGGACGTAGCCCCTTCGAACAATCACTACGTTCATGCGGATATTCATGCCCTGCAGTGGGCAGGCACCAAGCTCCTCGTTGGAGATGACGGCGGGATGAGCAAGACGTCCGACGGCGCCGCGAACTTCGCTCAAATGAACACTGGCGTCGTAACGCGCCAGTACTACTCGGTCGGAATCTCCGCGGTGAACCGTGACCTCGTGATCGGTGGCGCGCAAGACAACGGGACGAACATCCGGATCGGTGCAACAACCAATTACAAGGAGGTGATCGGGGGAGACGGCTTTGCCGTGGCCGTTCATCCGGTGAATCCGCTGATACTCTACGGCACGATCTACAACTCGCGCATCTTTCGTTCGACCGATGGCGGTGCCAATTTCGACAACGAGATCACGCCGAACTTCGGCCCCAACGAGACTCTTCCGTTCATCAGTCCGCTCATGATGGATCCTGCGAACCCGTCAGTGCTCTATACCGCTTCCAATTTTCTATGGAAGACAACCAACGGCGGCACGAGCTGGTCGCGCGTTTCAAGCGCGGACTTGGGTGACGGATCTGCCGAGGGATACGTCACGAAGATTGCCGTCGCCAAGGCAAATCCGCAGCACATCCTGACGGCCACAGGCTCCGGCAACGTCAAGAAGTCGACCGATGGCGGCGCGACGTGGACCGAGCTTCACGGGCTACCAAACCGCCGCTACGCGGCGCACGTCGAGTTCGATCCAACCAATGTCGACGTTTTCTACGTTTCGTATACGACTGCTGCGGCGAGCGGGCGCCTCTTCCGAACGAGCGACGGCGGCGCCTCGTTCGCAACGATCGAGGCCGGGCTTCCGCGATTTCCAGTCCATGTCCTGCGGGTTGATCCGGGTGACTCGAAGACTCTTTATGCCGGCACTGACGTCGGGCTTTATCGCTCCCCCGATAGCGGCGCGAGCTGGGCGAGGTTCGGGACCGGTCTTCCAGCGGTGAGCGTCTGGGACATCGCGATTCTTCCTGATGGCTCGATGATGCGAGTCGCGTCGCACGGAAGGGGCTTCTTTGAACTTCAAATCAGCACTCCGTAGGAGCTGCCGCCGGTATTGATTCGCTATCCGCTACATGGGGAGCGGCCAGCATTCGAGAATGGTCCATGTCTCAACCGATGGCCTGGATTCCTCGCGCCCGGTCCCTGGACGTCGGCGGATCCCGCCGCGAGGGCAAGGATGCGAGCGGATGACCGCCAGCCAGACATCGCGTTCCGCATCGTGCTGTAGTGTCAACCGCCACGAACGTCCACTCGGATCTTTATAAAGGACCGATGTATCGGAGAGATTTCCGTCGCGAATAAGCGGTCCTTTGGGAAGGATCATCTTCAGGGCATCGAGCTGCGGATAACCCGCCTCGCGCCAGGACTTTGTGTCGGACACAGCGGCAATCTGGCGCGAGTCGCGAGAAGCGAGCGCGGCATCGACGCGCTTGAGGAAAGTCTCGTGGGCCGGGGACGTGGGCGTCGGGTCCGACAACGCGGGATTCGCGAGGAGAAAGACAGCGCCGAGGCTCAGAAGAGTGGTCGGCCAGTTCATTCGAAGCAACAGGCGAGGCGGCAGCGTGCGAGGCCAGACGTTCCGAATGTGAAGGAGCCGATTTCGCCGCGAACTAGCGGGTAAATTTCTGACTTGAGTGCACTGGTGGCGGCTCAGACCGGCGAGCAGAACGCGACTGCGTTGGTCCCGGTTCCTTCAGGTACCCACTTGCGGTTGATCATCGCGCGGCGCACTGTCAGATCGACCGTGTGACGATGGTTGGCATCGCTGCGGTTGTCGAAGAAGCGGTAGACAGGCAGCGTGCCTGCCTGGCAGTTGCCAGCCGCGTCCGGCAAAATCACGTAGAACGCCGCACCGTTCTCCAGCACCCACGTCCCGGGCCAGCGCATCTGCACGAAAAGGCATTCGCCGGCGCTCGCGGTATAGAAATGGGAATCGATCAGCGGCAAGGGGCTGTAAAAGCGGCACACCGGCTGCGCATTCGCCGGCGCGAGCGCCGGGTCGATCCAGGCGAAAAAGACCTCCCCGGTGCGCTGAAACCCAGGCAGGGAGGTGTCGATGAACGCGATTTCAGCCGCGTTCGCGGTCATGAAATAGTGGTCCTTGTCGGCGCGGTAGTACTCGATCACGGCTACCGTGCCCGGGGGCGCCAGGCTCGAACTGGATACAGTACCCAGTAATGCAAACTTGGCGTCGAGGAGACCGCCGCCGCATGCCGGGCCCCGCACGCACGAACCTGCCTCATTGAATGTTCGCGCCGTCCCCGAGATGATGCCGAGCACCTGCCCGGGCGTGAGGTTTGCGTTTCGGGCAAGCATCAGCGAGGCGACTCCGGCAACGTGCGGCGCCGCGAAGCTGGTGCCGATACCGATCGCGTAAGCGGGTGCTCGCGGACCGCTGGTGCCATCGTTGGAAAGCGAAAGGATCCAGTCGGCCTGGTTGCCATCGCCGCCGGGCGCCGATACGTCGACGCGGATGCCGAAGTTCGAATAGGTGGCGCGATCGCCTTGCCGCGTGCTCGCACCGACTGTGATGACACCCGCACAGTTCGCCGGCGCGAACATCGACACGTTGATGGAACTATTGCCCGCGGCGATCGAGACCACTACTCCCTGCGCGAGGGCGACGTTGATCGCATCTTGTATCGCCTGCGGGCAAGAGGACTGGCCGCCGAGGCTCAGGTTGATCACGCGCGCCGGATTCGGGTTCAGCGGCGCGCCGGCGACGGGTACGCCCACTGCCCAGAGGATGGCTGCGGCGATGTCATCGAATGTTCCGCCGCAGCGGCCGAGCACCCGCACCGGCAGTATCTTCGCATTCCAATTCACGCCGGCGATGCCGACGCCATTGTCGGTGTTGGCGGCGATCAGACCGCTGACGAAAGTGCCATGCCAGGAGCTCGGTTCGCTCGGCGCGCCGTCGCCGCACTCATTGTCACCCGTATTGTCACCGGGATCCGAGGGATCGCTGTCACGCCCCCCGCCATCGTTGGCTATGCTGGGATCGCTGATGAAGTCGTAGCCGGGCAGGACGCGACCCGCCAGCTCCGGATGCTGCGTGATGCCGGTGTCGAGCACGGCGACCGTCACTCCGGCGCTTCCGATTTCGAGGTCCCACGCCGCGGGGGCGTTGATTCCACCGATGGCATCGTTCAATGACCATTGCCTGTCGAAATCCGGGTCGTTGGGAACACGCTGGGCACGGACGCGGCGAACCGGGTCCGCATACTGGACTGCCACATCGGTTTCCAGCTGCGAGGCCATATTCGCGAGCTCGGCATCCGGCACTGGAGCAGCGAGCTTCAGCACCCACACGTCGCCGATTTGATGGTCGACGCTGATGGCTGCGCCAATCAGCGAATTCCAACGCGGCAACAAGGCCGCCCAGTCCGGTGACGCGGTCCCGGCGACCCTGACCATGAGCTTGGTCCCCGTTTGGGCCCCGGCATTGCCGGTAACGGCCTGCGATTTGGCGACCGAGCCGGTGGCGATAGTCTCCGCCCACAGCACGCTGCGATCGTTACGCAGGCGTTGCACAAGCGCGGCCGCGGCGTCTTGGTCGAGCGGCTGGGCGAGCGTGAATTCGAGACCGCCGGTGCGAGTCGTGCCGGCGAGCGTGAGTGGCAAGCCGGCGAGGGTCTGCAGGCGTGCATTGGAGAGCGTCGGAAGCTGACCCGGCGCAGCAGCATAGGGATGCAGCATCAGCCTGATGCGCGAAACGGTCTCGGCATAGGCGCCAGGCGCAAAGGCGCCAAGGGCCAGCACAAGGACCAGCCATCGAAAGATTTTCCGCACCATGGGTAGCTCCACAAGAGACCCCTGCCGCGGCGCCTCGCTTCGCCGCGTCGAGAGTCGGCCATGCTACACAATGACAATGGGATTGTCATGCGTTCACTGCAGGAAAAGACATTCTCGGCGATGGCTTTAATCGCAGACTGAAGCCTAAGGCGTGCAAGGCACGTCTCGCGCGGGTCGCAAACTGTTACTTTTTCGCCGACGCCTTACGCGATGCCAACGCCGCGCGATAAGGGGCGAGCAGGTTGATCATTTGCGCGAAAACCCTCGGATTCGCGGCAATGACCTCCCCACCGAACAAATATTGATTTTCGCCCTCCAGATCGCCGACCAGCCCGCCGGCCTCGGTAATCAGCAGACTGCCTGCGGCCACGTCCCACGGGTTGAGGCCGATCTCCCAAAAGCCATCGTAATAGCCGGCCGCGACATAAGCTAGATCGAGCGCAGCTGCACCGGGACGCCGAATCCCTGTCGTCGCGGACATCATCGCGCGCATCATCGCGACGTAAGCTTCGAGGTCGCTGCCGTCGCGATAGGGAAACCCGGTGCCGATCAGGCAATCCTTCAAGTGCTGGCGGCGCGAGACGCGCATCCGATGATCGTTCAAGAAGGCGCCGCGGCCTCGTGTCGCGGTGAAGAGGTCGTTGCGCACCGGGTCGTAAACGACGCCTTGCGTCACCTGTCCCTTGTGCCGCACGGCAATCGAAACGCAGTACTGCGGAAAGCCGTGCAGAAAGTTGGTCGTGCCATCGAGCGGATCGATGATCCACAGATATTCGGCGTCGGCATTGGCATCTTTGGCGGTGCCTTCCTCTGCTAAAATCGCGTGGTCCGGATAGGTGGCGAGCAGGGTTTCGACGATCGCAGCCTCGGCGGCGCGATCGACTTCGCTGACGAAGTCTTTCGGTCCCTTGGTCGTGATGGTGAGGCGATCAAGATCGCGGGCGCCGCGGTTGATGATGCTGCCAGCGCGCCGTGCGGCTTTGACCGCAGTAGAAAGCATGGGATGCATGATGAAGTGCGCCGGCTGACACGTCCGCAAGGCCGCGCCACGAAGTTCAGAGCCGCGCATTCTACCCGCATTCGATCCGCACTTGACTGTGTGCCATGGCTTCGCCGCTTGACCGGATCCGCGTTGTGCTATGCGCGACCAGCCATCCTGGAAACATCGGCGCAAGCGCGCGTGCGATGCAGACGATGGGGCTGTCGCAGCTCGTGCTGGTGACGCCACAGCGCTTTCCCGACGCCGACGCCGATGCGATGGCCGCAGGCGCCGGCGCAATTTTGAACGCGGCGCGCGTCACCGCCTCGCTCGATGAAGCGCTCGCAGGAGCGAGCCTGGCGATCGGGTTTTCCGCGCGGCCGCGCGAGTTTGCGGGCATGGTGCTTCCGGTTCGCGCCGCGATGCAGGAAGCGTTGCGTTACGCGGTCTCCGGAGATGTGGCGCTCGTATTCGGAACGGAAATGTCCGGTCTTTCGAATGCGGAGCTGTCCCGCTGCCAGGTTGTCGCGACGATCCCCGCAGTGCCTGATTACGGGTCGCTCAACCTTGCTGCCGCGGTGCAGGTGTCCGCCTATGAGTTGCGCGTTGCCGCCCAGGGAGACACCGTATGGACCGCCCCGGCGTTCGCACCGGCGACGCAGGAAGAGATCGAGCGGCTTTTCGAGCAAGGAGAGCGGGCATTGATCGCCATCGATTTCCTGCGCCCTGCGCAGCCGAAGCGGTTGCTGCCGCGGCTGCGCCGGCTCTTCTCGCGCGCACGCCTGGAAAAGGAGGAGGTCAACATTCTGCGTGGCATCTTGGCCCGCATCGAGGAAAGGGTACAAAACGGCTGGCGGAAATGAAGCTCTACAATACTTGAGTGATTCTGTCGGAAATGTCAGAATAGCAGCATGTTTCCCCGCTTACGCGAAGACATCGCGGTCGTGTTCGAGCGCGACCCGGCGGCACGGACGACTTGGGAGGTCCTGACCTGCTACCCGGGCCTGCATGCGCTCGTTTGGCACCGAACGGTGGCACACCCTCTGTGGACCAATGGGGCTCGGTGGCTGGGCCGCTGGCTGTCGCACTGGGGGCGCTGGCTGACGGGAATCGAGATCCATCCCGGGGCAACCATCGGACGCCGCGTATTCATCGACCACGGGATGGGCGTGGTGATCGGCGAAACCGCCGAGATCGGTGACGACTGCACGCTCTATCATGGCGTGACTCTCGGCGGCACCTCGTGGAACGCCGGTAAACGCCACCCTACGCTGGGACGAGGCGTGGTGCTCGGCGCCGGTGCCAAGGTGCTCGGACCCATTCTGGTCGGCGATCACGCCAAGATCGGATCGAACGCGGTCGTGGTCAGGAATGTGCCCGCCGGCGCCACCGCGGTGGGCATTCCCGCCCGGATCGTGACCGGGGAGGACGCGGCGAGACGCGAGGCGCAGGCGGCGAAAATCGGGTTCTCGGCCTACGCCATCAGCGCCGATATGAACGATCCGATCGTCCAAGCCATCCATTCACTGCTCGACCATGCCGCCTCGACCGACGGCAGGCTGCAAATGCTGATCGACCGGCTCCAGACCGAAGGGGTCGATTGCGGCGATGCCAAGGCGACGGCGGAGCGCTTCGACCCGACCCAGATCAACAAAATGCTTGAGTGAACTCCTCGGGCTTTTAGTTGACTAAAATACTAGGGAATTATAGAATCCCAGCTATGGGTAACGAGTATCAGGCAACAGGCCGACCATCATGAGACTGACGACTAAGGGACGCTTTGCGGTGACCGCGATGATCGACGTCGCGATGCACGCGACCGACGCCCCGGTGACGCTTGCCGGGGTCTCCGAACGGCAAAAGATATCGTTGTCGTACCTGGAACAGTTGTTCGGCAAGCTGCGCCGGCACGGCCTTGTGGCCAGCGTCCGAGGGCCGGGTGGGGGGTACCGGCTGGCGCGTCCGGCCGGGGCCGTCTCGGTGGCAGACGTGATTCTGGCCGTCGACGAGCCCATCGATGCCACGAAATGCGGCGGCAAGGAGAACTGTCTCGACGACAGGCGGTGCATGACCCACGAGTTGTGGGCGGGCCTCAATACCCACATATTTGCCTATCTGCGCTCGGTGACGCTGGAAGAGCTGGTTCGGCAGCAGGAGCGGCCCGAAGTCAATGTCCTGCACGTTCACCATTCTCTGCCGGGCAAGAAACGCGAACCCGCGATCGTGTCCTAAAGCGACAGAAAGCGATGAAAAAACCCATTTACCTCGATTATTCGGCAACGACGCCGGTAGACCCTCGCGTGGCGGCTAAGATGATTCCGTATCTGACGGAGCAT
>WNFR01003213.1_pt1 | contig 24447 bp, 23 predicted proteins | sample 5400221 | NCBI WGS metagenome assembly WNFR01 (sample SAMN13153357, study PRJNA577476) | soil metagenome | isolation source: 40 cm soil under Madrone tree | place: USA:California | collected 2016-06-14 | reverse complement strand
GGACCTAAAACTCAATCCCTTGTTGCGCGAATATTCCGGCATTAAAGGGATGCTTGATTTCCTTCATTTCAGTCACGAGGTCCGACGCGTCGATCAACTCCTGCGGGGCATCTCTGCCGGTCATTACTATATGGAGCGCAGGTTGGGCGGCGCGAATGCTTCGATATTCGTCCAGCACCTCTTCCAGCGGCAGCATTCCATAGCTTAAAACATAAACAAGTTCGTCCATGACGATCATATCGTAATCGCCACTTCGCATTTTCTCCACACACAATTCCCAGGTTTGGCGTGCTGTTGTCTGATCCTGTTCCGGATTCTTTGTATCCCACGTAAAGCCGTCGCCCATGGTGTGGACTTCTATCCCGAGTTTCTCCGCGGCCTCGTGCTCGCCGTACCGGTCGTTCCTGGACTTCATGAACTGAATCATACAGCATTTCAATCCTCGTCCGGCCGCACGCATCATCAAGCCAAGTGCAGACGTTGTCTTGCCCTTACCGTGCCCCGTATTAACAATCAAAAGGCCGCGCGTCTTCTCCTGATAGTCCGCGCGGCGCCATTTATACCTTTTTTCCATACAGCTTTATGGTAAATGGTAAATAGTGAACGATAATGGTTTGCAATAAATGGCAAGTCTTGAACGTTCAATACATGACGGTCAACATGTCGCTTAATATTTAAACTTCAACAAGGTCACTTCGAACCAACTTCATCGCGACAACGTCTCACCCGTCGATCCTCCAACCCACCCGCAAACCCGTCAACCTTCCAAATCTTCACCATTTACCATTTACCATTGACCATTTACTTTCCTCTCACGTTCTTCCCCCTACCAGGGCATCTTCGGTTATTTCCAAATCGTTGCTGACACGGTCAACAGCATCCAGCAACAGTCCCACTATCAAACGCTCTGCTTCGTCCCAATCACCATGCAGCGTGCAACCTGCAGCATTACGGTGGCCCCCGCCTCCAAATTTCTCGGCAACCCGAGCGACGTTGATGTCGCCCTTTGAACGAAGGCTGGTTCGATAGACACCCGGCGACGTCTCTTTCAACATCGCAACCGCCTCAACTTCGCCACACGTCAATGGATAGTTAACAAAACCCTCACCATCTTCTTCGGTTGCGGACGCGCGCTCCTGCATTTCCAACGACTGCCTCAGCCATGCAACTTTGCCGGAAGGATCACGCTTTACCGACGCCATCACTTCCGCCAGCAACTGAATTTTGCTCCATCTGTAACTCGAAAAGACCGCTTGCGCAAGTTTCGCGGGTTTCACGCCCGCTCGAATCAGTTCCGATGCGACCTTAAAAGTGCGTTCCGTTGTATTCGAATAGTGAAACGACCCTGTGTCCGTGATCAATGCGGTATAAACGCACTCCGCAATCTCTTTCGTCACCCTGACACCCATCGCTTTGCACAGGTTGTAAATCATCTCGCCCACGGCCGATGCAGTGGCGTCTATCCAATTTATCGTGCCAAATAAAGCGCTGGTCGAATGGTGATCGATATTGACTACGACCTGTTTTTCAAGGTCGACCAGCCCAGGCCGGTCCACGTCGGAGCACTCAATAACGAAAACCGCATCGTATGGTTTGTCTATAGCTGGTGTGACTCGGATATTTGCAGCGCCTGGCAGGGACCGATAGGAGTGGGGAACGGGGTCGCGCATGATGACTTCGGGGTCTTTATCAAGTGCGCGCAAAAGCCAATAAAGGCCAAGTGATGACCCAAGGCCGTCACCGTCGGGGCGAATATGCGAAGTGATCGCAAAGCGGTGTTTCGCTTCGATCAGCTCGACAACTTGACTTAACATATTTCAAAGATAGGCGAGAAGGGAATCATGCCCTGAATGCATTACTTTAACCGATCAACTCAATATTTATCCCTCGCAACTCACCCTTCATCCTTTCTATTCTCAGGAGGCTCCGCGGTCTGCCGCTGCTGATTGATTTCCATCAGCAACTCATCAACCCGGGCTCCTTTCTCTTCCACCGTATCACGAACAAAATGAATCTCCGGCGTATGACGAAGACTAAGTGCGAAGCCAACCTGCTTTCTTACGTATGGTGCCGCGTGTTCCAATCCCTTCATCGCTTCCTTGATCTCTTCTTCTGTTCCCGACACCACTACATAAACCTTGGCATCTCGCAGGTTGTCACTCATGCGCACATCAGTGACCGTAACCATTGTCAGTCGCGGATCTGTTAATTCGTAGCCGACGATCTGCGCGATCTCCTCCCGCAACATATCGGCAACTCTTTCTGGACGACGCATGGCAAAAACAGATGTTAGATGTCAGAGGCTAGAGGTTAGTAACGAATCCTCGTCGATACTCAGCTCTGTTCCGACCGCCAACTCTCCTAAATCAGATGTTAGATATTAGAAGGCAGAGGCAGGTAGGGTCACTAGCCTCTAACCTCTAGCCTCTATCCTCTGCCTTTCACAGTTCTGTCGCCGCGATCTTCTCGACGATATATGCCTCAATCTGGTCGCTGACTTTTATGTCATTAAACCCTTCGAGACCGATGCCGCATTCAAAGCCCTCGCGGACTTCCCCTACGTCTTCCTTGAATCGTCTGACAGATGCAATGCCGCCTTCCCATGTAACGATCCCATCACGGATCAACCGGGCCCTTGCATTGCGGCGAATTACGCCGTCAACCACCATACATCCTGCGACGGCGCCAATCTTCGGCACACGGAACACTTCGCGAACATCCGCTTTACCAAGAATGCGCTCCTTCTCGATCGCCTCCAGCATTCCGATCATCGCGGCGCGAATCTCTTCCTCGACCTTGTAGATAATCGAGTGCAGCCGAATATCTACGCCTTCGTGTTTTGCCAGATCGGCGGCACGTGTTTCAGGCCGGACATTGAAACCGATGATGACCACCGCTGTTTGGGAATTTCCCGCCTGCGTTGCCGATGCCAGCAGTACGTCAGATTCGGTAATCGCTCCGACACCGGAACGAACTACCTTGACCTTCACACGTTCAGTCGACAGCTTCTGCAGAGTTGATTTCAACACTTCCACAGAACCCTGAACGTCGGCCTTGATGACGACCAGAAGTTCTTTAACCTCTGTCTGACCAAGCGCTTCGATACCACGCTTCGTGCTTTGCGCAAGCTGACTTTGCCTTGACAGCATTTGACGGTGATGCGATATCTGTTGCGCCTTGCTGATATCCGCAACGACCTGAAATGCCTCGCCTGCTTGTGGCACGCCTTGCAGGCCCAGTACTTCGACAGGAGTGGCAGGACCCGCTTCTGTGATCAACTCGCCGCGATCATTAAACATCGCGCGAACTTTGCCGGAAATCTGGCCGACGATAAACGGATCGCCAACTCGGAGCGTACCCTGCTGAACCAGCACGGTTGCTACCGAACCTCGTCCACGATCCAGTTTCGCTTCAAGCACCACACCGGAAGCCAACCGCGTTGGGCTTGCCTTCAGTTCGAGAATGTCTGAAGTCAGCAGTATAGTTTCGAGTAACGAATCCAGGTTCTCTCGCTTCTTTGCGGAAACCTGCACCATTTCGGTATCGCCACCCCATTCGACAGGAACCAGGCCCTGATTCGACAGTTCCTGCCGCACCCTTTCCGGATTTGCGTCCGGTTTATCGATCTTATTGATCGCAACGACGATCGGAACCCCGGCAGCACGCGAGTGCTCGATGGCTTCAATCGTCTGTGGCATAACACCATCGTCCGCTGCAACGACCAAAACTACTACGTCCGTTGCTTTTGCTCCACGCGCACGCATCAATGTGAATGCTTCATGGCCTGGTGTATCCAGAAACACTACCCGGCGTACCTCGCCCGGCTTGTCCGGAAGCGGTACCTGTACGCTGTATGCACCGATGTGCTGCGTAATGCCACCGGCCTCTCCGGCTGCCACTTCCGTGGTTCTGATCGCGTCCAGCAACGATGTTTTACCGTGGTCGACGTGTCCCATTACCGTCACAACGGGCGCACGCGGAAGTTCCACGTCGTCCGCATCAGCGGCAATCAGATCTTCAAACTCCTGCTCTGCGACCATCTCTTCGAAGGGCACAAAGCTGACGTCGAATCCAAATCGTTTCCCCAGATCGACGGCGATATCGTCGTTCAAAGGCTGGTTGATCGTTGCAAACACGCCACGCTGTAATAATAGTGTTACGACGTCCTTTGGCTTGATCCCGAGCTTTTCCGCAAATTCCTTCACGGTTGAGCCTTCAACAAGGCGGGCAGACTTTAAGTCATCCGCACCTGAGGGAATGTCCATTCGGCCTGCAATACGATCCTCAAGCGATAAAGTTTTTGGCGGTGGAATAAAATCGCGCTCGAAACGTCCGCCTCGGCCTGCATCACGTCCGGCGTGCGCGGGCGCGCCCTTTACATGCCGCGAAGATCGGCCGCGCCTACGCGCATCCGGCGGCGGCGTATAAACAGTCTGCGGGGTCGCGGTTTCGCCTGGCGTGCCGATTCGGTCGGCACGCGCCAGTTCCGGTCTGGCACCCCTGTCGTTTCGCACTGCCTCGGGTCTTGCGCCGCGCTCTGCTCCACCACGCATGGTTTTTTCCGCTCGCTCCTGACGTTCTCGTCGTTCGCGCGGGGTAGGTGTTGGTGCCGGCGGGACTGGAGCAACTGGCACGGGTGCACGTTCGCCGTGGCGAATTCCTGAACTGGTGGCTGTTCGGCGCGAACTGCGGGCGTCAACTTCTTGATTACTCGCGCGACCATTGGTTTCGAAACCGATGGCGAAGTTGCAGTCGAAGGCTTCGCGGGCGTGGCGGCTGGTCGGGGAGGAGGAGTTTGGACGACGGGCATCGGAGCAACCGGAGCTTCTTCATCAACCTCGGCGCTAGCCTCGACAGAAGGATGCTCTACGTGCACCTTTTCGTCCTCTGGATGAGACTCTCCCGCGGGTCGCGTTGCTTTCTTGACGACGCGCACCGACCTTGGCGCAACAGTCTCTTTCTTCGGAAAGTACTTGTTGCGAATTTTGTCAGCGAGTTCCTTGGAAACCGAGTTCGACGGGACGCTGACGTCGACGCCTTCGCGGCGGACATCTTCAATCAGACGCTTTGTATCCAGTTTAAGTTCTTTGGCTAAATCGTAAAGGCGAACCTTGGAAGAGTTCATGCACTCCTTCTTCGACGCTTGGATAAAACGGCGTCGCGCGCTTCAAAAGTTAAAGGAAACTCCATTTCCTCTGACCTTTCGAAGCGCGCTCTTTCAAAGAAGCAAACGCACAAAAGACCAGTGGAGGGAGAGGCCATGCGCACGTCTTCGCGGCGCGCATGCGCCATTTGTACTACTTCGCCGCATTGTCTTCGGAAGCATCTTTCTGCTTCGTAGTCTCTGCACCCGTTTGGGTTGCGGCCTCACCATCCTGCAAGTCAGGGGCAGTTTCGCTCTGAACTGCCACAACTGCAGATTCGGAATCTAAATCTTCTTCAGGCATTAATTCTTCAATCTCTTCAATTGCCGCCGTACCTGTCGACAACAAGTCCGGTGCTGGAGTTACGGTATCGGCTCTTAGATCCCTCGGCAATTCCTGAAGTTTCAGTTCTTCCACTGTCAACGGATCCGCTTCGGTAATGGCAACCGGCACCGGTGAATCTTCTGCAAGGACATCCGGAACAGCGCTATACGGCTCTCCTTGTTGAACTGCTTCGTCATAGCCGGCGGCGGTCATTTCGTCTGACGGCCTGACGTCGTCGGCCTCCGCATCGAAATCTTCATCGACGGAAACGCCGTGTTGTTCGACACTGCCTTCGGAACCGCTCTCTTGCAATCCTGTATCACGTGCTGCAGTAACGGCCCGCGCAGCATTCAGGATTGCCTCCGCTTCGTCGAGACTGAGGTCGAGGAATTCCACCAGGTCGTCGACATTCGTGCTCGCAAGCGTATCGATGTCGTTAATGTTGTGCGCGGCAAGGGTTTCAGTCTGTTGTGCCGTCACGCCCTCGATTGCCGAAAGAGGTACCGCCCCGCCCGAGGCGATAAGCGCTCCCATCTGTTCTGCGACCTCACGTTTGATCTCTTCTTCACTTCGAATATCAATATTCCAGCCGACCAATTTCGTTGCCAGGCGAACGTTTTGACCGCGTTTGCCAATTGCCAGCGACAGTTGGTCCTCATTTACGATAACTTCCATCTGTCGATTTTCGATATCCGTAATTCGAACCTGATTAACCTTTGCGGGGGACAGAGCATTCGCCGCGAAAACCGACGGCTCGTCTGACCACTCGATAATGTCAATCTTTTCACCACGCAATTCGCGAATTATTGCCTGCACGCGCGAGCCTTTCATACCCACGCACGCCCCAACCGGATCCACATCCCGTTCATTCGACATGACGGCGATCTTTGCGCGCTCGCCTGGTTCACGAACGCAGGACTTAATCACTACAGTTTCGTCGTAGATTTCAGGCACTTCCATCTCAAATAGTCGTTTTAACAGTTCCGGCGACGTCCTCGAGACTTCGACCTGCGGCCCTTTGGATTCCTTCGTGACGTTGTTGATAACAACGCGAATTCGTTCGCCTTGATTCCATTGTTCGCCGCGCGATTGTTGCGAACGCGGAAGAATTGCTTCAAGATTCCCAAGGTCAACAATGATGTTGCCCCGTTCGAATCTTTTCACAAATCCATTTACCAAATCCCCGATCTTATCAATGTACTGTTCGTATACATTCGAGCGGACGGCATCGCGAACTTTTTGAAATAGAATCTGTTTCGCCGTCTGTGCCGCAATTCGCCCAAGTTCTTCCATCGGAAGGGGAAGCAGTAGCGCATCGCCGACTTCAACCTCGTCCCCGGCCATCTCTTTCGCTTCGTCAAGCGAAAGTTCGGTCGACGGGTTCGTAACCTCTTCCACCACGACCTTGGTCGCTGACAATTCGATGCCGGTGTCGGCGTTCCAGTCAACCTGGATATCCTCGCCCGACTTAAATTGCTTTTTCGCAGCGGCGCGAACGGCTTCCTTCATCGCATCGATAACCAATTCACGGTCTATCCCCTGCTCCTGGCAAAGGGCATCGATGTTTTGTGCGATGGTTGTACTCATCTATTTCTCTTCTCTCCATGGCCCTGCGCACTTTCCAAAAGGCGCGTCATGGGCCTATTCAGTTGTAATCTGCGCGTCCCCGGTGGGGACGTCCTTCAGTTTTGCAGAGGCTGCCTGCCGCTCGCTCGCGCGCCGGAACTCCTCTTCGACATCTATTTCAAGATTCGCCTTAACAACGGTGTCAAACGGGAATCGAACTCTGCCGCTGATCTTGTCGTCAAAAATAATCTCGCTACCATCCAAACCTTCAATTCGACCACGGAAGTTTCGCTGACCATTTACAGGGACTCTTGTTTTCACCCTCGCCATTTTTCCCGCAAATCTGGAGTAATCTTCCTGCTTATAAAGACCGCGCTCCAGACCAGGAGAAGAAACCTCCAGGGTATAAGGCGTACGAATGAAATCCTCGACTTCGAGTATCGTCCCCAACTCCGAACTGACCGCGGCGCAATCCTGATGGGTTACACCATCCGGTTTGTCGATAAAAATCCGGATTATTGGCTTTCCTTCGGGCCCGGCAACTTCGACATGCACCAATTCCAGGCCGCTATCGTTTGCTATTCGCTCGACAATCTCGCCAACCCGCTTTTCAATCGAACCCGCGCTCATTGCCCGCCCCTTTCGGTCTCGCCCGCCGCGGCCCCTGCGCAAAAGAAAAAGTGGGCGCGAACCCACCGGAAGTAACCGCCGCGCTCCGAGCAAGCCATCGATTATACGGGAAGCCGGCGGCGGAAGCAAATAGAGGCAAGCCCCTTGAACTTGTATGAGTTACAGGTTGAAAAGGCACGCAAATTCAACCAGAAAGCCTCGACTTTACGATCTCGCTGACCGTTTTGCCGTCTGCGCTCTGTCCTGCGAGTTTCGCCTGGGCGGATTTCATAACCGCACCCATCTCCCTGATCGACGACGCACCCGTTTCCTGTATTGCAGCAGCAACCGCGCTTTCAATCTCTTCTCTGGACGCCGCCTTTGGCAAAAACTCTTCGATTACCGCGATCTCGGCTTTTTCCTTATCCGCAAGTTCCTGCCGTTCCGCCTTTTCATACTGTTCGACCGAGTCCCGCCGCTGTTTGACCAGCGACTGCAGCGCCTTTGTTGCCTCTTCGTCGGTCAGCGGCGCCCCCTTCTCGATCTCTCGATTCATGATATTTGCTTTTACCATCCGCAGGACAGACAGTCGTAATGCATCTTTACTTTTCATTGCTGCGGTCAAATCGGAAACAATCCGTTCTTTCAGACTCATAAACTTCTCCTATCCAACTTTGAGGCTGCCATTTCTGTTTGCCAAATGCTGCCGAAGAAAATGTCCGGTATGCGAACGTTTCTCATTCATTATCTCTTCCGGGCTGCCTTCAGCCACCAGTTCGCCTCCGGCTTCTCCGCCTTCCGGACCGAGGTCGATAATGTAATCGGCCGTTTTTATGACGTCCAGATTGTGTTCAATCACCAACAGCGAACCACCCGCATCGATCAGTGCCCGAAATGCTGTCAGCAGCTTATTAATATCATCGAAATGAAGTCCGGTGGTCGGTTCGTCAAACATGTAAAGTGTTTTCGCTCCCGTCCGCTTCGACAAGTGAGCCGCCAGTTTTACACGTTGAGCTTCGCCTCCGGACAACGTCGTCGCAGACTGTCCAAGACGCAAATATCCAAGACCGACGTCATCAAGCACACGGAGGCGATTCGAAATCTTTGCAACGTCCTTGAAAAAGGTGATTGCCTCTCGAACGGTCATTTTCAGGACTTCATGAATGTTCTTTCCACGATAACGAACGTCGAGAATCTGAGATTTGAACCTTGTTCCTTTGCATTCCTCGCACACAAGTTCGACGTCGGCAAGAAACTGCATTTCAACAGTTACCGTGCCATCGCCCTGACACACTTCGCATCGACCGCCCGGCACGTTGAACGAGAAAAAAGAAGGATCAAAACCGTGGGCCTGAGCTTCGCGGGTCGAGGCAAATGCTTCCCTGATTCCATCGTAAACCTTTATATATGTTACAGGATTTGAACGCGGCGTTCTTCCGATGGGGGATTGATCCACAAGAATCACATCGTCGATGAGATCGCCGCCTGTCAATTTTCTCATCGCGCCGACCGATCCCTGCCAGTCTCCACGTTCTTTTTTGAGGCCGGCGTAGATACAGTCATGAATGAGCGTCGATTTGCCGGAACCGCTTACGCCTGTCACGCAGACCAGCATATCCAGCGGAATGTCGACGTCGATTCCTTTCAGGTTATGTTCAGAAGCACCCTCAACCGAAATTCGCCGTTTTTTGGCTTCGCGACGCGTCTTAGGGCTCTTGATCTCAGTTTCTCCCCGTAAATAGCGTGCTGTCAGCGATTGCTTGTCCTTCAAAAGCGCCGGATACGATCCTTCAAATATCACCTGTCCGCCCAGTTCGCCCGCCGCTGGGCCAATGTCCAGGATGTGGTCGGCAGCACGCATCATCTCGGGATCGTGTTCTACAACGAGTACCGTATTTCCGATATCACGCAAGTTGTGGAGAAGGCGTATCAGCCGGTCACTGTCGCGCGGATGCAGGCCGATCGAAGGCTCGTCCAGCACATAAAGTGCTCCAACAAGCGAAGATCCGAGATTCGTAGCAAGCTGGATCCGTTGTGCTTCGCCACCGGAAAGCGTCGATGCGAGTCGATCCAAAGTCAGATAGTCCAGTCCGACATCGACAAGAAACGTTAACCTTCTGCGTACTTCGTGAAGGACACGATCGGCTATCGCTGTTTGCTCAGTGCTGAGAACAAGTTCGTCGAAAAACTTTGAAGCATCCTTTATCGACAGCGAACAAACTTCGGGAAGTGTCATTCCCCCTACACGAACGTCTCGGGCTTCCTGTCGAAGGCGGGCGCCACCGCAGGCCGGACAAAGGGTATATCCGCGATATTTCGAGAGGAAAACCCTGATATGCAGCTTATATTTTTTGGTTTCGAGCCAATCATAAAACCCGCGTACGCCGTCCCATTTTCCCTTGCCCTCGACCACAGCCTTGCGCTGGTCGGCACTCAGTTCAAAAAATGGCACATCCATTGGGATGCTCTCGGTTTTCGCAAACCGTTTAAGCTCGGTTTGTGCCCATTCATGCTGGGGTTTCCGCCACGGTTCAATGGCTCCCTCATCCAGCGATAAGGCTGGGTTGGGAATGACCAGGTCCAAATCCAAACCAATGGTGTTTCCAAAGCCCTGGCATGTCGGACAGGCCCCAAATGGGTTATTAAAGCTGAAGAGTCGCGGTTCAGGCTGCGCGTAGACCGTGCCATCGTGCTTGCATTCAAAACGCTCGGAATAACGGAGTCTTCTTGGGACCGGTTCAGCGGTCTGGATGGTGGCATTTCCATGTCCCTCCTGAAAGCAGATTTCCAGCGAATCCACGAGTCGCTGGCGGACCTCTTTTTTCGCTACCAACCGGTCGACAAGCACGAAAACTTCATCAAAATCAGCTTTTTTGAAATCGTCGGGGGAGGCCAAATCCACAGTCTCGCCATTGACCAGGAGGCGTGTGAATCCGCGCTGCATCAGGCTCATGATATGAGCCGTAACAACGTGTTTCCCATCGCTTTTTAGTTTGGTTTTTCGTGCGGTTTTCGGATTATTGCCATTGGGTTCAAATTGAAGTCCTGCGGAGGCGGGGAAGAGGACATAAAACCTGGTGCCATCCTCAAGCGCCGCAAGAATCTCGTCCGCCGAGGATTCGGGGGAATCCTTGTAAACTTCGCGTCCACAAACACGGCAATAGGTAATGCCCACCCGCGCGTAAAGGAGCCTTAAATAGTCGTATACCTCGGTTTGGGTGCCGACGGTGGACCTGGGGTTTCGCGTGGAGTTCTTTTGCCGGATCGCGATCGCGGGGGCGATACCGCGCACTTCGTCGACATCGGGTTTGTCCATCCGCTCGAGAAATTGCCGGGCGTAGGCGGACAGGGATTCGACATACCGACGCTGGCCCTCAGCGTAGATGGTGTCAAATGCAAGAGACGATTTTCCCGAACCACTTACACCGGTCACAACCGTCAATTTCCCCATGGGAATAGAAAAGGAGATATTTTTGAGGTTGTTTACGCGGGCACCGCGAACTTCGATTGCTGTTTCTTCCATATTACTAAGCTTGTCGCTCCACACAGACGAGAATATTGGGCCAGCGACAAACCATGCATGATAACGCGAACGGACCACAGAAACGAAACGCATGGTCGAAAGTCGTTGGATAGAATGCGCGGGAATTATTGCATTATTGCGTGTGTGAAACAAAATGTTTCACGTGAAACATTCCTGAGGGAGTGATTTTGAGTGCAAGTTGTTAACAGTAAGTGGTGTTAACAATAACAGCGGTGTGTTTGGCGGTGGTTAAGCCAGTCCAGTGTAACTTCGGTCGTTAAAGGAGATATGGTCACCAGCGGATGTCGTATCTGACGAGGGCCGGGCGCCAGGAGCCTTCGCCGAGGATGGGGATTGACCCCTCAAGTAGCAGGAGAGTTTCCGCGGGACGTTTGACGCGATAGGTATGGCCGGACGGGGAACCAACCGACAAGACAATTACTTCGGGAAACTTTGCGACGACAGAGGCGTCTCGCCAGTCCTTTTTACATTTCAAGACCAGTCTTCCCCCGACAGGCAACTGGCCGAGTGTGAGATCCGCAATTGGATCGCCCGCGGGGCAGTCAGCCATTTGGCCCATAAGCGGTATTAAACATCAAGCGGGCTGTCGAATGGGAGATCAGGCTGTGATGACTTGCTATCTCGCGCAACGACGTAGATACGCATCGCTAACCCCAGGATCACGAAACCAGCCACGATCCATGCAACTGCCCAGAAAATAGATGGTATGCCGGTCGCATTGGCCATATTTACCGCGTCCGTGGGGACATTGGAAGCCCAGGGCGTCGAAAGGAAGAAAACCGTTTTGAGATCGCCTAAAGCATTTAAGACACACTGGACGGCAAGAAAGCTTACGAGGAAGGTTGCGACCTTAGCACTCGCAAATCGAGCAGCAGCGAAAAGTGCAACCGAGAGGAAGATGGCTGCAAGAATCGTGAAGGGCGCACCGATAAGCATGCTCCAGGAGCCTGAAAATAGTGGCTTGATGATTCCGAAAATCAGTGTCAGACCGGCGATAAGGATCGCTGATCCCGCCAGCACTATCCGAGCAGCCATGGCCCTTCTGATCAGAACCAGCAACAGGGCGCCAAATGACATTGCCCCGATGTAGCCGGCACTGGAGATCAGTAACTGCGAGAACAACCCACCATTGGTCGTATAAGTCTCGCCACTGCCGTCCATGGCAACGGAAAGACTTGAAACGGAGTTGCCGGTAAGAACAGCGACCAACGCATGTCCGCCCTCGTGGATAAAAGTCACAAAAATTCTGAACGGGTATGTGAGAATTCCAGCGAAAGGAATGAACCACAAAGCGATGGATAGCAGAACTGCGAAAAGCAGAAGCCTTGCCTGTGGGCGCGCATCGGTGCTGATATTGTATCTCATTTTGTTACCACTCCAGACTGGACATATTTACCCGATCTTCATACAAGCATTTTACGACCAAACCGTTCCCGAGGAAAGCTTAACTGTTGTTGATAAACGATTGAGAGCTTAATGTTGTTCCAAAGAACACGAAATTAGCCGAAACGAACCCATTGTCGACTATTTTCGTTCAAACGGACCACTCTTGCCGCCCGTTTTCTTTTCCAATCGGATTTCCGAAAGAACCATTCCCTTGTCGACGGCTTTGCACATATCATAAATTGTCAGGGCGGCGACAGAGACCGCAGTAAGGGCCTCCATTTCAACCCCCGTCTGGGCGTTGGTCGCGACTTCTGCTTCGAGGTAAACGCCAAAATCGCGAAGCTCAACTCGGACGTCGATGTGGGTAAGTGGCAAGGGGTGGCAAAGTGGAATAAGGTCAGCAGTCCGTTTTGCCGCCATTACTCCCGCCAGGCGGGCGGTTTCGAGCGGGTCCCCCTTGGGAGTCGTTTGACTTCGCACCGCGGCAATCGTTTCCGTCGACATTAGAACCCGGCCCGAGGCAATTGCCCGGCGGGCTGTCACCTTCTTATCAGAGGTGTCGACCATTGCGATGCGGCCTTCGGCATCTATGTGAGATAGTTCGCTCAAAAAAGAATCCTCAAGTTGCCAATATTATCTTCGTCGAGTCGTCAGCCTGCAGAATAGCAGAAACATGGCGCTAGGTGGGGAGTTTCAGGACCCTTACAACTTCACCGGCAGTGGCGAGGCGTGTTTCGGCGGGGATTATCAGGAGGGCGGTTGAGCGGGTGAAGGATACGAAGTCGGATGAGCCACCCCACTTTAGAGGCTCGCAAAGTTGCCTTCCCTGTCGATCGGTTGACAAAGTCGCAGGCAGGTAGCTGGCGCGATCAATCGATCCCTTTGTATCGCGCGTTAGAATAGCCTGGGTCTCTTCGAGCAAAGGTAGATTCGCGCCCTGCATTGCCAGTATTGCCGTTCGGGCAAAAAGGTTAAAGGTAACAGCCACTGAGACTGGATTGCCCGGAAGACCAAAAACGGTTGTGTTACCCAACCTCGCAAATACAGTCGGTTTACCCGGGCGAAGATTGACCCGTTCGAAAAAGATTTCAGCGCCGAGCTCCTTCAGGACAGGTTTTGTGAAATCATATCTGCCCATCGAGACACCACCGGACAGGACCACCACGTCTGAGCTGTTGGCGGCCTCTGAAATCTGCCTCTTTAACAGTTCAGGATTGTCCCCGGTTGCTGGCGCACGTTCCGATATAGCACCGGCCAGGTGAGCATAGGCTGCGATCGAAAACCCATTCGAATCGCGGATCTGGTCGGCGCCAGGTTTCTGATCAACCGCAACAAGCTCGGACCCGGTAGGAATAACTGTGAGCACAGGACGTCTATAGACTTTTGGTGTTGCATAACCAAACGCAGCCAGCGCCGCCATCATTGCCGCATTTAGTCGTGTGCCTTTAGGGATGACGACCTGGCCTTTGCGAATCTCGCTTGCTTTGTCGATGATGGATTGTCCGGCGAGGGTGGATTCATGTACTTCAACTATCGAGTCACGCTCACTCGTGACCTCAACTTTTTGAACGCTATCCGCGCCAAAGGGAACGGGCGCACCGGTCATGATGCGAACGGCTTCGCCGGGACCGACCGTGCCATGCCAGGATTTACCGGCCACAGCTTCACCGACGACAACCAGCCTTGCCGGAGTCGACGCAACGTCCGAGGACCTGACGGCATACCCATCCATTTGTGCCCGGTTGAATGGTGGGAGATCTGTGTCGGCAATCAGGTCTTCGGCCAAAATGCGGCCCATAGCGTCATCGATATCGATTGATTCGACAGCGAGTGCAGTTGTTTGTGCGAGAACTATTCCAATGGCTTCTTCAACAGAGATCATTTCGTTAGGTTTACTCCAGGGTTTGCCGACTCTGCCCTTACGAGGGCAAGAAAGTCATTGTAAGTCGGGGAAGGGGAAGAAGGAAAAGACGGGGAAAGGGGAAGGGAAGGAGTTTTGAATTTTGAGTTTTGAATTTTGAATTAGAAAACATTGTGGAAGGCTATCGTTTCTAGAAAGGGGAAGGGGAGCGTCAAGATGGGGAAGGGGGAAAGTTCCGCAGCCCGCCAAAGAACGGCGGACAGATGAGTGAGTTTCTAGAAAGAAAGGAGGTTAGCCGCGGATGCCACGGATAAAACGGATAGGAACAGCGGAAAAAGATTCGCAGCAGAAGAGCGTGGACAAAAAGTCGATCGATAGCGGTGTATGATGGTGGGGTACCGTCGAACAATATCGCGAGTCAGAGCAGGGTTCCGCCAATACCCTCTGTTCCGTGTATTGAGCGTCTGTTTCGCGCAATGAGCATCTGTTCCTCATGTTGAGTTGAGCTATAGTCAGGTTTATGTATTAAGCTGCGCTTTCTGTTGTCGAAAGACGGGTCCGTCAAAGCTCAAATAAGGGTTCGTCAAAGCTTGAACAAAGAGTCGCGCTATTTTGCCTGGAGAAAATGAATGAACATCATGGAATCAACCCGCCAGTATGAGGCGTGGCTGGCAAAGCAAACGGTTGTGATCGCGAAGGATCTTCGGAAGAAGAAAGAGTTGATGGTAAAGGATGCATTCCGCTTCTTTCGGGGAAGCTTTTACCATTGGGTGCAGTTATGGCCGCAGATGGGTGCGGAACTAAACGACGCGCCCGCTATTAGATGCGTGGGCGATGTTCATCTGGAAAACTTTGGCACCTGGAGAGATAGCGAGGGGCGACTGGTATGGGGAATTAATGATTTCGACGAAGCATATCGTTTACCATACACGTTCGACCTGGTGCGCCTGGCTGCAAGCATTATTCTTGCACGGAACGCCAATCTAATATCATCTGATCCGAAAGAGGGTTGCGCACAAATGATTGCCGGATATAAAGCTTCGTTTGAGGCTGGTGGAAGACCCCTCGTGCTTGCAGAAGAGCATATGGAGTTGCGTGAGATGGCGCTAAGCAGTCTTGCAAACCCGGCTGACTTTTGGGGAAAACTGGGGGAAGAGAAGAAGAGCAAGGAGGACTCAAAGAATGCGGGCGCGAGTAAACAATACATCGGGATTCTCACCAGGTCGCTGCCAGTCGGCTCTGAAAAGAGCAGAATCGTGCCGAGAGTGGCGGGTGTCGGCAGCCTTGGGCGTCCGCGTTTCGTCGCAATCGCTGAACTGAATGGAGGGTTGGTTGCGCGCGAGGCGAAAGCGCTGGTGCCTTCGGCTTGCGTCTGGGCGGAGGGAATTAAACGAAGCGATGAAAGTTTATACGAAATGATTGTCCGGCGCGCCGTGCGAATGCCTGACCCATTTCTCGATGTCTATAAACGGATGGTTGTGCGCCGCCTGGCTCCTGATTGCGTACGAATAGAACTTGCTAAATGTAAGGAAGAGCGGAATGACTTATTGCTGTTAAATTCGATGGGGTGGGAGACTGCGAATATTCACCTCGGAACGAGGAAGAGCCGAGAGGCTGTGAAGAGTCATTTGGAAGGGCTGACGACGGAAAAGGTTTTTGGGGTTGCGGAGAGGATGGTTGAGGAGGCTGTGAAGGAATGGGAAGAGTTTGCGGGGGAAGGAGTGGCGAATGAATTTTGAGTTTTGAGTTTTGAATTTTGAATTAGAAAACGTTGTGGAAGGCCGTCGTTTCCGGGAAAGGGGAAGGGGGCGATCAAGATGGAGAAGGGGGAAGAAGGGGTAGTCGGGTTTAGACTTGAAGGTCAAGGGCATGATGTGAGCCCGGGATTCTCGCGCCGGTGCTTGTGGAAGTTTTTACTGACCGATGTAAGGGCAAGGAGAATCAAAAATGACTGAAGAAAAAATACTCACAAAACACCCATTGGGTAAATGCGGTAAAAATATCAGCAGGTTAAACTACGAAACTCTCAAGCAGGCGATTCTGGCAGCGTTGCACGACAAGGAACTTACTCATACCGAATTGTTTGAACGGCTTGACACGAGCTTAAAGGGTAAATTTTCAGGCAATATAAGTTGGTATGGAGAAACCGTCAAACTCGATTTGGAAGCCAGAAAAATAATAGAAAGAACTTCTTCAAAACCTCAAAAATATCGACTCAAGTAATCGAAGAGCAAAGGCAGAACAAGGCAAATTCGGCGGTCAAGGCTCGAACATGCCATGTTCGAGCGATCATATAATGGACACAAGTATTGCTCGAGAATCACTTGCAGTACGGGTACAACCAGCCCTCTCCGACCACCAGCACCTTGTCCACTGGTGCGAATCTTTGCACCAAGCGGGCGTCTCTGGTGAATAATTCGGTATTACAACGGTCCCGTGGCCCCAGTACCACAGGGGCCGCTTGTTCGGTGATTACCCAAAATCTCTGCTCCAGTTCAATAGGCCAATGCTTAGTGATCTGTCCGGTGACTGCATAGTCTGGTCCGTCAGAAGGAATAATAGCAATAACGAGATTCGATGAATTTGCGACTTCTGGTTTCAGAATCTCGGCAGCCCGAGCAAGTGCACGTTCTTCCTTGATAGCAGTAAGAGTCAAGTGTCCAGTCGCCGCCGCACAGATCAATCCGACGAGCACAGCAGGCATTAATTTGCCGGTGAACGCTTTGGAAAGCAGCGCCACGAACAAAACCGACGCAAGTGGAGTTACCGGCATAAAGAGTCGCGTCGCACAATTAGGGTAAGGAACCCGATACATGAGGCAGAGCGGGAATAGTCCTACAATTAAAGCTATTGTCGGCGTCACAAATGATTTCCACGGTGGGCCTTCCGACTTGCGACAGGCAATGTAGAGAAACGTCGAGATGATGAGCCCGATCACCAAAAACACAAGTGCAGGCTTGTTTTTCAACGACAACTGGCTTAGGTATCCCAGGCTTTCGATGTAAGCGCCTACAAGCGACTGCCACACCGCGCCGGCCAAAGTGAAGGGCAGATTAATCAGCATGACTCTGAACTGCGTGAACGGATACATAGGGCTGGTGTTGGTCCGCGCGTGCAAAGCAGTAAACAAGTACGCCGCAGCCGTGACCGTTGTTAACAACCCTACGGCTGTGACCGCAGAGCGCTTATATAATTCGTTTTTGAAATTCGGGAGTAAGAGGACGATTGTGATCAGCGCACAGGGAATCGCGTATTCGGAAATCAATATCCCAACACCGAATAAAAACAGGCCTGCAACCAGCCTGAAATATCGTTCAATTCCATACGTAACGAAAGAATAGATGGCAAAGAATCCCAGGTAAGCGACGACGATTGCGAGTAGCGCAGTCGATGTGACGTTGAAGACAGCCAGAGGACATTTTGCCAGGACCGGGCTGACAGTTAAGACAACGCAAAGCGGTCCGTAGCCCTCCAGCGACGGAAAGATCGTCTGTTGCAGCCGGGCGCTCAGAAAGCCCAGAACTGCCCACAACGAAAGGGATATCAAAATCATGAATGGAAGCCCTGCGCACCATGCGCCTTCCATCAGCATAGCTACCAGGCGACGATCCGGGATCGCGTTGCTCAGATTGCTGCCGCGCTCTCGGGTATAAAGATAGAGCCACGCATCATCCCAATACGGGAAGCAGCACCACATGCCAAGGGCCAGAATAATCAAGATAGCGAGGACGGCGAGGAAGGTAGAAAGTTTGGTCATCGTTTCACTCTCAGGAACTCCAGTCCCTTTGAACAAATACGGATTGTCAACTAAGGACTCGTCGCTCTTTACCAGGTTAAATAACCTAAAGCCGCGATAGTAAACTGGGCGTGAATCATACAACGCCGGATCGTATTTCAGGGAGTGGCAAACGTTTTTATTTGGCGAGAAATAAGTCTTTTTCGTGGTGGACCGGGCTGATGGCCAAATCACCCTACTAAGGGCTGGTATACGGGAAGAAGACTAGCCCAGCGCGGAAGAGCCGCAAGATGGTGAATTTTGAATTTTGAATTGCTGAAGTCGCAGTACACAAAGAAAAAATCAGCCACGGATGAACGTGGATAAACACGGATCAAAACCAATAGAGGCCGTATCTTCCTGAAGGCCTTGCAATCATATTCGAAAGATAAGTTCGCAATCGTGTACCAATCTTGTTCGTTTTGATTTAGCGTAAATCACAGACCTGCTTTTACGAGTCGTGTGAGGAACGCCGGTTTGCGTTCATGTGTTCGGCGGATTGTTTCGATTGCTGTGCTAAATTCACCGCGCTTTTCCCGTAGGTCAAGGTCGCGGAGATCAACTAAGATCCGGACCGCTTCGTCATAGTTTTTCGGAACTTTGCTGCTTATCAGATTCTCGACCCTGGCCCATGCCTGACTTTCGTTCGCCGCAAGGTTGTCGAGATGTTTTTCCCTGGCGGCGGCTTCCGCCTCTTTGCGGAGCGCGTCCTCTTTTGTTTTACGCTGCGCCTTTGCGCGCGCGTATTCTTCCCGGCGTTCTTCGGTAGCACGAAGCAGTTCGGCAACGGTTCGCCGAGGCGGCAATTCTGCTTTCGTCAACTCTGAAGTCTCCTTTAGGAATTTCTGACGCAATGCATTAAGCGGCGCTACATCACTGTCCAACAAAAACTCGGATAGTAGTTTGTCCTTCTTTTGTGAAGCGAGCTTCGCGACCCAGGCTTGAACATCATTTCGGTCAATCGACGACTCTCGTTGTGCCGGGCTGTTTTGACCCGCAACACTTATAAGATGTTGGTCGATGTCAAGAAAATCGACGAGATTCTCAAGAGACTCGCTGAGATCTCCAAGACCAGGCGGCACAGGTGGTTCGACCCCATCTTCGTCAGGGTCCTCCCAATACTGGATACCCGAAAGCCAACCGAGGTAAAGCGCTCTGTGGTCACCGTTTGCAAGCTCGTGTCTTATCGAAATCATTGACGACAACAGCTCTTCGGCTTCCTCCCAGGTATCGTCGTCAACTTCCTCGCATGTGAATGACACGATGATCTTGTCTTTAACCACCCGGAAATATACGCTGTCATCGTCGGAGTACTCTGAGGCTAATTCAGGGTCCAGTTGACTGACCGGCAATCGAAACGCCAGTTTGCGGGTGCCCCAGTTCGCCACATAGAGGTAGGCGTCGAAATACTTTTCCACCCATTTGACCGGATCGGCCTTAAGGTCACCCCAATTGTATTCGTTGACGAAACTGGTCGAGGTGATTGTTGCGCGCGAGGAGCAAGCCCGCAGTTTGCCCATCTCGTCTTTTGTTAGCGGACGGTCAATCGCCCGGAATTCGTAATATTGATATTCGCTCATGGGGCAATAATAGCGGGTAAGTGGCCGTTGGGAAATACAAATGTATTCCGTGAATCTCCAACGGCTGGGATTAAGGTACACTCCACACCTGCCAAACTCGCGTGAACTTGAACAATCGCTTTCTCGAATCTCACTTATGTTTTGAGATGACCTTTATGTACGCACGATTCGACTCTGCAAGTGTAATACCTCGTCCCTCCAATTCAGGAACTTTTCGCTCTACGACGACTGAGTACGTGCCGGGCCTCTCTGGCAGATTGTAGGTAACCAGCGACAGCGAACCACAGAATCATAGCAACAACCCGAATCAGGCTCTCTGACAAAATGCGGAATAGAATCGCCACGCCAGATCAGCATCAACAGCCACATGGCAATGTGACCAGCAATGGCACACAGTACGGATGCAGCACTACTTCGCTTGAGCAGCGGCTATTTCCTGGTGAAACGATATTAACCACTTACCACCGCGCTTGACGTACACGGTGGAGGCCCACAATGGGCTCGCTTCTGGATTGCCACCGCAGACGGCATCGTGAGCATATCGATATGTCAGCAGAGCGACATCGTTGCTCAGCATCGTGACTTTAGTATTGTCTAACGAGTACTTGGTCACTGTGCAATTATTATCGATGATTGCATTCACGTACTGTGATTTGCCTCCTACTCCATTAAGGTCTAGGTATTGGCCGGCTTCGGACATGTGGTCCTCGAAGAATTTCCTATCCTTGTTCTTCCACGCTTCAAACGCCCTTTTTTCAAGCGCCACGAGCTGCGCTTCAACTGAGTCGTTTCGCTTCATCTGACCGAAAGCAAACGTAACTACTAATGCAAGCAGCGCTAAAGCGATGATTGATCGTTTCATTAGAGACTTCCTTTAGTTAGAAGATTGATACAAGCGGAAGATTCGGACATGCATTAAACTTCCGCACGAGCCAAATCACGCCACGGAAGATTGGTACAAGGGAAGAATTTTAGCCGCAGAAGGACGCAGATAAAAACCCAATCAGTATTGGACATTGCGTCAATCGAAGAATAATCTGCGCCAATTCGCCCTTCAAAAGAATGTACCATTCTCATTTGTTTTGATTTAGCAGGATTTCAAGACGCCCGAATCCTAACCAATCAAAGAAGTGGGGTGCAAGCCTTCACCTCGATCCTCTCCTCATTTCAAACCCTTATAAGTGGTAAAGCACGCCAAATCCACTAAGGATCGACGGAGTAACTGAGGGGCAGGCTTTCATTTATCAGTGAGATAACGTTGTTTCTCTACAGCGCTAAGCGTATATATTAACATCCCAATGGTTTAGTATAGTCCCTTCAGGTAGAGGTTGTGTTGTTTTGGCTATCAATTCATAGGGAGAAATTATGAGCGCTCAACAACGACAAATAATAACCAGGTTGATAAAAAACGCTGAGATATCTTTAAAACGATTTGGGGAGTGGCCGTCAGATGACGATGGAGAAGAGAAGCGGTTTGGCCTGGATTGTGAGGATTGCGGGATAATTTATCTCAGCCTTAATCCCAGGGGTGCGGAATCAATGGAGGTGCAAGCGGTGCGACAATACCAAAAACACCTTATCGCTAAACATCGGTGATCCCGCTATCAGAATCAGCCATAAGTTTGGCGACCTAAAGCTGCCAGTCCTCCGATCCAATGAGAGCAGAGTGGAAACCGTGTTGGTGCGGCAAAGGAAAAATCAGCCGCGGATACACGCGGATGAACACGGATTAAAACCAATAGAGACCGTATTGTCCTGAAGGCCAGGAAATCATATTCGAACGGTAAGTTCGCCATCGTGTACCAATCTTGTCTGTTTCGATTTAGGTACGCTTAAATCAGCCGGGGAGTGGTCCAACTTGTTCGGAAGACTGAGGAGGAACTGGAGGGGAAGATGAATCGCGAGGAATTAGTGGCGTCCATTGCAGGAGAGGCACCGCCCACAGAATTATCAGCCCCGCTCGCGGCGCTGTGGTGGGACGCAAAAGGGGATTGGACGCGCGCCCACGCAATGGTTGATGAACTGGAAACTGTGGAAGGTATGGCCGTCCACGCCTACTTGCATCGAAAGGAGGGCGACGCCACGAACGCCGATTATTGGTACCGGCGCGCGGGGCGCAGCTTTCAACGGCCCTCGCTCGATGACGAATGGGTGGCGCTGGTCGACGGGCTGCTTGGGTCCTGGCCTCCGCCAGGATTGGGGTAAAGGAGTGTCTAAGTTCGTTTGAGTGGTTGCTGAGGTGTTGACCAGGAGTTTGCGAATTATGCCGCGCTTTCAGCGCTCACCAGAGCTTTTTGAGGACGGTGGTCGAGCACAAATTCGCGAGGTGACGAGGATCATTGGTGTGGCGAGTAATATTTGTGATGAAAAAATTCGACGCGCCGCCTGCGATGCGCAGATCGGTTGTTGACGACACACGGGGGGCGTCGCGCCTTCACAAAGCTTTCGGCGTTTCCCCCCCGCTGATCTTATTCTGAAATTCGAGATCACGATCATTTGGATTTGAGCCAACCAGGTGTCAATAGGCGGCCCAATTCCAATCATGTGCTCCCTCCCAGGCCGCGGGCGGATTTTGGTTACCCGCTCACGGGCTTCGTAAGGGCTTATTTGCGGCCAGATGTGTGCTGTTGGAGAAACGCTTCGATGCGGTTCGCTATCTCTTCTCCGTGCGTTTCCAGTGCAAAATGCCCAGTGTCCAGCAGATGCGTCTCGACGTTTGGCAGATCCCGGCCGTACGGAAAAGCGCCTTCAGGAGGAAAGATCAAATCGTTCTTGCCCCATACGATCAGGGCCGGCGGTTGATACTTCCGGAAGAACGACTGGAATTCGGGATACAGCGGCACATTCGTCCGATAGTCGTAAAACAGATCCATTTGAATTTCTCTATTCCCAGGGCGATCCAGACCGAACTGATCAAGTGTCCAGGTCGTCGGATCAAGTAGTGTGGGATCGCCCACACCGTTCTCGTACTGCCATCGCGTTGACTTCGGTTCTACCAGAACGTGGAGTGCCGTCCGATTCTCGGGCGTCGGGTCTGCCCAGTATTTTTTGATCGGATCCCAAAACTCGCGCAAGCCTTCGTCGTAGGCGTTGCCATTCTGAATGATCAGCGCCTGTACCTGGTTAGGACGCCGTAGCGCGAGGCGGTAGCCGACAGGTGCGCCATAGTCCATAACGTAGAGCGAGAATTTGTTGATACCGAGTTGCTCGATAAGCTGATCGACAACATTGGCAAGGTTTTCGAACGTATACGCAAAGCTCCCGTGATCCGGCATGCTGCTCTGGCCGAAACCGGGATAGTCAGGTGCTACGACATGGTAAGAGCTTGCAAGACGCGGAATCAGATTCCGAAACATATTGGACGAAGTCGGGAACCCGTGCAGGAGCAAGATAACCGGGGCATCTTGCGGACCGGCCTCTCGATAGAAGACGTCGAGTTCATTTACGTGGGCAGTTTTGTAATGCACAGGCAACTGTTTAGGCGCTAAAGCACTGACGGTTGACATGACCTTTATCTCCCTATTGCTGTTTCTGTTTGTCAACACGCTCACCTGCGTGAGCTTTTCTGAGTACATTTGTTCATACATATTATGAGCGGTAAGAGTGGAAAAATACATCGCGAGATCGAGTGGATTAGCCGGAAGAATTGGCCGCGGATTAACCCAGCGCGGCAGAGCCGCAAGCTGGGAAATTTTGAATTACGAATTTTGAATTTCGAATTGCTGAAGCCACAGTATTCGAAGATAGTGTGCGTTTAGTCGTTTAAATGTGGCGATAAAATCTCACCAGCCAGGAAAACAAGTTACAGATTTGCATTACAGATAAAACGCGGATTTAAACCAAAGGAAATGGGGGGTTGTTCATCGCTCCAGGGAAGAAAGTTTAGCCGCAGAGGGACGCAGAAAAGACGCAGATAAGGGCGATTGGGATGGACGTCGATGAAAGGTAATCTAGCGATTTTGCGTATCTGAGCATGGCTCGTCTGTTCCGAGTTATATAACCTCTCTATCGCCTCCATTCCGGAGGCCAGCATCGGTTATTTGAGTTGACCACGGCCCCTGGCTCTATGCCTGACCATTACCCACATCTTCGGTAATAGCCTTCGAGAATGGTTCAATCGTCGCTGACGCGACGTGTGTATGTTTCGTGGCTTTTCCGTGCCCTAAAGGACACGGCTACATTCATATAGCGACTACGCGGCAAACTGATATTAAAACCCTCATCGATGCATAGACCAACACGGGCAAGATGCCCGAGCGACGTCAGCGGAGAGAAAGCAGGGAGTGGTCTGTGTTGAAGGTTTTAGTGGGGGTAAGTGTAGGGGGAGCAAATGGGCAAGATGCCGATGAAACGTCTTAGAGGTTGTGTCCTTGCGTCGCGGACCAGGAGGCATTTCGAAGACGTGTAATATCCCGTGAAGGCGGGGCGCCGAAGAGGCGGTTGTATTCGCGACTGAACTGTGAGGGACTCTCATAGCCGACGCTTAGGCCGGCCGTTGCCGCGTCCATTGCCCGCCCAAGCATCAGGCGGCGGGCTTCGTGCAATCGAAGCTGCTTTTGATACTGCAGAGGACTCATCGCCGTGACGGTCTTGAAATTGTGATGGAGCGCCGAAGGGCTCATGCGCGCTTCGCGTGCGAGCGTGCCAATGTGGAACGG
>WNFR01009296.1_pt1 | contig 24463 bp, 23 predicted proteins | sample 5400221 | NCBI WGS metagenome assembly WNFR01 (sample SAMN13153357, study PRJNA577476) | soil metagenome | isolation source: 40 cm soil under Madrone tree | place: USA:California | collected 2016-06-14 | reverse complement strand
CCCTCTCCACTTTGTGCTAGCAGATACACCGTCGCCTCGCGGCTCCGATGTTACCTTTTACGGGTATGGGTACATTGTCCGAGGGCTTCGAACGGTTTGTTGCCGCCCCGCTCCAACCTCGTAGGCTCCATGCGATGGCACACACGGTCTGATAGTGTGTTGCTCTTCCTCCTTCAGACAATCATTCCAACAGCTTTCGGTTCGCACATGATCGTCCCTACCGCGATCCAACTACCTAGCGGCCCTCTGACACACGTTCCTCGGCACTCCCAAAGCATCGGCAATCGTCTCCCACGTCGCGCCATCCCACCCGCTAAGGCACATCTCTGACCGTGGCACGACCGCAAAGAGTCTGCGAAGCTATTGCTTTAACGAGGCTGTCTTGGGATCTTGCTCCTTCTGTCGCGGCTTCGTCTTGTTCGCAGCAGGTGCCTTCTTGGCGAAAGTCCTGCTCGTGTTGCTGGCATGCTGCTTCTTGCCAGCAACCTGCTTGGTCGACGCCGGTTTTATCTGCGCTGTCTTAGGCTGAGCCAGTTTGGACGGCGCTTGCGTAACCTGGGCTTGTTTCGCGTTCTTGTCGGCGCCTTTGTGATGGTGCCAGAACGCAAGTTTTGCGAGGCGGCTATGATGCTCCTTATTCTTATCTTTGTCGGGATTGTTCCCGCCAGCCCGGGCCATCGCCAGCGCGCTGCACAACACCAGGCTGACAACAAGGCCAAGGATCGTTCTGATTGCTTTATTCATAAAACCTCCAGGTTTCGCGAATTGTGCAGTGGTTAATGGGAGGTCACAAGTGACGAAAGGGAATACTGAATCGGGGAATCGGGTAAGGCGGCGCTTTCATCCTCCTTGTTGACGGCTCTTCGAGGGGTTCTTTGTCGGAGCATTTCACTCACGATCCGATCACGGCTCCGCCGTGCACATTGTGGACAGCGAACCGGCTTTACGCATGCTGTGCGCACGCCACGCTGGTCGTCCTCTTTGCACTACGCCCAGCCTACCCAGCGGCAGGCGAAAGACCGGGGTGGTTTTAGAAACGGGAACGTATATCGAGACAATTGCAAATCCGGCTCGTAGGATTGACAGGCGTGGCGCCGTGAGCGTAAAGGCGATTACCAACAGCTATCGTACGGCCGTGCACAATTTGGGCTACGATGCGCCAATGAATGCCAGATTCGGGTGTGTGCTGCTGCTTACAGGAACGAATTAGGGGGCCCGAATGTTCTGGGTCGTGTTCGCGTTCCGCTCGCGGCCGCTGGTTTCGAATGCTCGTCTCTTCATGTCCGGGCGGTCACACCGACCCAGGGACAGCCGAAAGATCGGAGTGGTTTCTTAGAAACGGAAACGTAGCTACGGAGAGAATGGGAAATCCGGATCGTACGAGCAGGCGGAGGTTTTGGGCGATTCGGGGGTGGTGAGCGTCATCGCGACCAAAGGGTAGATCTCATCGACTCCCATCTGGCGCAGCGCCGGTCGGCGTCGCCCTTGCGCCCAGCGCTCGAGATACCGCAGATCGATCGATCGCCCGCCCGCAGCCTACTCGCGGCCAAGCCAAACTGCCGGGCCACTCGTCGTACCGGTGCGCTCTCACAGGCTTGTCCAACCGCCTCCTCAAAGCGCTTGCTGAACGGCGCCTTGCTCGGCAGCAGCGGTACTTTCTCAGCCTTGACCCGCTCCCGACACCGCACTCGATAGAGCTCGATCATGACCATCGTGCGGTATTCTGACCAGGGCAGGTCGCGTACCTCGCGCTCGTAGACCCGTAGACCTCAGCAATTTCGTTGATCCTTCGACCACAGTCGGAACACTCCAGTTTGCGGTTCCCGCGCTTGCGGCGTACCCACAGATGCAGTGTCTTGGCTTCTTCGTTGATCGCGCTGCGATAGACCCTATACCCCGGCCATCCCAGAATCTTTGTCCATGCGCTTTCACTCATCCTGCCGAGCGTACTAAAAAGTCCGCTCCTCGAAAACCCCCGTTAATCGATGAGTTATTCAGATTCCTGCACAGAGCCTCAAAAAGTATCTTGATTCGCAAAGCGTCATCTGCCACACGGTCCGGTATGGTGGAAGTGACGGAAATACATGCGAAATCAAAATAGGCGAGGTACCTGACGGAATATTCTGCGATCCTTGGACAGTGTTTGTAGCGCTAGAATTCAGCCCTGCCGACAAATTACGAGATGCGTGTTCGAAAGATTGGAACACGCCTGTGATGCAAAGGCTGCTGACCATTACCCTAAGCGTGGTCAATGAGTCAATGGCGGTTTTGGAACAGCGATTCCCTGTGCCAGTGCGATTCGCCATACTCCCTCGCACGATCATCGTTGTTCATCGGAGGCGCGATTCATGAGCATTCTCGATTTGTTTCGCTCCAAGGGAAAGCCTGACCGAGAGCAATCAGTGCTTGCACAACTTCGAAGGTCCGGTTCAGATCTTTCGAAGCCGCACAACATCGAGTTCTTCCTATATTTCCCAACGCAGTCCGTTGCCGAACAAGCCGCGCTCTCCATCCGAAATGCAGGGTTCGAGGTTGAAGTGGAGAAAGCTGCGAAAGGCGATTCTTGGCTGTGCTTCGCCACGAAAACGATGGTTCCGGAGTTATGGGACCTTCAGAGGATTCGCCACAACTTTGTGACGCTCGCAGTTTCAATGAATGGCGAATACGACGGGGTGGGGAACCCGAGTCGTGCTTTAAGCCCTTTCAATAGCTGTTATAACCGGACGTTAGCGCTCATCCTATGAAGCAGTTGACTGCGCTGGACGCAGTCACTAGTGCCAAAAACTTTTCTCGAGTGCCTACTTTTGCAAGACTATTTCTGATCAGATTCGGCAAGCTAAGGCCGACCTCCTATTGGTGCTTCTCATGCCCGCATGAAAGCATGGCTCCGGTACTGGAGATCGCTAGCATGGTGGCAAGGGCGTTTAGTGTGAGCGTCCGTTGACCCCGTTGGAGAGATTCCTCAAACCATCGTCGCCGAGCCGAATCAGATCACTAATTTTCCGTGAGAGGAGATCCCCGATGACGGTAGGCAAGAAGTTCTGGCGAAATCGGAAGGGCCTGATTGCGACAGCAATCAGTTCTTTATCGTTTTTGCTTGAGCGATACTCTATGGTTGGCGCGTGTGACGTTGGATCCATTCTCTCGCCATACGCTGGCCTTGGACGATTTGTGCTTTGGTCATGCGCTGAGTGGCCCATTTTATGTCGTGATCGCTAGGAGGATTGAAAGAAGCGTCCAGGATTGCGCACCACATATACCGTTCGACCAAATCCTGCCGTAGGCGGCCATCGCGATACATGTAAACCAACTGAACGACTGCTTCCCAAACTCCTCCCACCTCGGTGAAGTGGTCCGCAGCCTTCCTGTACCAATTGGCAGCCAGGGAGTCGCTCTCAGGGACGCCCTCCCCGCCTTCGTACATCTGGGCTAAGGTGAACTGTGCCCATGGCAACCCTTGTTCACCGGACCTTCGCAGCCACTTGAGCGCCTCGCGATAATCGGTTGTTCCAAACAAGCCCCGTTCATAGCCACTCCCGAGCAAAAACTGTGCTTCTGCATTGCCTTGGGTTGCCGCCAACCGCAACCATCGTTCAGCGTCGCCATAGTCTGGGATCGCGCCATTCTCTTTGGGCAAGTTGTGAAGGTAGGTCTCGCCCATCCCTGCTTGCGCGGGCACATATCCCTGTTCTGCGGACTTGAGCATCCAACTCCGGGACACAGCGAAGTCTCTGGCAACTGATCGACCGTCTTCGTAGGCGAGTGCCAGCAAATACTGGGCTTCGCGGTCGCCCGATTGCGCTTGAGACTGGAGCGTTTTGAAATCCCTTGGTGTCAGGATGGCTACACCATCCACAGCTGCCGAAAGCTCTTGGGTCGACTCAGGAAGACGTTCCTGAGCAGGCAGAGGGAATACACAAAGCAGCACCGCCGTTGTCAATGGGAGCGGGCTACCCATGCGAGCCTCCCAAGTGTTCGAAGGCAAGGTTACACCCAAGCTGAAGCCAATGCATCTGTCGCGGAATCCGTAGCGAGGCGATCACGACTGTTGGCGTAAATCCCCATAGCGCTCACGTGCGGCTTTAGTGCCTGCATGGTGGCGTTCGGCCCCTGTTCGAGGCTACTTAACCGCTAAATTTGATTTGCAGAAGGGAAAGTACGCAGTCTTGGGATATGGTCTGCGACCTCTTTGGCAACCCGAATATGCGCGCCTCCTACGTAAGCGTCATGGGATTCAATACCGTCCAGTCGCCGGGTGCATGATCTCACAGGAAGACCGACCCGAAAAAAATTTGAGACCGCTATGTGCTTCTACTGGCGTTGTGTCGGGCCGTGACACGTGCATAGAATCAATTCATGCCCGGCTACGCGTACGCAATCCTCGCAGCGGGTTGGCTGATCTGGTTGACACCATTTCTGCTCGCAAGACGCCGCACCGAAAAGCCGAAAGAGGTGGACCGGCGTGCGCGTTGGGGCGTACTGCTAGTGGCGGTGGCGTACTCGATTCTGTGGCAGAACAGCTTTTGGGCGAGACCGCTGCCAACTTGGCGCCTCGCGGTTTCGGTCTGTTGTCTTGTGCTTGCCGGAACCCTTTCCTGGACAAGCGCGCGTTCTCTCGGACGTCAATGGCGAATCGAGGCTGGCCTGAATCCCGACCACGAACTTGTGACCTCCGGTCCCTATAGACTTGTGCGCCACCCGATCTACACCTCGATGTTGTTCCTCCTGGTCGGCACCGGCTTGATGGTCACACCCCTGCCGATGCTGCTGCTTTCCGTCGCGGTGTTCATGTTTGGGACGGAGATCCGCGTGAGGATCGAAGACCGGTTACTTGCTGCTCGGTTCGGCGACCGGTTTCAGCAATATAAGAGCAGGGTTGCAGCGTACATTCCGTTCGTCAAGTAGTCCGAGGCAAGCGCTATGGCTTGTGCGCGGGCGCACGCCGGATTTTCTGGTTTTCTGCCAACAACGACCGAGCCTATTCCCATGAGGTGAGGCTGAGCAATCCGCGAACAAAGCGTGCAATCGCAAGAGCAAGAGGTGAGCTGTCTTTGCCCACCTCTTGCTCTCTGGGTGCAGCCTAGGCGGCTTTGCCAGCCGCGATTTTGTGAGGTGTCGAAGTGTGGACGTTGAAGGTGCGCACAGTCGGAGAAGTTTCGATGAGATTCGACAGCATCTCCGCGACCTTGGCGTAGCGCTCGCGTTGATAGCGTTCTGCGTCCTCTTTTGTCTTCCAGAAGCTCAGCGCCAAGACTCGATTCGACTCCATGTCGGAGGTCAGGACGGTCTCGTCGAGAAAGCCTACTTGCTGGCGCAGGATTGGCAGAACCTTTTCGTTGATGGTGTTGGCGACTTCGTGAGACTTTCCGGGCTTAGTGGTAATGTCAACGACGCGTGTGAACATGGGAAGTAGTTCTCCTTTCCTAGGTTACAGATTGAAAGGAACGTCGCGCGAACTGCGACGCAGGGACGTTGGAACCAGCGGTGGACAGGAGATAAGGCTAATCCGGTGCGGTACGCCCGTCAATGCCCGACAGCAGCGGATGGCAAGACTCGTTAGAAATGTCCCCTTTTTGTGAGCGGCGCGGTGGCGGTCTGGTTCGCATGCCGGGCTTTACCCACACTGAAAACGAACAGAAGTGCTTGAACTCTTGGGACGTTGTAGCGGGAACGTTATGGACTCAGACTGGCCATGCTGGAATACCCATGAAAACGACAAACCTGTGCGTGCTGTTCTTTGCGGGCGCTCTGGCAGTGCCGTCGTTTGGCCAACAGAAGACGTTCAACTGGGTCCCGGGCAACGATGAGGTCGTAAGTCTGGACCCGGGATACTATCACACCGGTCCAACTTACCGGCCGGGCTCGCCAGCCAGGAATGTGCATCTTGATATTGAAGCGCAGCAACCAGTCACGATTGGCATGGCGTCCGCTCAACAATGGGGTGACGCAGCCCAACACCCCGAGGCCGTGAAGAGTCTGAAGTATGTTTGCGTCCAGGAGCATGTTGTAAAGGCTACCTACACGTGCACTCCACCGGCAGGTCTATCGGTGGTCATTGTCGTCCGCGACGAACGGGCGTCGGAGCAAGGGGCATTGCTGGGGATCGGGGAAGTAATCACGCGCCACAATCGCAACGGACGAGAAGCCGACCAGGCCATCGCCACCGGGATCCAGGCGGTCTTGACCGGCCATCCGGTACGCGAGTTCATCTCTCCGAACAATGTCCGCATTCGGTACTACGACTGGTCGTGCACAGACAACTGCAACCTGCCGGATCCCCCGCGGCCGAAGCTATTCAACTGGGTTCCGAGCGATGGCGAGGTTGTGCGCCTCGACCCAGCCAACTATTACACCGCCCGCACCTATAATCCGGGTCCCCAGGGTGGCAACATTCAGGTTGATATCGAAGCGCAGCGCCCAATCACCATCGCCCTGGTGGACCCCGGGGCATGGACCGACGCGACCGAACACCCCACCGGAGCAAGAAACCTGAACACCATTGACTACCTGTGCCTCCAGCAGCACGTTGTAAAGATCACCTATGCTTGCAAGCTCCCGGGTTTCTGGCCGAAAGTCCTGGTCATTCGTGACGAGCGAAACACCGAGCACGACGAACGGGATAGCGATCACGCCCAGGGCAAAGGGGCGACTGGTACAAGCGCCACCGCCCGCCTGATTCCTGTGAGTGTTGCCGGGGCAACCGTGTCCGGCCGCGATCTGGCGCGGCAATTCGCCTCCCCGAATGATCTTCACATCCAGTACTACTCCTGGCGTTGCGTCGAAAGCTGCGACCAGCCCGACTTTCAGTGGGTGCGCCAGGTACGGGAAAAGTACGAGATTACAAGGATTCTGAAAGTCTATGGTGGGCTTACGCCAGACCACGATGGGACCCAGATCAGCATCAAGGTGAAGTCCCCGGTACCGATGGCGGTTGCCATCCTGCCCTCGCCCATCGCGGGAAAGTTGTATGGCAAGCCGGAAATGTTTGAATCGGCAGTTGCCAACAGTTCGTGCCAGCAGCGCGGCGTCCAGTCTTCAACCTTCCAATGCGCGTTCAACGTGGCCGACGGCCCGCAGTCGCTGGTGCTGTTGCCCGAAACGGGCGTGGACGTTCCCACTCATAAGAAGGCTGAAATCGAGGTGCAGGCAGTGAAGTGCATCAATAACTGTGCTCCCCTGCCCGCCAAGTAGAGGTCACGCGCAAACCCGCGGATTGCGCTAACAGCCTGCGAACCACTGCGCAACCTGGGGAACTGCGTGGACTGCACCCCTCAGAGATCGAGCATTGTAAAACTCATCGCTGGTGACATCATGCGTGGGTGTTGAGGAAGCAGCGGGAGAAGATCTTACCCGCGGCTGCGATCGTCTTGTTCTCACGATAACGACCAAGCTGGCAGTGCGCTTTTCACGGCCCGTACGACCGCTCCCGCTGGATCTTTCCGGGCGGCTCGTCGGCTGGGTATCCTGGGTCTCAGACCGGACGCAGGTTTTTCACGAACTCGGAAATCTTGGATTTTTCTGGTCTGGAAGGGACGCACCTTGACTCGAGGACTGGTGGCGATCGAACCATTCGTCCAAGCTGAGCGCCCCCGCCCCTTTCGCCGCGATGTAGAGGAACGCGAAGCAATTAGCCACGACGATTTCACCACCATTCAGAAGTGGCCAGAATCTCAGACGCGCGTGCACCATAAAATATGCGACGGCCATTTCTCCCGAGAGTATGAGAGCGACCGGCGAGGTGAACAATCCCACCATCACTAACAAGCCGCCGATGGTTTCGATCACCCCGGCGACCAGAAATAACCCCTGGGCTGGGCCTTCGCCATCCAGAAGTCCGAACACCTTCTGCACGCCGTGGCATGCAATCATGAATCCCATCATGAACCGCAACAGTATGTAGGCTTCTTCGCTCCACTTGCCAAGAATCGGTTTCAATGGCACCTCCCCGCCGGTCGCACTCGAGTTTGCGCTCGTTCCGGACTGTTGGCAACGATGTCGGACTCTACCGTCCACGTATCCTTGGTCCACGATTTGATCCCGGCTGCCCGCCGGCGCCCATCGAGGCCACGCCCGAGGGACGTTAGAGCTTCATCGAAGGCGTACCCCAAGGCTCTGTTTTTCTCCACTCTTCCTCCAGAAGCGCGCCTCGCCGGGTAACCGAGCGGCCTTGCGACCGCTCAGTCCCCTAAGAACCGGACTTGAAAGTTTCCCTTCATCCGGCTCGAGCACTCAATAACGCCCCCTAAAAAGACCCGAGGACGCAGCCTCATTCCATTACAAAATAAGACCTACTCGATACGGGTTTGCGGCCAACTCGCACGGCGATGGATAAATCCACCAGGCGTGTGTGAAGCTGCACCAACAGCTTGCGCCGTCGTCATTTGCTTTGCTTCATTTATTGGTTCTGCAAACGTTCTCGAGTTTGAGCACCACCGAGAAGTCTGCTCCGTTTCCGGCGAAGTAATGTTGTCCCAAAAAGGCAACGCAACCTCTATCTGCCCGATTACAGGGCAGCATTCGCTTTTTCTCAGTTCCGCTATCCGCATCGCCATCGATCCGCCTTACGGCTTCACTACCCCATAGGGGAGCGATACGGACTTACCCTGTTCCGCTGAGAAGACACGATAGGTTAGGCCGTTACGACGCTTATGGGAATTTGCATATGCTGGCCATGCTATCAACCCTGGCCCCTGGCCACCTTGATGCTAGCAGCTGCACCATCCCCTCGCGGTTCCGATGCCGATCTCTCGATCGCGGGATACGTTGTCGGAGGGTTCCATGACGAGTCGTTACCTTCACGCCATGCCTCGTAGGGTAGTGCTGATGGGACAGCACGTCTGATGAATTGATCCTTTCTACAGACAATCATCTCAGCAACTTTCAGGTCACAGCGATAAAGCTCTAACCTCATCCGGACACAGACGCAGGGTGCAGGCAGACCCCTAAAGCTACTTGGAGGTGACCTCTGCTGGGGGAGGAAGGTTGCGATGTTTTAGCCACTCCATGCTAATGTTCTGGTTTCTGGTGTTCTTTGGAAGATTATCTAGATCGGGCATGAAGATTTGCAAGCCAGCTTCGGGAGTCATGCGGGTGTAGCCGTTCACCAATTGATTTTGATAGTTGTTGAGATCTAGATCAAACCACGCGTCATTCGACAGATCCACCATGGTGAGATCCACGTGATGCATGGTGAGTTTTCCGAAGTCGATCGTGCCATCGTTTAGCCGTAGAAAATTCCTCCATTGTTCGACGCGGGTCACATCCTGTTCGGCATTTCCGTAAACTTCTTCGATATCAGGAGTGACCACGCGCACCTTGGTCAATTGTCCATGGATATGAGGCGGCGGCAGCAGTTTGAGGGTGTCGAAAAAGATGTCGTTGCCGGAGACTTCAACGCCCGAGATGCCCTTGGGATGAAAAAGGTCTGAGACGCTGATCTGCAATCCACCGAGGAGTCCCTTTAGCGGAATTTTCAGAATGGAGAGCTTTGTGACGTGTACTTGAATTCGATGGTCGGGGCTTGCGGCGACGCTGCCGACCAATTCGACCGGCATTGAAATGAGCTTGTGCAAAGTTGCGTTGAGCTTGATATGGTCGCCGTCGGCACGAAGCGTGATGTTTCTTAGCGGCGAGTTCGCCACACCTCCCGCATTGAGGAAGTTGCCGATATCTCCGATATTGGCGCGAATCACCCCGGTTTTGATTTCAAGAAGAAAAGACTCGGGATCATCGAACGTTGGATTCACGTCGCGACGAGTGCGGACCATATTTCCGCGCAGCCATCGGACGTAGATGCGAAAGTCTGGCCCTTTTCGCAGCATCAGGTTATGTGCAGACACCGCGGTAGGAGCCGACTCAGGAGTGGCGGAGACTGTGGTCCCCGCGGACGATGTACCGGTGGAGGTCGCAGAAACTCGCGGTTGGCTTAGGAGTCTCGTGGATCGAAGATGCCAGACCACGAACCCCAGCAAGAGAATGCAAACAGATACGAGAACCGCGAGGCGAGCACGCATACGGTAATTCTATGGGAACGGTAGTCTCACGAGGAATGGTCCGATTCGCTGGGATGCGCCCACCGAGCAGGTCTGAGCCAGCAAGAGAACACAATTGCTGCTGCTGACCGAAGCAGCCAAATCCCGCGCAGCCGGCTACCAGGGAAGTGATCGCAAACTGCCTGGACTGCGGATTTGTCCGCAATCCGGCTGGTCAGGCGATCACCAATCGGCTCCCGAGAGGTGGGGACGCCTCAGACCCAAAACCCTAGGTTCGCTTATGGGGCTCTCAGGTCGATCTGGATGATGAGACAATCTTTCCGTTTCGTAAGGTCTCTAGGCAGAGCACAGCGACGGATAGCGCCGATGTGCCTTGCGATACCATAATTTGCAAAGGCTTGTTGTGCCGGCAGTGGGAATTGCATGATTGAACGCAACCCTTAGGAAACGCAAATGGACTTTAAGACTCTGCTCGACACACCTCCCTGGGACTGGCCAGCGGACGCCGGGAGTATGTTTCAGAAGATTCTGGTTGATCGGCGAGCCAAGGAATCCGACCGACTGTTGGCCGCCGAGCTAGCCGGCGATTTTACCGTCGTCAACGACGACTTAGCCGATACCTTATTGATGGTTGCATGTAGTGCCGACGAGCCTGAGCAACTGCGCGCCCGGGCGGCGATCTCCCTTGGGCCGGTTCTGGAACAGGCGAACACGGATGGATTCGAGGATCCGGATGATGTACCCATCACTGAACGCACGTTTCATAACATCCAGGGTTTGCTCGAGAAAGTGTACCTCGATACCAGCGCTCCCAAGGAAGTACGGCGGCGAAGTTTGGAGGCCTCGGTGCGCGCCGCCAAGCCATGGCACCAGGAAGCGATCAGGTCTGCGTATTCCAGCGGAGACAAACAGTGGATGCTGACGGCTGTGTTTTCGATGCGCTGGGTTCGCGGTTTTGACGATCAAATCCTGCGAGCGTTGAAAAGCGACGATCCGGAGATCCATTACGAGGCAGTCATCGCCGCCGGCAACTGGGAACTGGACGCGGCCTGGCCCCACCTCGTCGAACTGGTCAATGACGCTCACTCGCCAAAGCCCTTGCTGCTTGCCGCCATCGGCGCCCTCGGCAGTATCCGTCCCGCGGAGGCGCTGGATGTCCTCGTGGACCTGGCCGAATCCGACGACGAGGAAATAGCGGAGGCCGTCAGCGAGGTCAGGGCGGCGGCTGAGGTGCTTTCAGACGAGGAAGACGACGAGGAGGATGAGTGGATCAATTGAGCGGCAGTACCCGAAACACTCTATAATGATCCTTATTCACAACAACATAGGCAAAACCGCATCGTTTCGTATCGGCAGCTCACCTGCTTCAGACCCGCTCGAGCTGTTCCAATCCTTAGTTTTTCCAGCGTTTACTCTGTCTCGGAGGCGCTATGCGCAGACTCGTTGGGTTTCTGTTCCTGTGTGTCATCATGACCTTCGCCGCCGAAAAATCGGTTTACGATTTCACTCTCAATTCCATTGACGGTCAACCCACCTCCCTCGGGGCCTACAAAGGGAAGGTCCTGCTGGTGGTGAACGTCGCCAGCCGTTGCGGCTTCACCCCCCAATACGCCGCGCTGGAATCGGTTTACGAGAAGTACAAGGACCGGGGCCTGGTCATCGTCGGAGTTCCCGCCAACAACTTCGGTGCCCAGGAGCCTGGCAGCAACCAGGAGATCAAGACCTTCTGCACCCGCAAGTACAACGTACAGTTTCCCATGATGTCGAAAGTCTCGGTGAAGGGCTCCGACACCACGCCCCTCTATCAATACCTCACCGATCTGTCTCTCAATCCGAAGACTGGCGGCGAGATCAAGTGGAACTTCACCAAGTTTCTGTTCGACCGCAACGGGAATATCGTGGCCCGCTTTGAGCCCGAAGTCACGCCTGACTCTGCGCCGGTGGTGAGTGCGATCGAGAAAACGCTCGCGCAGTAACGGATCGCTGCCCCAGCCACGCAGTGGCAGCGCCGGGCCATTTTTTGCAACAGGCCGCGCATGGTTCGGATTCTGGACATGGCCATGTCCAGCTCTGCCAGCTTGCGCCGGGAAAGTGCGTCCCAGCGCTTCGATGCCGGTGTCCCTGGACCGAATCCGAAAAACAGTCCGCGGATTACGAACGAATTGGCATTCTGGTACCGGCGGAGCGGGTGAGCGGACAAAGGCGCTACGACGCCACCGTCCTTCAGCGACTCGCGGTAATCCAGCGTGCACGGCAAACCGGATTCACGTGGTCGATGAATGAGTGAACCGGCTGGAGACGATGCTGGAGGGGGCTGCCAATGCGATGGCAGCCGACAAGTATCGGTTTGCCCCCACGGGGAGGGCGAATTCAAGGGCGTCCGCACGTTTGCGCAGCAGGTGAAGCACACGGCGGCCACCCACTACATTTTGGGCGCGGCCATTGTTGGAGTGGCTCCCCCGCCGGATGCCGGGGATGAAACCGGCCCCCCTGCTGCAAGGACCAAGCCCGAGATCCAGGAATATTTGAAGGGCTCTTTCGCATATTTGTACCCAGGCGGTGGCCACCATGGACGACCAAAATGCGGTCGTTTCAAGCACTCCGATCTCTCCGCTGGGAAGCGGGACCACTCGCCTCGGACTGGCAATCGAGGCGATCGCGCATCTCAGTAACCACTACGGACAGATGGTGGAATATCTCCGCACGAACGGCGTGGTGCCGCCGGCAAGCAGGTAACAGAGTTCTGATTTCAATCCCGATGGATCGGCAGGGGGGAAACATGGTTCACGACAATCCGTGGGTCTGCAACTTGTCGGGCGCAGAACTGCAACAACGCAAGGGCACGCTCCACGCTGAGTTCAAGTCGGCCTGCGTGTCGACAGAAGAACTGCCGGACGGCCATCAGTTTCGCCTTGCCGGAGACCGGAAGGCCCTGGCCTTGATCGCGGACCTGACCGGGGTGGAACGTGAGTGCTGTCGGTTTCTGACTTTTCAACGGAACGTCGAACCGAGCCTCGGACCCATCAGCTTGCGAGTGACCGGTCCCACAGGTGCCAAGGAATTCCTGAAATCGACCCTGGCGTGATCGCTCTCGGTCCGCGCGCGGTTTTCCACTGTGGGTGCACCATCCCCGTTGCAGTATTCACTCAGATTCCCTCACGGCCCTCTTTGCGCTTGCCTCCCATGGCCGCGTTCCGCATAATAGGCTCAGCAGCACCGTATATACCCGTGTACCGATACAGGCGAGAAGATTTGCTTCGCATCTTGCGGCTCACGGCGCGTCAGTTGGCGAGTTGGGAAAAGGCCGGACTGGTTGCCGCCGCTGAGACTTACTCCTTCTTCGACCTTTTGCAAATCAAAAAAGTGCGTGACCTGTGTGCGCGCAAAGTGCGCCCGGCGGTGATTCGCCAATCGCTCGAGGCCATGCAGAAGCAAGTCGCTGGCATGGAGAATCCGTTGCTCGAAGCGGGAGCGTTCTCCACCGGACACCGCGTCACGTTCCGCCATGAAGGGAAATTACTCGAGCCCATCGCCGGCCAGTTCGTGTTCGATTTTTCACTGGCGCAGCAGAAGGTTGTGTCCAGCGCACCGGTCACGCCGATGCGCCCCGAGCCTGCCGAGGGGGATGTCGCGGAATTGTTCTCGCGTGGCATAACCCTTGAGGAAGACCCGCAAACCCACAGTGAAGCGATCGCAACCTACTTGAAAGTGATTGAGCGGGAGCCCACGCATGCCGCCGCCCACATTAACGTGGGCACGCTCTACTACAACCGGCAAGAGTACGGGCTGGCTGAGAAGCACTACCGGGCCGCCATTGAATCCGATACGCGGTACGCGCTTGCCTACTTCGATCTGGGAAACGTGCTCGACGAAACCGGGCGCGTGCAGGAAGCCATCCAGACCTACAAAACCGCGCTGCAGCTGGCGCCCACCTACGCCGACGCCCATTACAATCTGGCGCTCGCCTACGAAAAGACGAGGCAGCCGCGCAAAGCCCTGTTCCACTGGCGCTCCTACGTTAAGCTCGACACCGCCAGCCCCTGGGCCATCCACGCCCGCAACCAGATTCAGCGCATTCTGCAGAGTGACGGCTTGAAGCTGGTGTTCAGCAAGAATCGTACCTGATCGCTATTCCTAGTCCTGCAGGCGAACCCTGCGCACACCAAACGCAAGAATCCTGGCAGGGATATCTCGTAACCCCGGAATCCGAAAGAACAGCCGCACCAACCACGGGATCGTCTGCGGAGCCTGCGCCTTGAGCGCGCTCGCGATCACTCTCTGCTGCACCGCGGACTGAATCGCCTGGATCACCCGCGTCGGCCACTCGCGCTGCCGCTGCACCTCGGCCAGATCCTGCACCCGCACCCGCCCGGCGATCAGCGGCCTGGTCAACACGTTCGCAGCCACCACTGCGTCCTGCACCGCGTAGTTGATCCCCACGCCGCCCACCGGAGACATCACGTGGGCCGCATCCCCGATCAGCAGGAGTCCTGGCTTGTACCAGATGGGACAGCGGCTCGATTCCACCGAAAGCAGGGAACACTGCTGCCAATCGGTCCGAACTCTCGTCGCCCGGTAGGCGCGGCAGTTGGAACCACAGAATGTCCATCGGGGGAGACGTTTTGATCGGCTCGAAGCCCACCAGGTGACGCACCTTCGAAAATCTTCCATCCGCACCCACGACGAGTTGGGCGCGCACCTCATGCCAGCCCTCGGTGCTCTGATACCGCACTCCGCTCACGCCTCCTGCACTCTCGATCAACTCCGCCACGTTCGCCACCATGCGCAACCGGAAGTTGGGATACTGGTTCGCTTCTGCGGCCAGAAACTCCAGGAATCTGGTTTGGGGAATCAGCATGATGTAGGGAAACCGCGTCTTCAGCCGCCGAAAATCTACCGGCGCGAATTTGCCGCCCGCCACCTGCAGCGTGGGTCCGTAGATCTTGTTGTGGCGAAGCTGATGGAGGGGCTCGGCCAATCCGATCTGGTCGAGGATTTCCAGAATGGACGGATGCACGGTGTCGCCCCGGAACTCACGGTCAAAATCCTTGTGTGCCTCAAGCAGCGTGACCGGCACGCCCCGCCGCGCCAACAAAAGGGCCAGCATCATGCCGCCGGGCCCTCCGCCTACAATGCAACAGGTGGTCTGCTGGGCTTCTTCGCTTTGCCCGACCCGGGCGAGCTTTTCGTCAGGTAGTGTCTCGGTTGCCATAGCCAGATCCGTCGATCGCAATTGGGTGAGAGTTCGCGCAGTATACGCTCGGAGGGTCCGCCTCGTCGATTCGATGCGGCGGGGCGAGCGCCGCAGTCCGCAATGGAGATCTCCCGGCGGGAGAACGACCTCCCCCGATGCTAGAATCATCAGTCTGCCATTCTTCTTCTGAAGGTATCTGTATGCCGGAAGCGATCGCTCCCACCGCCAACCCCGCGCCCCTCACCACCCTGACCGAAGACGAGATCCTGTTCCGCGACAACATCCGCCAGTTCGCCGAAGAGCGCGTTCGTCCGCTCGCCAGGGAAATGGACGAGAAGGGCGTTTTTGACAAGGATCTGATCCACCAGTTCTTTCAGCTCGGCTTGATGGGCATCGAGGTTCCCGAGCAATACGGTGGCGGCGGCGGCAAATTCTTCGAAGCGATTCTCGCCGTGGAGGAGCTCTCCCGCGCCGATGCCTCCGCCGGTGTTGTCGTGGACGTGCAGAATACGCTCGTCAACAACGCGCTCCTGCGCTGGACCACCGAAGAGCAGCGCAAGCGCTACCTGCCGCGCATGGTCGCCGACACCGTGGGGGCTTATGCGCTCAGCGAGGCCGGCTCCGGCTCCGACGCGTTTGCCCTGCAGACCAGGGCCGAACTCAAGGGCGGCGCCTATGTGCTCAACGGCCGCAAGCTCTGGATCACCAACGGCAAGGAAGCGGGCGTCTTTATTCTCTTCGCTACCGTCGATGCCTCTGCCGGATACAAAGGCATCACCGCCTTCATCATCGAAAAAGAGTTCCCCGGCTTCGCGGTCGGAAAGAAGGAAGACAAGCTCGGCATCCGTGCTTCTTCGACCTGCGAGCTCATCCTCGAAGACTGCCGCCTGCCTAGGGAAAATGTTCTGGGAGAAGTGGGGAAGGGTTACAAGATCGCCATCGAGACTCTGAATGAGGGCCGCATCGGCATCGGTGCGCAGATGCTAGGGGTGGCTCGCGGTGCGTGGGAGTATGCCGCCAAGTATGCCGGGGAGCGCAAGCAGTTCGGCAAGTCTCTCTCGGACTTCCAGGGGATACAGTTCCAGATCGCCCAGATGGCCACCGATATTGAAGCGGCCCGCCTGCTCGTCTACAACGCCGCCCGCATGAAGGACGCTGGCGTCAATTTCGTGAAAGAGGCGGCCATGGCCAAGCTCTTCTGCTCGCAAGTCGCCGAGCGCGTGACATCGCTCGCCATCGAAATCTACGGCGGCTACGGATTCACCAGGGACTATCCGGTCGAAAAATACTGGCGAGATTCCAAGATCGGCAAGATTTATGAGGGCACGTCCAACATGCAGCTCCAGACCATCGCCAAGCTGGTGATGGGCGGAAAATAGTGTGCCGCGGGCGCTCCTGCGCGCCTCGGTCGCACTGTGGCGGAGGTTGCGCCCGAAGTTAGATCCGCCCGAAACCCGCGTCCAGCGCGGCTTCTGGGGCGATCGCAAGTCACCCCAGTAATCAACCCCAGTTACCATTATGTGCAGCGAGTTGCACTTGCCCTGGCCTGCCAGGTACCCTCCGATAACCCCTAACCTATTGCTCTGCTGACAGTTGTGGGTTTCCCCGTCTATGGCGTCGTAGCTGCAATTCCCCATGTGCCGATGTCGGGGCACTTTTTTGGGGGCGTCAAGTGACGACACTGTTCGGTACTCCGGAAGTTCAACCCAGTCGGAAGCACTCCCTCCTTCCCGTCCTGGTTGCGCTCTTCTTACTCTCCTACGGTCTGATGACCCTTCTGATCGTGGAACAGGGCACCACCATTGAGTCGCAGCGTACGCTGATCCAGCAGATGCTCGGCGACAGCAAAGAGCTTACGTCCATGAAAAGCAAGGCCGTCCAACGGCAGCAGGTTCAGACCCAGGCCCAACTGGACGCGCCCGCCAGTTCTCCGGTTCAAACTCCGTCGACCCAGGCTACACCCTCCGAGAAACCCAGCACAGCGCACAAGGCGAAACGACCCATGCCCGCACTGCCGCCCGTGCCGGCCTCGGATATTGCAGACGCTCGTAGAACGTTGATGTCGATCTAAAAATCTCTGACTCCGTCTCCTACGGAACTGTGAGTGAACGATGAACGCACTGACCCTAGCTCTGCTGTTGTCGTTGCCCGTCCCCAAGTTCTCGCCACCACCGCACGCGCCCGTGGAAACCGCCACCCGGCATCCACGGAAAGGCGGCAAGTGGTACTTCGCCGATACCGGCCACGCGGTTTTCTGCTACGGCCCGGTGATGTACGTGACCGAGGTCCAAGGCGGCCTCAAGCGGGTCGCAACCTTCTGTCAGAACGACCAGCCCATGGTCCCGCTCAAGGACTAACGGCTCGGTCCTCGACCTCGTCAGCAAAGGGCGCGTAGGGTCGCTCCCCCGGCAGGACCGAGCGGCAAATCCGCGCTGTTGTTCTTCCGGTCACCGCCAGGTCCTTCCCGATGCTGGCCCGTAGGGTGCCCTCCCGTACGCACGGTGGAAAGCCGCTCTCCCACAGATTCCTCAAAGCAACCGTGGTCCAGGGATTGACGGAGTGATCCACGGACGATCCCGAGAGCCAGAACCGGTCAAAGCTCGCCAGGGAACTCGGCATCGAATGGCTACGCAGCAAGTCCGGATCAGTTCCGGCCCTAGCGCGCTTTCTGGTTCACGCCAGTCGGCCGGGGGGAAGCTTCTGCCGAGCGCCTCCTGCCAGAGAAATCCTGTACATTTGATGTCATGCCCAAGTTCGAAAAGCATCTCTTCATCTGTTGCAATCAGCGCGAAGCTGGACATCCGCGCGGATGCTGCGATCCTACGGGCCAGGCCAAACTGCAATTCCTGTTCAAGCAGAAACTCGCTTTGCGGGGGTTCAAGAAAAGAGTGCGCGCCAACATGTCGGGATGTCTCGACCAGTGCGAGCACGGACCCACGGTCGTGGTCTATCCCGATGGCGTCTGGTACGGACGGGTCACGGCTGCCGACGTGGAGGAAATCATCGAATCCCACATCGTGAACGGAAAACCCGTCGAACGACTCATACTTCCCGACGAGTGCCTCAATGCCTCCAGCTGCGCCCACCGCGCGCCCAAGCCATAAGGAGAGGGGCTTCGTTCGAGCGTGGGTGTTGGGCGTAGCGCCGGCGAGTGCACGACTGTCATCGCCTGGTTCGATGTACCCCATGTCCCCCACTGGCGTGCCCGTCAGCCCGTGCACCGGGGCCGCGAGTAGGTGTGGCATTGCCCCATCCTCGCGCACGAAGTAGACGACATAATGCCTCCGCTCATCTCAGGCTCTAGTCGAAGTCATGCCGTAGTCGAATGAATTGCTGTAGGAAAACGCTTGTAGGAGAACCGCGAAGCAAAAGGAAAAGGCCACCCGGCAACTGGGTGGCCCCTTCTTTTCAAGGGAGAATAGTTCTAACGGAAGGCAAAGTCCGCCAAAACTTTCTGCCGAAATCTTATGAGCCGAAAAAGGGGGGTGTCAAGGGATTTCTAGAGAATAAATGTCTTTGTTTTCAATCACTTGAAAAATCAGGTAACATGGCTTCAAACTGCCTCATTTTGAGACGGATCGCCTTGCATTCCCCATTAAGACACTTCAATTGAAGGAGTTATCGACCTCAGGGAAGCTACTTAGGACTTTGCCGACTCTGCGGAAACCCGGACCCCGCCTGCGGCCTCCCGGCTCCCGTCCTCGATGTGCAGCGAGATGAATTCGGCCTCCGCACTCCGCACCCGGTGCGGAACAATGCGCTGCAACATGACGCGCACTCCTCCAAAGGCGACGCCGGCGACCAGCGTGAGCGCCATGATCGCCCCGCACAGCAGGATCACATTCCACAACAGGTTTGCCAGATTGTTCTTCTTGTCGAAGTAGGTGTTCTCGTTCCACGTGACATCGGCGTCGTAATGCACGGAGGCCAGCAAGGATTTGGCCTCGCTCACAGAGAACGGTCCCGCTGCGATCGCCACCAGCGGCCCGCTGCGCTTGTCGTAGAAGGTTCCGACTTCTACGACCGGTGGTGCGCCCGCCGGTGGCTGCGCATTGGGTGCATGCGCCGCGTCGATCCTGCGCAGATGCTCCGCAGCAATCTGCGGCGTGGGATAGGAAATCAGAACCAGGGTCGCGGCACCGCCGGAACTCTCGTAGGTCCCCTGGACCACTTCGGCGCCGGCAGCGAAATCGACCAGTTGCGACGACACTGGCGAACCAATCTTGTCGAGCGTCAACGGGCCCATGATGTATTTCGCCGTGTTCTTGACGTATGCCTGTTTGGGAAGATAGGTGGGCAACGATGGCAGGTTACTCGCGTTCCCTGGTGGAAGCGGGAGAGTGCCCGCCAGTTCGCGCAGTTCGGCCGCCGACATCACGCTGAGCTTGTCGAAGACCGCATCTACCAGCACATTCCCGCGGTAAAACAGCACGCGGTTATTGAGCGACGACCCCTGGTCCCCGATCTTCTCGTTCAGCATCTCCGGCTGCTTGTAATAGGTGAATGCTCCGTAGGCCCCGCTGGCATCGGTGAACCGCGCCGCCCGCAGAGTGAGCTTCCGCCCGTCGTCCCGCGTGTAGGCGCCCGCGGAAAAATCCGTGAATCCGAATTCCTTCAGGACTCCGGGATTGGCAGGATCGGCCACAGCGGCATTGCCACTGGTCTGCGCGGTCCCCGACAACTGCCATCCGCCAAACTCCCTGGGCAGGAGCGTGGCCGGCGTCGCCGCCCTTGCGGGAGCACCGGGCTCGGCCGCAAACGCCGCAAAGGCGAGGAAAATCAGCACAATCGGGAGCACAACCTGGCGACCCACCATGGATGTCAGAAAACTGGGAGGCATGACTATGACTATTAGACTACAAGGGAGCCTGGAAAGTTTCCAGGGCAGGGATCGCAAGCAAAGTCACGGGCGAGAGGGAGAGCCAAAGCCGGGAGGGCGGGAACCCAAACCCCGTTCTACTGCCCTTCATTCTTGGCGACGCGGCTTGCGACCTTGACGCCGCTCAGGCCGCTCACATACTTCGCAATCCCGCGGTAAAGCGACTCGGCGATGCGTTGCCGGTATTCCGGGGTCTGCAGTTTGCGCTCGTCGGCAGGATTGCTGACAAAGGAAATCTCGGCCAGGATCGACGGCATGTTCGCTCCGATCAGCACGATGAACGGAGCCTTTTTCACACCCCGATCCCGAACCCCGGCACTCCGCAACCCGAGCCCGCCCTGCAATGCCTGCTGCACGTTGCTGGCGAACTCGTGTGATTCCTCGATCTTTTCTTTCAGGGCGATCTTCTTCACGAGATCGCCTAGTTCGTGGATCGATTTCTCCGACACCGCGTTCTCGCGCGCCGCCACTTCCATCGCGTCCGGTGACGAGGTGAAGTTCAAGTAGTAGGTCTCCACTCCGCGAGCGCTCGGATCGCGGCTCGAATTGGCGTGAATCGAAACGAACAAGTCCGCGCGCTCCTGGTTTGCAATTGCCGTTCGCGTCTCCAGCGGAATAAAGGTGTCGTCCTTGCGCGTGTAGATCACTTCCGCGCCCAGTCGCGTGTCCAGCAACTTGCCCAGTCGCCGGCCCACGTCCAAGACCAGGTCTTTTTCAAGGAGTCCGTCCGGCCCGATGGTTCCCGTATCGTGTCCGCCGTGCCCGGGATCAATCACGATCTTCCCGATCTTGAGACCCAGCGCCCGGATCAGCGACCGGTCTCCGGCGGCCGTCGGCTGCGCCTCGCGAATGTCCAGATCCGACATCGAGCTGGGCGTGCCCTTGCGCCTGGCCTTCGTGCGGGTTGCGACCGCTCTTTTCTCCGGCGCCGAATCAACCCCGGTGCCGCTGTCACCGGAAGCTTCCGCCACGGCGGCCTGCGCCGGTGGCAAGTCGGGCCGCAAATCTTCAACGGACCGCGCCACGGATTTCCTGCGAGCCGGGCGGTCATCCTCGCCGGCTTCGATAATCTTCTTTACCGGCGTCTTGCCCACGGTCACCGTCTTGACCGTTGGCCTGGTGTTCTCCACCTGGGCAGCCGGGATGGGCGCGCTCTCGGCAGCTAGGTCCGCGTCAGCGGCCAAATCCGCCTGCTCGCCCTTCGCCTGCTTGGGGTCGCCCTTGCCCGCATCGTTTGAATCAGGCGGTCCCTCGCCGGACGAAGCCGCGCTCTTGGCAGCGCCTTTGGCGCTGTCTTTCCCGTGAATATCGATGATCAAGCGCGATGGATTGGAGAGCAGGAACGCGTCGTAGGCCGAAAGATCATCCACTTCCAGCACGACCCGCGTCTTGCCCGGCTTGAACTGCGCCACCCGAATCTTCCTCAGGAACCCATCGTCTACCTCGAAGCTCTTACCGACCAGCGTCGAGGCCAGCTTGGTGCCATGCAGATCGAAGAAAATCCGGTCGGGATGGGAGATTCGCTGTGAATCGAATTCCACGTCCTCTTCCAGATCGATTGCCACTCGGGTGTAGTCCGGCGTGGACCAGTGCCGAATCCCGGTCACCCGGGGCAGGGTGCCATCGTCCGGGCTCGGCCCGGGGCCAGTGCTCGCATCCGCGTCATCTGTGTGGGTTGCGTTTATGGTCTTCGCATCCCCGGTCTTGACGTCATTCTTCCAATCCGCGGCGCTCGGCGAATTCAGGGGTTTCCCTGGCAAATCGGCGGCGCGCTGATACTTTTCCGCCTCCCGCTTGGCGGCTTCCCGGTTCTGCAAATCGGCTGCGTCCTGATTCAGTTCGGCAATCGCCTGCCTGGCATCGTCGGCCAGCCGGCTACGCGGATATCGCCGCAGGAACTCCCTGAAAGTCGTCTGCGCCTCTTCGGGATCGCCCAGGTCATCCTTGTAAATCTCGCCAATCGTGAACAGGGCATCGAACCGGTACTTGCTTCCGGGATATTCGCGGCGCAGAAATTCGTATTGCTTCACGGCGCCCTCGAGAATCCGGTTGTCGTCGAAGCGCCGCCCCATCTCGACCTGCAACTCGGCGACGGCCACCACGCTCGCATCCGCTTTGGAGGAAGTCGGGGACCCGAAGTACACGCGCCGGTACGCATCCATCACGCGCTGGTAGTCGCGCCGCGAGCGCTCCGGCGCCGGGCGCCCGTTCAGCGCCTCTCGCATTCTTTCGGCTTTGGTGAAATTGTCGCGGGCCCACGCGTCACTGTGCCGTACACGGGCGTGTACCGGCAGCGTCGCAAGCAGTACGAGTAGTGCCGCTCCCAGACGCAAGCCGCGATGCCTTCGATGTAGGGTCTTCAACGTGTCCAGCCGTTCGCGCGGTTCGTGGAACTGGTTGTCCGAACTTCTTACCTGAGGTTGTCGCCAAAACCTGGGTCCATCGTACCGGGCCGAATACTTCCTAACAGATGCCAAATCCCCTAGTCAGTGTTGCTGATATAAAGCACGCCCCGCGCATCTCGTTGAACCACCACGGGATCGTGCACCACGTTTCCCAGGACGCGGGAATTGCTGTCCGAGCCGCCGTAGTACAAATTCGTGATCCGGCGCACATAGTTCTGGGTCTCGGAGAAGCGGGGAATTCCGGCGCTGCGTGCCACCGCTCCGGCTCCGGCGTTGTAAGCCGCCAGGCTCAATTTCACGTTTCCGCCGTAGCTCTCCAAAAGCTTCTTGAGATGGCGAACCCCGGCGTCGACGTTTTGTTGCGGATCAAACGGATTGGTCACATGCAGCGACCGGGCGGTGCCGGGCATAAGCTGCATCAGCCCCATCGCGCCCTTCCGCGACACCGCGTTGGGATTGAAATTCGATTCCACTTTGATCACCGACCGCACCAGGTTCGGATCCACATTGTGCCGTGCCGCCGCCTGCTCGATGGCCGCATCCACATCCTGCGGGCTGAATGGCTTGTCGCTGCGGAGAAGGTTCACACTCTGTCCGGCTCCGTCCGGATTTGACTGCCGTCCCAGGTATTGATTGACTTCCGCCGCCGCCGACCGGGCCGCGCCCATCTTGGCCGAGGGCACTGGCTTGTAACGCTGCTCCTTGGCGCTCCAGTAGACCAGTTGATTGCGCTGGGGAGCTGGTTCCGCCAAACTCCGTGCACTCTTGGCAGGCGCAACCGCCACGTACTCATTCACATACACCTTGCGACCGTTTTCATCGGTCGTAGCCACCAAGCTGGTCGAGCCCTCTGAGCCTGAAGCTGCTTGCGCAAAAGACGCAATGAGGGAAAGGGAGGCCGCGAGTACAGGCATCAGAGCGATCTGCAGACGCTTTCGCATAAGCCGGGTCTTATCCTCGCAGGCAGAGAGACACGTACTCCCCGCCATGATCTACCCGGAACCTGTCGGAGAACTTACTACCAGAGTGGATTGATTATAGGTCGCTTATTGGGCGGGGGCAAACAATCCGAAGTCCATAGAACCACCGAAGTAATCGCCGTAAGTGACAGGAAAATAAGGAGTCCTGGTACCGGCCGAATGTCCGGCCGGCTGCGCGCAGCCAACTTGCCCCGTCCTGGCTACCCCGAATCGCCGGTGCCAGGTCCATCGCCGTGGACTTCGCTGATCGCTGCACATGACCATCTAGCGCGAGAGCAAGAGGAAAACGAAAGCAACAGAAAGAGAAAAAAGAAAAAAAGAGAAAAAAGGCAAGCAGAGAACTGCTGACGCGATGCCCGGGCGTCCTGGTCGAGCACATTGTGGTGGTTTAGGTGTGTGCCTGTAGTACCCTCCCATCACCCGCATGTTCGACGACTCTCCCCAACGCCAAACCCCCGACACGTTGATGCTCCCCGGCTTCTGGTACCGCGCACTGCCCGGCGATCGCGTCCGCGGAAATCACCTGGAAAAAGCCATGCTGCTCGAGCTCCCGCTGGTTCTGGGACGCGATCCGCAAGGCCGCCCTTTCGCTTTGCAGGATGCCTGCCCACACCGCGGCATGCCTCTGTCCTGCGGCCATTTCGAGGGTGCTCAGCTCGAGTGTAGCTACCACGGCTGGCGCTTCGACGCACACACCGGACAATGCCAGCTCATCCCCTCGCTCACCGCGGATCAAAAACTGAAAGTCGATCGCATCTACGCCGGCAGCTACGCGTGCGAGGAGTACGACGATTTCCTCTGGGTCTTCATCCCCGAGCCCGGCCCGTCAGGCGCTGGATTCGCCAAACGCGCCGAACCCGACCGCCCTGCGCCCCGCGTTCCCACCTTCAGCGAAAAATACAAGCTGGCCTACCTGACTTCGGACCTGCCCTGCAGTGTTGACCACGGCATCATCGGCCTCATGGACCCGGCACACGGACCGTTCGTTCACCAAGCATGGTGGTGGCGTACAC
>WNFR01002815.1_pt1 | contig 24464 bp, 26 predicted proteins | sample 5400221 | NCBI WGS metagenome assembly WNFR01 (sample SAMN13153357, study PRJNA577476) | soil metagenome | isolation source: 40 cm soil under Madrone tree | place: USA:California | collected 2016-06-14 | reverse complement strand
GACGTGGAGGGCGACACCATCGAGGACAACAACCGCGCGGTCGGCACCGTGGTGGTGCGCGGGCGGCCTCAGGTATTGATCGCCGACCGCGACCGCTCGCACGCGCAGTCGCTGGCCGGCGCGCTGCGCTCGCAGAACATCGAGGTCAGCGTCGTCGATCCCGCCGGCATTCCCAAAGACGTCGCGGGACTTCAAAAATACGACGGCGTTGTCCTGTCCAACGTGTCGTCGCTGAAGCTGAGCCGGCCGCAGATGGCGCAGATCCGCGACTACGTCCGCGACCACGGCGGGGGCCTGATGATGATCGGCGGCGAGGAGTCGTTCGGTCTCGGCGGCTACTACCGCACGCCGATCGAGGAGGCGCTGCCCGTCACGATGGAGGTCAAGCAGAAGGTCGAGATCCCGAGCCTGGCCGTCGTCCTGTCGATCGATCGCTCGGGCTCGATGGCCATGTCCACCGACGAGAAGGTGACCAAGCTCGACCTCGCCAAGGAGGCCGCGCACCTCGTGGTGGATCTGCTCGACGAGCGCAACGAGGTCGGCGTGATGTCGTGGGACACGGAGTTCATCTGGGACTCGCCGATGCGCGGCGCGCGCGACAAGGGCGCCATCCATCACGCCATCGCCACCATCAAGGCGGGCGGCGGCACCGACGGCTACCCGGCGCTCAAGGAGTCCTACCAGATCCTCTTCGACCGCCCGGCGCTGCTCAAGCACGTCATCTTCCTGTCCGACGGTCAGATGACCCGCGGCGACTTCGCGGGCCTGCTGCGGCGCATGGCCAAGGACAAGATCACGGTCTCGACCGTCGCCATCGGCAAGGACGCCGACGTCCAGCTCATGGTCGACATCGCCAAGTGGGGCAAGGGGCGCTTCTACTACACCGAGGACTCGCAGACGATTCCGCGCATCTTCACGCTGGAGACGCAGCTGGCCTCCAAGGCCTCGCTGGTGGAGCAGCCCTTCAAGCCCCAGCTCACCGCGCCCAGCCACGAGGCCATGCAGGACATCAACTGGAAGACGGTACCGCCGCTGGGCGGTTACGTGGCCACGACCGTCAAGCAGAACGCCGAGCTGGTGCTCATGAGCCACCAGGAGGACCCCGTGCTCGCCACCTGGCGCTACGGGCTGGGGCGCGCGGCGGCATTCACCTCCGACGCCAAGGCCAAGTGGGGCGTGCTCTGGCTGCGCTGGGGCGAGTTCAACAAGTTCTGGGCCCAGCTCACGCGCTGGACGCTGCGCAGCGGCTCGCGCTCGGACACGACGGCGATCGTGCAGCGCATCGACCAGACCGGCGAAGTCGTCGTGGACGCGGTGGACGGCAAGGGGGACTTCATCAACTTCCTCGACTCCCAGATCGGGGTGGTCGCGCCCAGCCGGGAGCGCAGCGTCGTCGACCTCGAGCAGATCGGTCCCGGACGCTACCGCGGCCGCTTTCCGGCCCCGCAGGAGGGCGTGTACCTGATCGGCATGGCGCAGCGGAAGGCTGAGCGCGTAGTTGGCTCGCAGCTGGCCGGCCTGGTGGTACCGTATGCTCAGGAGCTCCGCGATCTCGGTGTCGACGAGACACTGTTAAGAGAGCTGGCCGAGCTGACGGGCGGCTCGTCGCTGCAGGACCCCGCGGACTCGTTCTTGAAGGCACGGCGGCGCTCGCGGATCGCCGTCGAGATCTGGCCCTGGCTGGTCGGGTTCGTGGCGCTCATGCTGGTGCCCGACATCGCGCTGCGGCGCGTGGGGCCGGGAGGACTGGCGCGGCTTTCGGGTTGGCTGAGCCGGAGGATGCGCCGGGCCTTGCCGGCGTCGGACCGAGGAGAGGAGGGCACGTGATGGCTCGACGCTGGATGGGGGTTGCGATCCTGGCGTTCGGCGGGCTCGTCGCGGTGGTTCCCACCCAGGCCGCGGCGAAGCCGCGGACGATCCTCGTCGTGCCGTTCGAGACGAGCGGCCTGTCCAGCGACGAGCAGTGGATCGGCGAGGGCGCCGCGCAGGCCGTGGCGCTGGGCCTCGTGCAGTCGCCGGCGTTCGTCCAGCTCGACCGGGCGCGCCTGCGCGCCTTCGGCCAGCCGGAGGCCTGGGGCGAGGCCACCGTGGTGCAGGCCGCCCGAAACCTGCGCGTCGACGCCGCGCTCTACGGCCGCGTCGCGCGCGCCAACAACGAGCTCGTGCTCCAGCCGAAGGTCCTCGAGCTCCGCAGCGGCGCCGGCGAGCCCGTGTCCATGGAGCCGGTGAGCGTGCCCGAGGGCGAGCTGATCGTTCGCCTCGCCGCGCTGCCGACCGCCTATGCCCGGACGCTGAAGGTGCCGCTCACCGAGGCCGAGGCGCGCCGCATGGAAAAGGCCGCGGCGCCGACCAAGTCGGTGCGCGCCCTCGAGCTGTTCGCGCGCGCGCAGATGGCCGCCGCGCGCGGCGGGCAGGAGGCCAACGAGAGCGCGGTGGACCTCCTCTCGCGGGCGATCGAGATCGACGCCAACTTCGTCGTCGCCCAGTACACGCTCGGCGCCGTGCACCAGGTGCTCGGCAACCGCTGGAAGGCCGCCGCACAGTTCCGCGCCGCCACCCAGCTCGACGCCACGTACCCGGAGCCGTACAAGGCGCTCGGAGATCTCTTCCTGGCGGCGCCGCGTCGGCTCTTCGACCAGGCCGTCGAGGCGTACAACAAGGCGATCGAGCTGCGCCCGTTCTACGCCGACGCCCACGTCGGGCTCGGCGACGCGCGGGCGGCGAAGGGCGAGATCGACGGCGCCATCAGCGCCTACCAGAAGGCGCTGACCTACAACGCGATCAACCCCAAGGTCCACATGAGCCTCGGCAAGATCTACTACGCCGAGAAGGGGCTCTATTACGAGTCGGTGCAGGCGTACCGGCGCGCGATCGATCTCGATCCGCAGTCCGTCGAGGCCCGCATGGGCCTCGGCGAGGTCTACGAGGACAAGGGCCTCTACAAGGAGGCGGTCGAGGAGTACCGCAAGGTGATCGAGCTCGACGACAAGAACACCGGCGCCCTCTACAACCTGGCGCTCGTCTACGAGAAGACGGATCCCAAAGAGGCCGTGGTGCAGTGGGAAAAGTACATCGCGCTGGCCTCGCAGCTCCCATCCGAGAAGGACTGGGTGGACGTGGCCCGTCAGCACCTGCGCAAGCTCAAGGGCCAGATCAAGGAGTGACCGCGAGTCGGTGGACGAGCTGAGGAAAGATCCGACACGTGGGCAGTGGGTGCTCATGCGACCAAAAGGCGCGTGGGTACCCGACTCGCCTTGCCGTTACTGTCCCGGCGCCGAGCACCTGACCGGGAGCGAGATCGCCGCCTACCGCAAGGATGGCTCGCTCGCCAACGGCCCGGGCTGGACGGTGCGCGTGGTTCCCGAGGCCGACGCCTACTTCCGGATCGAGTGGGAGCTGGTGCGCGAGGGCGTCGGGATGTTCGACATGATCACGCCGCGCGGTGCCAGCGAGCTCATCGTCGAGTCGCCGAACCACGACGCCACGCTGGCCACCATGGACCCCGAGCAGATCGAGGGCGTGTTGTGGATGTACCGCGACCGCCTCCTCGACCTCAAGCGGGACGGCCAGATCCGCGACATCCTCATCAACCGGCACCACAAGAAGCCCGGCGTGCTGCCGCACCACCCGTACTCGCGGGTGACCGCCATCCCGATCGTGTTCGACGAGACCCGGCGCGAGCTGTACCAGGCGCGCGAGTACTATCAGTACAAGCGCCGCTGTCTCTACTGCGACATGATCCGTCAGGAGATCGCCGCCGAGGAGCGCGTGGCGAAGCTGACGCCGGCCTTCGCCGCGCTCGTGCCGTACGCCTCGCGCACGCCGCTCGAGACCTGGATCCTGCCGCGCCAGCACGGCTGCTCCTTCGAGGACGCGCTCACGGCCGAGACCGGCCGCGACCTTGCGCGCCTGATCTCGAGCTACTTCCGCGCGCTCGCGCGCGGCTTCGGCGATCCCGGCTACGAGCTGGTGCTGCACACGGCGCCCAATCTCCGCTCGCGCATCCTCCAGGGCGACTGGGCCACGATCCGCGACGATTACCACTGGCACATCGAGATCGTCGTCCATCCGGAGCGCGGCAATACGGTCGGCGGCATCTTCATCAACGAGACGCCACCCGAGCAGGTCGCCTTGGACCTGCGCCGAGCCCTCGCCACTCCGTAGTCCATATCCGGAGTGTCGGCAAATCGAGGCGCGCCACGGCTTCGCCGGGGCGCGACGAGCGTCGGGGGGTTTGGGGGGCCATCTCGGGGCTCCCCATTTACGGCAGTCGCTACGGCTCGACCGCGAGCAGATCGGGCGCGAGCGCGATGAAGGCCGCGAGCACGCGCGGGTCCCATGCCCCCTTGTCGGTTTCTCGGCGCAGGACGTCGATCGCCGCGGCGTGCGGCATCGGCGACTTGTAGGGGCGGGCGGTCCGGAGCGCGTCGTACACGTCGACCACGGCCATGATGCGGGCGCCGAGCGGAATGGCTGTGCCCTCCAGTCGGTCGGGATAGCCGGAGCCGTCCATGCGCTCGTGGTGGTGGCGGATGATCGGTTGCACCCCGTCGAGGCTCCGCAGCGTCTGCACCAGCTCGGCGCCGATCACGGGATGCAGACGCATGCGCGCCAGCTCGCCGGCGTCCAGCGGACCCGGCTTCAGGAGGACGGCGTCGGGGATGGCGACCTTGCCGAGGTCGTGGAGGAACCCGGCCAGCATGAGATGGCGCTGCAGGCCGCTGTCGACGCCCAGCGCGTTGCCGAGGGCGACGGCGTGGCGCGCGAGGCGCTGGCAATGGCCGGCGGTGTAGGGGTCGCGCGCCTCGATCGTCATGCCCAGGCTGGTGATGACGCCCTCCGCCCGATCGAGCTGATCGACGAGGCTCTTCACGCGGAGAAGCACCGCCACGCGCGTCTCCAGTTCCAGCAGATTGAACGGCTTGGCGAAGAAATCGTCGGCGCCGGCGGCGAGGCCGGCGACCCGCGCGTCGAGATCGGCCACCGCGGTCAGGATCACGACGGGGATGAGCTGAAGCCGCGGGTCGAGCTTGATGCGTGCGCAGAGCTCGACACCGGTCATGCCGCCGAGATTCACGTCGGTCAGGATCAGATCCGGCGGCGCCGGCTCGATCATCGCCAGGGCGTCGTGGGCCGACGCGACGCCGACCGTCTGGTGGCCGAGGGCGGTGAGGTGTTCCTCGAGCAGCTCACGAACTTCCGGGTCGTCTTCGACGACGAGGATCCGCGCGGGGGCGGGAGCGGTCACGGGTACAGCCCGCGTACCTTGTAGCCCTCGGCGACGCGCTTGATGCCCTCCATGAGCGCGGCCGTTCGCAGGTCGACGCCTTCCTTGCTGCCCAGCGCCCACACGCGGTTGAACGCGCGCGTCATCACTTCCTGCAGCCGGGCGGTGATCTCGCTCTCGCGCCAGAAGTAATACTGCAACCCCTGCACCCATTCGAAGTAGGAGACGACCACGCCGCCGGCGTTGCAGAGGATGTCGGGGATCACCGTCACGCCGCGCTCGCGCAGGATCACGTCGGCCTCGGGCGTCGTCGGGCCGTTGGCGCCCTCGGCGACGATCGCCGCCTTGACCCGGTCCGCGTTGCCCTCGTGAATCTGGCCGCCGACCGCGGCCGGGATCAAGACGTCGCACGGTTGGGTGATGAGGTCCGAGTTACTGAGGGGCTCGCTGCCCGGGAAGCCGACGACAGAGCCGGCCTCGGCCACGTGCCCCTCGAGCTGGCGGATGTCGATGCCGTCCGGCTTCCAGATACCGCCCTTGACGTCGCTGATGCCGAGGATCACGCAGCCCTCGCGCCACAGCAGCCGCGCGGCGACCCCGCCGACGTTGCCAAAGCCCTGCACGATCACCTTGCGCCCGCGCAGCTCGTGGCCGAGGTGGCGCGCCGCCTGGTAAAGCGTGTAGACGATGCCGCGGCCGGTGGCCTCGCGGCGGCCCGCCGAGCCGCCGACGATCAATGGCTTGCCGGTGACCACGCCGGGCACGCTCTTGCCCTGGGTCATCGAGTAGGTGTCCATCATCCACGCCATGGTCTGCTCGTCGGTGCCCAGGTCGGGGGCGGGGATGTCGAGGTCGGGGCCGATCATGAGGATGATCTCAACGGTATAGCGGCGGGTGAGGTGTTCCTTCTCCTGCATCGAGAGCTTGCGGGGGTCGCAGCGCACGCCGCCCTTGGCCCCGCCGTAGGGCAGGTTCATCAGGGCGCACTTCCAGGACATCAGCATGGCCAGGGCGCTCACTTCGCCGAGGTCGACGTCGGCGGCGTAGCGAAGCCCCCCTTTGGTCGGTCCAAGCACCGTGTTGTGATGGACCCGGTAACCGATGAATACTTCAGTCTTTCCCGAATCCATCCGAACGGGGACCGACACCACCAGGGCGCGACGGGGGTACCGGAGGCGCTCGTGGATGTCGGCGGGGGTGGCAGAATCCGACCGAAACAGTCGCCGATCAAAATCATCGGCGATACAATGGGATCGAAAGGCAAGGACGGGTCACCGAATGCTCCGATTCACCAAGCGCGCCGATTACGGGTTGATGGCGATTCATTATATCGCCATCAACGACGGCTTCGGTGCGGTGAGCGCCAAGCGAATTGCCGAGGAGTTCGCGATCCCGCCGGAGCTCATGGCCAAGATCCTCCAGCGGCTTGCCAAGCAGCGGCTGGTCGTCAGCACCAACGGGCCCAAGGGTGGCTACGCGCTGGCGCGCCGGCCGACGGAGATCACGGTCGGGCAGGTGATCCGGGCGCTGGAGGGACCGATCAACATCGTGTCGTGCCTGGAGGACTCGGAGTGCCCGCAGATAGAAAAGTGCAATCTGCGGCGGCCCGTCCACAAGATCCAGGCGGCCATCAGCCAGGTGCTGGACACGATGAGCCTGGCCGAGCTGACGAGCGCCGACGTACCGGAACTGCTGTCGATCAAGTAGCCTGAGAGGGTGACAGGAATGGGGCTGAAGTTTCCGATCTTCATGGACGCGCAGTCGACGACGCCGTGCGACCCGCGTGTGGTCGAGGCGATGCTGCCGTACTTCACCGAGAAGTTCGGGCATCCGGCCAGCCGCAACCATCCGTTCGGGTGGGAGGCGGAGGGCGCGGTCGATGCCGCACGTGGCAAGATCGCCACGCTGATCGGTGCGCGCGATCCGAAGGAGCTCGTGTTCACCTCGGGCGGCACCGAGGCGATCAACCTCGCCCTCAAGGGCGCGGCCGAGATGTACAAGGAGAAAGGCAACCACATCGTCACCACCGTCATCGAGCAGCGCGCGAGCATCGACACGCTCAAGCGCCTCGAGCGGCAGGGGTTTCAGGTGACGTACGTGCCGGTGCAGCCCGACGGTCTCATCGACGTCGAGGAGATCCGCAAGGCGCTCACGGACAAGACCATCCTGATCTCCGTGATGTTTGCCAACAACGAGATCGGCACCATCCAGGACGTCACGGCCATCGGTAAGCTGGCCAAGGGAAAGGGCATCCTCTTCCACACCGACGCCACCCAGGCCGTCGGCAAGATCCCGGTCGACGTCGAGGCCATGGGCATCGACCTTCTGTCGTGCACGGCGCATCTGATCTACGGTCCCAAGGGCGTCGGCGCGCTGTACGTGCGGCGCAAGGGGCCGCGCGTCCGGATCGCGCCGATGATCGATGGCGGCGGCCACGAGCGCGGCATGCGCTCGGGGACCCTGCCGGTGCCGCTGATCGTCGGGTTCGGCACGGCCGCGGAGATCGCGCGCGAGGAGATGGCCGCCGAGGGTGCGCGGCTGGCGAAGCTCCGCGACCGGCTCCAAGACATGATCCTCTCCAGCGTGGAGGAGGCGTTCCTGAACGGCCGGCCGGACCGCCGGCTGCCTCAGAACCTGAACATCTCCTTCGCCTACGTCGAGGGCGAATCGGTGCTCATGGGCTTGAACCGGGAGACCGCGTTGTCGTCCGGGTCGGCATGCACCTCGTCGACGCTCGAGCCCTCCTACGTGATCGCCGCGCTGGGCGCCTCCGCGGAGCTGGCCCACTCGTCGATCCGCTTCAGCCTCCATCGCTTCACCACGGCGGAGGAGGTCGAGTACGTCGGGCAGCGCACGATCGAGGTCATCAAGCGGCTGCGGGAGATGTCGCCGCTCTATGAGCTCGCGAAAGAAGGCGTCGATATCAAGACCATCAAGTGGAAGGCTGAGTAAGGGGGAGTGCGATGGCGTACAGCGACAAGGTGGTCGACCACTACAACAACCCGCGCAACGTCGGGTCCTTCGGCAAGGAGACGCCGGGCGTGGGTACGGGCCTCGTCGGCGCGCCGGAGTGCGGCGACGTGATGAAGCTGCAGATCAAGGTCAATCTGGAGACCGGCGTCATCGAGGACGCGAAGTTCAAGACCTTCGGCTGCGGCAGCGCGATCGCCTCTTCGAGCCTGGCCACCGAGTGGCTCAAGGGCAAGACGATCGACGAGGCGGCAAAGATCAAGAACACCGACATCGTCAACGAGCTGAAGCTGCCGCCCGTGAAGATCCACTGCTCGGTGCTGGCGGAGGATGCGATCAAGGCGGCGCTCGCGGACTACAAAGAGAAGAATGCATCGGTGCCGAGCGGCGCCGCATCGAAATAAGGGGAGGAACCGGGCCATGGCGGTCGTGTTGTCGGAGTCGGCGGCGAAGCAGGTGAAGGAGCTGAAGGTGCAGCAGAACCTGCCCGAGACGGCGTTCCTGCGAATGGGCGTGCGGGGCGGCGGATGCTCGGGCATGTCCTATGTGCTCGAGTTCGACACCGAGAAGACTCCGCACGACAAGGAGTTCGAGATCGACGGCGTGAAGATCGTGATCGACAAGAAGAGCTACATCTATCTGAACGGCACGACCCTCGACTACGTCACCCAGGGGCTGACGGGAGGCTTCACGTTCGTGAACCCGAGCGCGAAATCGTCCTGTGGGTGTGGAACCTCGTTCTCCGCGTAGAGGAGCGGCTGTCCGCTGGGGGAGTTTGAGAGGGAAGGCCCAGGGCCCGTTCGACGGGCCCGTAGTGTTTTAGGGGGATGGGACGCTGAGACAGGATTACTTCGAGGTATTCGGGCTGCCGCGCAGGCTGGCCATTGACGGTGCCGAGTTGCAGCGGCGGTTCTACGCCCTCGCGCGCGAGCATCATCCCGACTTCCACCAGGCGGCGCCGTCCGCGGAGCGCGCGCGCGTCGAGGAGACCTCGGCGCTGGTGAACACCGCCTACCGGACGCTGCGCGACCCCATCGCGCGCGTGGACTACCTGGTCCGGCTGGAAGAGGGTGGCGAGACGAGGGAAGGGGCCACCGACAAGCCGAAGGCGCCGCCCGCGCTGCTCCAGGAGATGTTCGAGATCCAGGAGGCGCTGGCGGAGGCCCGGGCCGAGACGACATCCGGCACGCTCGACGACGCCACGCGCGCGACGCTGGCCGGGCAGCGTGAGGGGCTGCGGGCGCGGCTTCGGGACGAGGACGCCAGGCTGAGCGGACCGCTCAGCGCGCGCTGGGACGCCGCTGCGCCGGCGGAGCGCGCGGCGGTGCTCGCCGCCTTCAAGGAGGCGCTCGCCACGCGGGCGTATCTCCGCACCGTGATCGACGACCTGGCCGAGGCCCTGGGCGAGGGCGATTCCTCGGAGGGGGACAAGCGTGTCGCGCATCATCGGCATTGACCTGGGGACGACGAACAGCCTCGTCGCCTACGTGGACGAGGCGACGGGACTGCCGCGCGTCATCCCGGACAGCGAGGGCCGCCCGCTCCTGCCGTCGGTGGTGGCGTTCACCCCCGATGGCATCGTCGTGGGCGAGGCCGCGCGCCGCCAGCTCGCGCGCCGTCCCGCCGACACCGTCTATTCGGTCAAGCGGCTCATGGGCCGTGGGTTCGAGGACGTCAAGGACGAGGCGCGCTATCTGCCGTTCCGCATCCTGCCCGGTGACGGGTTGGTGAGGCTGGCCGTCGGCGGCCGCGAAGTCACGCCGCCCGAGGTCTCGGCGGCCGTGCTCAAGGCGCTGAAGGAGCGCGCGGAGCGCCACTTCGGCGAGCCCGTCGACAAGGCCGTGGTCACCGTGCCCGCCTACTTCAACGACGCCCAGCGACAGGCCACGAAGGACGCGGGCCGGATCGCGGGTCTGGACGTCGTGCGGATCGTGAACGAGCCGACGGCGGCCTCGCTGGCCTACGGGCTGCAGCGGCTGTCGGAGGGCGTGATCGCCGTCTACGACCTCGGCGGCGGGACGTTCGACGTTTCGATCTTGAAGACGAACGACGGCGTCTTCGAGGTGCTGGCGACCAACGGCGACACGCACCTGGGCGGCGACGACCTGGACCGCGTGCTGGCGCTGTGGCTGCTCGAGGACATCGCGGTGCGCCACCACGCCGAGCTGGATCGCGACTGCGTGGACCTGGCGCGCGATCCGGAGGCGATGCAGGAGCTGCGGCTGGCGGCGGAGGCGGCGAAGATCCGGCTCTCGACCGAAGAGCGCACGACCCTCACCATCCCCTTCGCGGGCTTCACCTACCGCCGCGACATCACGCGCGCGGAGCTCGAGCGCCTCGTGGAGCCGCTGGTGACGCGCACGCTCGGACCCGCGCGCCGCGCCCTGGCCGACGCGGGGCTCGAGCCGAAGGACATCGACCAGGTCGTGCTGGTGGGCGGATCCACGCGGGTGCCGCTGGTCCGCCGGCGCGTCCAGGAGCTGTTCGGCAAGACGCCGCACAGCCAGCTCAACCCCGACGAGGTCGTGGCCCTCGGCGCCGCCGTGCAGGCGCACATCCTCGCTGGCGGCATCACCAACATGCTGCTGCTGGACGTGACGCCGCTCTCGCTCGGCATCGAATCGCTCGGCGGCATCGTCAACGTGCTGATCCCGCGCAACACCACGATCCCGACGAGCGCGCGCGAGATGTTCACGACCTCCGTCGACGGCCAGACGCTGGTGGACCTCCACGTGGTGCAGGGCGAGCGCGAGCTGGTCAAGGACTGCCGCTCCCTCGGCCGCTTCGAGCTGCGCATCGATCCGATGCCGGCGGGCCTGCCGAAGATCGAGGTCACGTTCCTCATCGACGCCAACGGCATCTTACAAGTACAGGCCCGGGAGCAGCGCAGCGGCAAGGCCGCCTCGATCGAGGTGAAGCCGACCTACGGTCTCAGCGAGAGCGACGTGGAGCGGATGATCGAGGACTCGTTCACGTATGCCGAGGCCGACGTCGAGACGCGCATGCTGATCGAGGCGCGTAACGAGGCCGACACCGTGCTCGTCCACGCCGGGCGCGCACTCAAACAGGGCGCGGCCCTCGTGCCGGCGGACGAGCGTGCGGCCATCGAGGCGGCGGTGGCCGCGCTGCGCGCGGCGCGCGAGGGCGACGACCGCGACCGCATCCACGACGCGACGACGGCCCTCAACCGCGCCACCGAGCACCTGGCCGAGGTGCTGATGGACGCGGCGCTCAAGGGCGCCCTCGGCTCCCGGCGGGCGACGGAGATCCTCGGGGAGCGGTGATGTCGACGTACAAGGTCACGTTCCTGCCGCTGAACAAGACGATCGAGGTCGACGACGAGAAGTATCCGCTCGCCGATCATGGCAAGCCGGGCTCCTTGCTCGACATCGCGCTGGCGCACGGCATCGAGCTCGAGCACAACTGCGGCGGGTCCTGCGCCTGCACCACGTGTCATGTGGTGGTGAAGGAAGGCGAGGAGAACCTGTCCGAGATGGCCGAGGACGAGGAGGACCGCCTCGACACCGCCGAGGGCTTGACCATCCACTCGCGCCTCGGCTGCCAGGCCGTCGTGCGTGGCGACGTCGTGGTGGAGATCCCGAAGTGATGACGTGGCGCGACGCGGAGGACATCGGCATCGCGCTCAGCGAGAAGTTTCCGGAGACGGATCCGCTGACGGTGCGCTTCACCGATCTGCACCGCTACGTCACCACGCTGCCGGAGTTCACGGACGATCCCAAGACCAGCAACGAGAAGCTGCTCGAGGCCATCCAGATGGCGTGGCTCGATGAGTATCGCAATCGCTGATCGGTTACCAGGTCACGACCTGATCGGCCTCGAACACGGCCTCCAGGAGCCGCTCGTACGACCACTCGCCGGGGACCCGGTGCACGGCGACCCCGGCGGGCAGGACCGGCGAGGCGGCGCCGGGCAGGAGCGCGACGCTGACGGCGTCGCCGGCCGCGAGCTGGCGCTCGATGGTGGCCCGCGCGAGCGTGGTGTCGCCTGCCTTGAGCACGTGGAGCGCGCGCGCCATCAGAAGGCGATGAACCGGCGCGACGCGCGCACGAGGTCGGCGATCTGCTCGCGCGTGACGGGCACGACGACGTGGCCCTCGGCGTTCCAGTCCGGGTCGGTGGGCACGGCGGGGGCCTCGACATGGAACGGCACGCCGAGCCGCTTGAGGTTGGCGCGGAACTTCGCGATGTCGTCGCCATCCACGAGATCGTCGGTGTCACCGTCGAGCAGGTGGACGGCCGGCCCCACGAGCACGAAGGTCACCTCGTTCTCGCCGGCCACGATGCCGATGCCGATGCGCATGGCCTCGAAGGCGCGGCCGGTCGCGCGCGGGTCCTGGGTGATGAGGACGAGGACCGGCTCGTCGGCCACGACCACCCGCTCAGTTGAGAGCGACGAAGCGCTCGGTCGCGTTGATCAGGTCGGTCAGCACCACGAGGCCGCAGTAGGTCACGCGGTCGGCGTGGTCGAGCGGAAGGCGGCGCTTCTGGCAGCCATACGCGCACACGAACAGCCTGGCGCCGCGGTCGGGCAGCGTGCGCACGCGCGGATCGTCGAGCGCACGCACGCCGTCGTCGATCAGGTAGAGATAGAGATCGGCGCCGCGCGCGAGCGCGGCCTCCGACAGACCAACCGCGGCGTCGAGATTCGTCGCGTGCTCGGGGCCGGTGGACAGCAGCATCCCGAATTTCTTCTTCGACAAATCCATCGCGGGCGCAGCGTAGCATCGGCGATGAGGGAGAGCAAGGAATGACCCGTCGTGTGTACCTCGATCACAACGCATCGACGCCCGTGCACCCCGAAGTGGTGGCGGAGATGCTGCCGTACTTCAGCGACGTCTACGGCAACCCGTCGAGCGTGCACGGCTTCGGCCGCGACGCGCGCGGGGCGGTGGACGCCGCCCGCGATCGCGTCGCCGCCTTCCTGCGCGTGCGGCCGGACGAGCTCGTGTTCACCTCGGGCGGGACGGAGTCCGACAACTTCGGCGTGAAGGGCCTGGCCCTCGCGCGCGGCCGCGGCCACGTCATCACCAGCAAGGTCGAGCACCACGCGGTGCTGCGCTCGGCCCAGTCCCTCGAGGCCCAGGGCTTCGCGGTCAGCTACCTGCCCGTCGACCAGTACGGCATGGTCGATCCCGATGACGTGCGGCGCGCGCTGCGGCCCGACACGATCGCCATCTCGATCATGCACGCCAACAGCGAGGTCGGCACGATCCAGCCGGTCCGCGCGATCGGCGCGCTGGCGCGCGAGGCGGGCGTGCCCTTCCACGTGGATGCCGTGCAGACCTTCGGCAAGGTCGAGATCGACGTGGACGCCATGAACATCGACGCCCTGTCCTTCTCCGGGCACAAGATCTACGGGCCCAAAGGCATCGCGGGCCTCTACATCCGCCGCGGCACCAAGATGGTCTCCATCCAGCACGGCGGCGAGCACGAGCGCCGGCGCCGGGCGGGCACCGAGAACGTGCCGGGCATCGTCGGGCTCGGCAAGGCCGTCGAGGTCCGCGCGCGCGACATGAAGACCGAGGCGGAGGCGGTGAGCGCCCTGCGCGATCGCATGTGGGAGGGCATCCGCGCCCGGGTACCGGAGGTGCGGCTGAACGGGCATCCGACCGAGCGCCTGCCGGGCACCGCCAACATCTGCTACCGCAACGTCGAGTCGGAATCGATCGTCCTCGCCCTGGATCTCAAGGGCATCGCGGTCTCGGCGGGCTCGGCCTGCACCGCGGGCAGCGTCGAGCCCTCGCACGTGCTGGTCGCGATGGGCGTGCCGCTGGACTGGGCCATGGGCGCCGTGCGCTCCTCGCTCGGCCGCTCGACGACGGCCGAGGACGTGGACTACGTGGTCGCGTCGGTGACGGAGGCGGTTCGCCGGATCCGGCAGGCCATGCCCGTCGGAGCCGCATGAGGTACAGCCCGACGCTGGTCGACCACTTCCTCAACCCGCGGAATGCGGGCTTGATGCGGGAGGCCGACGGTTCGGGCAGCGACGAGTACGCGGGCTGCGGCGACCTCACGCGCTTCTACCTGCGGGTGCGTGAGGGGCATCTCGCGGAGGCGCGGTTTCAGGCCTACGGCTGCGGGCCGACGATCGCCGCGGCCAGCGTGGCGACGGAACTGGCGGCGGGGCGTGCGGTGGAAGACCTGGCAACCCTGAAAGCGCAGGAGATCGAGGACGCGCTCGACGGGCTTCCGGAGGATCGGAAGCACGCGGCCGAGGTGGCGGCGGGCGCGATGCGGGCGGCGGCGCTGGATGCGCTGCGCCGCCGGCATGGAAACAGGGAGGCGTGATGTTCGAACGGTTGCGGGACGACATCCAGACGGTGATGCAGCGAGACCCGGCGGCGCGCTCCACCCTGGAAGTGCTGCTCTGCTATCCGGGCGTGCACGCGCTGGCCTTCCACCGCGTCGCGCACCGGCTCTGGCACGCGGGCTGGACCACCAGCGCGCGGTGGGTGTCGCACGTCGGTCGCTTCATGACCGGCATCGAGATCCACCCCGCGGCCCGCATCGGGCGTGGCCTCTTCATCGACCACGGCATGGGCGTGGTGATCGGCGAGACGGCGGAGATCGGCGACAATGTCACGCTGCTCCAGGGCGTCACGCTCGGCGGCACCAGCCTGAAGCGGGAGAAGCGCCACCCGACGCTCGGCAACAACGTGACCGTCGGCGCCGGCGCCAAGGTCATCGGCGGCTTCACCATCGGCGACAACAGCCGCATCGGTGCCGGCTCGGTGGTCGTGCGCGAGGTGCCGCCGAACTCCGTTGTCGTCGGCGTGCCGGGCCGAGTAACATACAAGGACGGCCAGCGGGTCGATGGCATCGATCTCAACCAGACCGACCTGCCGGACCCGGTGACGAAGGCGCTCGAGCAGCTGGTGGAGCGGATCCGCACGCTGGAGGCGGAGGTCGAGACGCTCCGCAAGAGCGTCGACAAGGAGGAACGCGCGTGACCCCGAAGGACGTGCTGAGCCTGGAAGAGGCCTCGCGATACCTGGCCATGGACCAGTCCACGCTGAGCGTGATGGCCGCCGAGCGTCGCATCCCGTGCCTGGAGCTGAACGGCGGCTGGGTCTTCTCCAAGAAGTCCATCGACAAGTGGCGGAGCCAGCAAACAGTCACGCGGGCCTGATCCCCCGATCGGCGGCTCTATCATCACCCGCGATCTCGCCTGGTCGATCCTGACCGAGTTCACGAAGGGCGAGAGCCTCCGCCGGCACGCCCGCGCCGTCGAAGCGTCGATGCGCGCCTACGCGGCTCGTTACGGCGCTCCCGAGGAAGCCTGGGGGATCGCCGGCATGCTCCACGACTTCGACTACGAGATGCACCCGCACGCGCCGCAGCATCCCGTCAAGGGCGCCGAGATCTTGTTGGCGCGCGGCCTCGATCCCGACACCGTGCGGGCCATCCTCGCCCACGCCGATTACTCCGGCGTTCCGCGCGTGAGCCTGCTGGACCGGGCCCTCTACGCGTGCGACGAGCTGACCGGCTTCGTGCACGCGTGCGCGCTGGTGCGCCCGGGCAAGGTGATCGACGGGCTCGAGGCGGCCTCCGTGCGGAAGAAGCTCAAGGACAAGGGCTTCGCGCGCACCGTGAGCCGCGACGACGTCTACCGCGGAGCAGCCGAGCTCGGCGTGGAGCTCGACGCCCACATCGCCTTCGTCGTGAACGCGCTCGCCTCCGTCGCCCCCGAGGTCGGACTGGCCCGGGCCTGACCGCGTGGCCTCCTCACAGCGCTCGATCGTGCACGTCGACATGGACGCGTTTTACGCGTCCGTCGAGCAGCGCGACCATCCCGAGCTGCGTGGCCGGCCCGTCATCGTCGGCGCCGACCCCAAGGGCCGCGGCGTGGTCTCCGCGTGCTCGTACGAAGCGCGCGTGTTCGGCGTGAGCTCGGCGATGCCCATCTCGAAAGCCGCGCGGCTGTGTCCCGACGGCGTCTTCCTGCCCGTCGACATGGACAAGTACGTGGGCGCCTCGCGGCAGATCATGGCCATCCTCGGCGACTTCTCGCCGCTGGTCGAGCCCGTCTCCGTGGACGAGGCGTTCGTCGACCTGACGGGGACGGCGTCGCTGTTCGGTCCGGCGCCCGAGGCGGTCCGGGAGATCAAGCGGCGCATCCACACCGAGACGGGGCTCACGGCCTCCGCCGGGCTTGCCGCCAACAAGTTCATCGCCAAGGTCGCCTCGGATCTGCGCAAGCCCGACGGCCTCGTCGTGGTGGAGGAGGGCGGCGAGGCGGAGTTTCTGGCGCCGCTGCCGATCGCGCGGCTGTGGGGCGTGGGCAAGGCGACGGCGAAGGATCTGGCCACGCTCGGCATCGCGACCATCGGGCAGCTCCAGCGGCTGCCGCGCGCCACGCTCGTGGCGCGCCTGGGCGATCACGGCGCCGGCCTGCACGACCTCGCCTTCGGCCGCGACGCGCGTCCGGTGGAGTCGTGGACGGCGCCCAAATCCATGGGCGCGGAGACGACGTTCGAGCGCGACACGACCGACCGCGCGCGCCTGGACACGACGCTGCGCGGCCAGGCCGAGCGCGTCGCGCGCGAGCTGCGCGCGGAGCACCTGTCCGCCGCGCGCGTGACGCTGAAGCTGCGCTTCGCGGACTTTCGCACGCTCACGCGCAGCCACACGAGCGACCCGACCCAGGACGGTCTCGAGCTCTACCGGCGCGTGGCAATCCTACTGGCGCGCGAGAGGCTGGTGCAGCCCGTGCGACTGATCGGCGTCTCCGCGGCCGCGCTCACGGCGGAGCAGACCGGGCAGCTCGGGCTGCTCGAGGACAACGCCGTGCGCCGCGAGCGCCTCGCGCGCGCGGTGGATCGCATCACCGGCCGCTTCGGCCTCGACGCCATTCGGCCCGCCGTCCTCGTCCGTCGGCCGCGGCGAGACTAGCGACTGGGGGGCCCACGATGGCCCCCATATCCCCCACCACGCTCGGGGCGCCCCGGCCAAGCCGTGGCACCCCTCGATACTCCGCCTCAGCGTCTCAGGCTCAGGAGCTCGGATTGCACTTCCCGCCGTCGCCGGGCTGATTGCAGACGTCGCTCGCAAGGGCCTGGGCGATCAGGGCGTCGCGATCCGCCGCCAGCAGGTAGCCCTGGTTGAACGCGTTGTTCGCGGCCGCCGTCACCGCGGTGACGTAGCCGGCGTGCGTGACGTAGCGCTCTTCCAGTGACAGGCGCGGATCACCCGCGGCCAGCCGCTGCTGCTTGGTCTTGAAGAACGGCACCATGCCGCCGACGTAGTTGCACACCTGTCCGGCGTGGAACGGCCGGCCGTCGTAGATGGGGGAGCCGTCCGCGGGACCCGACGTGATGTTCCAGCCCAGGTAGGTACCGAGCGGCGCATCGCGCTGCACGGTCGGCACGCCGCCCAGCTCGTTGCCATCCGCATCCACGCGCGGCACCATCATCTTGATGACGTGCAGGATCGGCGGCGGGGCGTTGGTCGGATTACCTGTCGCGTCGCTGTCGTTGAATTCGGGACCCCAGTCGTAGTCGAACACCGGAAAGATGAAATTCTCCGGAAGGAAGATCGAGTCCGGAATGCCGGGCACGCCGCTCGGGAATCCCATGGCGGCTTTGGTCGGCTCGACCAGGGTCTTCTTCGCCAGTGTGGGCCACTGGCTCGGTGGCGGATCGACGCCGAGCATCACCCAGTCGCGCAAGGCCACCCGCATCCGATTGACCAGCCCGGTCGCGGGCACGGGGTTCGCCAGCAACGTGCCTGTTCCCCAGTTGTTGCCGGGGCACCCGACGACGTTTTTCGGCGGATTTTCGGTGGTCGTCCCATTGCCGCCGCCGTGCGTCGAGCTGGGCAGGTAGTATCGGCGGACGTTCTTCGGCACCGGAATGTCGTTCTTCGCCGAGGTGCCGACCCAGGAGGTCGTCATCTTCAGCGCAAACACCTCGGCGCCGCCGAACGTCTCGACGATCTTCGGGCACGTCTTGCTCGCTTCACAGCGGTCGAGGATGCCCGCCGGATGCAGACCGCGGACCGTGTCGGGGAACTGGTGCCACCACTGGGGACCTTCGCTGCCCATCTGATAGAGCTCGAGCACGCCGTCTGGCTGTCCCCAGCGTGAGTTGTTGGCGACGCGGCGTCCCGCGATGAGCGGCCAGGCGCCGTCGTGCACGATCCGCCCCTTCTCGTCCTGGTTCATCCCGAGATGGATGAAGTGCCGGGTGAAGTTGCCGGACTGTGACGAGCCGCGCACGATCGCCCACTGGATGGAGCCGGCGAGCGGGTTGGGGGTCCCGTACTTGTCCGCCGCTTCGTATTTGAAAAACGATCCGACGTCACGGAACGCCGCCGTGCCCGCGCCCAGCACGTACGGATTCGTGACCGTGTAGACCAGCTGGTAAAGCTTCGCAGGATCGAAGCCGTCCTTCAGGCAGAGCCGCACCGGCAGCGTGGTGACCGGTGTCGGCGCGGCGTACGTGCCGCCGCCGCAGAACTTCCAGTCCTTGTTCGGGACGGTGCCCGCCTCGGTCACGGTGCCGTTGATCGTCTCGTGCGTGTGGATCGTCAGCGTCGCTCCAGCGTTGTTCGTGGTGTCGACGGGGACGTACGGGATCGGATTGCCCATCACGTTCAGCGGCTGCGCGCCGGGGCCGCTGCGATTGATGATGCGGCCGACGATCTGGCCGGTCACCCCCGCGAGCGCCGGCACCTTTACCCACTCGTTGCTGCTCGGGGGCACGGGCGTGAGCGTCGATGCATTGGCGGGGACGGCCGTCGCGCCGGCGTTGTCACCCTGCCAGCCGCTGCTCAGGCCGACGTCGCCGACGTTACGCAGGTCCGCCGTGATCGTGATCCGACCTCCGCGGTTCGGCACGTCGTGCCACATCATGCCGCTCGCCTTCGACATGTCGATCGGCTTGACGATGAAGAAGCTGGCGATGTACTCGACGTTGCCGTCCTTGTTCCGCGGCGCCACGGCGATATCGGTGATGAGCGTGTTGAGCGGGTCATGGGGATCGAGCTCGCCCCACGCGCGCCCAGTCAGGGTCTCGTACTGGCCCGCGTCACCGAACGACGGGCAGACCGGCGGAGTGCCGGGCGGGACGGCACAGAACGCCGGCGACGTCTTGGCGTCGATCACGATTCTCGTCACCTTGGCGTCGGCGGCCGATGTCCACGCGACAAGCGCGGCGAACCCGAGCACGAACCACGTTGCGCGATGCATCATCCTCATCTCCTGTTTCCTATTTCTTTCCGGAGTGGCAGAGCGGAGGCGTCGACTGGGGCGGCAGGTTACCGTGCGGCACGGAGAGGCCCGCGTCCACGCCCGCCTGAAGGAGACGCGCCTGCTGGTCGTCGGCATCCTCGCAGAGCATCAGGCGATCCTTGACCAGCCCGTCGATCGCCCGGTTCACCTGGCTCAAGTAATTCCCGAACGACGGATAGCGCGCCTCCACCGACGGACGTGGATCGCCCGACGTCAGGCGCTCGGCCTCCGTCTTCGCGAACGGGATCCTCTGGCCGGAGCTTTCGCAGCCGTCGTTCGCCTGCGGACCCGCCCGCAGCGCCCAGCCGGTGTACGTGGCGAGCGGCACGGTCACGTCGGGTAGCCGCACGCCCGCGATGTCGTTGCCGTCGCTGTCGGTCTTCGGCACGAAGCTCGGGTAGATCTGACCGTTCAGCGGATTGTCCTCGTACGTCGGCGGGTGGATCACGGGCGGGTTGATGGTCGCGATGCCCGTCTCGTAGAAACCGGGCCCATAGTCGAGCAGGTAGCGGGTCGTCTTGAGGCCGGTGTAGGTGACCCCGGGGATGCTGGGGAAACCCATGCCCGACTGCGGCAGCGGCGGCACCAGCGTGCCATCGGACAGCCGCGGAACCCGACTGGCCGGCGGCGGCGTGCCGTTGGTCCACGCGTCCAACGCGAGGAACAGGGCGCGCTGGATCGGCGCCGAGTCGAGCGGGTTCAGAAACTGCTGGCAATTCCCCTTCGACGTCCCGTCGCCGGTGCCATGCTGGTGGCTGGAGATGAAGTAATTGCGCGTGAACGGCGAATCGCCGAGATCCACTCGCCCGTCCGGGGTGGTGTGCAGGAGCGAGGCGGCCTTGACCCAGTACTCGTTGGCCGAGTAGATCTCCACGCCGTACGGGCACGTGTCGGTCGCCGCGCAGCGCGCGTAGCGGCTGTCCGTCTTGCCCGTGAAGGGATCGGTCGTCGTCACGTTCGCGAACGGAAAGACGCCCTCGACGTACAGATGGTCCTGACGGTTGCGCTCGGTCCGGCCCGGCTGCGAGAACCGGTAGTTCATGTTGATGCCGTCACCGGCCGAGATCCACTGCATCATGCCGTCGAACACCTTCCGGCCGTTCTCGGCCTGGTTGAAGCCGAGATGACGGAAGTCGTTGAGCAGGCGGCCGGGCTGCGACGAGATCTCGGTGTAGATTCGCGTGATGTCCCCGGCCAGGGGATTGGGGGTCGGCGGCGCCGCCCCGTCGGCCGTCTCGTACCGGAGCCAGGCGTTCCAGTCGCGAATGGCCGCGAAGCCCAGTCCGTTCACGGTCGGGTCTTTGGCGATGTACGAGAACTCATAGATGTCGTTGGCGACGAAGGACGTGCCCGCCGGCAGCAGGCGGATCGCCGTCCGGCTCGAGTTGGTGTACTCCCATCCAGACGGATCGATCGATTGCGGCGTGCCGTTCAGATGAACGCGATGGGTGAGCATCGCGTTTGGCGGCGTCTTGTCGGCGGTCGCCGCCGGATAGCTCAGCGCGAACGACGTCGTCGCCGGCCCCGTGACGATGTACTCATACGCCGGTCCGGTGATCGTCGTGTCTCCGGGATTCTTGGCGATCGCGAGCGACGTTCCCGGCCCGAGCGGGCCACCGATTCTCAGATTGAAGTTCGCGCCGTTGTTGCCGGCGGACTTGTCCCACCCGCTCCACACCATGGTGTAGCCGCGTGGCATCAGGAACGCGTTCGCGAGCACGGCCGGATCGGTGACCGAGCCCGGATCGTTGCCCCCGGCCGGGAAGCGACCGAGGGAGGCCCACGTCTTCCGGCCGCGGTTCGGCGGCTCGTACATGACTTTGTGAGCGCCCTTGCTCAGGTCGACGGGTTTGAGGATGTAGAAGTCGAACGAATACTCGACGTTGCCGCGGCCGTTGCGCGGCGCGAGCTGGATGTCGACGATCACCGCGTTCTGTGGGTCGAGAGGGTTGACTTCGCCGAACGCGGTGCCCACGACCTTCTCGTACTGTCCGACCCCCGGCCACGAGTAGCCGCCAAACGTCGGGCTTTGCGAGAGCACCGTATCGATGGCGACCTTGGTGATGCGCGCATCAGCGACGCCAGGCGCGGCCCAGGTGGTCAGCAGGGCGGTAGCGAAGAGACATGGAACCAGCCGGCGTAGTCGTGGATTCATCAGAGCCTCCTTGAACCGGGGGAGCCTCGCGCGGCGCGTGCCGGGAGACTGCGCCAGTGACCGATGTTCAGACAATTGAATATTTCTTATAGCAGTCATATAGTCCCGCTATGAATTTCACCCTCCGTGAGCTCGAGGCCTTCCTCGGCGTCGCCCGCCTCGGAAACTTCACCCGCGCCGCCAAGGCGCTGAACATGTCGCAGCCGGCGCTCACCGTCCGCATCCGCCATCTCGAGGACGCCCTCGGCGTGCGGCTGCTCGACCGGACCACGCGCTCCGTGGCGCTGACGCAGATCGGGCGCGAGTTCCTGCCGGTCGTCGCGCGCGTGCTGGGCGAGATCGACGCGGTGGCCGTCAATGCCCGCGACGTCGCCGGACGGCGACGCGGCGTGGTCACCGTCGCCGCCCTGCCGTCCGTCGCGGCGACGCTGCTGCCCGCGATCATCGCGACCTTCAACGCGCGGCACCGCGGCATCGTCGTGCGGCTGCGCGACGGCGTCGCCCAGCGCGTGACGTCGCTCGTGAAGTCGGGCGAGGCCGACTTCGGGATCGGCAGCCCGACGAAGCGCGATCCCGAGCTGCGCTGCTCGCCGCTGCTGACCGACCCGATCGGCGCGGTCTTTCCGCCGGGGCACCCGCTCGAGGAGCGCGCCCTGGTGCGCCTGGACGATCTGCTGACGGTGCCGCTGGTGCTCATGGACCCCGACTACAGCGTTCGCACGCTCGTCGATCGCGCCTTCGAGTCGATCGGGCACCTGGTGATGCCCGCCTACGAGGCCAGCTACGTGCCGACCGCGTTGGGGCTCGTCAAGGCGGGGCTGGGCGTGGCGGTGATCGCGTTCTCCGCCGCCGACGAGGCCGCCACCCACGCCGCGGGGCTCCGGGCACGCGTCATCGAGCACCCCATGCTCGTGCGTGAGATCAGTCTCATCGAGAGCACGAAGCGCTCGCTGTCGCCGGCGGCGCAGCAGTTCCTCGAGGCGGTGCGCGAGCATACTCCGCGACCGATCGCGTGAGCGCGATTTGCGGGCCGTCGGCGCATCGGCTACACTCGCTGAACAGCGGTTCATTTCCCCCAGGAGGCCACGCGTGGATCGACCGATCGCCTACGACAAGCTCGCGCGCGAGGATCGGTTCGTGCGCATGCGCGCGCGGGAGGTCGGTGAGCTGAAGGTCGAGCAGGGGCTGCCGCCGTTCCCCGATCTCGCCAGCCGCGAGTCCATTCGCGAGCGGGTGCACGGCATCATGGTCGGCGAGCTCCAGGCGATGGAGGGGGCGGGCCGCACCGTCTACGACTTCCCCGACGCGCCCTGGGAGTTCACGCTGGACATGGCGCGACAGGTCTGGGACGAGTCGCGCCACGTCGAGACGTACCTCGACTTGCTCGAGTATCTCGGCGGGCGCGTGGGCGAGTTCCCCGAGTCCACCATCCTCTGGCGCTGCGCGTGCGCGGAAGACGCGGCGGCGCGCGTGGCCGGCGTCAACCGCGGCCTCGAGGGCCTCGCCTGCGACGTGTTCAACCAGCTCATCCACATCGCGCAGAAGATCGGCGATCCGATCATCGAGAAGTCGGTGGACTACGTGCTGGCGGACGAGATCACGCACGTGCGCATGGGCTCGCGCTGGCTGAACGAACTGACGCGCGGCGACCCCGAGCGCCGTCGCCGGGCGATCGAGTTCCAGGAGACGATCGACGAGCGCTTCAACCTGGGCGGCAGCCGCCAGGACGGCCATCATGACGTGGTGCCGATCTCGATCGCCAAGGAGGCGCGCAAGCTCGCCGGCTTCACCGACGAGGAGATCGAGCGGCTCATCAAGAGCACGCAGCGCTCGCAGGTGTATTGAGCTCTCACCGCCTCGCCGGCCACCTCTCCGTCGACGACTCCGCGCGGCGGATCCGCAACTACCGGTACGCCGAGGAGCGCATGATGCGGGTGCTCGGCGGCTGGATCGCGCTGACGCCCGAGCTGCCCCCCAAGCTGCTGTTCGGCCGCCACGTCTGGGACTGCGCGCAGCACGCCGATCTCTGGGGCCGGCGGCTGCCCGAGCTGCGGGCGGCCGCGCAGCAATCGGCGCCCGCGAACGACGCGATGGTCGCATTCATGGAGATGCTCGAGAGCCCGGAGGGTCCGCGGCAGACGGTCGAGCGCGTCGTCGGCGTCTACACCGTGCTCAAGCCGCACCTGGTGACCGTCTACGCGCGTCACCTCGGCGGCACGAACGCCGTGTACGAGCCCCCCACCCGCCGCATCCTGGCGCGCTGTCTCGAGGAGGAGCGACGCCACGCCGCTGCCGGCGCCATCGTGCTCGCTCGGCTCGCGCGCGACACCGCCGGCCGCGCGCGCGTCGCCGACTGGGAGCGTCGGCTCCTCGGCACGCTCGAGAAAGCCGGTGGCGTCACCGGCGGCGTGACGGCACCGCTCGTCGACGCGGCGCTGCTCGGCGTGTCCCCCGACGCCGTGGCGCCGGACCTCGTCCAGGTCCCGCCCGACTTCGATCCGGCCACCCTGCCGGCCGACCTGGCCGCAGCGGTGGATGCCCATCGCACGGCGCTGGAGTCCGGTGACGGCGCGGGAGCCGCAGCGTGGGTCGAGCCCGCGGCGCGGGACGCGCTGACGGCGGCCCTGGCGCCGCTCGCGGGGCGTATCACCGGCACGCGGGTGGTCGGGCTCGCCGCGATCGGCCGCCAGCAGATGGTCAAGGTGCGGATCGAGAGCCCGCGCGCGATCGGATTCGTGCAGCTCCGCTGGACGCCGACGGCGTCCGGCTGGCGCATCGCCGCCGGCGACCTGGTCTCCACCGAGCCCGTCTCCGCCGCTCCCTGAGCGTGTTCCGCACCGTCCTCGTCGCCAATCGCGGGGA
>WNFR01001498.1_pt1 | contig 24468 bp, 24 predicted proteins | sample 5400221 | NCBI WGS metagenome assembly WNFR01 (sample SAMN13153357, study PRJNA577476) | soil metagenome | isolation source: 40 cm soil under Madrone tree | place: USA:California | collected 2016-06-14 | reverse complement strand
CCACCGGTTTTTGCATCGCCTCGATCGCCTCGATGACGTCGTACAGGCCCGGAGCCTGCGGCGGCTTGCCGAACTCGGTGATGTCGGCGCCGGCGAAAAAAGTGCGCCCAGCGCCGGCGATCACCACCGCCGCGGCCGCGTCGTCGTCGCGCGCCTGTCGAAGCCCCTCGACCAGCCCGGCGCGCACCTCGTGCTTCAGCGCGTTGACCGGCGGGTTGTCGACGGTCACGACCGCGATCCCGTCGTCCCGGCGGAGATCGACGCTGGCGTTGATATTGCCCATGATGCTCCCCGATCGTGACGCCTCGCGCCGAGACTAGCCCTATGAGCCGGCGCGATGAAGGCCGGAGTTTGTTTCGCCTAAGATTGACTCGAAGAGTAGAGGCCGGCAGCCTTGCAGCGTACAGCTTGCCGCTTTTCGCGGAATGACCGGAGAAGCCGATGACGACCGAGAACACCCCACCGCTCGCCGGCAAGGTTGCGGTTGTAACCGGCGGCAGCAGCGGCATTGGTGCGGCGAGCGTTCGGCTGCTCGCCGCCGCCGGCGCGCGAGTGGTCGTCGGCTACAACAAAGGCGCAGACTGCGCCGCTGCGTTGATCGGCGAACTTTCCGGTAGCGGTCACCAGGCGATGTACCTGCCGATGGAGGACAGCGCACAGATGGTTGCTGCCGCGGTCAAGGACCGGTTCGGGCGCGCCGACATCCTGGTCAACTCCGCCGGCTTTACCAGGATGGTCGCGCACAGCGATCTCGAAGCGCTCGACGATGATCTGATCGATGCGGTATTGACCGCAAACGTGCGCGGGCCGTTCGCGACGATCCGCGCCTTTGTCCCGCTGCTGCGCGCTGCCGGCGCCGGGGTTATCGTCAACATCTCGTCAGGCGCCGCCGAGCATGGCACCGGCAGCAGCATCATCTACGGCGCCTCGAAGGCGGCGCTCAACACGATGAGCATGGCCCTGGCCCGAGTGCTCGGCCCCGAGATCCGCGTCGTCATCGTGGCGCCCGGCATGGTCCATACCGGCTTTGTCCCCGGCCGCACGGAAGAGATGATGGCCAAGGCGGCGATGGCAACGCCACTCAAGCGCGCGGTCGAGGCGCATGATGTAGCGCTGGCCGTGATGGCCTCTATCACCCATTTGACGCACACCACCGGCTCGATCATCGCCGTCGACGCCGGCCGCCATTTGTAACGTAGGCTATCCGCCAGCGGTCAGGTCGCGGAAAGCCGCTGATCTCGATCCTCGCTTATCAATCGGTGGCCACGATCTCTACCGCTGCGCGTGGTGTGAGTGGTTCACTGCTGCGCCGCCAAGCGGACACCCCCCGGGCCGATCAGGCCCGGATAGGGCGCCTTGAAACGCCAGAAGGTCCCGCTGGTAGCCCCTTCGAGGTAGATGTACTGATTATCGGGGCCGCCGAAAGCGAAGTTGGTCGTTGCGTTATCGCCATTCGGAATCGGCACGAAGCCGAGGATCAGGCCTCGCGGATCGATTTCGACGATGCCGCCGAGACCGAACAACTGGGCCCACAAATTGCCTTTCACGTCGTAATGGATGCCGTCAGGGCCGCTGGCTCCGGGAACATAAGTGCCTGCCCTGACGCCGGCGAAGGTCAGATGGAGCGGATCCTTGGTGCATTGGGGGCAGCCCATCGTGGGGCCGGTCATAAAAGTACTGTACCAGATGCGGCTGCCTCTAGACTCCCCGATGGCCAGCACCGCGTCGTCTGGCGAAACGGCAATGCCGTTGGGGAACAAGCCACTGTCCATCACCTTGCGAAGGATGCCGTCGCGTGAGTATTGGTAAACGGCGCCCGTCTGGTCAGTCATGCTCGGCCCCGGACCGCTTCCCCAAGGATCGGTAAAGAACAGGTTCCCCTCGGCATCGAAATCGAGATCGTTGGGGCCTTTGAACAGCTGGTTGCGATAGGTATAGACCAGCGTCTTCACCTCCTTCGTCGTCGGGTCATAGACCAGAATGCCGCGGTGCCGCGTCGTCAGATAGAGCTTGCCGTCGAGCCACCGCGTGCCCTGCGGCTCACAGGTCTGACCCAATTCGGGCGGCGGGTTGCAGTTGAACACAGGGACCAGCTTGCCATCGGGCGTCAGATATGAAACCCATCCGCTGCCAATGGCCACGAACCACAGATTGCCCTGGGTATCGAACGAGCCGCCTTCGAGAAACTGGCCCTGCGGCGTGCCGCTGACATCGGCGAATTTCTCGACCGGGCCGACCGCGGGCGGCAATGGCGGCAGCCCCCAGGGTTGGACCAGGCCGGGGGCCTGAGCCTTGGCCGTGCCTCCCGGACCGGCGGTGGCGCAGAGCGTCCCGAACAGCGCGATCTCCAACGCCGTAACCAAATTGCGGCAAATGCACATCGTGTTTCCTCCCTCTTTATTCGTCATTCCCGCGAAGGCGGGAATCCAGGGGGGCCACGATTAGAACGGTTGCCCTGGACCCCCGCTTTCGCGGGGGCGACGAGTAGCACATCGATTATTACGCGTACCATCGGACACTCCGACGACCCCGTCGTCGCGCAGCGAAGCGACGTCGCGGGCATTCATCCCGAGCCATTCACCGAACACCTGGACCGTGTGCTCGCCGAGCAATGGGGCCGGCTTGACCGGCGCCGGGGCGCCGTCGAAGCGCACCGGGAAGGCGGCATGCGCAGCGTCCCGGCCGGGTGCTGCATCGTCTGGATGATGCCGCGCTCGGCGAAGCTCGGCTCGGCCAACAGGTCGCCGGTGTCGAGCACGGCGCCGGCGGGCACGCCGGCAGCGCCGATCAGGCGCATTGCGTCGTGCTTATCGTGCCGCCGCGTCCAGTCGGTAATCATCTGGTCGATCTCGGTTTCGTGCCGGCCGCGCGCCTCGCGCGTCGCAAAGCGCGGGTCATCCAATAGCTTCTTTTGACCGATGACGTTGAGCAGCCGCCGCCAATGCTCCGGGTTGGCGTGGCTGGTGAAGACGTAGACATAGTCGTTGGGACCGCCGGGCTTGCAGGGGTAGATACCGGACGGCGCCATGCCGCCGGCCAACGGCTTGGCGCCGTTGCGCATTGCCGGCTCGCCGTTGCGCGCGTGCTGCACGAACGCGCTGCGGCTGTATTGCAGCTGGGCATCCTGCATCGCGATCTGCAGCCGACGTCCCCGGCCGGTGGTGTGGCGCTGATAGAGGGCGCCGAGGATGCCGATCGCAAGGAGCATGCCGGTACCAGTGTCGCCCAAGGTCGGCCCCGGTTTGCAGGGCGGCCCGTCGCGCTCGCCAGTGATCGCCATCGTGCCGCCGCAGGCCTGCGCGATCATGTCGAAGGCCAGGTTGTTTTCATAGGGGCTGCCAGCGCCGAACCCCTTGACCTGCGCACAGACGAGCCGCGGGTTGAGCGCGTGCATTGCCTCCCAGCCGAGCCCCACCCGCTCGATCGCACCGGGAGCGAAGTTCTCGACAAACACGTCAGCCCGCCTCGCCATCTCCTTGACCAACGCGAGCCCGCGTTCGGATTTGAGGTTGACCGTCACCGATTTCTTGTTGGCGTTGTAGATCATGAAATAATAGGCGTCTGCGCCCGGCTTGGGGCCGGTGCCCAATACGCGGCCGGGTTCCCCACCCTTTGGGTTTTCCACCTTGACGACCTCGGCGCCGAGCCAGGCGAGCGCCTCGGTGCAAGACGGGCCGGCCTCGAATTGCGACAGGTCGAGAACCCGAACACCATCGAGGCAGTTCGGCGCTACACCCATTCCCTCCATCGCTGGTCACTCCTCGTCAAAAACCGCGGGACCGGCAGGTTAGAGCAGTCCTGATACCGGTTGAAACGACTTTTCGCTACCACTACCGTCGGGCGCCGAGGCTGAGCGTGCACCGCAAGGGGTAATCTGATGAAGGTTTTTGTGTTCGATCTCTCGGCTTACGGCGAACAGCTCGACCACTTGAAGGTCGGCAGCGAACTGCCATACCCGCTGCCGAAGCAGTATTTCAAGCCGGAGGTCGCGGCGCGGACCTATGCCCAACATCTCGAGGCTTGGGAGGAGCTCGATCGGTTGGGGTGTGACGGCGTCGGGTTCAACGAGCACCACTGCTCGCCCTATGGTCTGATGAACTCGCCGAACCTGCTGGCGGCCGCGGCGGCGCAACGCACAAAACGGCTCAAACTACTGATTTACGGCAATCTCTTGCCACTGCACGAGCCGCTGCGGCTTGCCGAAGAGCTGGCGATGCTCGACTGCATGTCCAATGGACGATTGATTTCCGGTTTTGCCCGCGGGATCCCGCGCGAATACCAGGTCCACAATGTGCCGCTCTCGCAGTAGCGCGCCCGCTTCGAAGAGGCGTTCGACATAATCACTCGGGCGTGGACCGAGGAAGTGTTCTCGTATCGGGGAGAATTCTGGTCCTACAACGATGTCGCCCTGTGGCCGCGGCCGTTGCAGCGGCCCCACCCGCCGATCTGGATGCCGATCGTCGGCAGCAAGGAATCGATCGAGTTCGCGGCGCGGCACAACTTGCCGATCACCCCGGGGCTCGGGCGCTCACGCGGGTTGCGCGACGACATCATCCGCTATTATGCCCGCTGCCTCACACAGGCGGGCCACCGGATCACCCCCGATCATCTGTCGCTGGGCATCAGCGCTTATGTCGCGAGCAGCAAAGCCGAGGCGGTGCGCGAGATGGGACCCTATCATCTCTACTTCAACCGGACCTTGTTCAGCCACGGCAACTTCACCGAAACCGAATTGCAGCGCCAGACCGGCTATGCCACCGCCTCGTCGACCGATTACGTGAGCCCGGAAAACCGCCGCGCCTCGCAATTCGCCCGCGAGGATTTGCGCAACCTGACCATGGCCGAGGTCGAGCGGCAGGCCGAGCAGATGCGGTGGGGCCCTGAGGCCGAGGTGACGGAGCGGATCATCGAAGCGGCGGAGAGCGCCGGCGCCGACAACGTCCAGATCAGCCTCAACCGCGGCGTGCTGCCGCATGAGGTGTTCTTGGAACAGATCCGCCGCTTCGCCCGCCAGGTGTTGCCGGCGCTTCAGGCCCACAAGGTTGAAAGCGTGCCATTGGCGGAAGAGGTCGTTGCCTAGCCCCGAGGCCGGAGCGCCATCTCGATATGCTCGACCCCGAAATCGTCATAGGGTTCGGACGTCGTCGAGAAGCCGAAGCTCTGGTAAAACGGCACGAGAAGACGCTGAGCGGCAAGGGCAATCGGCTGCAGCGGATAATGCTTGCGACAGAACAGCAGCGCCTCCTCCATCAGGGTTCGGCCAATCCCGCGCTGTCTCAGGTGCGACGACACCGCGACTCTGCCGATCCTGACGGACGGCGGCGGGCCGGTGATCGGCATCAGACGCAGGTAACCGGCCAGTTCGCCTTCGACCCGAGCCACCAAATGCCATGCACTCTCGTCGAGGCCGTCGAGGTCGGGATAAGGCGAGCGTTGTTCGACGACAAAGATGCTCTGACGGACGCGCAAAAGCTCGTAGAGCTCTCTACCAGACAGGTCGTCAAATAGACGCCACTCCATTGTTACCCGCTCAGCAACCGGCTCGCAACTAGCCATTGTGTTCAGTCCTCAATTCTTATCGCCATGCCCGGCCTTGACCCGGGCATCCAATCGCTGCTGGATGCTCGGAGATGAAGCGTCATTGCCGGGTCAAGCCCGGCAATGACGAGCACATGAAAGGACCTGCCATGCAGCCGCGCGATTATGGCCCGTTTCCTTATACTCCGATCAATGATCGGCCAAAGCTCGAATGGCCCGGCGGCGCCCGGCTGGCGGTCTGGGTCATTCCTAACATCGAATTCTTTCCACTTACTCGCGGTATTTCCGGCCATCCTGGCGCGCCCGCCGGCAATGCGCCCTCGGTGCGTGCTTGGGCGCAGCGCGATTACGGCAACCGGGTCGGGATCTGGCGGCTGACGGACGTGCTGAGCAAGCACGGCATCCGCGCCAGCCCGACATTGAACAGCGACATTTGCGACCATCACCCGCAGATCGTCCGGGCCGCAGGCGAGCTCGGCTGGGAGATCCTCGGACACAACCGGACCAACAGCGTCTGGCTCGATGCATTGAGCCCCGAGGATGAGGGCCAGACGATTGCCCAGACCCTCGCGCGCATCGCCGAAATGACCGGCCGCAAACCGGTCGGCTGGCTCGGCGCCGGTCTCGCCGAGACTTGGCATATCCTCGATTTTCTCGCCGAAGAGGAATGCCTATACGTCGCCGACTGGGTCAATGACGACCAGCCCTATTTCATGGATGTCGGCGGCAAGCGGCTGGTGTCGATCCCGTATTCCTACGAGATCAACGACGCGCCGCACTTTCAGTACCGGAACGGCACGATCGACGAGTTCGAGAAGATGATCCGCCGCCAGTTCGACACGCTCTATGCCGAGGGCGCGCAGTCCGGCCGGGTCATGGCGATTTGCCTGCACCCCTACCTGATCGGTGTGCCGCACCGCATCGGCGGGCTCGATTCGGCGCTCCAGTACATCCGTTCGCACGACCAGGTCTGGTTCGCAACCGGCGAGGAAATCGTGCGGCACTGGCTGCAGTCGGGCGCGACGTTCTGACGGCCCACCGGGGGGACAGCCTCCGCTGCACGTCGCGGCCAGCCCGGGCCGTAGGGGTTGGGATGACTGCAGCTCAGTCTGAGCGGGGGCTAATCCTCGCTGTGCAGGGCCGTATGCCTACTTCCCCTCGCTGTGGCTAAGAAACCGGAGAGCGCGGTCGCCTCTTCCTGGTGGGCGTCGGTTCGACCAAGGGTTCATTCGCGATATCCGCAGTGTTCGATGCAGAACGGGATCTCCGTCTCCGTGTGGGCGGAGCCTCCGGTTCCGGAACCTTGTATACCGGCTCCGGCGCTGCTGATGGTGACACCGCCGGACCTGCCGGTGCTTTGGGCTTCCGACCTAGCCCAAGCTCCTTCGCCAGCGCAGAACGCCGTTCCGAATAAGCTGGAGCGGTGAGTGGATGATCGTTCCGCAATCCCCAACGCTTCAGGTATTCATCCCTGCTCAAGTCGTGCTGTGTGCTAATGTGCCGGCGTAGCGTTTTCCCCCTGTAGCCACAATCAAGGCAAACCACGTAGTCCTGGTGTACGGAACGTCGCACGGACACGGCGGGAGCACGAACCTCTTCTGGATGGTAGGGCTGGCCAAGCTCACCGAGCGCCCTGTGTACTGTCGTGATCAGATCTGAAAGCTGGCCAGCCCCGACCGTATGATGTCCTACATAGCTTCGGACTATTTTCGCCGTGAGATGTGAATCGGCCTTTTTAGTCTCCATGGCACGTCTCCCAGAAATGTTTTCTCAAAACCCTATATACAACAGACGGCAAACAGCTAAAAGAGAGTCGAGCGACGTTCTTCCGGTAATTTCACCGGCAGCCACCACATGGTTGCTCAAAAAATAATCAGAAAATCCCTGGGGAGGTCTTGAGAGGACGTGTGGCTCCAGACTGTCGTGGGGGATCTTGATCTAAATTGGCTGGGAAAAGAAGGAGTAGATTGGTAAACGGTTCACTCACTGCTTGTACCCGCCCGCCAGAAAAACCGCCCACAATGTGTAGGAATACACTCGGGGCCGCTTGAGCATTCCTTTTGGGCGGGCGTGGCTCGTGGATACGGCGTGCGTCCTCGAGCCGAAGAAGGCGGCCGATTATCAGTGCGAGAGAGATCGGGAGGGCAGTTGGTCGGAGGCAGCAGTGCTTCGTTCCCTCCAAGCAATCCGCTCTCCACCAAGAAAAGCAAGGCTAATTAGCTCTTGCCGTGCGCCTAAGAAGAAGTTGTCGGGGTTTCGCTATTAACCGCACACGCTCAGGGGGCTTTTCCAGCGCAGCGACACGCTGTCGCACTGGAAACTCTCTCATGAGACGAACGTTTTTCCATCGCTCGCGACATGTTACTAATGAAGCTCGCAAATGATAGGGCACTTAGGAGGGATGAGTATGTCAACTCCGGCGGAAAAAGCTGCCGCCTATCTTACCAGGCTAGAGGCGGAGCGAAGGGCTGCAATCGCCGCAAGCCAAGCGAAAGCTGAAGAAGCCAGGCTTATCGAGGCACGGCAGAAAGGGTTTGAAGAAGCCTTGGAGATACTGGGACTACAAATTTCTTCTGACAACACTGAGGCTAAAACTGATAAATCTTCTGCTCGACGGCGCCGGAACATACCACAACTTATAATACGTGAATTGTCGTTTTCCGGAACGGCGATGGCAAAAGAACAGATTGCTAGATCGATAGATTATTTACCATGGCAAACTGAAAGAGCGTTAAGGCGCCTCGAAAGCTCTGGAAAAATAATGCAAAATATGGATGGGCGATGGGAGGTTGTTACCTCATCCGTAGCTCAAACCAACGGGCACGCCACTACAGCCGCCAAACTGAAATCTCGATCAGCGGCGGGCGCGCCCGAGTAAGGTCCCGGAGCCCTACGCCAGCGGATGCTTGTAGCGATCCAGGGGCCCCGGTCACAGACTTTCGTTCGGCTATATTGCGGTGCGGGAAGGACGCCAGCAAATGCTCACCGCAATATCGCTTCCTCAAATTGGCGGAGGATCATGCGTAACCAGGTCGGTTTTTTTAGGGCAGAGGATTTTCCAGCAAACCAGGTTATGCGGCTGTCTGTTGTAGATCACCGATAGCAACGTCACCGACCTCACCGATCAAGGCGTTTTGTTCGCGTAGCTCGGCCTCTTTCCAGTGCGCACCGATCTCAGCCAATGCTCACGATAGCTTGGCTACGCCGGCGAGAGGGTCTCTGCATTCTCCCGGTTTCGCAGGTACCGATCACTTCGCCGCTGCCGATTACGCAGACCGCTCGGCTAGGGAATGCCATCCTCGGAGTGCGGCAATCAAACGCCTGATTGCCTTCTCGCCGCTGTCACGGTAATCGCTGCGAGGATGCTGATGAAAATCAGGCGGCCCTGGCGCTGACCGCGGGCTCGGTTGCTCGCGCGGTGCGGCGGATCATCTCGGCGCCCTTTTCGGCGATCATGATGGTCGGCGCATTGGTGTTGGTCGAGGTGACCGTCGGCATTACCGAGGCGTCGATGACGCGCAGTCTCTCGATCCCGTGAACCCGCAACTGGTCGTCGACAACTGCCATGTTGTCGCCGCCCATCTTGCAGGTGCAAGTCGCGTGGTACACGGTCGAGCCTTTTTGCCTTGCGTAGTCGAGCAGCTCGTCGTCGGTGCTTACCTGCGCTCCCGGAAGGATCTCGGCGCCGACATATTTGGCGAGCGCCGGGGCGGTAAAAAGCCGGCGGACGAATCTGAGCCCGCCGATTATCGCTCGTCGGTCGGTCTGCTCGCTCAGGTAGCGGGGATTGATCGCCGGCGCCTCTCTGGGATCGTTGGACTTGGCTTCGACGTAACCGCGGGACAGCGGCCGCATCTGCCAGGCCCCGGTGGTGATGCCCGGAAAATCGTCGAGTTCGCCGATCTGGCCGTCCTTGAAGCTGCCCGGCGCAATGCTGCACTGCACGTCGGGCGTCGCCGATTCCTCCAGCACCTTGACCGAAGCCGCAGCCAATGAGGCGCTGTAGGTCAGCATGCCCTTCCCGGTGACGATATAGCGCAGGACCTCGCCGGCGAGCGCCAAACCCCGCGAACGCTCATTGACGGTGGACGCGCCGCTGACCGGGTAGCTGATCCGCGCGATGTAGTGGTCCTGAAGGTTCTGCCCGACCCCCGGCAGCGCGTGATGGACCGAAATGCCGACCCGGTTCAGGTGCTCGGGCGCGCCAACGCCGGAAAGCTGCAGGATATGCGGCGAGTTGACGGCACCGGCGGAGAGAATCACTTCGCGCTCCGCATCCGCGCGCTCAACCGCCCCGCCCCGCACGTATTCGACCGCGACGGCGCGGCGGCCGTCGAACACGATGCGGTTGACCTGCGCCTTGACGACGACCTGGAGATTGGGCCGTTTCAGCGCCGGCCGCAGATAGGTGCGAGCGGTGCTGGCCCGCCGCCGGCCACCGCGCGTCTGCTGGCACCAGCCGATGCTGTCGCCGGCGCCAGCTGGCAGGTCGTTGACGTCCTCGCGGTATTCGAGGCCGATCTCCTTACCGGCTTCGATGACCGCCGCGCAGAGCGGCGCCTGGTCCATCTTCGAAGTAAACAGCGGACCGCCCTTGCCGCGCACTTCGGTCTCGCCGCCCTCCCAGTTTTCCGCCTTTTTAAAGAACGGCCGGACCTCGTCCCAGCCCCAGCCGCGATTGCCGAGTTGGGCCCAGTGGTCGAAATCCTCGGGCTGACCGCGGATGTAGATCAACCCGTTGATCGAGCTGGAGCCGCCAAGTACTCGGCCGCGCGGGTAGAGGATCGCCCGGCCGGCGGTCCCGGGGTCGGATTCAGCGTGGTATCCCCAGGTCAGGGTCGGGTGATCGAGCATCTTCATGAAGCCGGCCGGGACGTGGATGTAGGGGCTCCAATCCCGTCCGCCCGCCTCGATCAGCACCACCTTTGCCATAGGGTCCTCGCTGAGGCGATTCGCGAGAACACAACCCGCCGAGCCGGCGCCGATGATCACATAGTCGGCCTTCATGCTCCGTCCTCCCGCTATTGCGCAGCCTCCGCAGTTATCAAATTGCCGTCGTCGTCGACTGACAGCCCGGTCTTGCGGGCCTCATCGATCACGCTCGGGTGCCAGTCAACCTTCCCCGGGTCCGGTCCGCCGATGATCGCGATCAAGGTCGAATGAGGATCATCACTGGCATTGCGGAAGCCCCGATAGACGCCGATCGGGACATTGACGATATCGCCAGGGTCGAGGACGACTTTGCGCTCACTGTCGCCTTCGAGCCAATAGATCTCCCATTTGCCTTTGAGGGTGACGAATACCTCCTCGGTCGGGTGGCGATGGAGCGCCGCGCCGCATCCCTTGGGGGCGCGGGCATAAGCCACCGCAAAACCGTGAGCGGGCGCTTTGATCTTCGGGGCGAGGTCGGGGTCTTTCACATTCTCGGTCACGCCCACCCCGATGATGTTGATGATCTCGCGCCGATAGGCCGGGATCCTCTGGTCGAGAAACGCGATGTCCGACCCCTTCGCCCGGTCGAGGCGCGCGGTGTGGTCGCTCTCCATCTTCGCGAGTGAGACGGCGGGTGCCGGCTGGCCCTGTAACCGCGGATCGACATAGGCCATGGCTTCCTCCCAAGATGGCGGGTCTTGCGCAGACCCTAGGCTACCGAGAGCGGGCGGAGACGGCAATCCGCTCGGGCGGCGCGTCGCGGCCTGCGCGCACCATCACGCGGCGTGCCGCCCGTCCCGCCATCCAGCCCCGCCCGCGTGCGCGCATCCTTCTCCGAGGCTGGCATCCCGCAAGGGCCGGCGGCGAGCTCGCACCCGCACGATTCGTCCAATGCAAAATCACGAAAGGCCGCGACCCTCTGGTCCTGAACGACGGCGCCGGTGTCGCGCCACGCGAGCGCGAACACATTCGACGCCTTGGCCACGACTTTCTTGCCGAAGGGACAGACGAGTCGGCCTGCGGCGAGCTCCGCATCGACCATCGGCGACCGCCCGAGAGCGATACCGAGCCCGTCTATCGCGGCAGAGAGCGCCAATCCGAAATGACTGAACCGCAGCTGCCTTGTCGCACCCGTTTGGCGCAATCCAAGGCGGGCCAGCCAGGTCGACCATGAAAACTCGGCATCGTCGGCCTCGGCCGCGTCGCACTCGATCAGGGTGTGTCTGATCAGATCTTGCGGGCCGCGCAGCGGCATCTCTCGGCCAAGCGTCGACGGCGCGCATACCGGAAATACGATTTCGCGCAGCAGCGGCATCTCGAGCGGGTTGTGTTCGGCGAGCTTCGCCATCCGCTTGACAACCGCGACATCGACACCGTCGCGCCAAAGGTCGGGTTCGCGCCCATCCATTGCGGCGATCCGAACCTCGATTTCGGGATGGAGCGCGGCGAACCTGCCGAGGCGCGGGACCAGCCACCACGTCGCAAACGCCGCCGGCGCCGCGACGGTAAGCACCCCGACCCGCCTCTGGCTTCGCACGCGCTCGCTGGCGAGCAGCATGCTGTCGAGCCCCGCACGAACCCCTTCGAGCAATATTCGGCCATCGTCGGTCAATGCGATCTCGCGATGCAAGCGCCCGAAGAGCGAGGTCCCGAGGTGCTCTTCGAGAGCGCGGATTTGATGGCTGACCGCGCTTTGCGTGAGCGCGAGCTCGTCGGCGGCGCGCGTGAAGGAGAGCTGCCGCGCGACGGCCTCAAAAGTACGCAATGTCCCGAGCGGCGGAAGCGAGCGATAGGGGCTGGGCATGGCTGCCTCCCATGAAGATGGCTCATGGATCGATGAGCAATCACCATTAGCACGGCTGCGCGAGTCTACTTAGCATTTCCATGGTTCATGCGTAGGGGACCGTTGGAGGCGCCCGTGAAGGATGACATGGCGGTCGACGCTGCACGCCCCCATACGGCCGGGGATGTTGCGCCCGGCAGTTGGCGGGCTCTGTTTGCCGGGGGCAATCTGGCCCGCTCGGTTGTCCTTACCGGTGCGGTCGCGATCCACGCGCTCTCGATCCGTGTGGTCGTCACGGTGCTGCCGCTGGCGGTCACAGAAATCGGCGGTCTGCGCTTTTTTGCGTGGACGATGACCATCGCAATGGTCAGCGCGATCTGGGGCGCAGTGTCGGCCGCGCCATTGGTGGTCTCGCGCGAGCTTCGCGGCGCCTACTATATCGCCCTGTCGCTTTTTGTCGTCGGGAGCGTCATATGCGCTCTCTCGCCCAGCATGGCGGTCTTCCTGTTCGGGCGGCTGCTCCAGGGGCTGGGCGGAGGTCTTTTGACGGCGCTGGCCTACACCACGATATCGCGGGCGTTCCCTGCAAGCCTGCATACCCGCGCGATTGCCTTGCTATCCGGTGTTTGGGGCGTTGCTGCGCTAAGCGGACCGCTGGTTGGCGGCATCCTTGCCGGCTGGGGTCTCTGGCGATGGGCCTTCTGGGTGGATGTGCCGCTCGCCGCGGCGGTCGGCGCGGTTGCTCAACGGACGCTGTTGGTGCGGGCCGGTGAAATGCCAGGGCGTCCCGCCGCCGCTTCACCGGTCGCATTCGGGCGCTCGGTCTTCTCGGCGTATCGGTATTGGCTGTGGCAATCGCCGGCGTGTCCGGGCGTGCGGTGACCAGCGGACTGGGAATAGTAGTTGCCGGCTTCCTATTGGTCGTCATGCTCCGCGTCGACGATAGCGCGGCTCGCCAGTCGGTGTCCCGGCGTCTCTTGCCTATAGGAGCTTTCGATCCCCGCGCGCCTCTGGGCGCGGTGTCGCTGGTGATGGCGCTTATCGGCGGTTGCACGATGGCCGCCGTCTACGTGCCTTATGTGGTTGTACAAGTGGGCATGCATGCTCCAGTCATCGGAGGGTGCTTGAGCGCCGTTATTCCGTTGGGTTGGGCGGCTGCCGCGCTCGCGGGCGCGTCGCGCGCAGGCCCATGGGCTCACCGCTTGATTGTCTGCGGGCCGGCTCTCGTCGCGCTCGGCCTGATCGCGACGGGATGGGCGTTGACAACGGGGTCGCTTGCTCTGATTGCGGTGGCACTTGCTCCAATTGGCGGTGGCATCGGCGCAGCATGGGCGCATCTTGGAAGTCTGCTGGTCGAGCTCGCGGAGACGACGGAGCGGGATGCCGCGGCTGCCTTCATCTCGACGAACAACCTGCTCTCGCAAGCCTTTGGCGCCGCCTTCGCAGGGATGATCGCGAATATCGCGGGATTTGGCGATCCTGCGCTCGGTTCCGCGGGAGTGCCCCGGGCAGCTTTCTGGTTGTTTCTCGCGATGTCGCTGTTTCCAGCTGCGGCGCTGCCCGTCGCCGTGCGAACCATCCGGCTGTCCGTACGCGCTCGGAACATGCCCATTGCCTGCGGAGCGCCTGCGCAGGCACGACGCTGAGACGCTGCGAGCGGGCTGGCTAATCGGCTGTGGCGGGCACCCCCTCCCGCGGAGCGACCCTGCGCGGTATGTGCAGCCAGAACAGGGAGATCACAGCGGAGACCAGCGCGCACAAGGCGAGGGCGTAGAGCCCGCCTGCAAAGCTGCCGGTCAAATCCTTGGCCCAGCCGACGAGCGACGGGCCAAAAAATCCGCCGAGATTGCCGAGCGAATTGATCCACGCGATCCCCGCGGCGGCAGCACCGCCGGTCAGGAACATCGTCGGCATCGACCAGAACGGTCCCTTGGTGCCGTAGAACCCGATCGCGGCGATCGTAATGCCGGCGAGCGACCACCACGTGCCGATCGTCAGCCCGGCGATGACGAGGCCGACGGCCGAGATCACGCAAGTCGTAAAGAGGCTCCAGCGCCGGTCGCCCATGCGGTCGGACAACCAGCCGCAGAACACCATGCTGATCGTACCGGCGATGTAGGGGATCATCGTGATCCAGCCGACCTGCATGTTGGTGACCCCGAGCTCCTTGATGATCTGCGGCAGGAACAGCAGCATGCCGAGGCTGGCGGTGACGATGTCGACGTAGTTGAGAGACAGCATGAGCACCTTCGGGTCGAAGAAGGCGCGCAACACGCCAATCCCGTGCTGCGTCTCGATCTGACGACGCTCGTGGGTCATCCTGCCGTTGAGCCAGTCACGCTCCTCAGGACTGAGCCAGCGCGCCTCGCTCGGCCGATCGGTCAGATAAAAGAACACGCCGATGCCGATGAGAACCGTCGGGATGGCCTCCAGAATGTACATGCACTGCCATCCCTTGAGACCCCACAGCCCGTCGAGCCCCAACAACGCCGTCGAGATCGGCGCGCCTGTCGCCACGGCGATCGGCAGCGCCAAGGTGAAACCGGAGTTGATTCGGGCGCGATGCCCGTCGGGGAACCAATAGGTGAAGAACAACACAAAGCCGGGAAACAGCCCCGCCTCGGCCAGGCCGAGCAGGAAGCGTATCACCATAAAGCTATAGGGGCCGGTGGCGAAAGCGGTGCACCCCGAAATGATCCCCCATGTGATCATGATGCGGGCGATCCAAATGCGGGCGCCGACTTTTTCGAGGATGATGTTGCTCGGCACCTCGAACAGGACATAGCCCCAGAAGAAGGCGCCCGCCGCCATGCCGTACATCGCCGGGTCGAGGCCGAGATCCTTGTTCATCGTCAGCGCGGCGAAGCCGACATTGATGCGATCGAGATAGCAGAAGAAATAGGTCAAGACCGCAAAAGGCAGGATGCGCAGATATACCTTGCGCATCGCTGACTGCTCAACTGATCGGATCACACACTCCTCCAGGATTAACCGGTAGTTGTCGACTTGTGCGGGAGCATACCTTGTTGATTCGAAATCCAAACCCGAAAAACCGCGGATGCCGCGGGATTGACTGGCCGGACACAGCGTTTCACCGTGGATTAGGCTCGAAGAGGACTGATGAGATGGCAACGATTCCCGACAGCTACCTCGATCTGTTGCAGCAAAAGAAAGCCTTTGCCAATTTGGCGACCCTGATGGCGGACGGATCGCCGCAGGTGACGCCGGTCTGGTTCGACTATACCGACGGGGTCATCCGCATGAATACGGCCAAGGGCCGGGTCAAGTCCCGCACGTTGAAGCCGGGCGCCCCCGTCGCTCTCGCGATAATGGATCCCGATAACCCCTACCGCTATGTCCAGATCCGCGGCCAGGTGAGGGGCGCCGTCGAACAAGGCGCCGACGCGCATATCGACTCTTTGGCAAAGAAATACCTCGGGAAAGACACCTACCCCTTTCGCCAGCCCGGTGAAGTGCGCGTCATGTACGAGATCGAGCCGACCTCCGCATCGGGAATGAGCTGAAGAGGGGGAACGGCGACCATCGCTGCCGCTTCCGGTGTCCTCCCGATCCGAAACCAGCCGACCCCGAGAGACGGGCGGATGAGGCTGTTGCTCACTGCGCCATCAACAGCGGCGCGAGCACATCTGGCTCGGACAGCATCGGGTAGTGGCCGCTGTTGATTTCGAGGTATTTGCCGTTGAGCTTTTCGGCGGTGCGGCGCTGGTGCGCTTCCGGCGGGTTCGCGCTGCGGCGGCAGCGGATGACCGTCGTCGGCCAGGTTTGCGACCAGAAATTCTGCAGCTGCATCTGCGCTTCCATGGCTGCCAGCGGGTGCGGTGTGTAGCGCTCGAGGGCCCAGGCGCGCAGGACCGGGTCGAGGTCGCCGAACATGCGGCTTTCGGCATCCTCGCGCGACGGGCCGACGGCTGGCGCCGTGGTGACGCGCGGCGTCGAGCGGTGGACGATATCTGCCACGCGCTCCCCATCGAGGAGCGCCAGGGCGTCGATGAAGACGAGGCGGGCGACCCGCTTCCGCGCCAATTCTGCGGCTCGGCACAGGACCATGCCACCGGTGCTGGTGCCCGCCAGCACGACGTCGCTCAAATCTTCATAGAAGATCAGCTCGGCGATCTCGACGGCATGCGTCTCGACGGTGGTGCCGGGCCGCAGCTGATGCCGGCGCTCGGCGCAACCGTCCAGTGAAGGAGCGTAGACGAGGTGCCCGGCGGCTCTCAGGCGGGCTGCTGTCGGCTGCCAAATCCAGCCGCCCTGAGAAGCCCCATGTAACAGCACGAACGTCGTCATCCTCTCAGTCTCCTTTCCCAATATTCACGCTGATTGACCGCCATCGGACCGCCCATATTGCCGAGCCCGAACAATCCGACCTTATCAGCCATCATTCCCTCCCGGTTCACACATTCATTGATGGCGCGCGCTGCCGTGTTGTGCAAGGAGGGCATGGCAGGCCGCAACACCAGCCGCGCGGCTTGCCAATTTCGGCAATTGCGGCATGCTGAGCGGGGCCTCTCCGCCGTGGCGAGGGCTGATCAGATAACCAATGGAGGAGACGAAGACATGAACTGGAGCGAGCGGCGGCGGCGCTTCCGGGCAATCCTCAAAGGGGGTCGCTGTTACCACCCGGCCTCGGTGTTCGACCCGTTGTCGGCGCGGATCGCCCAGGATCTGGGTTTCGAGGTTGGCATGTTCGCGGGCTCCACGGCTTCGCTGACCGTGCTGGGCGCGCCCGATCTGATCGTGCTCACCTTGAGCGAATTCGCCGAACAGGCATACCGCATCAATCGCGCGTTCGACGTGCCGCTGCTGGTCGACGCGGACCACGGCTACGGCAACGCGCTCAACGTCATGCGGACCGTACAGGAATTGGAGAGCGCCGGCGTGTCCGCACTAACGATCGAGGATACCCTGCTTCCGCGCCCCTTCGGCCCGGGCGGGGGGTTGACCTCGATCGAGGAAGGCGTCGGAAAAATGCGGGCCGCCCTCGCCGCGCGGCAGGATCCGGATCTGCTGATCGTTGGGCGCACCATCGCTATGGGATCGACCAGCACCGAAGACGCACTGGCGCGTGCCAAGGCGTATGCCGCGGCCGGAGTAGACGCGTTCTTCTTTGTCGGAATCAAGGACCGCGCCCAGCTCGAAGCCGCGGCCGCGGCGATCGACATCCCGATTATCATCGGCGGCGGGTCGCCTGAGCTTTCCGACCTCGACTATCTCGCCACAAAGCGGGTCCGAGTGGCACTGCAAGGCCATCAGCCGATCATGGCAGCGGCACAGGCCGTCCACGCCACAATGAAGGCGCTTCGCGAGGGGGTGCAGCCGAAGGATCTGCAGGGTGTCCCGTCGGCCGATTTCATGGCCAAAGCGACGCGGGACGCGGATTACAAGGCTTGGACGAAAGAATTCCTCGGCGGGTGAAGGAAGCAAGCGCTAAGACCGGCGAGGTCGTGCTCAACCGACGATCAAGCTGAAGGCGAAGCGCGTCGCCGCTGCGATCAGAAAGAGCCCGAACCCGATTTCCAGCCGGCGCTTTGGCAACGCATGCGCGAGGCGTGCTCCGAACGGCGCCGTGTAGCTGGAGACTGGCGCGATCAGGATGACGCCGATCACGGAGACGAAGCCAATGGACAGGGGTGGCAACAAGGATTGGTGAGGCAGGCCGGCGAGAAGGTAGCCGAGCGTGCCGGCGACAGTGATGGGGACCCCGAGGCCGGCCGAGGTCGCCACTGCGTTGTGGATCGGCACCGCATAAAGGGTCATTGCGATGGTGGCCAGCGCACCGCCACTGATGCCCATCAACGACGACGCAAGTCCGACGATAAAGCCGTACCCGGTCATTGCGAGGCGCCCCGGCAAGTGCCGGCCCAGCACCCAGCTTTCGCGGCCCACGAGGAGCTTGGCTGCGTTCATGCTGGCGATCAGCACGAAAGCCACCTTGAGCACCGTCGCGGGAGCAAAGGCCGCGGTGACGGAGCCCACCGCCACCCCGGCCACCGCCGGCAATGCCCATGACAGCATTATTGCCGGGATGACCAGGCCCTTTGCCCGATGGGCCCAATACGACCGCACCGTGGTCGGCACGATGATGGCAAGCGATGTTCCGACGCAAAGTTGCATGCGTACCTCTTCCGGCACGCCGAAAATGCGAAAAATCTCAAATAATACGGGGACAACGACGATGCCGCCGCCGATACCAAACAGTCCAGCGAGAATTCCCGTTACGACCCCAGCGGCCATAACTGCTACCGCGAGCCAGACCAGCTCACTGAAGGGCATGTTGGCGAGCATGTGCCGAGGTAGCCTCGCTACACTGGGCGACGAGCAATCTCCGAGATCAAGGGCGACCGTAGCGGCGCAGCAGGCCCGTGAGATCGTTGACGCTCTTCCAATGCTCACAGCGATCAACCGCGTGGTCCACGTGTCTCGTACCCTCCTGTGTCAGCACAACCCCCGCGAGCTCACGGAATTTTTCGCGAATTTCCGACTCTGCGAAGGGCTGCTGAAAATCGCCTCTGTGGCTCTCGCGGGCTTGCGTGCTCCAGCGGCCGTCCATCAGGGTCACGGTCACGCGCGCCGACCTGAGCCGTGGCGCCAGGGCGCTCATCGCCGGATCTTCCGTGATGTGCACGCGGTGACGCAGTGCCGCGATGACGGGATCCTGTAGCGCCGCATCGTCGAGCTCGGCGTACCCGGCATTTCCCCTTACGACCATCGCTGCTGCGGCATGCGGCAGCGAGTATTTGGAAGCGAAGTAGTTGGGCGGGTCCGGGTTGCGCATGACCGAAGCGAAACGATAAGTCGCAATGTCGATGCGCTCGACCTGATCGGGAAGCGGGCGCAGTTCCGCGAGCGCCTCCTGGAGGCAATCGAGCGCTGGATGGATCGGATTGCAGCATGCGTAGAGACGGAAATAATTGCGGGTGATCTCCCAGCGCGTGCCGAGTTCGTCGAGCACGCCATCGGGCTTGAACCCGCTGCCGACCAGATTGCCCAGCGCTTCCTCGATCGCATCGTCCTGGGCTTCGAAACCCGCGAGGGCCAGCTCGGGCGCGAGCGCGGCGGCAAAGCCGCTCATGCCCCCGGCGACGTTGAGCACTGTCGCACCGGCCACCGCGTTGGTATAGCTCGGGGTCAGCAGGAGCGTTGTTGCGATGCGCATGGCGCGGCTGATTCCGGCCGCATCGAGACCGCGCAGGCGGGCTCCCGCAGCGGCCGCCGCCAGCAGCGACACCTGACCGTTTTGGTGCGCCAGCGGCCAGGGAATGAACCCCCCGGAAAGCCTCGCGGCGACATCGTAACCGACGACAAAGGCCGTCAGCACCTCACGGCCGGAGCTCCGCGCGTGCTCGCCTACCGCCAGGACACCCGGCAAGACCTGCATCGCCGCTTGACCCGAGGCAAAGCGCAGCCCCTCGCAAAGCTCGATCGACCGGCCGGCAATGCCGTTCACCAGCGCCGCAGTACGCGGATCATTGGTCGGCCAGCCGCGGGCGAAAACCGTAGCCCCGGACCCGGACCCAGCGGCGAGACGGTCCCGCAATCGGCGCACCTCGGGTCGTGCCGCGCCTGCCAGAATGACGCCCAGCGTGTCCAACAGCACCAGCTTCGCATGCCGTTGTACGGCATCGGGAATTTCGTCCCACTGTGTCCGGGCGACAAAATGCGCTAATTTTTCAATCTGCTGACCCATTACTTAAGAACCCTCGCTATTTCCTGTTCAAATTTGATTTTGCACTCTATCGAGCCGCAACGAGGAGGCTCAACCCCGATATTAACACCAGGACCGGACCGCGCGGCGAAATCGCTTTCGTCGAGGCGTGCGAATAGCTCAAGGCCTGGCCAGGCGCCGGCGGGAGCGCCGGCACCCCCATCAGAAACAGCCCAAGCATATCCGCTCCGATTCTCCCTGCGCCGCCGAGCCAGAGCAGAGCAAAAATGCCGACCCGAATGTCGCCCGCGGCAGCTGACTGCGGGTGGAGCGCCGTAATTATCGCGCAAGCCCGGGGATTCTTACAATCCTACTGGTACAGCTCCGCGCTCATCTCGCCTGGACCTTGCGGTTTGTTCTTAGGTCCGAGGATCGCACCGCATCGTGAACCGGAAACGCGCACCGGATCCTTGTTCCGCCGTCGCACGGCAGCCCCGCCTCATAAAGGGCTAACTTTCGGGGTAGGATCGCCGCCGTCGGGTGGATCTATGTTTTATCTCATTCTGGAAAGGCGACAAGATTTGCGTGCTTCTGGTGCTCAACCCTCGTGGGACGATGCGGAGGCCCGAAGATGTAATAATTCCTGGTTCCGCGGATTCAATTCCCGGTTGGGTGAGGCGAATTCCCGGTTCGAGCTGCTACGGGAATTTGCTCACAAGAGGTTGATTCACCTTACCCTTTTCACTGCCAAACGGCGGTTGCGCGGCGGAAAATCGATGAAATTCCCGGTTCGACGGGAAAACCGGGAACTTTGTAACCGGCACGGCGAACTGTTTCGCCTCCAGTCGGGCTCGCCCGACACATGTGTCGGGCGAGCGGGAGTTAGCGGCCTCCGGCCAACTCACTCCGCGGCGAGCAGCATGGTGGGGTGCCGCGCTTGCTCCAGCGACTGCTCGTAGGCTTCCAGCCACGGCTGATTCTCCGGCGCGATCAGCTCGCCGGAGCGTACGCTGCCGCTGATGTCCGGATTGTCGACGAGGGGCGGGATTGTCCCGTTGTCGCGCAGCGCCCGCGCGGCATCGAGCAATCGCCGCCGTGTCATGACGATCATCCGGTCGCTGGGCGCCAGATGCTCGAGCGTCCGGTCGGAGATCTCGCCCATGCTCTCGGTCACTGCCGAATCCTGCGCAAAAATGTCAGCAATGCCAGAATAGCTAACGGTTCGCTGGCTATCGCGATCGATCAGATAGTCGTTTCCCTGATTGGCGACCGGGAGCCAGCGACCAAACCAATCTGCAGTATTGGGAAGCGTCTGGGTGTTTCGGTCGAGGAAGGGGATCGGCTCGCCGGTTCTAGTGACTCCGAGCGGCGGGGTCCGCCGATTCCAACTGAAGTTGAATGACATGGTGTGGGTGTCGTCCATCGGGACCCACGCCTGGGCGATGATGTTGTCGGCGAGCGGCCCGTTCGGGAAGAGCGTCCAGAACGGCATCACGAAGTGGGCGAAACGGTAATAGAGATAACCCGGTTGCGCCGGCCGGTAGGCCGTGTACATCGTGCCCCAATCGGTCGGGCGGACATGGTATTGCGGGGCACGATAGATGAGCTGGAAGCGATCCGGATGGTCCGGGTCGATGTCCGCGACCGCGACCTTGCCGGTATGCAGAAAGCTGAAATGCGAGGTGTCGATATCGCCTTCCAGTGCCTGCAACCAGTTGCATCCGCGCTGCCGGCAACAGAGGTCCGTCTCGTCCGGCGGGCAGAGCGTTGCCTCGAGAGCGGGCAGGGGCGGCGCGACTTCGCGCTCGCCCATATAGACATAGACCAGCCCGCTTCGCTCCGCCACTGCATAGGCCTTTGCTTTGACTTTGTGCCGGAAGGACTGGTCAGCCGGCAGATTGGGCATCTCGAGGCAATTGCCGGCCGTGTCGAACTTCCAGCCGTGATAGACGCAGCGGAGGCCCCCTTCTTCGTTGCGCCCAAAGAACAACGAGGCGCAGCGGTGGGGGCACCGGTGATCCAGTACGCCGATCCGGCCCGAGCTGTCACGAAAGGCGATCAGCCGCTCACCCAACAGCATGAGGCGCACCGGGTCGCCGTCGGCCACGAGTTCGGACGACAGACAGGCCGGCAGCCAGTACTGACGCATCAGCGTGCCCATAGCGGTGCCGGGGCCGACTCGGGTCAACAGCTCGTTTTCGCTCTGCGAGGTCATGTCTTTGTTTCTCCGGTCCAGGGTGCAAAGCTCTGTTTACCAATTTCCCGCAAAACCCGGGCCAGCACGCCAGGTCGCGGCTCGCCGACGGGGTTGCAGACATCAGAATTCCTTTAGGGTCTCGCGTAGGGTGGTCTGCGTGTAGGTTTCGCGCACGAGCCCCCGTCGTTGCAGCGCCGGTACCAGCCCCTCACAGACCTCGTTGATGAAGCGGCGGCTGATGCGCTGGAACGGGGTACTGATCAGGAAGCCGTCGCCGCCGATCGCCTCGATTGCTTCTGCCATGCGCACGGCGACGTCGTCTGGGCTGCCGATCAGGTTCAGCCCGCTGTCAAAGCGCTCCGAGGCGAGCTGACGCAACGTCTTGCCGCTGCCCCATTGTGCGAATTTGTCGAGCGAGCCTTGCTCGCCGTTGGTGGTGATATGCGGCAATGGCGCGTCGAGATCGAATTGCGAGAAATCGATATCCGTGATCGAACCGACAGAAGCCAGGGCGGCTTCGACGAAGCTCGGGGCGTTGACCATGCGCTGGTGCTTGGCTTTGGCCTCTTCTGTCGTTTCGCCCAGGATCGGATAGACGAGATAGAGAACCTTGATGTCGTCGGGATTGCGGCTGGCGGCGGCCGCATGGGCCCGCACTTCGTCGCGATATTGCCTCAAGCCCTCGACGTGATTGGCCGTCGCGATGATCGAGTCCGCATGTTTGGCAGCGAAGGCGCGGCCGCGCGGCGAGCCGCCGGCCTGGACAAACGCCGGCCGGCCCTGCGGCGACCGCACTGTGTTCAGAGGGCCGCGGCAGTTAAAGAAGCGGCCTTCGAAATTAATCGCGTGGACCTTCCGGTAATCGGCGTAGATCCCCCGCTCTCGGTCCATCACGACCGCGTCCGGCTCCCAGGATTCGAACAATTTGCAGACCAGGTCCACATACTCATCCGCCATCGCGTAGCGCATCTCGCGCGGCGGCAGCTTGTCCATGCCGAAATTCTGCGCAGCGGCATCCTCGCCGCTGGTGACGATGTTCCAGCCGAAGCGGCCGCCCGAGATGTGATCGATGGTCGAAGCGAGCCGCGCCAGCATGAACGGCGGGTAGGCCAGGGTCGACATGGTAGCGACGACACCGAGCCGGGTGGTGGCGGCGGCTATCATGGCCGCGAGCGGTAGCGGGTCGTGCTTCGGCACTTGCAGCACGTGTTTGAGTGTGGCTTCGGCTGTGCCGCGATAGGCCTCCGACACCATCAAGGTGTCTTCGAGCATGATGTAGTCGAAGCAAGCGCGCTCCATGGCCAACGCCATCTCGACAAAGAACTTCCCGTCCCAAGGCGACCCGCCGTGGCTGAACGGTTGGTTCCAGTCGCCGGGCGTGAAGTTGGTAAACCAGCCGAGATGAAAGCGATCCGGCATCTGTCATCCTTCTTTCCGATATGCGCCTGAGGCCTAGCCGGCCGGATCCCTAGCGCTCGAAGCCGGCGGCGACGGGGCTGAACATGGTGGCCGTGCATGGTTCCAGCTCGGGTTCAGCAAAGCCGCGCAGATCGGGCAACAGGGTGTCGGCCTGCTCGAGGAAGAGGCTCTCGGTAATGCCTCGAACAAGGCGAGGGATCGCATAGCCGCTGATCCCGGTGGACACCGGCCCCATGCTGGCCATTGCCGAGAAGTTGAAGGCATAGATCCGCGAGAGCCAGGGCGCCGCGCCGGGGATTTTTTCAAGGAATTCGTAGCTTTTGCCGAGGTAGGGCAGCTTGCCGAGCTCGGGATGCGCCTCATCCGAGCCCGGAGCAAACCGATCGGATCATAGGGCGATGTCGTTGACGATCCCGTCGAGCTCGGACCGCAGCGCAAGGTCGAAGCTGACGCCGGTCGCACAGATCACGAAATTAAAGGTGAACTGGTGGTATTTGGTCGTAACCGCGATCACATCGCCTGTCCAATGGACACTCTCCCAGAGGCTGTCGGCGTGAACGCGGAGTCCGGGCTGCCGGCATGCGCGCTCGAAGGTGTGGCGCGGCGGCGGGTCGTTGAGGTCGAAATGCCGGGCGATGTTCCAGCGGATGCGGTCGCCGAGTTCCGGGTAATGCGCGAAAATGGCTGAAAATCCGAGCCAACGGTGCGGGTTGACCACGGGAGGAGCGGCCGCCGGAAGCAGATATTGACACGAGCCGCGCCCTCACGCAGCGCCGTCAACGCCACGTCAAACGCCGAGCCGCCGTGGCCGAGGATGCCGATGTGCTTCTCGGCGAACTGCCCAAACTCGATCGGTCCATTCGAATGAGCGTAAGTGTGCGGTGGCAGGGCGCGGACGACCATCGCGGGCACGGTCCACGCGCCGCCGCCCTG
>WNFR01004044.1_pt1 | contig 24482 bp, 24 predicted proteins | sample 5400221 | NCBI WGS metagenome assembly WNFR01 (sample SAMN13153357, study PRJNA577476) | soil metagenome | isolation source: 40 cm soil under Madrone tree | place: USA:California | collected 2016-06-14 | reverse complement strand
CACGCTCGTGATGAGTGATCTTGGCGGACTGGCCAAAGTGATGCCGTTTGCCGGGTTGGCTTTTGGGTTCGGTGCCTTCGCTGCCATTGGTCTGCCGGGCTTCGCTAATTTTGCCGCCGAAGTGATGATCTTCTTCGGTGTGTTCCGCAACGGGTTCGCCATGGAACGCTTTCACATTTTTCAAGTCGCGACCGTTCTGGCGCTGTGGGGCGTCGTCATTTCGGCGGTCTACATGCTGCGCGCGTATCGCAGAGTTTTCATGGGCGCAATGAATGATCGCTGGAAGGAACTTGTCGATCTACGACACGGTTTGCGTTTGCCTGTGGCGTTGCTCATCGCGGCGCTGCTTTGGTTCGGATTTTATCCGCAATCTCTCGTGCGCATTCTTTCACCGGTATTTGAAACCTATTTGAAGCAGCAACCATGATTGCGCCGCCCAATCTCGAAATTGCCGTGCTCGTTCTTGGCATGATGCTTCTGATGTTCGAAGCGTTTGCCGACAAGATCGATAAGCGTGTTTTCGCGTTTGCCGGAATCCTCGGGCTACTCACGGTGTTGATCGGCACTTTTTATCTCGCGCCAGTTCCGCCGATCGACCAGCCGACCGGCTTCTGGAGTTTTTACACGGCCGATCCGTTGTCGATCTTCTTCAAGAGGTTCGCGCTCGTTACGACGATCCTCGTCATCATCATGATGATCGATTACGCCCCAAGCGTGCGCGGCGCGATCGCGGGGGCGACGCAGCAAGCAGGCCTCGGCGAATTTTTCGCGCTGCCCGTTCTGACCTGCGCCGGCCTCATGTATCTGGTGTCGGCGATCGATTTTATCATGATCTTTGTCTCGCTCGAGCTGGTCACGATTTCGTTTTACGTTCTCGTCAGTTTCACGAGAAAAAATCCGCTCTCGCTCGAGGCCGGCGTGAAATATCTCGTGCTGAGTGCGCTCGCCACCGCATTCCTCGTTTACGGCATTACCTGGATCTTCGGCGTCACCGGGGAAACTAATCTCGACCGAATCACGGCGATTCTCGCTCGGCCGAACATCGATCAGACTGCCATGACGTTCGGCGCCGTGCTCGTGCTGGTCGCGCTCGGTTTCAAAATCGCGGCCGTCCCGTTTCAAATTTGGGTGCCGGATGTTTATCAAGGCGCGCCCACGCCCGTCACGGCATTTCTCTCTGTCGGCTCGAAAGCGGCCGGCTTTGTCGTGCTTCTGCGCGTGCTGCGCCCGTTTCTCATGCTCCCGAAAATGGATCGGCTGCTCGTGATCGTCGCGATCCTTACCTTGCTTTACGGGAATCTCGCCGCCTTGCCGCAGAGCAATCTCAAACGGCTGCTTGCTTACTCGAGCATTGCGCACGCCGGTTATCTCCTCATCGGCGTCGCCTGCTTCGACGGACCGGCGGTTACGTTTTACCTCGTCGCCTACTTGCTCATGACGCTCTTGAGCTTTGCCGTCCTCATCGTCGTCGCGCAGCCAGCGGGCGAACGCATCGCCGATTTCGATGGCCTGGCCAAACGCTCGCCCTTTCTCGCCTTTGCCATGTTGATCGGGATGATCTCACTCGCGGGCGTCCCGTTCACCATCGGATTCTTCGGAAAGTTTTTCATCTTCAACGCGGCCATTGCGCATCATCAAACGGCGCTCGTTGTCGTCGGCGCCATCACGGTTGCATGCGGATTTTATTATTATCTCAAGGTCGTCCGCGCGATGTATTGGCGCCCAGCCGTCAAGGGCGACAATATCCCGGTGAGCGGTTTGTCACGTGTTGTCATGAGCGCGTTAATTATCGCGATCATTTGGTTCGGAATTTATCCGCAGCCAATCCTGGATGCGTTGAAGCGATGAAGCGGTTAAAAAGGTTACAACCGTTACAATGTTACAACGGAGTCCGCCGATTTAACTTTGTAACCCTTTTAACAATGTAACGGCTGAGCGACCCTAGTCGCTCAGCTCCACATTCCAATAGGCCAGATCGACAAAGTGTCGCCAGCTCTCATGTTGCGGCGATGAGAATGTCACGTGCAGGAATGGCCGCCACTTCGGTCGCTTCGGTTTACGAATAAGCGACATCTGCGCTTCCTGCGGCAACCGGTTGCCCTTGCGCGTATTGCACGGGATACACGAGCAAACCACGTTCTCCCACGCGGTTGTCCCGCCACGATCGCGCGGCAACACGTGATCGAGGTTCAACTCGCTGCGATCGTAAATATGACCGCAATACTGGCAGGTGTTCTTGTCGCGCTCGAAAACGTTGTGACGAGTAAACTTCACTTCCTTTTTCGGCAGCCGGTCGAACAACAAAAGTACGATCACGCGCGGGACGCGAATCTTCCACGAAATCGTGGTGACGACTTCGTGCTCCGGTGCGGTCACGGAAAAATCGCGCCAGCTATCGAAATCGTGGGTCAGGAAATTGTTCGGCTCGTCGGAGGATACGACCTGGGCGTGACCGGCATAAACCAGCGCGAAAGCGCGGCGCGCCGAGCAGATGTTGACCGCCTGCCAAAGGCGATTCAGCACCAGAACCTGACTATTCAGTAACGTGTGCAAATCTCCTGCTGCGTTTTCAAATTTTCAGGCCCAAGGCCTAAAGTGCGGCGACACTATCACCCGCATTTTCCCTTGTCAACGTGGGTCGGGCAATGGCGCCGACCTGGTCCGTTGGCCGATCCCATCAATGAGGGCTCTAAGCATGAGTCAACACATCTGGGATAGCTCTGAAGTGGGCCCCCGCCAGCGTCGCAGGGACCTGCCGACAAGCCGGTTAGATTTACTATAATGTCGAGCATTTACCATTTTTCATATCGAAACAGGCACTCTAGATGCTGTTCCAAAGCATCGACTGGAATGGTCGTGCGGCCAAATCAGAGACGGATCCTATGAGGACTAGCAAGATCGATTCCATTGCGTGCCACGAAGGCAGCGTCCTGGTGGCGACGGTGCTAACAGTGTTCCTCGTCGCCCTAATGGTAGCCGCCGGCCTGAAGCTGGTTGGAAACCAGAATTATTCCGTCATGCGAACCCATAGCTGGAACAAGGCCATCCCGGTGGCTGAAGCGGGTATCGAGGAAGCCTTTACTCACCTGAAGGACGACGCGGACCTGACGGCCAACAGCTGGGCCACCAAAGAATACAATGGCGAGACGGTGTACCGGAAAGACCGCGCCTTCAGCGACGGCAGTTCCTATAGCGTGATGATTTCCAAAGCGGATACGCTGGCACCAGTTGTTTATTCGCAGGCCTCCGTCGCTGCGCCGTTCGGCAGGGGGAATTTGGTGCGCACCGTTCGTGTGACGAGCACACCGCGAGGGGTCTTCGCCCCGGGCGGGATTACCGTGAAGAAATCGATCAATTTGGGTAGCGATTTCCTGATCGACAGCTACGATTCGACGAATCCCTTCAAAAGTACCGGCGGGAAGTACGACCCAGCCAAGGCGCAGGCCAACGGAAACCTCGCCTCCGTGTCGGCCAATGCCGGTCAGCTCATGCTCGCGGATTCGAAAATCTTCGGTCATCTCTATTCTACACCAACGGGCGGTTACACGCCGCTCGGATCCGATGGGATGGTGGGCGACCAGGTATTTCAAAGCAATCCAGCCAACGTCAGCAAGATCCAACCGGGCTACTATTCCAACGACCTCAACATTACGATTCCGGATGTTGACCCGCCGACCGGTTACGCAAGCTTCCCTACGCCTACAGCCAGTCAGATGAATCAGACAGTCGCAGGCGTCCTCTACGCCTACGTTTTGGGCACCGGAAATTATCAGTTACCGGCAGGAACTACCCTGAAAGGCAACGTGCTGATCCAGGGCGACGCCGTTCTCTATATTCCCTCGACCGGTCGAATTCAGTTCGGGAGCGGCGACGTTATTAACATCGACGCATCCAATGCCAGTCTGAAGATGTACAATGCTTCCACCAAGGATGCAGTAATGAAAGATGTCTCCAACAGCAGCGCAATTCCCTCTAAATTCACCTACTACGGCTTGCCGACCACGGCCGGCTCGAAATTGACCATGACGGGCAGCGGCGCGTATGCCTTTGCCGGACTCATTAATGCCCCAAACCAGGATGTAGTGCTGAAAGGCAGCAACGGTGGAAACCAGGACTTTGTCGGTGCAATCATCGCCAACAATTTTACGATGAGCGGCCATACTTACATGCACATCGACGAGAGCCTCCTTCAGGGCGGGGACAACGACGCCATTCCCGTGATCAACTCGTACGCGGAAATCTCGCCGATAAATTTCCCAACTCTCCCGTAGGCGCCGTGCGGAAGACAGGCTTTAGCTCAATTCCTGGACACGATCCAGATCCGAACCTGTCGCGAAAGTCTTCGCGCGACTCAAATCCTTGAGGAAAAAATGGAAACCGTGCGGCTTTATAACTGGGATCAGATCAATGACAGCGGTTCCCCTCCTGACAATACTCCCTTTATACCGCACACCATTTCCGATTACTACGATCCAAACGGCGCCGACGGCCACAAAGGGGTGCACTACACAGGCACATTGACTGTCAGCGATTCCGGGATCAGCGAAGCGTACAGTGGCGACTTGAAATTGTTGGTCGCAACACTGGACTGGACGAACGGCGGAGTTACGCACCACAGGGAAATGCGCACGTTCGCCTCCAGGTGGGGGCTGCAGAATTACGTTTACCCGATCAAATAAGCATTCGGCTTCGTGCATTACCCTCCTGCTCTCTCACCCTTCAAGTTCTCCTGTTGCGCCATGACCCTGGCGGAAGTGATGATCGCGATCGCGATATGCAGCACGGTTCTGGCGGCAGGCACAGCGTTCTTTATGCAGAGCCTGCGAAGTTCTGCCGCCGTCGCCAATTATTACAATATGGACAACTCCAGCCGGAGCGCGCTGAGCCGGATGACCCGGGAAATTCGCCAGGCCGACAGCCTCACCAGTTTTTCCGCGACTCAAATCGTATTCCTGAGCACCAATCCGCCCCCGAACAACCCCTTAGGCGGCGATCCCCCAGGCACCTGCTCGGACAACTCCTCAGACATCCCTCGCAGATTTTCCTACACCTACGACCCAGCGCAGAAGACTTTGACCCGGAAGGAATTTTATCCCATCAGCCTTAACGAACCCTATGATCCTAACAAAGATGTTGAGCAAGTCTGCAAACGCAAAGTCATATTGAAAGGATGTCAATCCTGGACACCCGCGTTTTATCAGCGCAACACAATCCCCCAAACCTACGACCAGTATGATGCCCTCGGTGATAAGCCCGCCGACTTGTGCAAGGTCATTCAACTGAGCTGGAGGTGTTCGCGGAAGGTTTCTGGCTTGCCGGAGAACACCGAGGCTGCGCAGTCAGCCAAAGTGGTCATGCGCAAACCGTAATCCGGACAACCATTTCCGGAGTGGGCGCCAGAGGAAGTCCTGAGAGCCGCGCTGAAGCTCACCAAGAAAGAAGGACGGCTTCCCAGCTCGCTCCATTCTTGTTAGAGTTGGGGTACGCGCCATATGCGAACTTCGCGCCACCTGCCTTTACTCGCTTCTCTCTTCCTCGTGGTTAGCTGCTCTCACCGTGACTTCGATCCGGTGGCGGAGCAGGCGAAATTGTTACGGCGGGACGCAGAGTGGGCCAACCTTGCTTCCGCCGGGAAAGATGTCGAGAAGATCGTCTCGTATTGGAGCGACGATGCGTTGCTCATCTTTCCGGGACAGCCTGTGCTTGAGGGCAAAGCCGCGATTCGTGCGTATGTCTCAGCGAGTCTCAAGACTCCGGGATTCAAAATCCACTGGGTATCGGAAAAACCTGCATTCTCACCAGACGGCAAGCTCGCCTACATGCGCGGCACGGACGAGCTCACCGTTCCAGGTCCGAACGGGACACCGATCACGCTACATCTTAGAGGAATATCGGTCTGGCGCATCGACTCCGATGGGCAGTGGCGATGTGTGGTAGACATTTCAAATGAGGAGCCACCTGCGACCGCGACGTCACGGCTACGGTAACTGTCGTTTCGGGAAGCGCATTTGGCGGCGAAGACGGAGCTGTTTGAGGGAATTGTGAAAGCAGCGAATGCAGGACAGAACGGCCGGTGCTGAAAGGTAATTTGGAAATTATCGTCGCGGTGTGCGCGCTCCGACCTTTTTGACGAAGTTTCCCGGCGCACGTTGTTCGTCTTCAGGAACCGCGCCGGCCGCGTCGCCGAGATGTTCTTCTTCCGGCGGCAAAAACTTTTTGAACCGGTTCTTATCAATCGCTTTCATGAACGCTTCGTGGGGCGTGACCACGCCTTTTTGCAGGAGCGCCCAGATGGCGTCGTCCATAAATTGCATTCCCTGCGCTTTGCCCGAAACGATCACGTCCTGAAGTTTTTGCGTGGCGCCTTCCCGGATAATCGCGGAGACAGCCGCGTTCGCGATCAGGATTTCGTTGACGGCGACACGCCCGGAGCCGTCTGCTTTCTTCAAGAGCAATTGGGCGAGCACGCCGCGCAATGAGTTGGCCAGCATTGCGCGCGCCTGCGCCTGACCTGACGCCGGGAACACGTCGACCATCCGATCGACCGTCTTGCGCGCGTTGTTCGTGTGCAAGGTTCCAAAGACGAGTAGCCCGGTTTCCGCGGCAGTGAGTGCGAGCGAAATGGTTTCGAGATCGCGCATCTCGCCCACAAGCACGATATCGGCGTCTTCGCGCAACGCCGCTTTAAGCGCCTCTGGAAAAGAACGCGAATCTGCTGGAACTTCGCGTTGTGTGATGATGCTGCGCTTGTTGTCGTGCACGAACTCGATTGGTTCTTCGATCGTGACGATGTGCCGCGAGAAATTTTCGTTCATGTAATCGATCAGTGCCGCCAGCGTGGTCGACTTTCCCGAACCGGTCGGACCCGTGACAAGGACGAGGCCGCCGCGCAAATGTCCGAATTGTTTTACCACGAGCGGAATGCCCAGCTCCTCGAGGGTGGCGATCTTGGTCGGGATCAAACGAAAAACCGCGCCGTAGCCGTTCGTCTGTTTCAAATAATTGCAGCGAAATCTCGACGCCTGATCCATCTCGTAGGCGAAGTCGAGGTCGCCGCGTTCCTCGAAAATGTTCCAGTTATGTTCGCCCGTGACCTCCCGCAACATCGACATCGTCTCCTCGCGCAACATCGGCTCGGCCCGGATCGGCGCCACGTCGCCGTGTTTTCTCATCTTTGGCGGTTGCCCTTCGCCGATATGCAAATCGGAGCCGCCTTGGGCGACGATTACTTTTAGAAATTGATCCAGGTAAGGCATAGGTGAACCGCGGATTACGCAGATGTAAACGGATAAGGAGTAGAAATCATGAAGAGGACCACGGATTACACGGATGGCACGGATAAGTAAAATTAGGCGTGAAGATCCGGAGTGTTTGGTTCGGCGGGTCTTTTTGGGCGCAAGACGCGTTTCCATTCTAATCGTGCATTCTTGAAATTGAGTAAAAGCGCAAGATCCAAGCTTGTTTTGTTAAGATACCCGATCATTTGAGCGATATGCGTTTCTGTGAAGCACGAGACCACTTTTTGGATCCACGATTACAGCTTCGTCGACAATCAGATCGGGAATCAGCTTGCCGATCAATTCACCGCGGTAAAAAACCGGAAACGGGCTTTGAACCGAAAGTGTATGGCCGCCGCGTTTCAGTTCGATGATCATTGCACGCTCGTAGAGTTTTTCGTCGAGTCCCGGTTTCAATTCATTTAGCACTACCATCGCAGCGCCGATTATCTTCTGACTTAACTCTTCGTGAATTATTCTCCCCATCCGTGTAATCCGTGGTTCAGAGTTTCATCTGTTGTCGAACTTCTTGTTTTTGATCGGCGCGAGCGGACGCTTCGTCCGCGCTGATCTGGCCGCGTTTGGCAAGATCGACAAGGGCATCGTCCATCAATTGCATGCCTTGTTTTTTTCCGGTCTGAATAATTCCCGGCAGCATAAAAGTTTTGGCTTCGCGAATGACGTTCGCGACCGCGGGCGTGTTGGTAAGTGTCTCCAGCGCGAGCACGCGACCTTGGCCATTCGCACGGGGGATCAGTTGCTGACTGATGACGCCGCGCAACGATTCGCTCACCATGACCCGAATTTGTTCCTGTTGATCGACCGGAAACACGTCGAGCACGCGATCGAGCGTGCGCGAAGCATTCCCGGTATGCAGCGTTCCCAGAACCAGATGCCCAGTCTCGGAGGCGGTGATGGCGAGCGAGATCGTCTCCAGATCGCGCATCTCGCCGACCATGATCACGTCCGGATCTTCGCGGAGCGCGCCACGCAAAGCCGCCGCGAACGAGCGCGTGTGCGTGTGCACTTCGCGTTGCGTGATGTGACAGCCTTTCGGTTGCAGGATGTATTCAATCGGATCTTCCAGCGTGATGATGTGTTCGCGCCGCTCCAGATTCACTTGCTCGACGAGCGCGGCCAGGGTGGTGGATTTGCCGCTGCCCATCGGGCCGGTCACCAGGATCAGTCCATTCTGATAGCGCGTCAGTAATTTAAGATGCTCGGGCAAACCGATCTCATCCATCGTGCGCACAGCCGTGCTGATGATGCGAAAGACAAGATCGACACCGAGACGTTGGCGTACGACGCTCGCGCGAAATCGTCCGAAAGAATTGGCGTAGGCAAAATCGGAGTCGCCGCGTTCCTCCAGTTGCGCTCGTTGCCAACTGGCGAGGAACCCGGCGGCCAGCGCATTGGTTTGCTCGGCCGTGAATCGCGGCGCATCCGGCCAGATCGGCTGAAGAATTCCGTGCAACCGCCAGACCGGCGGCGCATTTACGCCAAGATGAATATCGGACGCACCCGCCTCTTGCCCGATCGACAAATAATCATCGACATGGGGCAGGGGATGAGACCGCGCGGGGTTGCTCGGGGGTTTCGCAGCCATCGCGCCGAAATTATGCGGCCGGAGTTATCTCGTAAATCCAAATCAAGTCACTGCTTCCTCGCGGAATGCGAGCTGCCTGCATAATCGCGCACTTTTTGGGTAACAAATTTGACCACCACTGGTTTAAAAAGAATTGCCGCGATTCGGAGCACGCCCAAAACAAATCCCGCTTCGAGAAGCTTAGTCCTGGTTTTGCGCCCGGTTTTTGCATCAACATACACCTTCTTCTTTCGCGTCGAACGAATTGCCAGCGTCACACCAATCACTGCGGCTACCGCAATCCAGGCGCCGGTTTGGGTCCGGAAGGATTGCCGAATCTTCCTCGGGATATCGAGTTCGGAGCGAACCGTGCGCAAATCGTGCTCCACCAACTCGCGGGAACGCGCGATCTCGGCTCTCAGTTGGTTGGGCGACTTCTTGCGTCCAGGCTCTTTAGCCATTGTCGATCTTTGTCCGGCGGCGGCGAGCGCGATCCACCACCAAGTCGCACCGGCCGTGCGCGCCAGCCACACAACCGCGCTCGCGACCAGGAAAATGTAACCAATCGCGAAAAACAACAACGCGGCGACCAGACACGCGATGAGCGCGAGCACCTGCGCGAGGGCCGCTTTCGATTCGCTCGCGAATAGTTCGAGGCGGCTCCCGATAAAGCTGGCCAGCGCGCTAATGAATGCCAGCGCACTACTCAATAAACCGCCGTGTCCCGCAGAACCGCGGAACCGCGTGGCCTCGCCCGTCATTCAGCGCGGCGCGATTAGCGCCGGAAAATCATCCCGAGCACGAAACCGATGCCCAGCGCGGTCACGACCGCTTTGGTTGGATTTTCGCGCACGTATTGTTCGGCATCGTCTTGAAACGTGCGAACACGATCTTTCGCATTGCCCAGGGCTTGCTCGGCTTTGCCGCGCGCGTCGTCCCAGGCTTCCTCAGCTTTGCCACGATATTCTTCCGCCATCGCGCCGGCTGCGGACCGTAAATCCTCCGCCGCTTTGCGCGCGTGCGTCTTGCTGCTCTCGAATTTGTCGTGCGCGTCCGGCGCTCTGTGTGTTTTGTTATCTTCAGCCATTGCTATTCTCCAGTTGAATTTCCGTTAACATCCGCGCGTTCCCGACTTTCGGCAACCGCGGCGCGAACAAATCTTTCAAGAATGGAAACGAAACTCACGGGCGAAGCGCGCTTACCCTGTGTCGTTAAGTCGTTAAGTCGTTAAAGCGTCGAAGGGTTACAGCGTTCCGGCAAGTTTCGCTTTAACGATTCAACCTTTCGTCGCTTCAACCGCCGTTTGGCGGCTATTCCTCGCGGAAGATGATTCGTGCTTTGGTTAGGTCGTAAGGCGACAGTTCCACCGAAACTTTATCGCCTGGCACGATCCGGATGAAATGCTTTCGCATTTTGCCCGAGATATGGGCCAGCACATTACGTTGCCCGGGGAGATCGACCCGAAACATCGTGCCCGGCAACACTTCCGTCACCGTTCCTTCTGTAATGATCTGTTCCTCTTTCGCCACGGCGACAAAATAAACGCAGGCGCGCCTTCTCTCAACTGCAGTCGTCCTCCTCCTTGCCGCGCCGTCGGCGCCTAAACATTAATGGGATGCGACCAGCCTTCGTCCCGCGGTTGCGGGACTACGGCTCGGCTAGCAGCGCGTGTCCCTCCAGTAACCGATCCTAGCGATATTGCTCGAGCGAGACCGTCGGAACGTATTCGCGCGGCTCGCGTCGTTTCCACCACGCTCCGGTTTGTCGGTGCTCTTCGGCGGTCGTAAAGCGGTAGTCATAAAACATCGCACGCATGTAACGGGGCGGTTTATCGGGAAACGGGTTGCGTTCGAGCAATCCGATCACAGGTGGTGAACCTCTTAGCAGTTCCTCGAGCAAACGAAGGAACCATGGGTTTTGCTGAGGCGTTTCCAGCGCGGCGAACCACATCTGCCAATCAAGCCGCGGTTGATGCGGCGCGCACCATCCGGGTGCACGCTTCACGTCGCCCGGTTTCCATTTGAACTCGTAGGGCAACCAATCCATTCCATCGGCGCTCCCTTCGATCACGATCTCGCGCCGCTCCTTGGTCATGACCCGGAAAAGTCCGTAACCGTTGACGATCCGAAAAGGTTCAACGTATCCGAACGCGAACGCGAGCGCGCCCGGCCATGGGGCGCGCGGTTTGAAGGCGGAGAAGATGAGCCAAAGATTCAGCGGCAACGTCACGATGAGGACCGCTATCGGAGCCAAGATCGATAATTTGTAGCCATGGCGATCTATCGCCGTGCGTTCCGCGTCGCTCGACCGAGCGCCCCGGCTGAGCGGGGCGGCTACAACATCGTCAATCAGCAGCAAACAGAGCGCGATCGTCAGGAGATTGAAGAAGCAATAGTTTCCCGTTATCGCGATCGCGATCTGCAGAAAGATGACCAGTCCGGCGGCGAGCAGCCGCAGGCGGCGTGGCGCCCAAATGAAAAACGGCACGATGATCTCGACGATTAAACAAAATGCCACGGAGAAATGCTTGAACCATTCGGGGTGTTGATCCGCCCACCACGCGAAGATGGTCGGCAACGGTTGCGACCAGTAATGATAATCGAGTGCGGTCAGGTTCCACCAACAGTCGTCGCCGCTGGTTAGTTTCACCACGCCCGACATCAACAGCAATTTGAAGAGAAGAAACTTGAGCAGAAAAAGCGCAACGCGCGAGACCGGCGGTTCGCGGCCGCGCTGCGGCCAAAGCCCCCACGGCGCGAGAAAGATCGCCAAGAATCCGGTTTCGAGCAGCAAAATGTCCCATTGAAAGCTGAGGAAAGTTTGACCGGCGATCGTCAGGGAAAGATAAAAAACAAAGAGCCCGATCACAGAAATGATCGGGGCGATTCCAACAATCAAGAGCAACGAGAGAAAAACGCCGCCACCGCAAAGGAAATGCAGGAAGGCGTCGCTCGAGTTGAACCAGCAAAGCGTCGGCAAGGTCGAGAATGCGCGCGAGCCAAGTTGCTGTTGCGCGGCCGGAAGAAATTCGCCGAACGGTGAAACTCCGTTTCTCCCAATCAGGCCGTCGATCTGGATCCAAAGCGAAACAAATGCGATCAGGTAAATGAGACCGAGCGCGCGGAGAAACCAGCGCCGCGCCGCGAAATAAGTTGGCGGTCGAACATCATTGCCCCAAAACAGCCGAGTAATGGCCGAACCGAATCCCCGGTTACGCGCCACGATTTTATAGGCAATCTCGGAAAGCGCTGCGAAAGCCGGGACACGATCGTAATTCCACGACAACCATTTTCGCGAAGATCGACATCGTAACGAGCGGTAGACTGCTTCGGCTGCAACAAAGACTTCGCCATCTTTGTCGATGAAAACAACCGACTTTTGAAATTGCTCGCGCGGTATCTCCGGAAACCGGTCGGCCATTTCCTGATAAGTCGCGTAATCGACTTCGCCGCGGGTGATGACTTGCCAGCGCTCGATCCACAGCCGGCAAAAATGACATTCACCATCCCAAATCAAGAGCGGCTTGGGCGGCGGCGCGGCCACGTGAAGATGCGACGCGTTGGTCATTTAACGCCCAACGTTCAACGCCCAACGCCCAACGTCCAATTTAGAATCCGAGTTCGATATTCGGCGTTCGGTGTTGAGCGTTCGGCGTTTTCTTATTCTTCAAATTCCGCCCAAACTGGCGCGTGATCGGAAGGTTCGTTTCCTTTGCGCATTTCGCGGTCGATCCCGGCGGCGACGCACTTTTCGGCGAGGGATTTGCTCGCCAGAATGGCGTCGATGCGCAGCCCGCGATTTTTTGGAAACGACAGCATCCGATAATCCCACCAGCTGAAATTTCCTCCTCCTTTGTGATGCAGCCGCAGGGTGTCGATCAAACCGATGTCGCACAATTGCCGGAACGCCGCGCGCTCGCCCTCCGAGCACATGATCGCGCCGCGCCAAAGTTCCGGATCGTAGGTGTCGATATCTTCCGGTGCGACATTGAAATCGCCGCACACGGCGAGATCGACCCGCTTCGCACCCGAAGGGCAGCCGATTGTATCAATCGGCTGGGTCGCCCAGCTCTTTCTGTTCGCATCATCTTTGCGAGCGCCTTCGCTTGGTTGAAAAAGCTGCCCGGCTTTGCCGGATGCGGCGACATCTTCCTCTCCGGCCAAGCAAGCGCGCAGCCGCGCGTACCATTTCAGTTTATAGTCGTAGGCCGGCGATCCGACCGCTTGTCCGTTCGGCGCATAGATGGAATAGACACGCACATTGTGAATCTTGGCCGCGATGACACGCGCTTGCGGATCGACCACTTCGTCACACAACGACGCGCGCACATCGCGTGGCTCAGTTTTTGAAAGGATGGCGACGCCGTTGTACGATTTCTCGCCGTGGTACGCGGAATGATAACCGGCCGCTTGCAGGGCGAGCACGGGAAATTGTTCGTCCGTGCATTTCGTTTCCTGTAAACAGACGATGTCAGGATTGGTCTGCTCCAGCCAGGTAAAAAGACGGTCCTGACGCTTGCGCAGTGAATTAATATTCCAGGACGCAATTTTCACGCGTGTCATCCTGAACGGAGTGAAGGATCTCCCATTGGGTGGTGGATCACACCATCGAACACGTGTGACGCTGCAGCTATTGTGAGGTCCCTCGCGTCCGCTCGGGATGACACGCTCACAATTCCATTTCCACTCCCGGCGTCGGCACAATCACTTCTGTTCCGGGAAGATCGGCAACCAGTTCCGCCCGCATCCATTCGACTGCCGGTGGATCGCCGTGCACGAGAACAATTTTCTTCGGCGCAACCTTCTTCGCGTACTCAATCAGTGATTCGCGCGAGGCGTGCGCGCTGAACTGAAATTGTTGCAGGTTGCAACGCACCGGCTGTGCTTGTTCCTCCGGATCGAGACTTACCATATCGCCCGGCTTGGCCTTCCGCAAAATTCCGGCGGGCGATTCCGGATCGGCATAGCCGACGAAAAAGATGGAATGACGCGGATTCTCGACGACGCGACGTGCAAAAATATTGGAAAGGGTTTTTGGCGTCATCATTCCGCTGGAGAGCGCGTAGACTCGGCCGGGACGCGCGGGTGTATCGCCGATATTTTCGCCATTGAGAATAAATGGATCGACGTCCTGCATCAGTTGCAGTCGAGAAAGTTGCCGCCGGCTCATGTGCGCGCGGCGATCGTAGATTTGCGTGATTTTGGAACTGAGGCCGCCGATATAAATCGGAAAATCCGGGAGCACGTCGTCGCACCGGAATTTGTAAAGCATGGCGAGGACTTCCTGCGTTTTTCCGAGCGCAAAAACCGGAATAAGAACACAACCGCCGCTTCGGAACACGTCCACGATCGCTTCGCCCAGTCGCCGCTCTTCGGTCGCGCGCGTCCATCCCGGTGGTGTGGCACTATCCCCGCGCGTTGTCTCCATGATGAGGATATCGATCTCGTCTTGCGGAAACACGGCTGATTGCGCGATCGTCTGGTCGTCGAAGTTGACGTCGCCGGTGTAAAAAATCGCTCGACCTTCGGCGCGCAGAAGAATCCCTGAGGATCCCAACACATGGCCCGCATCCCAGAATTCGAAAGTCAGCGAATCCTTATCACGCGCATTGGCGCGTTCACCGCGAATGGTGATCTGCTGTCGCAACGGACAGGATCGCCAGAGATCGGATGCGCGCTCGGTCTCACGGTGCGTGAATAGCGGATACAAGGTCGTGCCGAGTTCTTCACGCTGTCGCGTCATGACGTTGACTGAATTGTGCAGCAGCGTGGCGCCGATGTCGGCTGTCGCTTCCGGCATGAAAACGCGCGCATTCGGTTGCCGCCGCATCAACACGGGCAAAGTGCCAATGTGATCCTGATGCGAATGCGAAATGATTATGGCATCGAGCGACCGGTCCGCGATTGCCTTGAAATTCGGCAGCGCATCGTCGCCCTCGTTTTTCGGATGCATCCCGCAATCGAGAACGAGGCGTTGATCGCCTATCTCCAGGTAGTACGAGTTCGCGCCGATCTCAGTATGGCGCGTCAAATTAATAAACTTCAATGAAACTGTTGCCTCCCCCGCCTTGTCATCTTTATAGAGGAGCAGACATGCAGGACAAAGAGAAACTCGAAGAGGACATCTGCATTCATATTTTTACCGTTTCGTCGGCCATGGTTGGCGTCTGTCTAACGGTGATTGGTCTGATCCGCGTTGTGATCACGTTGGGCAAGGCGGACACCGTGGCAGACGATCTTCTCGCTGTCGACGCCATGTTGTTTCTCGCATCCTGTCTCCTTTCCTACGCGGCGTTGCGCTCGCGCGGCCTCCGGCGCATGCATCGTATCGAACGCGCAGCCGACGGGGTCTTCATTGCGGCAATGATCGTAATGGCCGCACTCTGCGGTGTTATCACCTATGCAATGGCAATTCCGGGTCACGGCTAACGTTCGTGTTCCGAGGCGGCTCGAGTTGTCGACCTTCTCCCCGGGTCAGAGCAACCTTTCGAAGATCCGCATCCAATTTGCGTAAAGAATCTTTGCGATCTCTTCGTCGCTGAAGCCGCGCTCGATCAACTTGCGCGTCAAATTCGGCGCGTGCGAGTGATTGGTCAGATCGGGAATGAAATGCGGTGTCGTCAACTTGGCGGCAAGCTCCTTGAGCACATTCGGCGGCAATTGCTGGAAGAGATATTCGCAAAAATCGAAACCGATGCCGACGCCGTCGATGCCGATTAAGTCCCGGACGTGCTCGATATGATCGACGTAATGATCGAGCGTGCTCTTCTCCTTATTCGCGCCGACTAGGATCGCATTTACGCCGACGACACCGCCGCGCTGGCCGATCATTTTGATTTGTTCGTTGCTGATGTTGCGCTCGATGTCGTAGAACTTTCGCGCGTTGGTGTGTGAGACGATCAGCGGTTTTGTCGTAAGATCGACAATCTCTTCGAAACCTTTCGGGTTGATGTGCGCAAGATCGACCAAAATGCCGAGCCTCTCGCACTCGCGGACGAGATCGCGCCCAAAAGCGGTGAGGCCGTCGCGCGGGGAACCGCTCGCAGCAAAAATGCCGCCGCTGCCGGCGGCGTTGCGGCGCGCGTGGGTGAGGCAGATGGCGCGCACGCCAAGTTCGCAAAAGACGCGCAACAAATCCAAATCGCCGCCTAAAGGCTCGACGCCTTCCATCGTAATGAGCACGGCAATTTTCTTTGCGGCACGAGCGCGCAGGATTTCCTCGTTCGTTCGACAAATAGCGAACCGCTCGGTCTTTTCGACTTCCGTGTGCAGGCGCGCGACTTGATCGAGCGCAACACGCAGCGCCATTTCCGGCAGATAACGGTCCTCGATGTAAATGGCCGCGCCGATAACTCCGATGTCGCCGGCCTCGAACTCGGGCAGGTAATGGGCCGCGAGCAGGCCCGGACTGTTTCGTTTCTCGTACAAATCCATGAGCAGATCGAAATGAAGATCGACAATCCCCGGCGCGTGCAATCGTCCGATGCGTTCGTCCGTCGTTTCGCTCATTACTACAGACTTAGAGCGAGGGTGGGGGCGGTGCAACAGACGGCAAATCAGGATCGTTTTTGCTGCGCGGCGAGAACAAACAGAAGATGGCGAGCAGCCAAATCGCGCCGAGCGGGAGAACTCCGGGCAGCCAAATGTTCCAGTGTGAGATGATGGTGATGGCGAGCAGGCAATAAGCCGCCGAAAAGGCGAACGCGGCTAGGACCAGATCGATGCGGGAAAACTTCCGCGCGGTGCCGCTGAATCCAGCGACAAGCAAAAGGACCACACACTCGAAAATCCAATGGATGCGGCGAACAAAGGAGTTGGTTTGGATGCTGACGATCGCCGCGGCAAAAACGTCGCGCGGCCCGAGCGGATTGTCCGGCGTGCGCGCCAGAAGAATTTGATCTTTCAATTGGGCGAGTCGCGCCGTGGTCGCCGCTTCGCTGTCATGTTGTTGAGCGGCGAGCAGCAGCTCGTTCAAACTCATGTGATGAGCTCGGCGAATCATGCTCGGATTAACAAAGGCTGTGCCGTCGGACCGGATCGGAATTCTTTTGCCATTCGGCAATTCGATGAACGAACCGATGTCGATCTTGACGTTGCTCAGCGGGATGCGCATCCAGAGAAGCGCGGCTTGCAAGGCAAATGAGGGAATGACTTCGCCGCGATATTGAAAGAGCAACGGCACATGGATATCGGCCTCGATCTCGTCCGGAAGATTGATGAAACCCAGCGCGGAGATAAACCGCAAATCTTCGTCCGGTTGCCGGCCGATGCCCGAGAATTCGGGGATGTCGCCGCGCCGGCCGGTCACTTTTGTGAATCCGGGGATCTCCGGGACGGGTGCATCCGGATCGGGCGTCGCGGTCAGTTCCGCTGCCAGCAACAACTTCGGCACGCGCATGGCCTGGTCGATAAAAACCTGCTCCTGATCTTTTTCATGCGCGCGAAATTTCAAAATCGGTTCGAAAGCAATCACGGTCGGCTTAAATTCGAGCGCGGCTTGCAGAAAGAGCGCATATTCAAGCGCGGAAATGGAGGTTCCGGGACCGTGCAGGAATTTTTCTGTTGGATCGGTCGCCCTTGCCTTTGATGGCAAGGCCGGATCGCGACCGATCTCCACGACGGTGAGCGGAGCGGCCGGGCCGCTCGACCGGGAATTCTTCAAAATCCAACGCAAAAAATATTCGTCGGAACGTTGCAAGTGCGGCTCGCGCAAGAATAAGAGGCCCAGGAGGAGGACCACAATCATCATCCAGAGAGAGGGCCGTTGCATCGCGGGCGAAATTAGGAAGTGCGCGCGGCAAAAACAAACTTAATCGGTGTAGCGGCGCTCTGTGAGCGCCGGAAATATTAGATTCGGCGGTCGCAGACCGCCGCTACAGTTTACCTGCTGAGCTCGAGCATGCGCAGGATCGGCGCTTCCGCGCGTTTGCGCAGCGGTTCCGGCAAAATAATCTCCGGTTCCATCTTGAGCAGCGCGGCGTGCGCTTTCTCCAGCGTGTTCATTTTCATGAAGCGACACTCACCGCAGAAGCAATTGTCGGTTGGGCCCGGAATAAAAACTTTGTCCGGAATTTCTTTTTCTAATCGGTGCAGCATTCCGGCTTCCGTTACGATGATGATCTCGTGTGCCGGAGAATTTCTGCAAAAGGTCACCATTTTTTCCGTCGAACAAACTTCGTCCGCAAGCATGCGCACAGCGTAAGTGCACTCCGGATGCGCCACGACCGGCGCCTCCGGATATTGCTCACGAATTCGATTGATGCTGCGCGCTGTGAACTCGACGTGCACATAACAAGTCCCTTGCCACAAATCCATCTTGCGCCCGGTGCGTTCCATCACCCAGGCGCCGAGGTTTTGGTCCGGCACGAAAAGTATATGTCGATCTTGCGGCGCGGCCCGCACGATCTTGTCGGCATTGCCGCTCGTGCAGATGACATCAGCCTGCGCTTTCACGCCCGCGCTGCAATTGATGTAAGCAATCACGTAATAATTTTTGTCGGCCTGCTGCTTTAGGAACTGCGCCAGCTTTTGCGGTGGACACGATTCGGAAAGCGAACAACCCGCATCGAGATCGGGAAGAATCACGCGCTTGCCCGGATTGATGATCTTGGCCGTTTCCGCCATGAAATGGACGCCGCAGAAAAGGATCACGTCGGCGTCAGTCTTCTTCGCTTCATAGCTCAAGCCGAGCGAATCGCCCACGTAATCGGCCACGTCCTGGAGCTCGGGAACCTGATAATTGTGCGCCAGGATTACGGCGTTTCGTTCCCGCTTGAGCTCGAGCAGCTCTTCGGCGAGATCAATGCCTACGCTTACCATGGAGTATTATCGCGCTCTCGCTTCGATTCTCAAACTCACTGCGCTGTCATCCCGAGCCGCGCAGACAATGCCGGTCCGGCTCGGACCGAGGGACCTCGCAGTTGCAGGCCGCGCTTTCAGTTTAATTAGTGTGATCAATCACCTTGTGGGAGGTTCTTCGCTCCGCTCAGAATGACAGGCATGAAAATGGCGGCGCAGATGAGATATCGACTCGGGTTCGTCGGGGCGGGCAAACTGGCCGGATCAGTTATTCGCGGCTTAATGCGCGCCGGATTTTGCTCGCCTACAGAAATCATCGCGAGCGAGCCGAATGAAACTGTTCGTACCGGATTACAAAACGAGACTGCGATTTTGCTGACGGCGGAGAATACGGAGGTCGCGGAGCAGGCGGAAACAGTTTTGATCGGCGTGAAGCCCGCTGTTGTGCTAGCCGCTCTTCACGAGATCGCATCGTTCATCGACAACAAGCTTGTCATATCGCTCGCGGCCGGCGTCCGGATTTCGAACATGGAGAAAATCGCGAGTGCACGGTTTACGCGCGCAATGACCAATACGCCTTCGGCGATCTGTCGCGCGGCCACCGCCCTGGCTCGCGGAACGCGCACGACGAATGAGGATGTCGATCTTGCGCGCAAAATTTTCAGCGCGATCGGTGTTGTCGTGGAGGTCGATGAGAAACAGATCGATGCCGTGACGGCGCTGGCGGGTAGCGGGCCGGCTTTTGTTTACACTATCATCGAAGCGCTCGCGGAAGGCGGAAAGAAAATGGGACTCGCGCCGGATGCCGCCTTAACGCTCGCGACGCAAACCGTTCTCGGCGCCGCGCAACTCGCGAGCGAGAGCAAACTTTCGCCGGAAGAATTGCGCAAGATGGTGGTCACGCCCGGGGGCACGACGGCCGCAGGTCTCGCGGCGATGGGCAAGTTAAAAACGGCCGAAGGTTTAATTGCCGCCGTCGAAGCGGCCACGAAACGCGGCCAGGAAATGGCGAAAGAGAATCTGTAGCCACCCCGCTCTGTCGGGGCGCGTTTCGCGTACTCCTTATTAGGACACGGCGATCCCGCAGGCGCGGGACCGTGGCTACAGTGCCGCGCGCATCACATCGAGGGGCGCTTCGCGCCCAAACCAAATCTCAAACGCGAGCGCACCTTGATGCAGCAACATCGACAATCCGTTCGCGCCGCGTGCGCCGGCTTCGACCGCCGCGGAAACAAACGGCGTCCGTCTCTCCGAATAAATCGTGTCGTAAACCATCAGGTGAGGCGCGAGCAGTCGCGCCGGAATCGGTGAGGGATCGCTGCGATTCAAGCCGAGCGGTGTCGCGTTCACAATTAGATCGACATTTCCAATCTGGAAGCGGAACGCAGCTTCATCCCATGCGATTGCCTGTAAACGGGCAACCGGTCCCAATACTCTCGGTCCCGCGAAAAAATCGCGGAGCTCATCGGCGAGCTTCTTTCCGTTTTCGAAAGTGCGATTGGCGATGACGAGGCGTTCGCAGTTTTCTTTCGCGCATTGCATTGCGATCGCGCGCGCTGCGCCACCCGCCCCGAGAATCATCACGCGAAGATCGCGAAGGTCGACGACGAACTCCTCGCGAATCGCGCGGGCGAATCCTTTGCCGTCGCTGTTTAAGCCACGCAGTTTGCCATTGTTCGCCCCGACGAGTCCGTCCCCGCCGACGCGGGGCGGATTGATCTTAACCGCATTGACCGCGCCAATGCTCTGCGCGCTTTCATCGAGATCATCAACCAGCTTGAGCGCTGCAATTTTGTGCGGAACAGTCAGGTTCACGCCAACGAATTTCAGATCGCGTATGAGCTTGAGCGCCTCGCGCAATTCGCCTGGTGAAATCTGAAAGCGGACATATTGCATGTCGATCTTGCAATGCTTCAGCGCCGCATTTTGCATTTGCGGCGAGAGCGAATGCGCGACCGGATCGCCGAATACGCCGAGACGAATTGGCGGATCGACGTCCTGCGTTGCCTTCGACCAATCCTGAAGATCGGCAAGTCCGTAAACCTGTTTCGCTGACGTGGATTTTTTTTTCATGTCATCCCTCATCCCCCCGTGGCGGGATGAGGAATCTCACATAGACCCTTGGAATATTCTCAGGACCAGTGTGATCCAGGCTTTGCGAGTCAGATCCTTCGCTCCGCGCAGGATGACAAAGCGCGGTTACGTGCATTTGTCATTTAATGCCGAGCTGCGATTTCATGCGATCGAACCGCGCCAGGACGCGCCCTTTGCCCATGACTTCGAGCATGTGATACAAACTCGGGCCGACGCTGCGGCCGCTCACGGCGACGCGCGCGGGGTGGACGAGATCCCCGGTTTTGCACCCAAGTTTCTGCGCAAGATTTTTCAGCGTCGACTCGATCGTCTCGACGTTCCACTTGTCGATCTTGCTAAATTCATCGCGCAACGCGGTCAAGTACGTCGCGGCTTCCGGTTTTCCGAAAACTTTTTCCACAGCCGCCGGGTCGAATTCGTAATTCTCGGTAAAGAAATAGGCCGTCCACTCCGGCACATCTTTGAAGAGCTTGATCTTCTCTTTCACGATGGACAGCACCGCTCCGAGATATTTTTCGTCGGAGATGTCGATCTTGGCTTTCTCGAGAAACGGTCGGGCCAGCTCGGTGAAACGTTCAAGCGACATTTGCGCGATGTATTGACCGTTGAGCCAAAAACATTTGTTGAGATCGAACGCGGCATTGCGGCGATTGATTTTTTCGAGCTCGAAAAGTTTTACGACTTCGTCGATCTCGATCTTTTCGCGGTTGTCCTTGGGCGACCAGCCCAGCAGGCAAAGATAATTGCGCACCGCTTCCGGCGCGTAACCCTGCTCGATGTAAGTGGCAACGCTGGCGCCTTCGTCGCGCTTGCTCATCTTCGAGCCATCGTGATTGAGGATAAGCGGAATGTGCGCGAAGCGCGGCGGCGTGGCGCCGAGTGCTTTGTAAAGTTCGATATGTTTTGGCGTATTCGAAAGATGATCCTCGCCGCGGATGACGTGTGAGATTTTCATCTCGATGTCGTCGATCACATTGACGAAGTGAAAAATCCAGGAGCCGTCGGGGCGGCGCACAGTCATATCGGGATGGGTTCCCGGGTTGGTGAGATCGAAATCGATCTTGCCGCAGACGAGATCGTCAACCATGACGTGTTCGCGCGGCGAACGGAAACGCAACGCGCCCTGGTCCTCGAAAATGTGACCGGCATCTTGAAGTTTCTTGAGATAGCGCTCGTAAATTTCGGTGCGCTGGCTTTGAAAATACGGTCCCAAATCTCCGCCCGCGTGCGGGCCTTCATCCCAATCTAGTCCAAGCCATCGCAGTCCTTCGTAAATGGCGGCGGCGGCTTCCTCGGTATTGCGCGCTTTGTCGGTGTCTTCGACGCGCAGAATTAATTTGCCGCCGTGGTGCCGGGCAAAGAGCCAGTTGAAAAGCGCGGTGCGCGCCCCGCCAATGTGCAAGTAACCGGTGGGCGACGGAGCGAAGCGGACGCGGATGTCAGGGTTCATGTGAAATGGACGTTAACCACAGATTACGCAGATTTGCGCAGATTGAAATTGTAGCGGCGCTCTATGAGCGCCGAAAAAGGAAGGCGATTTCCCTTGGCGCACCGTAGTCCCGCGATTGCGGGACGAAGGAGGCAAATCGCCCCGGCGGACTGGAACAGCCGTTCTTCGAATGCGACGGTCATAGACCGCCGCTACAGCAGAGCTACTCGATGAAAATCTGACCGGCACGGCGACGGACATGTCGATCTTGCGGAAGATTCGTCTTTGCGACGCGGTTGGTCACGTCGAGAAGCGTACGGACTCGTTCGACCAAATCGAAGCCAATGTCCGCCACATCCGCAGCGCGCAGCCATTTGTGCAACATGCGTCGCTGCACGGCGAGCGACATCTTGCGCAACGGTTCGACCGCCAGCGCGGTGAGGTCGGAAAGTTTTTCAGGCAATAACGTTTCGAAAAAGTTTTCTTCCTCGGCCATGATGGTCGCCGTCCGCCAAATATTTTGCCGAATATTGCGACCGACAGTTTTTTCCAAATAGGGAACGACGCGGCGACGAACCCGGTTGCGGAGCGGCGCCAGACTTTTGTTCGAAGCGTCTTCGCGAAATTTCAGACGATGTTTCCTGACATATTTGTCGATATCGCTGCGCCACGCTCCGAGCAGCGGCCGCACGATGGTAAGATCGACATCGTCGACCCGGCGCGTTGTTACTTCCCGCATTCCGCTCAGCCCGGTCGAGCCAGCGCCGCGAAAAAGATTAATTAAAAATGTCTCGACGAGATCGTCGGCATGATGGGCAAGGAAAATCGTTCGGCATTTCCGGCGCTTTGCGACTTTGGCGAAGAATAAGTAGCGCGCTTCACGCGCAGCAGTCTCGATCGACGTCTTTTTCTTTTTTGCGAGCACGGGAACGTTGGCCGACTCGATGGCAAGATCGACATCATACCTGGCGGCAAGTTTTTCGACGAAGCGCGCGTCGGCCGCGGAAGATCGGCCGCGTAGTTGATGATCGAGATGGCAGACGATCAGATTCTTGTACCCTAGATCGACGAGCGAATGCAGAAGTGCGACGGAGTCGCGACCGCCGGAGACACCGATGAGATAGGGGCGGCCGGTCGGGAAGTCGCGCGGCAAAACATCGCGTTTCACCAATGTCGTTGGCGCCGTCATGCGGAAAACGTCCAACGCCCAACGCCCAACGTCCAACGCTCAATGCAGAGATGGCGGCCGCTTGGTTCTAGGTGCGACGGTCATAGACCGCCGCTACAGAAGGCGGATTTGACAATGAATGAACGTTCATTCATTGTTCTGACCTCATGGCACAGACTCAACCAGACCCAAGCTTAGACCGGCGGACGCAAATTCTAGACGCTGCGCTCGTTTGTTTCGCGAAGCGCGGCTTTCATCAGGCGAGCATGCACGACATCAGCGCGGAAGCCGGGATCAGCGTCGGGCTTATCTATCGTTATTTTGAAAACAAAGAGGCTGTGATCTCGGCGATGGCGGACCGGCACAAAGGAGAGATCCATGAAGTGGTGGAACGGGCGCGCCAGGCGCCAACTTTGCTCGAAGCGCTCGAGATCCTGTTCACCGCGCATTGCTCCGAAGACTCACCGAAACTGGTCTCCGCCTTCGTGGTCGATCTTTACGCGGAGGCGTCGCGCAATCCGCAAATTGCCGATTTAGTGCGCGACGTTTTGCAAACGGCGATGGATGGCGTGACCGACGTGATCGCGCGCTCGCCCGAAGCGAAACGTGCGACGCATGGCCTGACGCCAACCGAACAGTCAGAATTAATCTTTGCTGTCGCCCGCGGAATGTTGATGCGGGATGTTCTGCAGCCGCAGGAACTGAGCGCCGCGGAAAGACGCGCGCGACAATTGGAAGTCACACGGCGGCTTTGGACGCTGTTGTTTAAAACGGAGAGCGAACCAGCTTATGCATGACGTTGCGAAACCTGAAATCGCCAGCCCCAAAGTGAAATCGACGCGCAAACTCGTGATCAAAGCCTCGCTGGCCGTGCTGTGATTGTTCCTAATTCTGGCGGTGATTAAAGCGTTCCAGATTGTCACAATGGTGACGACGAAGCATCCCGTGCCGGTAGAGACGGTAACGAGCGCTCTGGTAAAAGAAGAAGATTGGGCGCCGGTACTTTTATCGGTCGGCTCAATTTCGGCCGTCCAAGGCGCGGTGGTTTCGGCCGAGCTCGCCGGAACGGTGAGCGAGATTAAGTTTCAAAACGGCGGCGTCGCGAAAAAGGGCGACGTGCTCGTGAAATTGG
>WNFR01001495.1_pt1 | contig 24488 bp, 20 predicted proteins | sample 5400221 | NCBI WGS metagenome assembly WNFR01 (sample SAMN13153357, study PRJNA577476) | soil metagenome | isolation source: 40 cm soil under Madrone tree | place: USA:California | collected 2016-06-14 | reverse complement strand
CAACGCGCGATTGACGGCAAAGTTGAAGCGCCAAATCAAGCGGCCGAGTTGCCGCGCATTCGCACGAAGCTGCTCGCTTCGAACGGGCACATCAGGAACACGAATAGCCGCTCCAAGCCGATTCATCCCTGCAGCCCAGGCTTTGCTCATCCGATCCCTGGATGGTTTCATCACTGTATCGTAAATTTCCTTGAACTCCATCCCTGGACCGCGCATGCCGACGAGCGCGATAAACGAAGTGAGCACTTCATTGCTGCCTTCGCCGATCTGATTGATGCGGGCATCGCGTAGCATTCGCTCTAGCGGAAGATCGACAAAGTAGGCCGAGCCACCGTAGATCTGAAATGCGTCATTGATCATTTCCCAAAGCCGCTCGGTCGTGAAGACCTTCAGCATGGCCGTTTCGATCATGTAATCCTCAAGTCCGCGATCGATTAGCGATGCCGTTATTGTCGTCATTGCTTCCATCGCATAAGTGCCTGCCGCAATACGCGCGATTTTCTTTTTGACGAGGTCAAATTCACCAAGCGTTTTGTTGAACTGTTTGCGCGTGTTCGCGTGTTCGGTGGCCAGGCGCAAACAGGTTTTGGCAGCGCCCGTGCAACACGCACCGAATGTCGTCCGCCCAAAATCGAGCACGGTCAGTGCCACTTTCAGTCCCTTACCCATCGGCCCGAGAATATTTTCTTTTGGGACTTTGACGTCGCGCAGGGAAAAGCGGCCCGTTGCGGTACCGCGGATTCCCATTTTCGGCATCCGGGCTTCCAATATCGTGAATCCCGGCATGTCCGGCGTAACCAGGAATGCGGTGATCGCCGTTTTATCTGATCCCGGCATCGGCGTGCGCGCCATCACTGTCAGCACTTGCGCAATTCCCGCGTTAGTGATGTAACGCTTTTCGCCGTTCAAAATAAAATGTGAGCCGTCCTGCGTTGGACGCGCCTGCATTTGCACGTTTGCCGCATCAGAGCCTGCTTCACGCTCGGTCAACGCGAATGCGCCGAGTTGCTCGCCCGTTACCAATTTCGGAAGCCATCTTTGTTTTTGCTGATGTGTTCCAAAAAGCACCAAGGCGCGGATGCCGATCGAGTGGTGCGCGTTTACGAAAACCGATGTCGACGCGCAGCGGCATCCGATTTCCTCCAGGAGTTTGCAGTTGGCCATCTGCGTAAAACCCCGTCCTCCGTATTCCACTGACGCGGTCGCCCCGAGCACGCCGACGCGGCCGAGGCCGTCGATGACCTCACGGGGAATATCCGCTTGTCGATCTATCTCAACAGGATCGAGATGTTGGTCGAGAAATTGCCGAAGTTCCGCAAGCGACTTGTTCAGCTCCGCCTCTTGCGCTGCCGGGATGCGTGGATAAGGCATCACCCAATCAGAAACGAAATGACCTTGGAAAAGACCTTTGGCAAAGCCAAGCGCCTGCGGTCCGGCGAAAAGGAGTTCCTCCGCCTGCTGAATTTCCTTTTGCCGTGCTTCGACTTTGTTCATAAAAATTTGCCGCCGAAGATGGCGGTCACGCACTGTAGCGAACACGTCCGCCCTGTCCACTCACGCGTTACGCGGCTGTCAAACACTCGAATTTCAACATTGCCCTAAACAAAAACCAATCGTCCAACTGCGCATTATGCGAATGGCAGCGCGGGTGGGAGCCGGTAAATTGGAGCCGTTGAAGCTTCTCCTTAGCTGCATCCCTGGCTCGTGCCGCACTCGGTGCAAACGCCGCAGGCGCCGGCGCGGATCACTTTGTCGCTGCCGCAATGCGAACAGACGATGTCCATGAACATATTTCCAAGCGCCTCTTGTACTCGGTCGGCATGGCTGCTGCCGTTGTCCACTGCCTGCGGCAAACCATCGTTCGGTGAATGACTTGTGATTACGTCAATCAGCTCCTTTTCGCCTGTCCGCGCCAGATCGGAGACGGGTCGATTGAGCGCCTTTTTCTCCATCGCCGGAATTTCTTTCAACGGCAATTCGGTTTGTCCGCGTGTTGGTGAGGTGGCTTCCTTGTAACCCTTGATGAACTGGCAGGCGAGCCAGCGAAAAACATAGTCAGTGATGCTGGTCGCATGCCGAATATCGGGATTTTTTGTGAACCCACTCGGTTCAAATCTTTGGTAAGCGAATTTTTTCACTAGGCTCTCGAGCGGCACGCCGTATTGCAGCGCAATCGAAGTGAGAGTGCCGACGGTATCCATCAACCCGCCAATCGTGCTTCCCTCCTTTGACATGGTGATGAAGAGCTCCCCCGGTTGACCATCTTCGTATAGGCCAACCGTGATGTAACCTTCATGTCCGGCGATCTCGAACCGATGCGTCAATGACATTCGCGTGTCCGGCATGCGATGCCGGATTGGTTTGTCAAGTTTGCCCCGCAGCATGCCGAGTTCTTCCTCCAGCTCGAGAATGCGCTTCTCTAATTGATCGCGCCCGATCGTGGCATCCAACGCAACATCGACGTCTTCTACCGTGCCCATGTGTTTTGTCTTGCGTGTATTAAGAGGCGCGGAACGCTTCGAGCCGTCGCGATAAATCGCGATCGATTTCAGTCCCAGTCGCCACCCTTCCACGTAGGTGTTCATGATGTCGTCGACTGTGGCCGTTTCAGGCATGTTCACCGTTTTCGAAATCGCACCGCTAAGGAACGGCTGCGCCGCAGCCATCATCCGCAGGTGCGCCATGTAATTGAGGCTGCGTTCGCCTTTAAATGGCTTGAACGCGCAATCAAAGATCGACAAGTGCTCCGGCTTGAGCCCGGATGAAATTTTCGATCCATCGGTGTCGGTGATATCCTCGATCGTATCGAACGCGTCGATGTGTGCGATGATCCGTTCGATTTCCTCGGAATTGTAATCCAGTTTCTCTAGGGCGGGTTTCACCGTCTGATTGACGATTTTGAGCATTCCGCCGCCGGCAAGCAGCTTGTATTTTACGAGCGCGATGTCCGGCTCAATCCCGGTCGTATCGCAATCCATCAGGAAACTAATTGTGCCCGTCGGGGCAAGCACGGTGACCTGTGCGTTACGATAGCCGTAGCGCTTCCCGAGCTCCTCTGCACTTTCCCAAACTTTCGCCGCTTCCTCTTTCAAATGCGCGAACTCTTCCGCATCCGAAATTTCCCTCACTGCGCAACGGTGCAAATCAATGACTTCCAGCATCGACGCGACGTTGTCCTTAGTCACCGGCTTGGGCACGCCGCTGGCGCGCGCATCATGATAACCGGGGAACGGCCCAATCGCCTGCGCCAACCGTGCGCTTTGCTCGTATGCTTCGCCGGTCATGATTGCGGTAATCGCGCCGCAGAGCGCCCGGCCTTCTACGCTGTCATAGCCGAAACCGTAGCTCATAACAAGCGAGCCAAGGTTCGCATAGCCAAGCCCCAGCGTACGGAAAATATGCGAATTCTCCGCGATTTCTTTTATCGGGTAACTTGCGTTGTCCACGATGATTTCCTGCGCGGTGATGAAAATGCGCACGGCCGCCTTGAATCGCTCGACATCAAAGTCGCCGTCCGCTGCCTTGAACTTCATTAAGTTGAGCGACGCAAGATTGCAGGCTGTATTATCGAGAAAGAGATATTCCGAGCAGGGATTGGTGGAATTTTGCCGATCCGTGCCTTTGCACGTGTGCCACTTGTGTATGGTGGAATCGAATTGCATTCCGGGATCGCCGCAGACATGCGTTCCTTCGGCGATCTTGCGCAACAGGGTGCGAGCATCTTTGCGCTCGCACGACTTGCCGTCGCGCACGCGTCGCGTCCACCACTCACGACCTTCGAGCGCTGCTTCCATGAACTCGTCGCTTACGCGCACGCTTAGGTTTTCGTTTTGATACATGACCGAGCCGTACGCGTCGCCGTTATAACTGCCGTCGTAACCTTGCTCGACCAGCGCCCAGGCTTTTTTTTCCTCTTTCTGCTTCGCGTCGATGAACTCCTCGATGTCGGGATGCCAATCTTTCAGGGTATTCATCTTCGCGGCGCGCCGCGTTTTGCCGCCGCTCTTCACCACGTTCGCGACCTGATCGTAAACTTTAAGAAACGAAAGCGGCCCGCTCGGCTTGCCGCCGCCGCTCAACTTTTCTCTTGTCGATCTTAGCGAAGAAAGGTCAGTGCCCGTGCCGCTGCCATACTTAAAGAGCATCGCCTCGCTCATCGCCAGCCGCATGATGTCTTCCATCGTGTCGTCCACCCTTTGAATGAAACAGGCACTTCCTTGCGGGTATTCGTACTGTGACGTGGCCCGCTCAGCTTTGCCGGTCTCGCGATTATAAAAATAATTGCCGGCTCCCGCACCTCTGCCCACGCCGTATTGGTGGTACAAGCCAACGTTGAACCAGACCGGCGAATTAAACGCTCCGTGCTGATTCAGACAAAGCCAGGTCAGGTCGTCGTGAAAAGTTTCCGCGGCCTCTGTATCCGCGAAGTAACCATCTGCAATTCCCCAGTCGGTAATCGTGCGCGTGACACGATGAATCAATTGCCGCACAGAAGTCTCTCTTCCGCCTTTATGCGGATCGGTGCCGTTGCCGATGTCGCCGTAGAAATATTTTGAGACCGCTATCTTGGTTGCCAGCGCGCTCCAGCTTTTCGGGACCTCGATGTTCTCCTGCTTGAAGATAACCTTGCCACTGTCATCATTGATCTCCGCTGTGCGCCGTTCCCATTCGATTTGATCGAAGGGCGAAACGGCAGCATCACTGAACACGCGCTTAAAACGCAGACCGGTGTTTTTCTTTTTTCCAGCCCTGTTTTTTTGGCGCTCGGCCAGTTTAGACGGTTCATTAAGTGAAGCAGGCGGAATTCCGGGTCTTAGTTGAATCATGGCGGTGAAGCGGGTTGAGGTTCTGAATAGGTGCGAATAGTCGTGAACAGCGGAGCTAACAACCTGTGAATTCCCGTCAACAACAAGTAATAGCGCTGGCTGTCCAGCGGACATACAATATGCAGTACTCAGAACACCCTACGCAAGCCTAAAATTGTAACATTTTTTGTAACCCCATTTTGCGGAGACGCCCGGCCAAGAGATCACCACCGGTCATAACGGATTTGAAGTCTGTTCCTTCCTCGGCGCGCCGCCGTTTGTGCGAGACCGAAGTTTACAATAACGCCCGCGCAATTGATAATCAGCGCCGGAACACCGGCGCTTTGCGAAAAAGGGAAGGGTGGCTGAGTCCGGTTTAAGGCACTCGACTCGAAATCGAGCGTGGGGTAACCCACCGTGGGTTCGAATCCCACCCCTTCCGCCGTTTTGATTCTCGCGGACGCTGAGATCATCGTCGTCTCGAGGGGGAACACGCGCAGTCGCCTCGAAAAGCGAAACTAGAGAAACGGGATTCTCCTGCATCTCTGACAAGCATTTTGGGGACGGAAAGGATTACGGATATGAGTCAGCAAGGTCTTGAAACTATCGAATCGACGGCGCAGAAGACGCATGAATGGATTGCGCAGATAGCAGAAACCGCGCACATGGAAAAACGGGACGCTTACAAGGCGTTGCGAGCTGTGCTGCAGACCGTGCGCGACCGGCTGCCGGTGGATCTCGCGGTGCATTTCGGCGCGCAACTTCCGATGCTATTGCGCGGTCTTTATTACGAAGGAAGGGAGCCGTCGAAAGTGCCGATTAAAATGTCGCGCCAGCGATTTCTTGCGGCGATCCAGGAGAAAATTGTCGCGAGCCGCGTAATTGATCCGCCGGAAACCACCCGGGACGTTCTCTCGGTCGTGGCAAATTATATCGGTCCAGACGAAATTGAAAACGGCGTGCATAGTTTTCCACAGAATATGCAGCCGTTATTTCCCGCACCTACTGCGGCAACACCTTAACGCGGTGCGTTCGGCCGGATGGAAGGAGCTTTTGCAAATCGAGAGGAGGCCGGCCGGTTACTTGCGGAAAAGCTCGAAAAGTATGCCGGTCGTACCGATGTGGTCGTGCTCGGTCTGCCGCGTGGCGGTGTGCCTGTTGCGTACGAAGTGGCGCAGCGCTTGGGTGTTTCTCTCGATGTTTTTGTCGTACGCAAACTGGGTGTCCCGGGTTTTGAGGAACTCGCTGTCGGCGCAATCGCGTCGGGCGGTGTGCGCGTTTTGAATGAAGATATCATGCGCTCCCTGCCCAACGCGGATCAACTAATCGAGTCGGTCACAGAAAAGGAAACCGTCGAGCTCGAGCGGCGTGAACAGACTTACCGCGACGGACGTCCGGCGCCTGAACTGCGCGACCGCGTCGTCATTTTAGTTGACGATGGTCTCGCTACCGGCGCGACGATGCGCGCGGCGGTCGCGGCATTGCGGCAGCAAGGCGTGGCGAAAATTGTCGTGGCAGCGCCAGTCGGCGCACCCGACACGTGCAGGGAACTTGAACAGGAAGCGGACGAAACGATCTGCGCGACCGCGCCTGAATTCTTCCAGGCGGTCGGCCAGTATTACGAAGACTTTTCGCAGACGAGCGATGAAGAAGTGCGCGAGTTACTCGCGCGCGCTGCGCGGCGAGGTGTATGATGCCCGTCAAAGCCGCGCGGATTTCAGCCGGCTCCGTGACCCTTGAGGGAAACTTGAGTCTGCCCGATCATGCGATTGCGTTGGTGCTTTTCGCGCACGGCAGTGGCAGCAGCCGTCACAGCCCGCGCAATCAATTCGTCGAGCGCACACTGAACAATGCCGGACTTGCGACGTTGCTTTTTGATCTGCTCACGCCGGAGGAGGAATCCATCGACGCGCGCACGGCTGAATTTCGTTTCAACCTCGGTTTGCTCGCCGAGCGGCTTGTTCACGCGACAAAATGGGCGAAGCAGCAAGAGCAAACGCGCGATTTGCGCATTGGTTATTTCGGATCGAGTACGGGCGGCGGCGCAGCGCTGGTTGCGGCGGCGGAGATCCAACAAGATGTCGTGGCAGTGGTTTCGCGCGGTGGTCGCCCCGATTTGGCAGCCGAAGCATTGCCCAAGGTGCAGGCGCCGACCCTGCTCATCGTCGGTGGCAACGATGATGTCGTCATTGAGCTAAACGAGCAGGCACGCGACCGGATGAGCTGCGAAGTGAAACTGGAGATCGTTCCCGGCGCGACGCATCTCTTTGAAGAACCGGGCGCGCTGGAGCAGGTCGCAAAATTGGCGAGCGACTGGTTCGTGGCTCACCTCGCGCATTAGCCGTAGTGGCGGTCTATGAAAGTCCTCGAATCCAAACACGAAAATGATGCGACGCTCAAAGAGCGCCGCTACAACAGATCGGATTCGCGCACGTCTTATTCGCGTGACTCTTTGTAAGTCACAACGCGGCCCCACAAGCTCTTTGTGCCCCATATACCGGCGCGCAAGCATTCCAACTGAACGATCTGGCTGTGATCGATAAAGAGATTCACATCTGCGCCGTAGTTTTTAATATACCACGCGAACACATCCGGATCGGCGGCTTCGAACATGAGTTTCTCCGTCCCGATCTCGTCGATCAATCGCGCAGGCACCTCCGTCCGCCATCGATCGACATTTTCCGTGATGCCTTCACTCTCGATCATGATGATCTCCGCGCCTGCATCGAGAAACCGCTTTGCCTGCGCGATGGCCCAATTTGGATCGCGCGTGCCTTCGGCCTCCAGCTCAGCGGCAGACGTCGCGCCGCCCGCTCCGAATTGAATCCCAACTTCGGGTTTTGCTTTCAATCCAGATTTGCGCACAAGTTCAATGAGTCGGAGCCAGTCGTCGGTCGGGATCGAGATAAAGCCGGCCGAGATTTCGATGATATCGAAGCCGAGCTTTTTACATTCGGTTATATATTGGCGCACCGCGTCGCCGCCTTGGACCAGCACGCGCTCGATAAAGCCGCCGGTGGAAACGAGCACGTCATGTTTGTGGCAAAGATCGACAATCTCTCGCACAGCTTTTTCGGGCATGAGGGTGAACGAGCCGCCGGCGAATTTTAGCGAATCGACGTAAGCACCCATCGTTTCGAACAAATCTTCCAAGTAACGCCGACCGACGACCGAGTAATAGGGTCCGCGGATTTCGGTTAGGCCGCGCTTGCGCGGTTTGCCTTCGCGCTCGTTGATTCGAAGAAATGGAAAGCTGCGTTCGGGCTGTTTCGACTTCGCTTTCATTGCTACTCATTTAAGAAACGTTGCGCAAACTCATGCTGGCTGTTTTCCGGCTGGGCAAGGTGGATCGAGCAGTCCCATGCTCGATGTTAAAGTCAGGCGGCGAAGCCGCACATTAATTAGCATCGCCCGACGGAGCGCCGATCCACCTCCAAGAGCCACGCACGGGGACTAACCGGTGACTCGCGAACGTGCGTCAGGTGTCTAAATTACTAACCAGATTGACGCCACCAGCACATAACTTCTCCGCCCTAACGACTGACCTTTATGAGGTCACTATGGCGTGCGGCTATTGGAAAGCCGGTGTGAGTGATCACGAGGCGGCGTTCCACATCACTTTTCGGGAGAACCCGTTTGGTGGTGGATTCACGCTCGCGTGCGGGCTCGCGACGGCGATCGACTTTCTGCGCACGTTTTATTTCACCGAAACTCAAATAGATTATCTTGCCTCGCAAAACGGAAACGATGGCAGGCCGCTGTTTGATTCCGGCTTTCTCGATCACCTGCGCAGTCTGCGACTGACTTGCGACATTGATGCGATTCCGGAAGGAACGCTGGTTTTCCCGAATGAACCGCTCATCCGGATTTGCGGCCCCGTCATCCAATGCCAGCTCCTGGAAACGGCTTTGCTCAACATCTTGAATTTCCAAAGTCTCATTGCGACGAAGGCGGCACGCGTCTGTCTTGCTGCTGAAAATGACGCGGTAATCGAATTTGGTTTGCGTCGCGCCCAAGGAGTTGATGGCGGTTTGACGGCGGCCCGTGCGACCTACATCGGCGGCTGTGCCGGCACGTCGAATTTGCAAGCGGGCCAGCACTACGGGATTCCGACCAGCGGAACGCAAGCGCACAGTTGGATCATGTTTTTCGAAAGCGAGAGGGAGGCGTTTGAAACTTATGCAAGAGCATTGCCCAACAATTGCGTGTTCCTGGTGGACACCTATAACTCGATCGATGGCGTGCGCCGAGCGATCGAAGTCGCCAAAGAGTTGCGCAAAGATCGACATGAAATGATCGGCGTGCGCCTGGATTCGGGCGATCGCGTGGCGTCGAGCATCGAAGCGAGAAAAATGCTCGACGAGGCGGGTTTTTCAGAAGCCAAAATTGTTTGCTCGGGCGATCTCGATGAATTCGCGATCGCGGATATGAAACGGCGCGACGCGAAGATCGACGTCTGGGGGGTGGGAACGAAGCTGACCACGGGTCAACCAGACGCGGCGCTTGCCGGTATTTATAAACTCAGCGCGACGCGGCCCCCGGGCGAACAATGGCGCTATCGGATCAAACTTTCCGATGAACCAGCGAAAACTTCGTGCCCGGGCCTATTGCAGGTACGCAGATTTCATGAGCAGGACCGCAGATTCATTGCCGACGCGATTTACGAAATCGATCATGCAGTCAGCGAGCCCTGCGTAATTGTCGACCTTCAAACGCAGGAGCAGACAGAGATTCAGGCAAAGACCGAATATGCCGACTTGCTCATCCCGATTTTTCGCCGGGGCGAGCTTGTTTACCGCGTGCCGGACATTCAGGAGTCGCGTGCCTGCGCACATGAGCAACTCGGGCGTGCGCCGCCGGAAATTTTGAAATTTGAGAAGCCGCGCCGATACGATGTCGGCCTTGAAAACTCCCTGCACGAATTAAGATCGAGATTGATCGTGCGCGCAGAGGAGGAGCGCGATCGAATCGAATGAATGCATTGATCATTGTCGATCTTCAGAATGATTTTTTGCCCGGCGGCGCGTTGCCAGTACCGCGCGGCGGCGAAGTCATTTCGCTCGCCAACGAATTGCAGCGACGCTTCGAGCTGGTTCTTGCCACGCAAGACTGGCATCCGCCCGACCACGGCAGCTTCGCGGCAAATCATCCCGGGAAAAAGCCGGGCGATCGCATCATGCTCGATGGCATCGAGCAGATTATTTGGCCGGTGCATTGCGTTCAAAACACGCACGGCGCGGAGTTTGCGCCCTTATTCGACACCAGCGGAATCGCGCAGGTTTTTCACAAGGGAGTCGATCCGCGCATCGACAGTTACAGCACGTTTTTTGACAATGCGCATCGCAGGGAAACCGGACTCGCCGCCTATTTAAAGGAGCGCTCGATCAAAGACATTTACCTGCTCGGGATTGCGCTTGACTACTGCGTGAAATATAGCGCGCTCGACGCGCGGCAGCTCGGCCTCAACACACACGTGATTGTAGACGGATGCCGCGGAATCGGGCTCGAGCCGGGCGACGTGGATCGTGCGCTCGATGAGATGAAGCGAGTCGGCGCAATTCTTCTGGAAAGCCGCGAGCTGCCCTAGGCAGGAAGCACGGTCGAGAGCGTCACTTCGCTATCAATTGTTTGTTTGAAGACGCTCTCGACTGTCGCGCCGATCTTCGATCCGTCGCGATCAAGGATCCAACACTGCTGGCCTTCTTGGAACGGCCCACGCGCCATCACTTTAAGCAAGACGCCCTCTGCCGTGGCCGGATCGTCAAGCACTTCGGCGCAGATGGCTTCCGTCTTGCCGAAGTCGGTCAGCAGCGTCAGTTTGTCATCGATCTTGGGTTTTTGCATTGGCGACGAATCCAGATCCTGCAAAAAATAATCGCCGCTCGCGATGCTGGCGAGCGTATCGGCGGCAGCAAACGAATCACCTAAGAAATGGCGCGTTATCGCATCACGCAGATTGAAGATTACGAACCGCTCATTGGAAGCGAGAACGTTGAGCGTGTCCGCGAGAAAGCCCGGAGGCTCAAGGATCTGCGCGTGGCCAATTTCAATTCAACCTATTACGGAGGCGGCGTGGCCGAGATGATTTCGTCGCTCACCCTTCTCATGAACAGCCTTGGTCTTCGTACCGAGTGGCGCGTAATTCAAGGGACGGCTGACTTTTTCTCGATCACGAAGAAGATGCACAACGCGCTCCAAGGCGGAGAGATCGATCTCTCGACAATCAAAAAAGAAATCTACGAACAGGTCATTTACGAAAACAGCGTCCGCAATTTTCTAGAGTACGATTTCGTCATCGTGCACGATCCACAGCCGCTCCCGCTTGTCGAGCATTACGAGAAAAAATGCCCATGGATCTGGCGCTGCCACATCGATCTTTCACGACCCAATGCCGAAATGTGGAAGTATTTACGCCGGTGGATCGACAGCTACGATGCCGCTATCGTGAGCTGTCCGGAATACAAGCAGGAAATGAAACCACCGCAGCGGGTTTTCATGCCCGCCATCAATCCGTTCACGATCAAAAATCGTGAGCTGGGCGATCACGAAATCCACGAGCGCCTCGCGCACTACAACATTCCAACCGATTTGCCATTGGTGGTGCAAATTTCGCGTTTTGATCCTTGGAAAGATCCAGAGGGAGTGGTGGAAGCGTTCAAGCGCGCGCGCAAAGAAGTCGACGCCACCCTTGTATTGCTGGGGAACTTCGCGACTGACGATCCCGAAGGCCGAGCGATTTTTGAGTCCCTCTGCGCGTGCCAGGATGAGCGCATACTGATTCTCACTAGCGGCGACGACACAGCGCTGGTGAACGCGTTGCAAACCCGTGCAGCGGTCGTTCTCCAAAAATCGCTGCGTGAAGGATTCGGACTCACGGTTGCCGAAGCGATGTGGAAAGGGACACCTGTGATCGGCGGAAACGTCGGCGGAATTCGCTACCAGATCGAAAGCGGCGTGAATGGTTTTCTGGTTTCGTCGGTCGAAGAAGCCGCCGAATGCATCGTTCGCTTACTGAAGGATGAGAAATTGCGCGAGGAAATAGGACAAAAGGCTCGGGAAACTGTGCGCGAAAAATTTCTGCTCACTCGTTATGTTGAACAATATCTCGATCTCTTCGCCGCCTTCGATGAGGACTTTCATTTGCAAGAATAAATCGGACGTTCGCGACCGTTCCGGTCAACGGCGCGAAATAACTTTGCTTCTCAATTGAATCGGCGGCACTATTGGCTTTTCGCCCGCCCGATCACGCCACAGGCAACGCGCGCTCCCGAGTCGCCTGCCGGCTGCGATTTAAGATCGTCCGCTTTTGCGTGAACCACAACGGAACGGCCAATAATCGATCGCTCGTCATTTGCCAGAGACATGTTGTGATCGAGGTAGTCCAATTTTGCCGCACCCGAAGTGTCCGCCTCGATGTTGCCCATGTCGCCAACATGTCGGGCGGTCGCATCGGGGGCCGCGTGTGGCTGTTTCGTTGGATTAAAGTGGGCGCCAGCAGAACTTGCATCGGCCGCCGTGCAATCGCCAAATTCATGGACATGAAACCCGTGTTTGCCCGGAGTAAGGCCAGTAACCTCCGCGTGGACTTGAACCCCGTCCGCGACTTCAGTGAACGTGATGGTGCCGCTAACGTTGTTGCCCTGTGTGGGGTGGAGCACAGCAACGGCTTTCAGCGGCACCGACGATTTCTCTTCCGGCGCCTGCGCCTGCGCGGTGATGGCCGTGAGCGACAAAAAGATCAATGCAATTAGGGAGATTGGAAACGGCTTCATACAAAATACTTCGTTGCATCACGCTATCTCAGCCGCATGACTTTTTGTCTTTCTGTATCGACTCTTGTTCGTCGCAGAATCAATTCCATCCCATCGTGGGCAATGTGCGCTTCGAGTCCGCATTCAATCCCTATCCCGCGCAGCTTTGCTGCCAGGCCACGCTCATCGCCAGTGACAATCTCGGAGCCGCAGTGCGTGATGATTGCTCGCAGCATCCCCTCTTTCGTACACTAACCCAATTGCGAACGGACGGTCGTATGCCCGATGAGGGCATCGCCGCGCTTCCGAACGAACGACCGCGTGAGCGTCGCGCCGTCCCCAATGTAAAGCTGCACATTCTTCAGCGCCGCCGAGCGCTCATGAATGAAAAGAAGATCAGGCCGAGGATCGAGTGCTCAACCGGGAAAGCTTCAAAAGTGATGCCGCAAATCTCGGTTCGCTTCCGTTCCTTAATCAGATATCGATCTTCGATGTGGCGTTTTTTAACGTTCGCCACGTCTTTTGCGGCCCGTGCAGCGGACAGTGAGCGCCATCTCTCAGCCCCCACGCGTGGTCCGGATGCGCATGGGTAAGCACGATCGCGTTGGGATGCAGCCGTTCAAATTTCCCGAGCCAATCGAGGCCGCAATCAATCATCACGCTGGCGTCACGATACGACACCAGCAGCGAGCTGTGCATGCGATGCCGCCGTGTTCGTGCGTTGATCTCGCCACGCGTGCCGAGAAATGTGGGCTTCACCGGGCAAGAGAATCGTTTCCGAGCGTCATGCGATCAACTCGCAAACACTTTCGGAGTCAATTCGCGCGCTCAAAGTCAAACGCGTGGACACACCGGGAGGTCGCGCGTACGGGCGCTGGCGTGTACGCCTTGGGCTCGAATTTCTGAAAAGGAACCGACCGCGCGTGAGCATCCGATTCTTTTCAAAACGAGGGCATTTTTGTGCGAAGGGGAAATTCTCAATCTCGTCCGCCACGGGGAGGCGGACTCACTGTGGCGAGCGTGCTGCTGACGATGCTGTTGGTCTGTGCGGGCAAGCTTTCGTCTCCGGCGCAGGAACCTGTTCGACCACTGCAAGGGGCGAGCACGAGCTTCGCGCCCATCGTCGAAAAGGTCGCGCCAACCGTCGTAACAGTGTTTACCACTCAGAATGTGTCGAAAACCGTTCTGCCGTTTCCGCTTTCGGACGAAACGTTACGTGAATTTTTCGGTGGCCAACTTCCGCATACGCAAGGCAACCAGACGCTCGAAGGCCTCGGCTCGGGCGTCATCGTCAGCGCCGATGGATATATTCTCACCGCCAACCACGTCGTTGCGAAAGCCAACGAAATCATGGTCGGGCTTGGCGCTGAGCTCCGCAAATACAAGGCAAAGAAAGTCGGCGCTGATCCCGGCACCGATGTCGCGCTATTAAAAATCGAGGAGAAAAATCTGCCGGCGATTACGTTTGCCGACAGTGACAAAGCGCGTGCCGGCGACGTTGTACTGGCCCTCGGTAACCCGTTCGGCCTGCGGCAAACGGTCACCATGGGGATCATCAGCGCCGTCGGCCGCGGCGGCATGGGCATTGTCGACTACGAAAATTTTATCCAGACCGATGCGGCCATTAACATGGGCAACTCCGGCGGAGCGCTTGTTGATACCGAGGGCCGCCTCCTCGGAATCAACAGCGCGATTTTGACCCGCAGCGGTGGAAACCAGGGCGTCGGCTTCGCTATTCCGGCGAATCTCGCTCGCGATGTCATGCGGAGCCTGCGCGAAAAAGGCCGCGTTATCCGCGGTTACATCGGCACCTCAGTGCAGACGCTTACGCCCGAGCTGGCCGACGCGATGAAGCTTAAGGCGCAAGTGAGCGGCGCGCTCGTCGGTGAAGTCAGTCTGAAAAGTCCCGCGGAGAAAGCTGGGATTAAAACCGGTGACGTGATCACATCGGTTAACGGAAAGAAAATCGGCGATGCGCACGAGCTGCGTCTAATGATCGGTTCGATGTCGCCCGGGACGAAGGTGCAAATCGAGGTCAATCGCGAGGGCCAGAAGAAAACACTCGATGTCGATCTTGTCGAGATGCCGGCTGCTGCGATCCAGCCCGCGACCGAAGCCTCTCCCGAGGAAAGCGCGCAGCCCGAAAAATCTACGGTCTTCGGCGCCGTCGTTGTCGCGGATGTTACCGACGACGTGCGCACCGCCTTGAATTTACCGAAGGAGATTCAGGGCGCCGTCATCGTCGAGCTCGACTCTGCATCGCCCGCCGCGCAATCCGGCCTGCGGGAAGGCGACGTGATCCAGGAAGTCAACAAGCAGCCTGTTAAGAATGCGAAAGACCTCGTCGCCGTAAGCAAGAAGCTGAAACCAAACGAAAAAATTCTGATGCGCGTCTATAGCCAGGGGCGCAGTAGCTACGTCGCGCTGGAACCGAAATAGGGAAGGACTGTAGTGGCAGCCGTGTCGGCTGCGGATGAGCGCGACGCCCGCACCGCTACAATTCCGTCGTCACCCCGGAAACTTTCCAGATCAAATATCCAGAAGCACACTGGCCTTCCATCCGTCGTCGCTTTTCTCGACGCGGAAATCGTGGAGCGTAACAGCTTTGACGTCCGCGCGCTGCCGGTGACGCGCAGGATCCAACGACTCGCCCGCGGCTGCCGCGTTTAAAGAATAGGCGTCGTCTTTTTCGTCGATCTGCACTTCGCGAATGCGCAGCAAGAGACGGTCGGCGTCCTTGAAGTAAATGAGCTCCTGTAAAAAATCGAAGAGGAGCATGTCGATCGCGTCGTTCTTCAGACCAATGCGCCGCATTTCGCGCGGCTCGATCGCCTCGAGATTGTCGATCATCACGTTCATTGTCGCGTCGGCCGCAGCAGTGAACAATTCCGGCAGATCACGCCCTGCGGCTTCAAACGCGATGTCGGCGGTCCCGATTTCTTCGAGGTAGTGAAAAGGCATCAGGAGAATGACTCATGACGAATGTCGAAACTCGAAGCGAGCGCGTAATCCTTTCGTCATTCTGGCTTCGGCTTCCTTCGTCATTTGTTGTCTGGGTGCGCGCACGCTTCGAGCGCGCGGAGGATCGCTGGTTTTTGGGCCGCGATTTCTTTGCCGATGAAGACCAAGTCCGTACAATCCGTCTCGAACGGCTCCAAGTCCCAGCGGCCGGCCACAAAATTGAAAAGCTGCGCACCATCAGGAAAAAGCACGAAGCCTTTCGCCCGATGCACACTTGCGGGCAGACCGTCTGCAAAGCGTTCAAAGGAATCGTGAGAAAAAGTTTTGTCGGAGCTGAATGTGAACGACTCGAATTCGGGCTGATGTTTGTGCTCAGGCGGCGCCACCTTTCTCTCCCGGCCGATGCCGAACAATAGCTCGGGGTCGATCTGGCAACGCTCGGTGCGAACGATCGCTGCGGTCGGATTCATTTCGCGCAGTTTCGTTTCCAACGGTTCGATCTGGTGCCGGTCTACAAGATCGATTTTGTTCAAAAGCAAAATGTCTGCGCTCTCGAATTGGAGGCCCGTGGTATGGCCAATCTCGGGAAAGCGAACTAGCCCGTCAGCATCCGCCACCGACACGATGCCATCGGTGCGGCATTGTGGGAGCGCTTCCTGGATGTTGAACGCGAGCGCCTCTGGCTCAGCCACGCCTGTGGTCTCGACGACGATGATGTCGGGATCGATTTTCTCGATGATCTCTTTCACCGCGGCTTCGAACTCACCGAGCAACGAGCAGCAAACACAGCCGCCGCCGAGCTCGGCGATGCGCACGTTTTTCCCGTCGATCACTTTCGTGTCGATTGCGATCTCGCCGAATTCGTTCATCACGATCGCGATCTTTGCCGCCTTTGTTGCGAGAATGTGGCGCAGCAGCGTGGTCTTGCCGCTGCCAAGCGGTCCGGTGATCAAGGTAATCGGCGTGCGAATGTGCATTTCTGTTCATCCTTTCACATTCCCGATCGGCGTGAATCGCGCTACTGGCTTGCTGATGCCGGCCAGCTCCGTCGCTTCGATCACTTCGTCGATGTCTTTGTAAGCAGCGCCGGCTTCCTCGGCGAGACCTGCCCAGGAATTACTACGGATGTAAATGCCGCGCGCTTCCAGCTCGCGCTGGAGCTGTTTGCCGTGCCATTGTTTACGCGCTTTGGTGCGGCTCATGGTGCGGCCGCTGCCGTGCGCGGTGCTAAAAAATGTTTGCGCACCCGATGATGTTCCGACGAGAAGATACGAGCCAGTTTCCATGCTGCCGCCGATGATCACCGGCTGGCCAATGTCTCGGTAGCGAGGGGCCACTTCCTCATGCCCGGGGCCAAACGCGCGCGTTGCGCCTTTGCGATGCACGAGGAGTTTTCTCTCTTTTCCATCGATATCGTGCTTTTCTAGCTTCGCGGTGTTGTGCGCGACGTCGTAGATCATCCGCATCCCGAGATCTTCGGCGCTGCGCCCGAAAACTTCGGAAAAAACTTCGCGGATGCGGTGAAGGATCACCTGCCGGTTTGCGAACGACATGTTGAGCCCGCACTTCATCGCGGCGAAATAATCGCGACCTTCTGGCGATTCAAACGGCGCGCACGCCAGTTCGCGATCAAGGATCTTGATGCCGTATTTGCTCTCCATCACTTTCAAAAAAACCTGAAGATAATCGGTCGCAACCTGGTGCCCGAAACCGCGGCTGCCGCAGTGGAACATAATGACGATCTGGTTCGGGATCGTGATCCCGAACTTCGCAGCGAGCTCTTTGTCGCGCACATCCTCGGGGCGCGCGATCTGCACTTCGAGATAGTGATTGCCCGAGCCAAGCGTGCCGACTTGGTTATAACCTCGATCAATCGCGCGGTCGCTGATTTTGGCCGCGTCTGCGCCGGAGATACAGCCATTCTCCTCTGTGACTTCGAGGTCTTCGTCCCAGCCGTAATCGTGTTCAACGCACCAGCGCGCGCCTTGTTCGACGAGTTCGCGAAACTCGTCACGCGAGATTTTCAAAAAACCGTGGCTGCCGACGCCCGCTGGCACGCGCTGGAAAAGAAGATCGACGATTTCTTTCAGACGCGGCCGCACGTCGTCGACCGTGAGGTTGGTGATGACGAGGCGCATGCCGCAGTTGATATCGAATCCAATGCCACCGGGCGAGATCACGCCGCCCTCGTGCACATCCATCGCTGCGACGCCGCCGATGGGAAACCCGTAGCCGCTGTGGCCGTCGGGCATGCACAGCGCGTAGCGGGTGATGCCTGGCAGCGTGGCGACGTTGCTGATCTGCTGGTAAACGGCCTTGTCCATTTCGCGCACGAGCTTTTCGGTCGCGATGATGCGCGCCGGCACGCGCATGCCGTCTTTGTAATTCGTCGGTAACTCCCAGACCGTGTCGGAAATCTTTCGCATGTCATTGATGATGGCCATGTGAATGCGTTTTACCTGTAGCCGGTAGTGGGAGGCTGTTCGTTTCCCGATTTTATGGATGTGATTTGCGCTTCAATAAAACATCGTTTTCCACGAAAGATTTCTTTGTATCGAGTTGGCCCCGCATTGGGCGTGGCCTGAACAAACTCAATTCCCGCAGCCTATCGCGTGATCTTGGTCTGGCGCCGTCTGGCGATTCGTGCAGATCGGATTGCAAGTTGCGATCCAGCCTTGAGAAACGAATCCACCCACCAGAAGACGTTCTCGTCGCATACCACACGTCTTATGCGCTTCATGCGCGTGCTGCGCTCAGCGTCGCTCATGCGGCATACTTTCAAAATGGTGTCGGCTACCTGTTCCACGTCGTAGGGATTTACCAGCACCGCGCCGGGCTTGAGCTGCTCGGCTGCGCCTGCGAATTGGCTGAGGATCAGCACGCCGTCGTTTTTATCCACGCGGCATGCGCAATATTCCTTGGCCACCAGGTTCATCCCATCCTTAAGCGGCGTGACCAGCGCGATTTCGCACGCCCGGTAATGGGCCAGCAAATCGTCGCGACTAAGGCTGCGAAAACGATAATGCACCGGCAACCAGGTGTCGGTCGAGAAGCGACCGTTGATGTCACCGACCAAGCGATCAATGCGGTCTTTGAATTCGTGATATCTGGGAATCTCTACTCGACTCGGCACCACATTCTGGATGAGGACCACGCGACCTCGCAGCTCACTGTGACGCTCCAGCGCGTCGCGGAACGCGCGCAGGCGCTCGGGGATTCCCTTGCTATAGTCGAGGCGATCTGCACCTAGCATGAGCTGGCAGCCTGGAAAAGCTGCACGCAGCATCTGAGCCCGCTGCGTGACTTCTTCGGACGCCGCGCCTTTTTCAAACGACTCGAAGTCGATACCGATCGGAAATCTGCTGGCGCGGATCTCGCGTCCTCTATAGCGAATACGTTGGATCCCGGCGCTGGGGAGCACCTCTGCCTCGGACAACACGCGGCGCACGCATTGCAGGAAGTTGCGGAGGTCGCGCCGCGTTTGGAAACCGAGCAAATCAAATTCGAGCAGGGCGCGCAACAATCGCTGCTGTTGTGGAAGCTTGGCAAAAATGTCGAATGGCGGAAACGGGATGTGCAGGAAGAATGTCAATGCCGCATGCACGCGGCGCGCACGCAGCGCTTGAGCGACATACATTAAATGATAATCATGCACCCAGATGAAGTCGCCAGGCTGGCAGTGTCGCGCAATCGCCTCGGCGTAACGCTCGTTCACTGTTTTGTAGGTCTCCCAGAAGGCTGGCTCAAAGTGGCAGAAGTTTTGCAGGTCGTGAAAGAGCGGCCAGATGACCTCATTGGAATAACCGTAATAAAACTCGTCGCGCTCTGCCTTGCTTAAGCTCACTGGGACGACGGCGTAACCGACACCGCGCGTAGCTTCCTCGAGCGCCGTCTTTGGAACCTTACCCGCGATTCCGGGCCACCCGATCCATGTTCCACCGCGCTCACGCAGAACTGGCTCGATGGCCGACACAAGACCGCCCGCGGCAGGCGTAACCGTCCACAAGTCCTCACTCGTCACGTCAAGAGCAAATGGCAGCCGGTTGGAAACGACGATGAGGCGACTCATTTTGATCGAGTTAATAAGGTTACATCGTTACAACGGAGATGAGCGGTAGGGGCGCTTTAACTTTTGTAACGTTGTAACTCTTTTAACTCTTTTGTTGTAGCTTCTACAAATGAATAGCGCGCCGACTATTGGGTTGCGATGAGAAATAGTTAGCCATCTCGAATGTGTCGGGATGGCCGAATCTTCCTTTGGCAGGCGGAGGGCCTGCCCTACAATTCTTAACCAACGAAGACGGGTGTTTCGCCTTACGAATATGACACGGAAGCTGCCTTCTGCGCTTGAGCATGTTCACGAGATCGCGATTCGTGGACGGCAGCTTGCTGTTTTTCTCGACTATGACGGGACGCTGACGCCGATCGTCAACCGACCGGAGAAGGCGTTGCTCTCCGATTCGATGCGAGAGGCAGTGCGGGCGTTGGCCGCGAGGGTGCCAGTCGCCATCCTTAGCGGTCGCGACCTGGATGACGTTCGTCAGCGTGTGAATATCGACGCCATCGCTTACGCCGGCAGTCACGGATTTGATATCGCCGGGCCACTCGGGCTCCGCAAACCGGTCGCGACGGAATGTCTACCGATTCTTGATGTTGCGGAAAAAGAGCTTCGCCAAAAGCTCGCAGGCATTCCTGGCGAGCTGGTGGACAGGAAACGCTTTTCCGTGGCCGCGCATTACCGAAATGTGGACGAGAACGACGTCGAGAGAGTCGAGCGAATCGTGAACGAAGTCGCCGCGCGCCACCGCGAGTTGCGCAAGATCGAGAATAAGAAGGTTTACGAGCTTCAACCCGACATCGATTGGAACAAAGGTCGAGCGTTGATTTGGTTGCTAGAGTCGTTAGGCCTGGATCGAAAGGAGGTCTTTCCAATTTATATCGGCGATGATCGTACCGATGAAGATGCTTTTGGCGCGATTCGCCAACGCGGTGCAGGCATCCTTGTGAGCGAGCAACTGCGGGCCACCGGAGCGAGTTATTCACTCAAGAATCCGGCGGAAGTCGGAAAGTTCCTATGCGCACTCACGGCGTTGCTGTAGCCGGGAATGACGCGGTGCCACTCCGCTGCTTCGTGCTTTATCATTCGAGTCACCACTCAAGCATAAGACTATTGTTCTCGCCCAGCCGCGTCTGGCTTCCAAATGGCGCGCCGAGTTCGTTCAGAAGATCGGCAAGCCAACGCGCATCGGCAGCCGATGTGTGCTCCAGCCGAAAGCGTCGCATTTGCATCGGAACTAGCCGCGCTGACAAGAGCTCACCAGTGTCCGGATCGAGTTCGACAATGTACATCAGTGCCAGATCGCTCCGGAATTCTTCGTAACCGCCGATCCCTTCGTAGTCGGTGAGAAAATCGCCGCAGCCGTAAAGAATGAGGCAGCCTTTGAAGACTTCGATCGCCTTCACGTGATGAGAGGAGTGACCATGCACGATCGAGACTCCTTCCTCTATCAAACGATGCGCAAACGCGATTTGCTGACACGGAATTTCGTAACCCCAATTACTGCCCCAGTGGATAGACGCGACGAGAAAATCGCCCGGCTGTTGATAGTGCCGCATCTGATCCGCAACTCGCGCGGCCGAGGCTTCTGAAATTTCCTCCAGCAGATTCACTCCCGCGCGAGAAGGCGTGGCACTCCACTCACGCGGAATGCCGCTCGTTGTCGATCCAAATGAAAAAAGAAGCATGCGGCTTTTGCCCGGTACATCGACGATCGCAGGCAGCGCTGCTTTTTCCGTACCGCTTCCCGCGCCTGTGTGTGCGATGCGTGCTTCATCCAAAGCGCGCAGCGTCTCCGACAAGCCTGCGTATCCCCAGTCCAACACATGGTTGTTCGCTAAAGCGCAAGCGTTGATGCGCGCGGCGCTGAGACAATCGATGTTTAGTGGATGCATCCGGTAATGAATTCCTTTTCCGGGCCAGTGCGTCTCCGCGGAAGTGATAGCGGTCTCCAAATTAATGACCCTGAAATCGACGCGGGCGCGATCCAGTTCTTGCAACGCCTCGCCCCAGATATAATCGAAGTTTACAGATCGCTGGATCGGGCCGTGCGCTTTTTCAGCAAGCTCGACGTATTCACGCGCATCGCGCACGTACGGTTCGTACAAAATCGAATCTACCGAATGCGACAGCACTTGATCGATGCCGCGACCGGTCATCACATCGCCGCAGAGAAACACACGCGACGACCTGGGCCGGGAGTTCATTTCTACTAAACTACGATTATGCCCGCAGAATCAGTCGAAAACTTTCTGCGGCATTTGAAAAAGTCGCCATCCGGCGCTGTCTTCAATCCGTGGTGGCAGGTCGATAAGGAAAACGACATTGACCGGAATGGGCCGAGTATCCGTCGGAAACATCTACGCTGTTATCTGAGTGAGCGGTTAGGAAAGGTACGGTTCGCAGTCATCGGCGAAGCGCTCGGCTACCGCGGCGGCCATTTCACTGGGATACCGATGACGTCCGAACGCATTTTGCTTGGACGAACGAAGATCGATTGCATCGAACCGCGACACATTCTCCGCGGCATGATTCCGCGGCGCACAAGCAAACCCCGAAAATGTCCGGATGGATTTTCCGAGCCGACGGCCACGATCGTCTGGAGCGCGTTGTTGCGATCCGAGTTGCCACCAGAAGAATTCGTTTTCTGGAACGCGTTCCCGTGGCACTCGTTTGATCCGCGTCGCGGCATGTTAAGTAACAGGACGCCGACCAGTTCAGAACAAGCTGGCGCAATCCCGGTGCTTAAAGCTTTTCTCGATTTATTTCCATGCGGCGAAGTTGTGGCGCTCGGTCGCATCGCCGCCGCGCAGCTTGAGAACCTGGGCGTTTCCGTGCATCATGTGCGGCACCCGGCTTCCGGAGGCGCCAAGCTTTTTCGCCAGCAGATCGCCAAGATCGTGGTCCCGGTGAATTAGCGAAGCTGTTCGCCACGGGACGAACCCGTCCGATCCGACACAGGACGGATTCGCTGCGGCGAACTGGCGGACTTCTCAGTCAATTGCAGTAGCGCCGCCTTGACAGTACCAAAAACGTCATTGTTGGCTGAGATCTTAATCAGATCCGACGCTAGTTCCAACGGCGGTGCGTAACCAGCATTCAATTTTTCAAGGTCTTCAAGGCGAGCGTCGGAAATCTCGCCGCTGCTCTCGTTTCGCGCACTCAGTCTGCATTCCATTTCGCGAAGATCGACATTGAGCTCGACGAACTGAAGACCAACGCGAGCATTTTCGCATTCTTTGCACAGAAATTCACGGTGCGCTCGGCTTGAAAATGTAGCATCCAGGACGACTCCACCGTGAATTTCGACTGCGGCAAGTCCGCGTTCTACAAGCTGCTTGTAAGTTTGTTCGGTCATTTGCTCCGAGTAAACTTCGCCGCGCCGTTCTGTTGCGGTGCGCTCGGTCAATGGGATTCCAGCCAACGTTTTGCGAATCTGGTCGGAGGAAAATACAGGCCAGTCCAATTCAACTCCCAATTGCCTGGCCGCAGTCGTTTTGCCAACGCCAACGCGGCCCATGACAACAAGGACCAAAGGTTCGGAATCGCTTACCGCATATCGCAGTGCGAGGCGAAAATAGCGCACGGCTTGTTTGATGTGCTCTTCAGGATTCACTGTTTCGGTTTCAATCGCTTGAAGGCTTTCGACTTTTCCGCGCACAAAGGCCCGGTAGCACTTGTAGAAATCCGAAACGTCTAGCATTTCGGGGTCTCGAAATTCGTGTGCCGCAGTTTGTAGAAGCAGATTTCCCAAATCACTTCGCCGTTCGAAATCGAAATCCATCGCCAAGAACGCGAGATCATTCGCGATGTCGATAAACCGGAATCGGTCGTTGAACTCGATGCAATCGAAGATGGTTGTCGATTCCGGAGTGAGATGGATATGATCGAGATGCAAATCTCCATGGCAATCGCGAATCCGGCGCTGCCGAGTCCGTTCGCGAAACAGATCTTCATTCACGGCGTAGAAACGGTTTGTGAAGTGGCGAATTACCTCGAAGGCAGCCGGCGTGATCGTCTTTCCCACAAAAGATTCCACCTGCGAAAAATTTTCGTCCGTGCTGATCTTCAGCTTTCCGGGCATTCCCCATTCCTCAATTTCACCGTTGGGCTTCTCTGACTCATAAAACCGATGCAGGCACGAGATCACGCGATTGATTTCCTTTTCCCCGACCAAGCCCTTCGCGAGCAGTTCACTTAAGAACCAGCCGCGCGGCAGTTGTTTCATCTTTACGCTGTACTCGGCAACTTCATCCCCAGTTTTGAATGAAAAATCGGAACCGCTCCGGTAAATTGGAACCACTCCTAAATACACTTCCGGGCAAAGCCTGCGATTCAGCTCAACTTCGCGCTGGCAAAAATGATGGCGCTTTTCCAGCGTGCTGAAATCGAGGAACCCGAGATTCACCGCCTTTTTCACCTTGAATACGAACGGTGGCGCAATAAACACCCAGGAGATGTGCGTTTGAATCGCGAGGACTTCCGGCGGCCCGTGCGGATATGAGGCAGGCGATTCAAGAAACGAAATCAGCCGCTCGTGGACCTCCACTCGATCGTTCACAGTTGTCGATCTTTTCCGGAGAGTCGATCTCTCATACCCCTAGCTTACTTCAATGTTGGTAGGGACGCCGCGCTGCGGCGTCCGGTCGGCGCAGCGCGCCAACCCTACCCCTTGGGTGGTTCGCTCTTCTTAAATGGCGCGAACAAATCGATCGGGACTGGGAGAAACGTCGTGGTGTTGTGCTCGCTGGAAATTTCGCGCATGGTTTGCAGGAAGCGCAGTTGCAGCGCAATCGGCTCCTTGCTCATCATAGCGGCGGCCTGCACCATTTTTTCCGCAGCTTGAAATTCGCCCTCGGCGTTGACGATCTTGGCGCGGCGTTCGCGCTCGGCTTCGGCCTGCTTGGCCATCGC
>WNFR01001492.1_pt1 | contig 24490 bp, 14 predicted proteins | sample 5400221 | NCBI WGS metagenome assembly WNFR01 (sample SAMN13153357, study PRJNA577476) | soil metagenome | isolation source: 40 cm soil under Madrone tree | place: USA:California | collected 2016-06-14 | reverse complement strand
AGAACGTGGCCGGCTACGACTTGCCAAAACTCGTGACCGGGGCGCTTGGCACTCTCGGCGTGATTACGCGAGCTGTGTTTCGCGTCCATCCGCTTCCCCGGCACATGCGCTCGTTTTGCATCTCCGCCGCTGACGGGGTGGAGATGCAGCAGTTTGTGCTCGCAGTTCAGAATTCGAAACTCGCTCACACCTTCCTGCAATCGCATTTTTCGGATGACACTTCACCGGTTTCTGACATTTTGTTTGAGGGCACTGAGGCTGGCCTAGCGGCGCAAGAGGCGCAATTGCGAAAACTGTCCGCGCTTGCAAGTATTTCGAAAGCCCCTACATCTACGTGGACGGCGCGCGAGGATCTCTGGGCTTTTTCCGATTCCGCCAGCACAACCATCGCAAAAATCAGTATCTTGCCAGCAAACCTGGCCCGCACGATGGAACTGTTGAAACGCACCGCGAACGAGAACCAGCTACGATGGAAATCGCTCATGTACGCAACAGGGCTCGGATGGCTGCGGTTGGAAGGCGAGGGCGGTTCGCTATGCGGGGCACTTCAGGCATTGCGGAGCGAATTGCAAGGCCAGGGCGGATCACTGGTCCTGCTCCATCGTCCCGAGAAAATGCCAGCGTTCGATGTTTGGGGAAACGCGGGTGATGCGGTGCCATTGATGAAAGCGGTGAAGCAGCAGCTCGATCCAAATAATACCCTGAATCCCGGACGATTTGTGGGCGGCATCTGATGGAAGACTTGGCGGCAAAACAGGAATCCGCGAGCGCGTTTGACGCGCACCATGCGCCTTCGAACGAAATCATCGAGAAGTGCGTGCATTGCGGGTTTTGTTTGCCGGTGTGTCCTACCTATCTTTTGTGGGGCCAGGAAATGGATTCGCCGCGCGGGCGGATCTACCTAATGAAGATAGCCAGCGAGGGCGCGGCAGAAATGAATGCAAATTGGGTAGGCCACTTTGACAGCTGCCTGGGCTGCATGGCTTGCATGACGGCGTGCCCTTCGGGCGTGGACTACGGAAAACTGATTGAAGCCACGCGCGCGCAAATCGAACGAAAGACAGAACGCTCGCGGGGAGAAACACTACATCGACGATTCATGTTCGAGACCTTCACTCACCCGGAGCGCTTGCGGAGAATGCGTTTGCCGTTGCTGATCTATCAAAAATCGGGATTGCAAGCGGTGGTACGCGAATTGGGTCTGCTTAGGTTGCTGCCGAAGAAGATGCAGGCGATGGAAGCGCTGCTTCCGAAGCTCGGGCGGCAGGAAGCTGTCGCGGAGGTCACGCCGGCAGTGGGAACGAAACGGCGCCGGGTTGGTTTGCTGCTGGGCTGCGTGCAGCGGGAATTCTTTTCAGAGGTCAATGCTGCAACTGCGCGTGTTCTCGCCGCCGAAGGCTGCGAAGTCGTCGCGCCGCTGGCGCAGCCTTGCTGCGGGGCTCTTTTGGTGCACGCGGGAGAAGAAGCGGCAGCAGTGGAGCTGGCGAAAAGGACGATTGATGCATTCGAGCGCGCGAACGTCGAGACAGTCGTCACAAATGCGGCGGGTTGCGGATCCAACGTGAGGGAGTACGGCCACTTGCTCAGAGATGATCCGGATTACGCACAGCGGGCGAAGTTGTTGGCGGCGAAGTGTAAAGACATCAGCGAAGTGTTGACCGAACTCGAGCCGCGCGCCACACGAAATCGGCTGAAACTGCGTGTAGCTTTTCACGATTCGTGTCACTTGCAGCATGCGCAAGGCGTCCGTTTGCAGCCTCGCGCACTGCTTTCAGCTATTCCCGGGCTTGAACTTGCGGAAATTCCGGAAGCTGCGATCTGCTGCGGCTCGGCGGGAATCTTCAACCTGGTGCAGCCTGATGCCGCCAATGAGCTGGGAGATCGCAAGGCTCAGATCATTGGACCGCTCAAAGCCGATGTCGTGGCGACAGGAAATCCCGGATGTATTTTGCAAATGCAATCCGCACTGGCGCGCCGGGGCCAAAAGACTCCCGTAGTGCACACGATTCAACTCCTGGATGCGTCGATTCGCGGCCAGTCGGTTGAATCTCTCCGACATTGACCAACCCTGCCAATTTCTACTCGAAGGGGATGCGGGTTTTCTGGGCGATGTCGCGCAACTCTTCGACGACGGGCAAAACCAGCGGCACGCCATTTTTGCGGCGTAATACTTCTGCTTCGCGTTCCGGATCGCCGGGCAAGAGCGGCCCGTTGGTACCAGGTGCAGGTTTGGTGGCGCGAAAAGTGCGGATGTATTCGTCAATCTGGCGCTTGAAAGAATCGCGGTCAATGAAGCCGTCGATTTGCATAGCGCCAAAGAAATGTCCGATGCCGTGGCCGACACTGCGCTTGGGAATTTCCTGGCGAAGCGCAAAGGGCGGCGTAAACGGCCCCCAATTCGCGCCGCTGAGAACACCGCACAGGATGTCCACCATGATGGCGAGGCCATAGCCCTTGTGCCCGCCGCGCTCGCGGTCGGAACCGAGCGGTAAGAGCGCACCCCCGTTGACCATGTCGTTCGGATTCGTCGTGGCGCGGCCCTCTCCGTCGACGGCCCAGCCTTCGGGAATGGGCTCACCGCGCCGACGTGCTATTTCGATTTTTCCGTAAGCAGCAGCGCTGGTGGCCATATCGATCACGATGGGCGGTTCCTCCTTGCCGGGGAAACCGATCGCGATAGGGTTGGTGCCGAGCATGCGCTCCGCTCCCCACAAAGGTGCGACTAGCTTGGTGGAATTGGTCATGGCCCAGCCGATCAAGTCGCGCTCCAGCGCTTTCAGAACGTAATAACCAGCGATACCGTAATGATTGGTGTTCTGCACGCTGACCCAGCCGGAGCCGAATCGCTCGGCCATGTCCATAGCGAAGCGATTGGCGTGCGGGCCGACGACAAGGCCGAGGCCATTGTCGCCATCGATGGTGGCGGTGCTGGGCGTCGAGCGCAGCACTTTGATCTCTGGCCTTGGATTGATGCGGCCCAAAGTGAGCATGTCGAAATAACTGTGCAGGCGGGCGACGCCGTGAGAGTCAATACCGCGCAAGTCGGCGGTGGCGAGGACTTCGGCGGCTTGGGCCGCATCGTACTTGGGAACACCGAAATGCAGAAACATGCGGTTGCTGAAATCGCGCAACGCTTCGATGGGGAAGACTTTGGTCTCTACTTCGGCCATGTTTTCTTTGCCTTTTCGATGATGCTACGCCGGCAGAGTCTGCCCGCGGGTTTCGGCGCCAAAAGGAATCAAGAGCAAACCGATCGCAAAGGCGATGGAGGTAAGAGCAACCGGTATTCCGAGCGATTGAAAATGCTGAACGCCGGCGCCAACCAGAAAAGTGATCCCGGCTCCGCCAAATCGCGCAAAGGACGTGGAGAAAGCGAAGGCGCTGGCGCGGCATTCTGTGGGATATTGCTCCGGCAGCCACAGGGTGTAAACCGCAAAATTCGCGCCGCCAAAACCGAGAAAGAGAAGGCAAACAAAGAACCACGGAAGAGCCGTCGCGCCAAGATAGAAGACCTTTCCAAACGTGAGCGCGATGAAGACCGCCATCACGGCAAAATAAAATGCGAGAGCCCCGCGCCGGCCGAGTTTTTCCGCGAGCCGGGGCATCGCGAGGCAACCGAGAATGGTAGCGAAAGCGACGAGCATGGTTGCAGTGGACGCGAGTTGCGCAGCTTGTGGCCCGACTCGCCCGGCGGCCTCCGCGAGCGCCGTCACCGCCGCGGGGACGTACACGGTGCCGGCCCAGAGGCCGCAGATCGAAGCCAGCATATACAAGGTGTTTAAGATCGTGCGGCGGCGCAGCGCATTGGAAAATAGGGTTGCGAACGGCTGCCAGATCCGCCACGTATGAACGACTTTTTCTTTCTTTTGCCAGCACTCCGGCTCGGTGACGCCGTGGCGCACCCACGCCAGCAAGAGGGCCGGCAATCCGCCAACCGCAAACATCCAGCGCCAGCCATATTTGCTTCCAATCAAATAGTTCAGAATCGCCGCTAGAAAAATCCCTACGTAGTATCCGGTGTGCATGTAGCCCGCGCCAGCGCGACGGCGGTTCTCCGGCCATTCTTCCGCAACAAAGGTACCGCCCATGGCCCACTCGCCGCCGATGCCGATCCCGGCGAGCAAACGCAAGGCCGCAAGCTGCCAGACGTTGGTGACCAGGGCGCTGAGAAATGTAAACACGGAATACCAGACGACCGTCAGCATCAGCGTTCGCACTCGGCCAAATTTATCGCCGACGGGCCCCCACAAAAACGCCAGTCCCCACCCAACCAGGAAGAGTGCGAAAAGCAGGCCCCCGTAACGGCCAACGTTGGCTTTCGTCGCGGCAATGCCGGAATGCGGGAGCAGATCGCGCAGAGAAGGCACCAACACCAGTGCATAAATGAACGAGTCCATGCCATCGAGCGTCCAACCTCCCCAGGAGGCCCAGAATCCTCGGACTTGATTTCGGGTAAGTGGCGTCGCTTGCGTGGGTTGTACTTGCGGGTGGACGTCGACGGTGGACATACAGCGCGCACTATATCAAATGCGCCTCCGGGACAAAGAAAAATCATCGTGAAACGTGTGACTAAGACTTGTGCAAATTGTTTAGCGGTAGCCTTGAATGAAAAAATAGATGGTCATGGTCGTTCCTACCACGATGACGAAGGACTTCACCCAGGCTTGCGGGAGCCTTTGCGCAAAGAGTGCGGCGGAATAGCCGCCCAGCAAGGAGCCCGCGGTCATAACTATGGCTTGGGGCCAGACGATGACGCGGGTTGCGACAAAAGTAAAAGTTGCGACGCCGTTGATGACTCCCCCGAGGATGACTTTAAGCTTGTTCATGGCATGAATGTCGGTCATACCCAGCGCAGCGAGCATGGCAAGATTCATGATGCCGATGCCACCGCCAAAATAGCCCCCGTAGACGGCGACGAGTAGCTCGAAGACAGCGGCTCCGGCGACGGAGGCGTTGGTGGCATCATGCGAGATTCCGGCGGAAATTCGCCCGGTCAGATGCTTGCCAAAGACGAACAGCAGAGTGGCGCCGAGCATTAGCCAAGGCAGCACATGCAGGAAAGTTTGCGCGGGCGTCTTGATTAAGAGGAAAGCTCCGGCCAACCCTCCGAGAATGCTGGTCAGCACCAGAGGAATCATCACGCGGCGCGCAATTTCTAACTTCTGGGAATAGGCGCCACCGCTCGCTGTGGTTCCTACCCACAGGGCCAGAGTGTTGGTGGCATTAGCAGGGATGGGCGGAACGCCGGTAAACAATAGCGCGGGGAAAGCGACGAAACTTCCGCCACCTGCGACAGCGTTGATTCCGCCGCCGAGGGCGCCGGCGAAAAACAGGAAGATGGCGGTCTGCAGGTTCAAGCGAAAGTTTTATCACGAATGCGGTTAGTCCGCCAAAGCGCGCACGCTGCTTGCTTCCGCAAAAACGGGTTGAATCGCTGAAGGGTCCGGCTCGCGCCCAAGCTGATTCCTCGCTAAGTCATTTCTTGACAACGAGCGCTGACCCGTATATGAACGGGTGCATTCTAGCGCGCCCTTCCGCCATTGAAGACCTGGCTCGCACTCCAAAGGCGAGTCACAGGGGGGATTCAAAGGAAGGGAAAAGAGACGCAAGGTGAGGTGTGCCACGCTGCCTCGCTTCAAAGGCGATCGGCCAGCGTCGCACTGTCGCGAAAAGGTCGGAGTTCACAGGAGGAAGCATGGCTAGCCGTGCAGACGCAATTCCGATGGGTGGTACTGCCGAATACAGCATCTGGAGAGTGATTCTCGCCTCCTCGGTCGGCACCATGATCGAGTGGTATGACTTTTATATTTTCGGCAGCCTCGCCGCCGTCCTTTCTCCGAAATTTTATCCTGCTGGCAACGATACCATTGCTCTCATCGCGTACTTGTCCACCTTCGCCGTGGGTTTTCTTGTACGACCGTTCGGCGCATTGTTCTTCGGCCGCATCGGTGATCTTGTCGGTCGCAAATACGCCTTTCTTGTGACGCTAACCATCATGGGCGGAGCCACTGCTCTCATTGGTTTCCTCCCCACGTACGCCACGGCGGGATGGTTCGCGCCAATCACATTGCTTGCAATCCGGGTTATGCAAGGTCTGGCGCTGGGCGGCGAATACGGCGGTGCGGCGGTGTATGTTGCGGAACACGTCCCCGACGGCAAGCGGGGCTTCTACACCAGCTTTATCCAAATCACAGCGACCTTGGGCTTGTTTGTTTCCCTGATCGTGATCCTAGTAACCCAGTCTTGGATGAGTAAGGAGGCCTTCTCGGCGTGGGGCTGGCGGATACCGTTCCTGCTCTCGATTCTCCTAGTAAGTATTTCGCTTTATATCCGGCTGAAGATGAAGGAGTCCCCTATCTTTGCCTCGATCAAGTCCGCTGGCACCACTTCGTTGCAGCCACTCAAGGATGCTTTCGGGAAATGGGACAATCTCAAGCGCGTTCTCATCTCCCTCCTGGGCGCCACCGCGGGACAGGGCGTGGTTTGGTACACGGGGCAGTTTTATGCTTTGTTTTACATGCAGACGATTCTGAAAGTGAATACGCGTACAGCCAGTGTCATCATCGCCGTTGCCCTCCTGCTGGGGATGCCGCTGTTCACGCTATTCGGGTGGCTTTCGGATAAGATCGGGCGGAAGAAGATCATGATGGCGGGTTGCCTGATTGCTGTGCTTACTTACATTCCCATTTACAAGGCCATGGGATTTTACGCGGGCAATAACGTCGAAACTGTTAAGTCCGCGAAGAACAAGGTTACGGGCGCCATCGCTCTCACACCATTGAGCCGCGATGCCTCGGGTGCGCTTGCCCCGGCAAAAGAAGCGGCGAATCCAAATGTAACCATGCTGGTGATTCTTGTACTCATTCAGGTGGTTTACGTCTGTATGGTGTACGGTCCCATAGCTGCGTATCTCGTGGAGGCGTTCCCGGCAAAAATACGGTATACGTCTCTATCCCTGCCCTATCACATTGGAAATGGTGTGTTCGGAGGAATGGTGCCGCTGATTGGACTTTCTTCCTGCGCAGCCACAGGCAACATTCTCGCCGGGCTGTACTACCCCATGATTGTGGCCAGCATGACTTTCATCGTCGGCAGTCTACTGCTTAAGGAAACGCATGGGCACAAGATCTGGGACGAAGTCGGCGGCATGAAGTAGCGAGCCTTCGCGGATTGACTCTCGCGCCTTCGCGGGAGCATCATTTTTGGCGGGCAAACGATCTCCCATCTAGGGCGAGCTTGCCAGCATCATACCGTTCCTCATTTGTGCGTCATAAGCTGATTCGATATTCCGAGGGGAGTTGCCGCCGTGGCCACAGCTCGACCAAAGCTAAATGCTAAAGAAGCAAAGGGCAAGCAAAAGCTCACCGAAGCGCAAATCGCCGTCCACTGGAAGGAAGAAGAGTTCTTCCGCCCTTCCAAAGCTTTCATCGCCCAGGCGAATCTGGCCGATCCCGCCTTCGTCAAAAAATTCAGCGAAAAGAATTTCCCGCAATGCTTCGACCATTACGCTTCCCTTCTCGATTGGGACAAACCCTGGCGCAAGACGCTGGACACCAGCAAGCCGCCCTTTTGGAAGTGGTTCGTCGGCGGCAAACTCAACGCCTGCTACAACTGCGTCGACCGCCACCTCGCAAAGCACAAGAACAAGGCCGCTCTGATTTTTGTCCCGGAACCAGAAACGGAATCCCCCGTCGTCATCACCTACCAGGAACTCTACAAGCGCGTCAACGAAGTTGCGGCTATGCTGCGCGATTTCGCCGGGCTGAAAACCGGTGATCGCGTCACCATCCACATGCCCATGATCCCGGAATTGCCCATCACCATGCTGGCTTGCGCTCGCCTTGGTGTTGTGCACTCCGTCGTCTTTGGCGGATTCAGCGGGGAAGCTTGTGGGCTACGCGCCGCCGATTCCGGCAGCCGGGTGCTGATTTACGCGGATGGCTACAGCCGCAATGGAAAGTGGGTGGATCACAAAGCCAGCGCGGATATTGCCGTGCAAACCGCAACGAAAGAGGGCCAGGGAATCGAAAAGGTCCTGGTGTGGAAGCGCTATCCTGGAAAATACTCTTCCGACACGCCCATGATCATGGAGCGTGACTTCTTCGTTGACGATGTTCTGAAGGAATACCGCAACCAGATCGTCGAGCCTGTCTCGCAGGATGCCGAAGCTCCGCTCTTCCTGATGTACACCAGCGGCACGACCGGCAAGCCCAAGGGCTGCCAGCACCGCACCGGCGGTTACCTTGCCTACGTGACTGGCACCGCCAAGTACTACCAGGACATTCATCCTGAAGACGTTTACTGGTGCATGGCCGATATCGGCTGGATCACTGGGCACTCTTATATCGTCTATGGCCCGATGGCGCTCGCCGCGACGAGCGTGCTCTACGAAGGCGTCCCGCAATTCCCCGATGCCGGTCGCCCCTGGCGCATTGCCGAACGCCTGGATGTCAACATCTTCCACACTTCGCCGACCGCCATCCGCATGCTCCGCAAAGCCGGCTTCCACGAGCCGAAAATTTACAATTACAAATTCAAGCACATGACCACGGTTGGCGAACCCATCGAGCCGGAAGTCTGGAAATGGTATTACAACAATGTTGGCAAGGGCCAAGCCGTCATCGTCGACACCTGGTGGCAAACCGAAACCGGCGGTTTTCTTTGCAGCACCAAACCCGCTCTCGACCCCATGAAGCCCGGCAGCGCCGGTCCGGCAGTCCTCGGCATCTATCCCGTCATTTGGGATGAAAACGGAAATGAAGTGAAAGCGGGTTCGGGAAACGCGGGCAACATCTGCATACGTAACCCCTGGCCGGGTATCATGCAAACGATTTGGGGTGACCCGCAGCGATTCGTCACTCAGTACTACAAAAAGTACAACAAAAATCCCAAGAGTAAGAACTGGCGCGATTGGCCTTACTACGCCGCGGACGGCGCCGTGCTCTCCGCTGACGGCTACTACCGCATCCTCGGCCGCGTCGATGACGTCATCAACGTCGCCGGCCACCGCCTCGGCACCAAGGAAGTCGAATCCGCCTGCCTCACGATTCCGGAAGTCGCCGAAGCCGCCGTCGTTCCCGCCGTCGACGAAGTCAAAGGCCGCGTCCCTGTCGTCTACATCTCCCTGAAGCCCGGCGTGCCCACGACCAAAGCCATCCAGGACAAAGTCGTCTCCACAATTGAAACCATGATCGGCAAAATCGCGCGGCCGAAGACCGTCCACATCGTGCCAGACATGCCCAAGACGCGCTCCGGCAAAATCATGCGCCGCGTTCTTGCCGCCATCTCCAATCACATGGACACCGGCGACATCACCACGCTCGCGAATCCCGATATCGTCGCCCAAATTCGCGAACAAGTCCAAGGCCGCAATGTTGCTCCCCTCAAGGAAGGCCCCGAAGACATCAAGCGCTTCGGCGATGAACGCTAGAAGTATTGCAACCCCCACAAAAGAGGAACCGGGGAACGGGCTGTGAGCCCGCCACCCGGTTTTTATTGGGGTTATACGTCAGAACGAAACGCGCAAGCCCAGCTGGATCCAGCGGCTGCCGTCGGCAAGGGTGTTGTCCCGGCTGGTGGGCACTAACTGAGTTGAAATGACGCCGAAGCTAGCTGGCGACGTCAGGCTGAGGCTGGGATCAACAAAGTTCACGTGGTTGAAGATGTTGAAGAAGTCAGCTTGGATACTGAATGAGACCCGTTCAGTCAGCGCCGTCTTCTTGCCCAACGATGAGTCCAGATTCCAGAACGGCAGCCCATGGAGCGGGTTGGAGCGGCCAGTGCGCCCGTCTTTGCTGATTTGCACGTTCCGAAAGTCCGCAAATACTGCTGCGGGATCCGCGAAAAGATTTAGGCCAGTGCTCGTAGATGTACCAACGTTGTTCGAGCCTAACACGCCGCCGTGGACGGAATTGCCGAAGGTGTTCGGGTCCACGGTCGGGATCATGCCCACTCCGGACCCGAAGATGCTGCCTCCACCCCATACCTGGCTGCTTTCCGTCACGAAGAGCGGCAGGCCACTGAACGCCGAAAAGATCCCCGAGGTGTACCATCCACCGAGCAGTCTATTACCCAAGGATCCTCCGCCAAATCGATGGCCTTTGCCCATCGGCAGGTCATACACGTAAGTGAAGTTGAAGATATGTTTGCGGTCGAACAGCGACGGCCCGTAATCGACATTCGGGAAATAGCTATTCGAGTAGACGCCAGCCTGATTTTGGTTCGAGATATTTTGGTCTAGCGTCTTTGAGAAAGTGTAGGTGGCATCGAACGTCAACCCGTGCGAGGTTCGCTTCCGCAAGGTTGCGATCAAACCCTGGTAGTTCGACCTGCCAATGTACGTTCGCATATGCAGGTCGAATAGCTGCCGGTTCTGGAAGGTAGGCAGTCCAAGGCAGGTCCGTCGTCCGTCCATCACTGAGAACAACGAACTCACCAGCCCACCAGTGAAGGTCGACGCCGCTGCATTCGTCAAGAATTGCGTGGCGGTTGTGGCCGTGGAGCTCCCCGCACAAGGTGAACCAATTAGACTCGCTAACTGGTTTTCAAAGAACGGCTGGACGGCCGGTTTTTGCCCTGCCGCTAGTGCCGCAGCCACCGCGTCGTATGCCTGTGCAAACGACTCTTTCGATGCTGCGTCAACAAAGAAATACGGGGCGGAGTTGAAGTTCACCCCTTCTGGCAACCTGTCAGACCATCGTCCCGTCCAGCCGATTTCCACAATCATATTCCCCGGGATTTCGCGCTGGATCGTTAAATCGCCCGCGCGGCTTCGTCCGACCTTTGTATTCGGATCGTCCTGGAAGCTGAACAGTTCGCCAAACGGTGTGCTTGGCACAACGGGTATGCTCACCGAGGGGACCGTTGGAACCGGTAGGTTTCCGTCCACGCCCACGCGGAACGATGAGGCTCCCGGGCTGCCCGTACCTGCTGCCGCGTTGCAACCGGTTCCAGGCGCACCGGAAGCATTGCACAATGGAGCGCCGACGCTGATCGTTTGCGCAAACCCCACGCCCAACATCGGAATGATGACGCTCTGAACGGTATTTATGCGGTCGTAAACGATGCCGAACCCTCCCCGGATCACCGTCTTCCGATTTCCAGTCAGCCGGTGCATGAAACCCGAATCGAAGCTCGGTGTCCAAGCCGCTGACACACGGGGAGCCACATCGCCCCAATCAATATTGAAAACGTTTCGCCCGGCTGACTTCACAGGCTCGAAGCCCAGCGTCGGGTTATATGTCTGGCCTTGCAGCGCCGCCGCCCGCTTCGCCGCGATATATCCAGGTCCAGTGAATGACTGGTTGTTATTGGTCGTGTCCACCACCAGCGTTTGCCTGTTTAGCTTTTCCTTCGGCGCGGTCTGCCAGCCATAGGATAGGCCGTACGTAAACGTCAGGTTTGGAGTAATGCGCCATACGTCCTGGCCGTAGAACTCGACGGCATTCAGGGTGGTATCGTTCACCAATGCGGTCCCAAATGGCAAAGGTTTCAAATTGCCATCACGGGTCGTAAGGATGCCCACGTTGTCCACGAGTCCTAACGTCGACGCGTAGAGACGGTCCCACCGCTGGGTATCGCCTTTCACTAGGCAGTTTGTAGTTACTGTCGCTGAACACGTGGCTGGCCGCTCCGCCGAGGGAATCGACGATAGGAAAGTGCTTATATCTGCGTCAGACAGGGCCTCCAGTGAAGCCAACGAACCTACTACTTTGTCATTCCGGGTGTGAATCGTCGGGATGTGCCGGAAATTCGCACCAAGTTGCAGAGTGTGTTTCGCCTTAATCCAGCTCACGTCATCCACGTATTGGATGTTCCGGCCAGTGCTGTTTTGGAAGCGCGCTCTTTGCGTGTCCACTTCAATCGGTGCGTCTACCAGGTTTGTAGCCGCCTGACCCGGCGCCAGCGCAATCGGCCCCGCCGACGAGGCAGTTCCGACAATGTTCTCAAGCGCCGCTGCCGCTGAAGGCGCAAGACGGTTGAACGACTGTCGCGCCCTCACCCATCCGAAGTGGAAAGAGTTGAATACGTGAGGAGTGACCTGTCCCGTCAGCCCTGCGATGATTGCATCCCGGTCTGTCGGCGCTGTCGATGTGGCCTTTGCTGTACCGCCGCGAATGTCGTATTGCGCGGCTTGCCCGCCGGATACCTGTTTAGTTTGGAAGTAGGTGTAGCTGCCGTTGAACCGCCATTTAGAATTAATCTGCTGGTCAAAGCGCAGCGTGTAAAAGTTCGTAGAAAGCGGTGTTAAGGCGGTACCATGAAAGCCCAACGTGTTCAGGCCATCCGCATTCGCGACGCTCGGGTCCGTGCCTGCGGGATCCAATGCCCAAAGCGCCGCGACCGACGGACTAATCCCAAGTCCCCGGGGATCACACGCCGTGGTCCCACTCCCGCAAAGCGTGGAACTCGCTAAGTTGTACTGAACCGTGTTTCCCGAAGCATCTTTGAATTGCAGAATGCCCTGCTTGAGCAAACTGCTTGGCATCAGGCGAGTAAACGACGACTGCTGCGGGAAACGTCGCCCTTCATAGTTGAAAAAGAAAAACGTCTTGTCCTTTCGGATCGGTGCGCCCACCGCCCCGCCAAAGCGATTGTCGTGAATAACCGGCCTGGGCAACTTGATCCTGTTAAGTTCCCACTCATTGGCGTTGAAGTCGGTGTTCTCATGGACCCAGTAGGCCGCACCATGGAGGTTGTTCGTGCCACTCTTGCCGACAACAGATATCTGCCCACCCGAAGCTCGCCCATACGATGCATTTGGGTTGTTCACCCCCACTCGAAATTCCTCCACCGACTCTACTCCCAGCGGGATGACCGCAATGTCAGCGCCAAGACCCCCCACTATATTGTCGGTAACGTCAATTCCGTCTAACGTGAAAGTGTTCTGGTCATCGATTGCTCCGGCGACGCGCATTCCAACCCTCGGAAAAGTGCCTGTCCCCGGTGTTACCCCGGGTTGCAGCGTGAGCAGTGCTGCGGCATTTCGGCGCAGGGTCGGCAACTCAGTCATCACTTCACTCGAAACTTCGCTACCGACCTGTGCGTCGGTGGTCTGCAGTTCCACCTGCGCCGTCGCTGCTACCTCCACCGTTTGGCCAACGGTACCCAGTTCAAGTTTGAAATCCATCGTATAGCTCTTCGCTACGTCTACATGCAGAGCGGCACTCGAAGTCGTCCGGAAACCTTGTTTGTTCACTTTGAGTGTGTATTCACCGGGCGCGACGTACGGGAAGACATATTGGCCCGCCGAGTTAGTCACCGCTTCCCGCTTTTCGTTAGTCGCGGCGTTGGTCAGTTCGACCTTCGCATCCGGCACACTACTTCCCCCCGGATCTGTCACGTTACCAAGAACAATTCCCGTGCTTGCCGTTTGCGCATTTGCTGGCGCTGAAATGGTCGAAAGAATCAGAAACACACCACTGATAAGGACGCATGTTAAATTCTTTCTCACAGGGCACCCCTTTTCACTTTTGGAATTCGAGGAAATTCGGGAAACAGGAGGGCAGGCACACTAAAGCGAAGACACACAAAGCGGCGAGAGAGCAACATCGAAGGACTCGCTTTACCACCCACCACATCCCCCATCGACAGCTTAGCCAGCCACTCGTAGCAACCCACCCCAGCAGGCGCGTTCCCACCAGCAGGTGAGAGAGATAGGGCCCATATATGCTAAACGCCGGTCGCGGTCAAGATATTTTATCCAAATATCAAGAATCGCTTGGCCGGTTCTCTGCCCGGCTTGGCATCCCCGCTGCTTCTAAAACGGTAATTGCGGCGGACACCCCCGCTACTAGCACCATTGGATAACCTGGGAAAACCCCTTGTCTCCCTGGACTGCTGAGCCATGCAGTTTATTCCGCAAAGTTAAAAAAAAAAGACCCTGACATCCCCATTCCTGTTGCAAGCGAAGTCGGAATACGCAAAACTCCACTAGGGCCTGCGTAATCTGCGATTGTGAACTACTGCGCACTCCCGCACCGCATTTTCACTTCCGCAGCCGATCGACATTCCATTAACGCTGTACGCCCGCATGTCCAGAATGCATTGAGACTGAGGGCAGTCCCCCAGATTTCTGATAGAAGCGAGTCGAATTTTGAGTTGGCGTCCGTCGTCCCGAGAATGACAGCATTTCTGCATGTCTATCGCGAGTGGCTTGCTGACTTCGCCATCTTGCTTGGTATTTTTAGTGCGTGTCACTGAGCTTGGCCATTTCCCAGTTGACCCTCCCAGTGAGACTGGCTCAGTGCGCGGCATTCCTCCGAATCGCCCATCTGCGGCCCGGAGGCGCGCGTGAACCACGACTCCGAATTTATTTCGACCGCATTGGATCGCAAAGATCCCGGGCAAGTCCCCGTCGGCATGAACGCCGTCGAAGGCTACAAAGCGTCAATGGACGGCAATGGCCTGCACATCCTGGATCACCTTCCACAAATCATCGAGCGTGGCGCCGCGGCGCTCACCCCCGCGGAAAAAGAATTGTTGAAATGGGTCGGTGTGTTCTTCCGCAAACCTACGCCCGGCAAATTCATGATGCGCATTCGCATGCCCAACGGTTTCGCGAGGAGCGCGCAACTCCGCACCATCGCCGAGCTCTCGCGGCGGCTTGGCAACAGCGTTCTGGACATCACCACGCGGCAGCAGATCGAGCTGCGCGGCTTCGCTCTCGACACTTTGCCGGAAATCTTCGAAAAGCTGCGCGGCGTGGACCTGCGCACGCTGCAAACCGGCATCGATAACGTTCGCAACATCAATGGTTGCGCGCTGGCCGGACTGACGCCGCACGAATTGTTTGACGCCTCTCCGGTCGTCCACGAATTGGATCGCATCATCGTGGGCAGCAAGGGCAACCCGGAGTTCACCAACCTACCGCGCAAGTTCAACGTCACCGTGACGGGCTGCACCGACAATTGCACGCATTGCGAGTCACAAGACATCGCCCTCGTTCCCGCGAAAAAGGCCGGCCGGTTCGGATTCAACGTGCTGGTGGGCGGGAAGATGGGCTCGGGAGGATTCACAATCGCTTCGCCGCTGAATGTATTTGTGGAAATCTTTCAGGCAGCCGCGGTGGTGGTGGAACTCACCAAGATTTACCGCGATTTCGGCCCGCGGGAAGCGCGCTCCAAGTGTCGCTTTGCTTTTCTGATCGAAGAGTGGGGCCTTCGCCGCTTGCGTGCGGAACTTGTCGCGCGCCTCGGCCATGAGCTCGCGTTCCAGGGCAGAGATATGCGCGGTTCGACGCATGCCGACCATCTCGGTATGAGTTCCCAAAAGCAGGCGAATCTTTCGGCGGTCGGGCTTTGCATTCCGACCGGCAGAGTAAACCCGGAACAACTCGACGAGCTCGCGCGCCTGGCAGACATCTATGGGAACGGCGAAATTCGTCTGACGATCGGACAGAACGCCATCATTCCGAGTGTTCCGGCGAATCGCGTGGCCCCGCTTTTGGAAGAACCTCTTCTCAAGCAGTTCTCGCCTCGTCCTTCTCCATTCTTGCGCGGATTGGTCGCCTGCGTTGGCACGGATTATTGCAATCTCGCTCTCATTGAAACGAAGAGCCGCGCGATCGCTCTCTCTGAGAATCTCCAAAGCAAAATGGGGCGCGGCGTGAATCCTCTCTCGATCCACTGGTCGGGATGCCCGGCTGGCTGCGGCAACCATCAAGCGGCTGACATTGGGCTGCGCGGTTTCAAAACAAGAATTGACGGGAAGATTGTGGATGCCGTGGCGATCTATACCGGCGGCCGAACCGGCCCTCATGCGGTCGCTGGCCGGGAGATTCTGGAGACTGTGCCGTGCGATGAATCTCTGCCGGATGTTGTGGCCGGCGTCATCGAGTCCTATCGATTCGACGTCGAAGCGAGGGAGCACGCGAACCTAAGCGACCCATTGTACGCGGCTGCAGCAACCGCGGGATTGGCGTCGTGGCGGCTCGCGCGTGCATAGCCGCGAAAATTTGCGCCATGGAGAAACAACGATGACGGACTATGTGAATCCCAAGGAGCTGTTGCAAGAGGCAGTACAATTGGCGAAGCGAAAGTCCGACCTGCCCATCCGCGACATGTTAGTCAGAGGAATCCTCGCGGGCGCATTCCTTGGGTATGCAACATCGCTCGTGTTCGTTGTCCTATCGCAAGGTCTCGCTCCTATCGTCGGCGCAATTCTTTTCCCGGTCGGTTTCGTCATCCTCGTCCTTCTGGGACTGGAATTGGTCACCGGCAATTTTGCTTTGCTGCCGGCGGGCGTAATGGCAGGGACGGTCAGCGTTTCAAGGCTGCTCCGCAATTGGGGCTGGGTATATCTCGGAAACTTGATCGGCAGTGTGTTTTACGCGGCGCTTTTTTACCTGGCGATTACCAGTTGGCGCACCGGCAATGGCGGCGCAGTCGCCGACCTTGTCAAGCAGGCGGCACAAAAGAAAACATTGGCTTACGCGGCGCTGGGCCCCAGTGGCTGGGGCGCCGCCTTCGTGAAGGCGGTTCTGTGCAACTGGATGGTAACCATCGGCGCAATGCTGGCATTGAGCTCGCGATCCACGGTCGGAAAAATCGTTGCCATGTGGCTGCCCATCATGACGTTTTTCGCGCTCGGCTTTGAGCACTCCGTTGTAAACATGTACCTCATTCCATCGGGCATGATGTTTGGCGCACCCATTTCCGTGGGCCAGGCGCTTTTCTGGAACCTGCTTCCCGTCACGCTTGGCAATCTTGTTGCGGGGGCGCTCTTGACGGGCGTGGCGCTCTATGCGACCTATCCCAGCGCGGCAGCTCCTCCCGTCAGCCAGGTACAAGTCTTAGCGGCCGAGCAGAGCGAACAACAAGCCGCATTCGTCGCCGCCGCTGGCGGCTTGCACTAGCACTGATTCAACGTGCCTGATTTTCGATTTCCTGCTACTGCGATGCGCCACAGCGCACTTGCACTTCCGCCGCCAGATCGGGGTCCATCAAAGCCAAGCGCCCATGTAACGCCGAACAAACTTGCTGCGATGTGATTCCCAAAGCGCCGCGCAAATCTGCTCCCGAAAGGTTTGCCCCATCCAGCTCGGCTCCTCGCAAAATCGCGCCGGTGAAAAAAGCGCCGCGCAAATCCGCTTTCTTCAAATCGGCGTCCAGCAAAATTGTGCCCTTAAAAATTGCGCCGGTGAGATTGGCTTCCTCAAGTCTGGCCGAGGACAAATCCGTTTGTGCCAGATTTGCAAATGACAGCACAGCGTGCTCGAGTCTTGTGTCTCGCATGTCCGTACGCGACAGGTCCGTTCGAAGCAATTGGGCATTTCGCAAATTGACCGCATACAGCGACGCTCCGGAAATTCTCGCGTTCGAAAGGACTGCGTTTTCAAACGTGCCGTAAGAGAGATCCACGAAGCGCATGTCAGCTGCGGAAAAATTAGCTCCCGTGGCTTTGGCGGATACAAAAACGGCATGCGCCAATTGGGCACGGTCCAGAATCGCCGAGCGCAGCAAAGCTTCTCGCAAATTTGCTCCTCGCAAGTCAGCTTCGGAAAGATAAACTCCGTCCAAATTTGCGCGCCAAAGTTTTGCATTGATTAAAAATGCTTTGTAGCCACGCGCGAATCGCAAGTTCATCTGATTCAGCTTTGCGCCCGCGATGCCTTCCACGGTTTCGTCAGTCCATTCTTCGCCTTTGCGCGGAGGTGTCGACAGCGCCGCTTCCGTCATATCCGCGTACGGCCGGTAGCCCACGGACTGAAAGACCATGGACGCCCAGCGTCTCACATCCGCAGGAGACTCTCCCCCCGACGTGCCGTGGTCGAATGGCAACCCCCTGTTTACGCCGAGAGAGAAAAGAAAAAGAATGAATCCGCATGCCAGCGCCGCGCGCGTGGTTCCCAGGATCATTCGAATGATGTTTTTGGACTTCGGAAGGCGGATGTCGCCAGGCCGCAGCACTCGTGACACAACAAATGGAACACTGGTCGCTGTCGCCACGGACAGTGTTATGAGAAACACATGCAGAAGTGTTCCCCGGAAATCCTGCCGCGGTAGATACCGCAGCCAAAAGAAGAACATCGTCACGGGCACAATCCAATAAGCCAGCACCGTGGAAAGCACCGTTTCAAACGTGGTCATGGCCGATTTTGTATCGCCTTGCCACCGGAAGTGCCGCCGCACCAGCCCCATCAGGTACCACGGGCCGTCTTTTTCCAGCGTCTGTCCATCCGGAAAAACGGCGGGGAGAGCAGCCATGCTTCCCCATAACCTTAATAATAGAAAATGAAAACGCAGCGAGAGTACCAGCAGAACAAGCGGGCCGCCGAGGTACAGCCCCGTCATAGGCAACACATTCCCCAATCGCAAGGAGGGCACTGCGGAAGTATTGAGCAGCAGACGCACGTCCGTGGTGAAGGCAATCAGCGCGCAGCAGAGCAGGCTCATTCCGACGGTTAGAAAATAAAACCACCGCGCAATTTTTGTGGCATCGCCGATCGCTTTGGAGCTGTCAACCGCCGAAATCGATTCGGGGAGCACGGCGTCGAATAGATTCGTTCCACCGAGCCGGCCGAACCACAGCCCTTCCGAACCATAGAGGTTGGCGCCCATCAAGTTCGCGCCCCGTAATTCCGTGCCCAACAAATTGGCGTTCTGGAGATTCGAACGCACCAGGCTGGCTCCTCGCAAATTGGCCATCGATAAATCCGCGCCCACAAGGTTTGTTCGATGGAGATGAGCTCCCTGCAAATTGACACCGGTCAGGTCGGCTTTCGCCAAATTTACTCCGCAGAGATCCGCTTTGATTCCGGATTCTCCGCCCGATTCCACCCAAATTTTGTGTTGATCCAGAATTTCGGCAAGATCGATCAGCGAGATTCCGATGGAATCGGCTTCGCTGACGGGTTCAGCGGCAGCAGAATTTCCAGTTGAAACTTCGCTCTTCAGTTCTTCAATTTCTTTGATTGCGTCTATCTGCAGGCCCATTCGAGCTTTTTCCCCCGTCTTTCTCTTTCCGTTCTCAGGCATCCCTACCGCACCCCAGCAGTGGAAACTGACGCGCTCTCGCGCTGCTCACTACATTCGAATCTTTAGGATTCGAATTCTTTCCGGCCTTGTTTGAAATCCCCCGCCACCGGCCGCACTTCTGCTGGGCTGCTCTACATCCTCTCCCACCAGCGCTGTGGAAATCGCCTGCCCGAGAGTACAGGCGGCGCATGGGTAACTGCTAGCTCCAGGCCCTGGGAATGCCGGGCTCCATTTCCGTTATGCTGTAGAAGTAAGCACTGAAAGCGCGCCTTCGCGAAATCTTTGAGGGCCAGGGGACGTACTAGTATCAGAGCTTTCGAAGGCTCATTCCTGCCTTAGATGCGCAAACCGTGATTTGCGCTGCACGTTCACCCATCACCCGAGGTGCCACGTTGGCCACGGATTCCATCGCCATAGCTCAACCGAACTTGCCCGCGCCTAAATCAACAGTGGCTGGTGCGTCGCATACGATTTTTCTGCTGGCGGTGATCGCCGCGTGGAGCGCTTGGGGTTACTTCGGTTCTCTTCGACTGCGCACCGTGCAGAATCCGCATCGCGCCGCCATGTATGTGCTCACCGTTTTGTGGGAATGGTCCGTCGTCGCCTACATCGCCTGGGGCGCCAAACGCCACGGCTCTTCCCTGCGCGAACTCATTGGTGGAAAGTGGAACAATTTGAAAGATTTTTTAAAGGATGTCGCCATCGCCGCGGGTTTCTGGCTCATCGCTTTGACAGTCTTGTTCTGCACCGCGGTTGCGCTCCGTGCAACCAAGGGCGGCCAGAACATTCGCTTCTTGCTCCCGCAAAATCAGCTGGAGATTTTTCTTTGGATTGTCACATCCATCACGGCGGGCATTTGTGAAGAAATTATTTTCCGCGGATATTTCCAGCGACAATTCAGCGCGTGGACCGGCAATGTGTCAGCGGGAGTCCTGCTATCCGCCGTCGCGTTTGGCGCCGGGCATATCTATCAGGGCTGGCGATCGGCCATCATTATTCTCGTGTATGGTTTGCTGTTTGGGATTCTGGCGGAGATGCGGAAAAGCCTGCGGCCGGGCATGATGACACATGCGTGGCATGACGGGTTCTTCGGATTGGCTGGCAGGCTGATTGCGAAGTGAGTGTATGGAAGTAGAGAGTATAAACTAGCAGCGGCCACCCTTCGGGGTGGTTGTATGAGCCTGAAAGTTGATCCCGAGGTCACACCACGGAGGTAAATAGTTGAAAGCTGAAAAGTAGAGACATCAATCTTATCGATGAGTATCAAAGACGTAAGTAGTGACGTTCCAGGACAGGGGCCGGGGATCGAACTTTGAGAAAAGCGCAGGGAAATAAGTGCCGGGGTAGCTTCGCTGAGGGGCCAAGGCACCCCGGCATATCCTGCCCGCCTCCGCAGTGAACGAGCAAGAAACTCGCTGAAGAATATTTCTTACCACAAGGCTGTGCAGATGTTGCAAATCCAGCCTGCGGATTTTTTGCCGCCGCAGCAGATAGGGCGGCCGTGAACCAGGAAGCGGGGACTTCCCTTCCCGAAGTTTTTTACTTGTCTTCGTCGCCGCGAAGGAATTCGTAGCGCTCGATGGCAGCAACCACGCCGACGGCGCCTTCTTCGCGCGGCTCGGTGCGCTGCACGCGGCCGAGGCAACGGACTCGTACAGGTCCGGCCAAAGTAATCTCGTTGGGCAGGGTCAGAAGAATCTCGACGGGCGAGCCCTCCCTGACATCCTTGGAAAGAAAGAAGTAGACACCGCGGGAGCTGACATCCCGAGACTCGGTGCTGGTCTCACCAACCGCGGCTCCCGTAGTCCAACGGACGGTGAGCGGCAGCCGCATGGAAAAGCGCTGGGTAGTGCGGCGTTCGGAACCAGTCAAAGCAATCCTCCTGATTGAAGATAGAGTGTATATGGGTAAGGTCTAGGGAACAATAGAACTCCAGATACAAAATCGATTCAATGTTGAGAAGTACCGACGTACTAGAACGGGGCCGGAAATTGGGACTTCTGGATACAGGCGGCCTGACAATTCGTCGGGAAGAGGGTTGTGCAGTCTGGAGGAATACGTGTTGAGGGACTCCTCCTCCCGTGTCTTTGTACGTGTTGCATTTAAAGGGCTTAGCTAAGACGTAAGTCTTTTGTTTACAACACTTTGAAAGATTCGCAGTTAGTTCTCCCGGGCCACCAGCCTGCCGCGCCGGTTTGCAATCGGTATACGCAAAATGCGGCAAAGCTCAGTTCACTGTTAGCGTAAGCATCGTCGTATGCCTTCTGCTGTCGGAAAGCCGGTTAGGTCATTGCAAATTTATCGTGATCGTTCCTTGATGACTCAATCTCCCGTCTGTCCCACATAGACGGCCGATGCAGTGCCCGTGATGACTTCCTGCACGCTGGTTGTGGTTGTCGATTGAAGATTATTGGGGTCTCCCGTGTACTGGGCCCAATATTCGTAGGTGCCTGGGCCAAAGAAGTTCGTCACGGTGGCACTCGCTTTTCCATTCACCACCTGAATCGGAGGAGCCACACCTTCTCCGTTAGGCGGGTGACCCATGGAGATATTTACAGTGCCCGTCAGGGTCTTTGTCGACGTGACTGTCGCGGTCAAGATGAACGAACCACTTGCTGGAACTTTGGCATTGGATGTTGTTAGTCCGGGGCAAATCGTCACAAACGCTTGAAGGCCCAAACGGCTCGAAGATGCCGCCCGGGGAAGTACAAGAATTCATGATCCGATCAAATGGTAGTGAATGATGCGCGGCGAGGTGGAACTTGGCATTACGCAATTGTCCCGATAGGAATCGGGATGCGATTAGGACTGGTCTATGAGTCTGTGGTGAATGGCGTACAAGGCCAGTTCGAGGCGGTCGGAGACGCCGAGCTTGTCGAAGATGTTGTGTAGATGGTTCTTGACGGTTTGCTCGGAAATAAAAAGCTTTTCGCCGATTTCCTTGTTGCGGAAACCTTGCGCGACGAGCTGAACAATTTCTTTTTCGCGGTCGCTGAGCAACGGCTTTTCGCGGCGCGGACCGGATTCGCTGGATTTCGAAAACGCCTTCATGACTTCGGCGGTCATGCGGTTGTCGAGCCAGATTTCGCCGGCGTGCACGCGATGAATACTTTTCACCAAGAGATCGGTGGCAGACTGCTTCAGCACCACACCGCGCGCACCGAGACGCATGGCGCGAACCACGTCACGATCGTCTTCCGCGGCGGTCAAAACGACAACGCGCGTGGGCAGCGTATCAAAGTTGACTTCTTCGAGGACGGCGAGGCCGTCTTTATCGGGCATGCGCAAATCAAGCAAAAGGATATCGGGCTTGAGCTTGGCGAGCAGCTTGATACACTCCGCGCCGTTCTGCGCTTCGCCGACGATAGTAATGTCCTCGTCGGAATCGAGAAGTTTCCTAAGGCCATCGCGAAAGATCGCGTGGTCGTCAGCCAGTAGTACTCGTATCTGTGGTTTCGTTGTCTTAGCCATATTATGTCAGGGTTTGTAAGACAAACCCTGAAACCCGTCAACCGAGCGGTACTTCGATCGTTAAACGCGCTCCATGCCCCGGGTTTGACTCGACAGTCAAAACCCCACCCACGGTACGCGCGCGCTCCTTAATGGAAATGGGACCCAAGCGCAGCCGATCCAGCTCGTCGCCGGTAAACCGGCCGGCGAAGCTAAACCCTTCGCCGTTATCATCTACTACGAGTACTAGGCGGCTGTCATCCTGCGACAGTTTTACCACGACATGGGAAGCCTTGGCATGCTTTTTTATGTTGTTGAGTGCTTCTCGGTAAATCTGGAAAATCTCCCTACAGACGCGGTCGGGAGCGCGCAACTGTGCTGAATCAATGAGCAAGTCCAGGGCGACGGTGGATTCGTTGCGGTAGCGCTCGGCGAAACCACGCATCAAATCGACCAAATCGGCACTCTGGACCCGGAGCGGGCGAAGGTCCGTAACGATCTGGCGCAACTCCGCACCCTCATTCTTAACGGTCTGCTGGAGACTGGCGAGGCCGCTGACGGCTTGGTCTGGCGCGCCGGGTACCCGGCGGCGCAGGACATCCAACTGGATTTCGACGCTCAAAAGGGTCTGAAGAATCCCGTCGTGCAGGTCGCGTGCAATGCGGCTGCGCTCGGCTTCGATGGCGCGGGCGCGTAAGTGCCTCAAAAGAAAGATGTTCTCGAGAGTGGGAGAAATGTGACCGGCGATGCTTTCAAGCCAGGCTAGGTCCTGTTTTTGGAATGGCTTACGGCCATTAAGCAGGAAAATCCGGCCACTCGCCTCCGCTCCCTGATCGAAGGCCACTGTCAAGAATGAGCGCACCTTGAGTTCCTGCTGGGCAGGTCCCGGCAATCGTGGCAAATTCTTGATCACTCTACCGTTGCGCCGGTCCCAGCCGAATCCGGCCCCCGCCCCATTAAGCGAGTTCCAGCAAATGGCAGCGTCCAAATCGTCGAGCAAGAAGCCGTCCGTACGCGAAAGGGGCATGCTTTCCGGCACTAGCCGCTCACTTTCGCCAGCTTTCAGATGCCAGAGGAAGATCCGCTCCAGATCGGTATCGCGGTAGAGCAAGAGAGCCTCTTCGGCTTGGAAGGTGGTCGCGAGCTCATCGAGAAAGAGCCTCAGCGATTCCGCCAGTCCTTGATCCACTTGCATGGTCGCATTGATGCGCGAGAAGAAATCGATTTGGGTCACAAACCGCCGGTTGAGGTCGCCGAGATAAGCGAGGCCTGCGCCACCGGCAAATGTTCCAGCCAGAAGCCCCAGCCAGGCGACCACGCGCATCCAGTCCAGTTCGCCGCGGCCCGCCGTGCGCAACACCAGGACGAGGGCGATGGCTCCGGCAAGCGGGACGGTCAAATCAAGACCCCAGCGAATGCCTCCCGCGTAGCAGATGAACATGAAGGGAAACCACACCGGTACCGTGGAAGGACTGATATAGATGAAATATCCCAGGGCGAGCAAATCGCAAATCAACGGCAAATGCCAAGAGCGTTTTCGGAGGAGCCGCTCCAGTTGCGTCACAAGGAGCGCCGCGATCAAATAAGCAATCAGAAATGAAACGGAACGCCGCAATTCATTCGAAGGTCGCCGCTCTAATACAGCGAGCAGCGCCAACAGAATGAATACGGGTCGCGCGTAAACAATCTGCCGCTCGAAATGGTGACGGTCCGTTTGATGAGGGCTCATGCGCGGGAACGCGTGTCCTATCAATTCAGTCTAACAAGATGCGAGATGTTCGTGGCGGGGCGGTTTCCAGGGTGCAACGGTGGCCTGCTTGAGCTAGCGGACGGTTCGATGAGCACGTCGCAGCATCCGAGATGAAGCGGCGGTAGCTACTTTTCGAGGCGCGGGAATTGGCGTAAACTAGGGTAGTTCGACGGATGGTGGGAGTAGCTCAGCTGGTAGAGCGTCGGTCTGTGGCACCGAATGTCGCGGGTTCAATCCCCGTCTCCCACCCCAACCTTCAGAGGCATTTCTTATCGCGTATTGCTTCGCTTACGAAGGACAGGAGCATCCAGTC